>Ga0070669_100000374_pt1 | contig 34401 bp, 28 predicted proteins | sample KBSS53metaG_FD_64680 | JGI IMG/M metagenome (GOLD analysis project Ga0070669, IMG submission 64680) | Switchgrass rhizosphere microbial communities from Kellogg Biological Station, Michigan, USA - KBS S5-3 metaG | ecosystem: Host-associated > Plants > Roots > Rhizosphere > Soil ...
GAACGGATTACTGGGATTCCGATTCTGCTGAACACATCATTCAACCGCCGCGGCATGCCTATAGTTGAGACGCCGGAAGAGGCTGTCAAATTCTTCGCTGAATCCGCCTTACACGCCCTGGTGATCGATAAATATCAAATCATCAAGAACGAATAAGCTTGACTTAATACTTCAGCTTGGTTCAGGTCATCGGACGATACCCGCGAAGTTGTTCCCTCCAGTTGCCGCTTGAGCATTGCGCTTTGATTTCGCAGTTCACGGAAGACAGCTCATCCATCCATCTGAGACTAACCGCTCTACCAACCCTGGAAGTTCTTTTGAAATTGTTTCATCAAACAATGAGTGTCCGTGCTCAGGAAGATCAACGGTATGGACGCCCGTGATGAAGATCGGTGTGTGATATTGCCTAACGATAAGATATGAAAGCCAGACATCGCTGGCAGCCCCAATGAAGGTAGGCCAATTCTCGTATTGGAGCGTCTCATCTTCAAGAACCTCACGCCTGAAGAGGCATCCGCAACTTCCGATATAGTCCACTCGCTGGAGCTGGCCAGGCAGCAGATGGTATCTGTCGTTGATGGGCGTCATCAATTGTCCATTTTCAATCTCGGTTCCAAACCAGCCAACCGGTGAGAGATGTCCGTTCTGAGGATACTGAACCTGCACCTCGTTGTAAGCATCCATCAGAATAGTGAGAGTATCTTCCCCGAAAATCCGATCGTCATCCGTCGTGAAAATGAATGGGAACTCCGAAGCGAGCGGCAGCCTGTATTTCGGTTCATCGATCCGGTTCGGACCGAATTGAAAATCGAATAACTCTCGACGCTCGAAGTTGATCTGTCCGATCTCCCGTTCGGTACTTTCCGCGGTCTCGCCGCTCAAATAGATAAAAGCCTTCACCTCGTTGCCGTAGGCGGTCGCCATTTTTTCAATAGATGTGATGACTTGTTGGTAATTCGGAGATCGCTTATAAAAGCAGCAGCCTATTGCGATGGGCGGGTAGGAATTTTTCGATTGGATCATAATCTGTTGTTTCGGTTCATAGCGTCACTGCCAACTGAGAAAGGCATATAGTACCGATCTGATTGCTTCATTTTGGAACAGGACAGTTTTCGACAGAAACTGGCTAGATTATCCGGCCAATCCAATCGTCTCTTTTCGTCAGGTTATGAGGATCGTCGATAGTAAATACTCGCGGATCTTGTCCAGCACGTGTGAACCCGGAAAAGCAAATTCTTCGTAATCCGGTGCTTCTTCATAAGCTAGAAACTGGTCGGCTCTGAGCATCGCGTTTACTTGCCGAAAACATTCGATATTGGTTTTGAACTGTGTCGCCATTTCCTTCTGAGAAACAAATATTTCAGCGATGCGTTTTTGGAACTGCTCCTCTTCAGGCTCAGCGATGATCGTAAGGTCGGCTGGTGAGTCCTTCAAGAATACCTGGTAGCCACGAACATTATAACTCGCATACTCAAACATCTTCCCCGAATAAGCACTTAGGCGCGCGGACTCCGCAAGTGCAAAACGACAAACATCATGATCCGGGTGGCCGCCCTCGAACGGACAGCAAAATACGCCATCGACATCTTTCAGGATAGCCCCAAAGTTTTCAACGATTGAATGGATGTGGTTCAGGGTCCCTAAATCAGGGTAGTCCAGAAACTCAATACACCCAGGCTCAACACCCAGCAAATCCAAAGCCCTCGTTGTTTCTCGATGCCTGGTAGACTTATATGCCTCGCGATCATAATTCGGCGGCAACGATGTTAAATTCAAGTGATCCTGTTCCACTGGGGCGCCATCTGTCACACAGACGTAGTTCACTTCGATGCCGGAGCGAATAAGCCGTCTGATCAATATTCCACAGCACAACTCAGCGTCGTCAGGGTGTGGGCTAACAAACGCGACGCGCGCCAATTCTTGAAACGGATCCGGTTCAACTGGCTCCATCGGGTGTTTTACTCCCCGGTCTTTATCTCGTGCGGTGGTTTTCTCGCCCTGGTAGTAATCAGAACTTCATAATCAGGATCACAATGGTTCAGCTCATCCTTTTCCAACTCCTCCGTGCACAGTCCGTGGAGAAACGCAATCGCCGCCAATACATTTCCCTGGGATTCAACTGAAACGGATTCAGGTGGAAAGACTTCGCCAAATAGTCTTTTAGCTGACATGGTTGTGAAGCGCCAATACTCCCCCCAGCGATCCATGTCATAACGGCTGACCTGCGCAATACCAGGAAAAGTAGCTAACAACGTTCCTCCCGGTTTCAGGATCCTGTACAGAGTTTGAATCGCCGCTTGTATCGGATAGATGTACATCAAAGTCTGTGTGCAGATAATACAATCGAAGGTGTCATCTTCGAGATTCTCACCACTTGAGAGATCGGCGATGATCGTAGCGCCCGGGTGGCCTTCTTCGACGTGGAGCACATCACTGACTGCAATGCGTTCCCCACCGTAGCGCTGCGTATAAAAATCATCGTCAAATTCCAATACATGCCCTTTGACATCCGAAACATTCGCGGACAAGAAGCCTTCGATGTAGTAGCGGTCGATCGGCAGTCCTCGATCTGTGCCGTGGACGCGACTGATCGGTGACAGTCGCCTTAAATCTCCGAAACGGATCTGATTTTTGAGCGGGCTCACAATGTTTCTCGGGCCACGATATTTAAGGATCGGCAGCCAAACTGGCCGGAGGATGCTACGCTGGTTCTTGCAGGTTGTCGAGGTTCAATCGTTGGGTTCCTGTTGTCATCGCAGAAATTTCTTGCCTGTGCGTTGAGCATGTTCAATCAAGTCGTTCTTGACTCGATCCGGAGAATTCGAAATCGGTTTATGGGTTAACTTACCCACTCCAGACGATGCTTTGACTGCATGTTGTTGCCAACATATGATCCTTCGTGTATCGATGCAATCTTCTCAAATCCGACCATAAACTTGGTAGCTTCTAATAGAGACATTCCAAAGTGGAGACAGAAATGGATCGACAAAATCCTAACATCGAGCAAGCTGACCTGGCTTTAAGACTGGCGCGGCTCTCTCCCGCGAAGCAAGCCTTGCTTGAGAGTCGGGCTTTGCTAGCATCGCAACGCAAGCGGAAAGAGGAGGATCAAGCCCGCATTTCTCAGAGTCTTCACGCCTCTTCAATCAGACCAGTTCCGCGTGACGGCGAGCTACCCCTGACATTCCTTCTCGAGCACCAATTGGAACAACTCTGGGCGGACCCCAGCGACCACGACCTCTGCAGTACGTGCCTACGCCTCAAGGGAACGTTTGACCAGGAGGCGATGCAGAAAACAATCAACGAACTAGCACGCCGTTACGAGATCTTGCGGACGAAGTTTCCATTGGTGGATGGTCGAGTTACACAAGCCATAGCTCCATCAATGACAGTAGAGATGCCGGTGTTTGATTTAAACGACGCTCCCGAGACCGAGCGCCTTGGGGCCGCGCTGAGAATTGTTGAAGACGAGGTGCGGCGGCCATACGACCCCGGCTCCGAGACGCTCTGGCGGGTTACCTTGATTCGGTTTAGCGACACCGATCATCTGCTGCTGCTGAACATATCCCACATCATTTCTGACGGCTGGTCCTGGGATGTACTCATAAAAGACTGCCTGGCTTTGTATCAAGCTTTTTCCACCAACAATCCGCCTTTGTTTGCCGAGCCTTCAATCCAATTCGCTGACTTCGCGCACTGGCAACGGACTACGTTGAAGGGACAAGTGCTGGAACACCTGGTTTCCTACTGGCGACAACAACTTGCCGGCCTCAAGCTTATCCCAGAGATACGCCTTCCTGTTGAACGCGCTCTCCCGACCGTTCCCGGCAAAGGTACCCTTTATGTCGCTGCTGCGTTTCAGCACCTGAGAGTACATGCAACGTTGGTCGAGTCACTCAAAATCTTGAGCCGGCGTGAAGGGGTGACGCTGTACATGCTGTTGCTAGCCGCCCTGGTTACTATCTTGCACCGATACACGGGGGGCGATGACTTTGGTATTCCTTCCCCAATGGCAAAGCGTTACCGACCCGAAACCCGTGAAGTGTTCGGGCCGTTTGGTGACATGCTTGTGCTGCGCATAAGACTTGGCAGAAATGACAGCTTCGCCGCGGTGGTAGAGCACGTTCGAGACGTAGTCCTCGAAGCCTATGAGCATCAGGACCTGCCGTTTATCCTATTTGACGGGAACAATGAAGAGATGTGGGGGAATGTAAACTATCCGAGCGTCAGATTTAACATGGAAAAGAGATCCGAGGTGTGCGGGGACGATTCTCCAGGAGGCGGTGAGGAGGTACAGATTCCTGGATTGGTCATAACCTCGATAAATATTCCGACTTGCACGGATGAGTCGTGGGACTTGCCGGGATTTGCCATCGATGTACAGGAGAAAAAAGGAGAATTGCTTGTGACCGCCGCTTACGAACGCGATAGGTACGAGGCGGCGGCAATGATTGAGTTATTGGAAAATTATCGGATGGTGCTGGAAGGAGCGGCTGATAACCCCTCGCGGAGGCTGTCAGAATTCCCGTTTGTAATGAAGACAAGTGAGTGAGGAAACTCTCTCTAAGATGCATGTCGGCCCATCTACAATGACGTTGCAGAGTTTGGTTATCGATATAAGCGTAGAAGAGTCCAAAGTTCAAGAAAGCCAACCGGAAACAGCCTCGAGCAGGTCGTTCACCATTATCGACTCCATACAATGTGGACGAACATCGCAGGAAGAAAGGTAACAGCACCTGCACGATAGACCTGTAACGACCTTGGTGCCGCAATCAAAGATGTCTATCTCCGCAGCCGAAGTCGGACCGAAGAAGCCGACAGCGGGGACTCGATTCGCAACCGCAAGATGCAGGGCGAGTGAATCGCTGGTGATGACGACTTCACACTGACCTATCAGCGCTGAGAAGCATTTGATGTCCCAATCAGGTGGCGCGACCGTGCAGCTATCAAATGCCATCTTCTTAATTCTTTGGTTACGATCGCGTTCCCTCTCCCCACCTAATATGACTACCCCGACCCCGAATTTCTGGTGTAACTCTGCCGCCAGCGCAGCGGTTTGATCTTCGCCCCACGATTTATATTTCCAACGCCCTCCTGCTCCGCTATTGACTCCGACAAATCTCGAGGATGCCGCTAGGGGTGAGCCAGCAATCCACGCTTGGACTCGTTCGTGGGATTCAGGAAGGACAGTAATTTGCGGACGAGCAACGGGAGGAGGGAGATTAAGACACTGATAAAGGATTGTTCCGTAAGTAAGCTTGTTCCCTTGCTTCAATTCATTAGCACGGCTCAAACCACCCTCGCTTTCCGGTCGCAGCAATCCCATGCCAAACCATTCCGTCATATCCTCAGTATACTGATGCCTTAGGTCGGACGATCTGTAGGCTCCTGAGAGTCGGCGTGTGTTCAATTCGGCGGCTAAGCGACTGGAATCGCATTCGTCGTCCAAAGATATTACCCAGTCATAGTCATCTGAGCGCCATGCAGTAGTCGAGCTGTCGTCGATTGAAACAAGTCTATCGATGAGGGAATTGTGCTCAAGCAAAGGAAACGCTTTTCGTGAGGTGACCCAGGTTATTTCGCTGTCAGTTCCGAGACACCTGAGCGGGGGCAATAGCATGGTGGTCCGCAGCACATCTCCGAGCGCGCCGGTTTTTATGATTGCGACTCTCATCCGTTATATGAACCCCGGGGGAATGCCTGACAATTACACCAAAGCTGCCTCTCCATCGCGCTATTCATCCCCAGAAGATCTTGGTGTCCAAAATCTAAATTAATAAGAGGTGGCATGTCTGTTCGGAGGATACGCTACCCCTGGTGCCACTCGTTAGCAGATAGATTATACGGCCGAAGGACAATCCTTTGCTGCCCCTCTGGTACTCCGGAAAGCGGTAAACTCATCGCATTTGGTCAGCAGTGGCTAAGTGGAAAACGGCGAATTATTTTTTAACGCCGGGTGGTGTACTGAGAGTCATTCGCGTTTGTTGACACAACTACGTCACCGGCACCGTGTGCTCGAACTCAAGGATGCCTTGTTAATTCAATCGCACATATGATGTGCTAACGATAAAAATTCGCGCAGCGATTGACATCTCAAAACCATGGTACTATCTTGGCCACACTCGGGTCGTCGTTCGCGCGCGTCCGCCCCTCATTCCACCGACCGTAACTCAGGGAACGGCGCAACGCCCAATCTTCGATCTCACGAGCATCAGCATCAACATCAGCCTCGTTACGCAGGGTTCTCTTCTGGACGCAGGGCAAGAGTATTTGTCTACCGTTTGATACGCGACAGTTCTGGGCAGTCGAAGTGGAGGGAAAATGGTGCCGGAGAAGAGCAAGATTGCACGCCTTCGAGACAAGGGGCTTTTCTACTGGCTCAAAGTTGTCGCGCTGATCGTGGGCGGAATTTTCGTTGGGCACTGGCTCGAGAAGCAGGACGTTGCCACCACGCTGCGTTTTAAGATCCATCAGGCGATGACGCTCGCCCTCTCTCCACGGCAACCCTACGTGACGAGGACCGTAGTCGTCCTAATCGGTGATGACGAATTCTGGAAGGGAGAACTCGCTATGCGCACCCCGACCAGACGCGATTACCTCGCGCGGGTAGTCAACGCACTCGACGCTGCCGATGCTTCGGTCATCGCCCTGGATTTCGCACTCCACTCGCCTGTGCCAGATGGAAGTTCGGTAACCTATAACAATTACGATGCGGAGACTAAGGTACTGCTTGAGACCATCCGCGATGTCTCGCATCGCCGGCCTGTAATTCTTCCAAAGGCAATCAGGTGGGTCGAAGGCAACTACGTGCCGGAATCGGATCTCTATGACGGCTTCGACTTCCAGGGTGGCCTTGTGCGCGGCGGGTATACCTTTCTTCCGTTCGATGTGCGACGAGTTCCGCTAAGCCTGACGATGGCAGACGGGACACCTACCGACTCCTTTGCCGAGGCAATAGTCCGCGCGGTTAAGGAACCGGCGCTTGACCCGGTCGCCGGCTTGGCGGAAGCGCCTTACGGGAGTTATCTCACACAGACAGCTTTTCCCACGCTTTCCACCTCGCAAGTCTTGTCGCCCGATGGGGACACGCTCAAGAAGCTTCGACATAATATTGTTATCGTCGGTGGTTCCTGGAGTCGTCTCGCTTACCAGCGCGGCCCAAAAGTGGATTCGCACTTAACACCGGTCGGCTGGCTGCCAGGTGCGTTTGTTCACGCCAACTTCGTTGAGGCACTACTAGACAGGCGGACCGCCCCCTCCTGGGGTGAACGAGCACTGCTGGTCTTCGAAGTCCTCTTCGCCCTCGGCGTGGCCATCATCTTCGCATTGATTACGCGGTTTGGGTGGAAGCTGTTATCGCTGGTAATCCTCTGCGTAGGGCTGATGCTTTTCAGCTATCTTTCGTGGTTGAATCTGGGTCTCTTCTACGATTTCTTTGTGCCGCTCGTGCTGATTGTCGGCCATGCTATTTACGAGCAGATGAGCGAGATGTTCGGACGCAGTGTCCAGGAAGCGGTTTAATGGAGATAGGACATGCTTAGAACTTTAGTCTGCCTGTTGGTCGTTTCGCTGATGCTGGCTGTTCAAGCGTCGTGGCAAACGTCAGGCGCTTTGACTGTTAACGAACGAGTTGAGTCCGAGTCAATGCCTGGCAGCCAGGGGCCCAGAAAGCCGCCGAAGATGCCGACACCCACACCAACTCCGACACCTTCACCGTCCCCGAGATATCCAGCGCCTGTGGTCGGCGATGACAACCCGGCAGAGTCTCCTAAGCTGGTTTCCCTGACAGGGACGTTTCGCCTCAATGTCGATGAATCGGGAAAAGCGTCCTTGGAGGAATACGCAGAACAAAACGCCGAGCAGTTGAAATTCTGGGGCAGCATTCAGCCCAGCCTTGCAGCTCCCCTCGCTCTCGCCATCGAATTGCGCGGGAAGACCGTGAACATCGTCTCGACTCGCGCGCCGCGGATCACTTTCGAGGCCGATGGACGCGAATACATCGAGACACTTCCCGGAGGCGGCTCTATGCGTACAAGCGCTACGATGGAGGGCGCGAATTTGCTGGTCAGATCGTCGGGCTCGGGCCAGGATTTCAAGGTGGCCTTCGAGCCGATTCCAGATGGCCGCTTGCGCGTCACCCGTCAGTTTTCGAGCGAGAAACTTAGCCAGCCAATGGTCGTTCGAGATTTCTACGATCGCATCGCCGATATAGCCCAGTGGGGCTCTTTCCAGCTTGAGGAGCACGCCGCTCAACAACTGGCTTCACGTAACCCTGAATTCATCGTCCCAAATGGAGAATCGCTGGTTGCTACTCTCAACAACGACCTAACCACCAAGCAAGCAAAAACCGGCGACCGCTTCACCATGACCGTGCGTGCGCCATCCCAGTTTGAAGGAGCAATCATTGAGGGTCATGTGACGAACATCCATAGGGGTGGTGGCAAGACCGGGCGCTCCGGTTTAACGCTTCACTTCGAGACGGTACGCCTACCTAATGGGAAGTCTTACAAGTTCGGCGGACTCGTCGAAAGCGTGCGCACGCCACCGGGAGAGACGGTTAGCGTAGGAAACGAGGGCAGTATGCGCGATGAAAACCAAGGGACGACGACTGCGGTGCGGACGGGCGTTGGAACCGCAGTTGGTGCAATCATCGGCTCGATTGCCGGCGGCGGGAAGGGCGCTGGGATCGGTGCTGCTATTGGCGCAGGCGAGGGAGCAGGCTCTGTTATTGTGCAGGGGAAAGATGATCTCGAGTTACCGAGCGGCTCCGAGCTACTCATCCGGGCGTCCGTGCCGAAATAAGGCTTGGGTCAGAGCCTACGCTATGAATATGACATTGCGTGAGTCGCGAGAGACTAGGGACGCAATGCCGCGCTAAGCTTCGAAACTTTACCAAAAGCGTCGGCAATATCATTCATATCTGAGTTATCACCCAGAAGGCAGAAATGGGGCGCTGCCAGGCAAGAGTCGTATTGTTCCAGCGCTCTCGGCAATTCAAACCGTTTGGGGTTGAATTGCTCGGCGTCCGGTCTCCGCGAGATTCGCAATACCTTCATTGGCTGATAGAGGGGACTATGAGTAAAAGGAAGATCGAGGGGCTCAACCGGGAGCCCCAATTCTGCCGTTATGACCCGACCGATTGTGGCCATGTCATTTCCACTGAATGCCTGGCGGTTCAGTCGAAATATCAGTCTCCAGATCACCCGCCGAGTCACCTGCTGCAAACAGGAAATTATCTCGACGCCCTCAATTTTGGCAAGGCATGATTCCAAGTAATGCAGATTTGCGAGACGAAGGTCATTCTCTTTTTCCAACCTCGAAAGACCATCAAGAAGCAGCGCAGCATTAAATTCCGAAAGATCGAAGTTCCTTCCGCGCACCCCGTCGACAGTCTTTATCCACATCCAGTTGTCGGGGTTTACCTTATCAGCATAGACCTGACCATCTGTGCGGAGCTGCTGCAGTTTAACGAAGAGCGCCTCATCGTTCGTACAGCACAGCCCACCCTCCCCGCTGGTTAATAGCTTCGATTGTTGAGTTGAGAAAACAGAGATCAAACCAAACGAGCCTACTCGCCTATCTCGCCATTTTGCCCCGTGCGCTTGTGAGCAGTCTTCTAGAATTGGTATCCCCGTGTCGTTTGAAATAGCGAGGAAAGCGTCGAGATCCGCCAAAGAGCAGTAGGCGTGAACGAGCAGTATGGCGCGCGTTTTGTCTGTTATTGCTGCCTTCGCTGCTTCTGGGGACATGCATAACGTTTCGGGGTCGATATCAACCAGAATAGGTGTGGCACCGACATTATAAACAGCCTTCGGGCATGCTACCCAAGTCATGCCAGGAACGATCACTTCGTCTCCAGGGCCCAAATCCATAGCTTCCAGCGCAATCGCGAGAGCAGCGGTGCCACTCGCACATGGCAAGGCATACCGGACCCCTATGTAATCGGCCCATCGCTTGCGGAGTTCTCGGTCGAAGCGAGGACCTGTAAGTGATTGACCTGAGATAGCCCAACTTGTGGAATCGAGGACTTCATTGAGTAGCCGGCGTGTGTCTTCAGTGGCTATTGGCCAACGTGGCCACGGTTTCCGTCTTATGGGATCACCCGACTGGATGGCAAGCTTCATAAGTCTTCTCCAATAAGCAACATGAGGAGCTTTAGGAATAAAACTAGCAAAAATCCTGGCTAGATTTTAGTAGAACGGAAAGCCCAAATTCATATATACTCCGCAGCCGTCATATTCGCCAAGCGGAATATAGGAAGGTCACGCCATGCCCCCACCAAATAGCGAATCGCCTGTGTTCATAATGCCTCACTTCCGTCCGGACGGCATGTGCTCCACATTCCTTCCACGTACTATTGAAAGCCTGCTTCAACAAACGGATGAGGCGTGGAGGCTTATCATCATAAATGACGGCTGCACTAACGGCTTTTGCACCTCGCTGTTTCGGACCCTGTCTGAAGAGCATCCTGAACGCATATCTATATTGACGCAGTCACAACACAGTGGTACCGGACACGCTCGAAACGTAGGCGTGAAGAATGCGGCCTCAACCGGCGCGCCTTTCGTCATGTTCCAGGACGACGACGATCTGGCGCACCCTCGTCGAGTCGAAATAACTCGTCGTATTTTCAATGAAAAACCCGATGTCGGTTACATTTACTCGCATTTCATTCCCATTGATCACAACGACTCGGTTGTACCCCGAGAACTCATTCGACTGGACATGCTGGAAGTTCTAGAGGCTCTCGAAGAAGAGATCGTGGAGGGCGATGATGCATGGCTCAAGATAGCAACTTCGACGGGCTTCGTAGGTACAACTTCGACCGTCTCCGTGCGCACCACACTGGCCCTTGCAGTCCCCTTTCCGGAGGAAGTGTTCTCCGAAGACTCGCATGCATGGCTAAGGATGTCAGCCTTGGGCGCACGATTCGCCTACGCTCCAGACATCCCGACAAGATATCGTATGGAAGGGGGCGTGTGTTCCGACCTGGGCTTTAACGGCCGCAATTCAGGAACGCTGAAGTTGAAGGCCCGCATCGATATTGACGGATTTAATCAGGCTGTCACGCTCGCCCTGGAACGAGGCAAAATCTCACCTGGCGACGTACGCGAGCTTGCCATATCCTTTTATCGACGTCTCGCGCGTACCGTCGAGCGTCAAGGCCACGTACGTCTTGGGCAATTGCTACGCAGACATTCTGACAGCATTGGAGATGATAACGCCCTCGCTCCTCTTTCCCTTGCCGAACTCTGAATCGAGCTCTGAATAATGCGCGAGCTAGTGTCAGAGCGGTTTCTCACTTACCAACCGAATCACGGCTTTGGAGTTGAACTCTTTCTTTTGGAGACCGCGTTTGAAATTGCGAGAACACTTCAGCGGACGTTGGTCATCCCGCCGATGCCTGATCTTGAAACTAATAATTATCGACAGGGTTTGGACAGGTACTTTCGGTTGAAAACTGATTGGCCCTGGATCTCGATGGAAGAATATATCGCTTCGCACAATAACGTCATTGACGTCGCGTTTCAGATCCTACCCAGTTATCGTAAGGAATATGGATCGCCTGAGATACGAAGGCTGCACCCTGTATGGCTAGACAACATTGAACGGCTTACCAGCTTCCGGTGCATGGGACTTCAAACTAGTGAAGTGCGGCGTTTGGAGATTGACCATTCAATGACTCTCTCGGAAGTCAGATCCATTCTCAATACGGATGACACCTTGATCGGCCTGTCATATATAAATGGATTAGTCGAAAGCATAAGGGTGTTGGTCGAGGATGCCATCACCAAAACGGAACCGTTGTTACATCACGTCCCGACCTTGTCGCAGGATTTGTTCCTGCAGATGGCTTGCTCGTTTGCGGGTGATGGGCCATACACGGCTCTCCACTGGAGGCGGGGTTACCATTTGAAGGAAGTCGCCAAAATACTGGGAGACGCTGAATTGCCAACTACACAAGCAATGTTGGGATTTGTGCCGCCTGATGCCGGCCAACTCATTATTGCCAGTGACTCCGGTGTGGATGACTTCAAATACTTGGCAGGAGACCGGAATATCCACACCTTTCGGCATCCGAATCCTCAGGTCAATGCAGTGGTAGACATTGCACTGTGTGTTGGTGCTGACCGGTTCATCGGCACTCAGGCTTCAACGTTCTCCGCTTACGTCGCGTATTCCCGAAGCGCACAGGGTCATTTGAAGACTTCAACGGTGCTCCTTTAACGGAACAGATACTCTGGTCCTCACTTTGTGCGGGGATTTGGCACAGGTAAAGCATCGCCGCAAATGCTAATGAGTGCGACTAGCAACAATCGACAACTCTCCCGCAAAGTGGGTGCCAGACAGCCTCCGTTCGACGCATACCAACATCTGTATCGTACGATGGTGGCCATATGAAGATCGGAATTGCAATGGTCGGATGTGGATATGCGGCGGACTTCTATATGGCGAACCTGCCAAATCATCCAGAGCTTGACCTGGTCGGTGTTTACGACAGAAATGCAGAGCGACTGAGGGCTTTCTGCGCTCACCATGGCGCTCGTTCATTCAATTCACTCACCGATTTGATCGATGATGCGAATGTGGGCTTGGTTCTCAATCTCACCAATCCTGCTGAGCACTCTCGCGTGTCGCTTGCAGCTCTCGAGCGCAGGCATGTTTATAGTGAGAAACCCTTTGCTATGAACCTTGAGGAGGGACGCCATCTAGTTGACATGGCGCAGCGTAATGGATTCCAGTTGGCGTCAGCTCCGTGCAGTCTACTCGGCGAGCCTGCTCAAACGGCTTGGGCGGCGCTAAGAAAAGGTGAGATAGGCCGACCGCTCCTGGTTTTTGCGGAGCTACATGAGGGAATGACGCACAAGATGCTTCATAGTCGGTGGATCAGCGCGTCCGGCGCCGTTTGGCCTTTTCAAGATGAGTTTCAAACTGGCTGCACGCTTGAGCACGGAGCATACGTTCTTACGTGGTTGACCGCGTTCTTCGGTCGCATCGAGAGCGTAACAGCCAATGCTTATGTACTTGCACCGGACAAGCATGCGGGCGAGAAGTTGGGGCCGGATTTTTCGTGTGCTGTAGTGAAGTTTGCAACTGGTGTTGTGGCTCGTATTACATTAAGTATCATCGCCCCCATAGATCACGGACTGATGATAGTGGGCGAAGAGGGTGTGCTTGAGGTGGCCGATGTTTGGGATTTGGATTCACCAATTTCTATTCGAAGACGAGAGGACCCGAAGACCAACAAACCAAGCCGATACTTGACGGACAAAAGGAACTATCCGTTGCTTCATGGCTCGGAGCGCCGCTTCCGTTATCACGATTCTCACAACATGGATCTGATGCGCGGTGTGGCGGAACTTGCGCACGCGATCATTTCGGGCAAGCCGTCGCGATTGAGCGCCGACCGTGCTCTTCACATTCTGGAAGCCACACTTGCGATGTCGAATACGCAAGGACTAGAAATTTGCCACCAGATGGAAACACCATTCGAACCGGTGGAACCGATGCCCTGGGCGCAGTCGAAGTTCTGAATCGAGCCGACTATGTTTTTAGGAAGCGGGATTACGATCGGTGCCTCTTATAAAAGCCTGAGTCTTAAGCCGGCGCGTAGTTCCTTCACAGAAACTGAACTCGGCTGAAGAGAAAACAACATGCTCGTATTAGGATTAAGCGGAGGGTTTGGTTTACCCGGCGAAGAGTTTGTCCCTAATCTGCCGGTCTGGTTCTTTCACGACTCGGCGGCTTGTCTTGTTCAGGATGGCCGGATCCTGGCGGCGGTTGAGGAAGAGCGAGTAAATCGAATCAAGCATACGAACATGCTGCCATTGGGAGCGGCCGGGGAGTGCCTGAAAACAGCGAAGGTAGCTCCGGATGAGATCGACTTCATTGCTTATTTTTTCCAGGAAGATTACGCCGATACAGAACTTAATTTACAGTACATTCAGTACCCTGCACTTCCCCTTCGTAGTGCCCGCGATCTTCTTCGTGAAAGATTCAGTGAATTCCTTGGAATTCCAATCAGCAGCGAAAAGATCCGATTCGTCCGGCACCATCAATGCCACGCCTCCGCCGCATTCTTCCAGTCTGAATTCAAGTCCGCATTAATTGGTATATTCGATGGAAATGGCGAAGAGGACTCAATATCAATTTTCACCGCAAAGAATGGTGAGATTTGTCCGTTGGCCGCCTATCCGGCTTCTAAGTCGCTTGGGCATTTCTATTCTTCGGCAATCGAATTACTCGGGTACGCCCTGTTTGACGAATATAAGGTGATGGGTTTGGCTCCGTATGGCGACCCTTCGGTATATCGACCTCAGTTCAACGCTCTTTTTTCCTTAGGTGAGGCGGGAGACTATGACTTAGATTTGAACAATCTTCGAACACATTTCTTGCAGCGAGGTTTCGTTCCGCGTCGTCGGGGCGAGCCGTTCATTGAACGGCACGCGAATTTTGCTGCAGCTCTCCAGGAGTCTCTCGAACTTATCTCGTTTCACGTCCTATCACACTGGGCTACGGAAACAGGTCAGTCGAACCTCTGTCTTGCGGGAGGAGTTGCGCACAACTCTACTCTCAACGGAAGGCTGGCGCGCCAAGGACCGTTTAAGAAACTCTTTGTGCATCCCGCCGCCCACGATGGTGGCGCGGCGATCGGCGCTGCTCTTGAGGTATGTAAAACCGAGGCAAATAGTAGTTTCAGACCTAGCTCGGTAAGGAATGCTAACTGGGGAGCTGACCTTGGAACACCAGCCGAGCTTGAGGCGCTCCTTACTAGGTGGACTGACTTCTTTGTATTTCAACTATGCGCCGACGCCCCCGCCCAAGCTGCGAAACTGCTTGCTGATGGCGCAGTGCTCGGATGGGCACAAGGCCGAATGGAGTTTGGGCCAAGAGCCTTGGGAAACCGCAGCATAGTGGCGGATCCACGGCCAGTCGAAAATAGAGATAGGATCAACGCAGCCGTCAAGAAGCGCGAGGGCTATCGACCATTCGCGCCGGCGGTCCTTGAAGAAAAGGCAGCTCAGTATTTCCAGATTCCTTCGACAGTTAGGGAGCTTCCATTTATGAGCATTACGGTTCCGGTTCAGCCCGACAAGCTCAAACTACTCGGAGCCGTAACGCATGTGGATGGTTCAGCACGGATTCAAACCGTCAGTCGAGACCAGAGTCCTCGATTTTGGCAGTTGATTCACGCATTCGAGCAGCTTACCGGAGTGCCGGTCCTTCTTAACACATCCTTTAACACCGCAGTCGAGCCCATCGTCAGAACTGCTGGAGAAGCGTTGTTGACGTTCTTAACTACCAACTTGGACTATCTGTTTCTCGATGACTGGATGGTGACTAAAAAGGATATTACTGATGACAGACTGCTGGATCTTGTTCCGGTCCTGAATATCAATGTTGGACTGTCTGACAGCCACAGAGCCATCCAGGCTCCTAACGACAATAATCGACTAAAGATCGCATTTATGTATACCAAAGGGCGGTCCTTATCGCTGTCCAAAGAGATGTACCTGGCCCTCAACGTATCAGACGGTAAGAAGTCGTTTCGGGACTGTGGAATGGATGGACGATCTACAACCGCTGTCGCTCCCTCTGATGAAATCAGGAAATTGTTGGAGGGTCGTTTTATCGGTGTTCGCGATCTGAACGTAATCCCAGGTGAAGATAGTAACTACAACGGCGGCGTCATCGTCAGAAGGCAGCCTTTGTAACAGTACGAACGAATGACCACTCGGCGTGAGAGCGCCGATTTCTCCGCCTCGATACTCTGACAAGCAGATGCACTCCAATCTCATTCCTCCATACGGCGGGAAGCTAGTTGATCTGATGGCTTCACACGAAGAGTCGGAGCAGCTAAGGTCTTATGCAAGCCGCCTACCCTCGATTCAACTGTCAGCGCGCGCCGTGTGCGATTTGGAAATTCTTGCCATTGGAGGATTTTCTCCGTTGGACCGTTTCGTCGGAAGAGAGGACTATCAGTGTATTCTAAATGAAATGCGATTGGTCAGCGGTCAGCTTTTCCCAATTCCCATAGCTTTGCCCCTGGAACCGCAAGAAGCAATTCACCTGGATCAGGATGTCGCGCTTCGAAATGCTAGGAACGAACTGTTGGCGGTTATGAATATCGAGGAGATCTACGAATGGGATTTCGGCGACACGGCACAAAAGCTTCTTAACACCCAAGACCTACGTCACCCACTTGTCGTGGAAATGAAACGCTGGGGGAGGCTTAATGTTGCCGGCCGTTTGCGCCTGATACAACTCCCGGGGCACTACGATTTTCAAAGCCTGCGGCTAACGCCCGCACAGACGCGCGAGCGTCTTGAGAAATTGGGCGGGCAAAATGTCGTGGCTTTCCAAACTCGGAACCCGCTTCATCGCGCACACGAGGAGTTGACTAAGTTAGCGATGCAAAAAGTAGACGGACACTTGCTATTGCACCCAGTGGTGGGCATGACAAGTCCTGGTGATGTGGATCACTTTACTCGCGTGAGAACTTATCGAGCAATGGCCCGACACTATTATGATCCCCAGCGTACCGTTCTTTCCCTTTTGCCGCTCGCGATGAGGCTCGCGGGTCCCCGAGAGGCACTCTGGCATGCGCTTATTCGACGGAACTACGGAGCTAACTATTTGATTGTAGGTCGTGACCACGCCAGCCCCGGTGTGGATTCCAATGGCAAACCCTTTTTTGAGCCGTACGAGGCACAAAGGTTGTTGGAGCAATACAGTAAGGAATTAGGGGTTGGGGTAATACCGTTCACTGAAATCACTTATATTCCTGAGGAACAGCGATATTCCGAAGTTTCCAAAGTTCCTGTTGGGACTCGAACGATATCGATCTCAGGCAAGCAGTTGCGAGATGAGTACTTGGACGCTGGGCGCCCTTTGCCCGAATGGTTGGTTCGCCCAGAGGTTGCAGCTATCCTCGTGGAGTGCCATCCCCCTCGCTATCACCAGGGAGCATGCATTTGGTTCACAGGCCTTAGTGGTGCCGGCAAATCTACTACGGCGGAAATACTAACTCTCTTACTGATGGAAAACGGGCGCCAGGTCACTCTACTGGATGGAGATGTTGTACGCACTCATCTCTCAAAAGGCTTAACCTTCAGCAAAGAGGATCGCGATGCAAATATCCGGCGTCTTGGTTTTGTTGCCATGGAGGTTGTCAGGCATTTTGGCTTAGCGATTTGCGCCGCCATCAGTCCTTATCGCGCGACACGCAATGAGGTGCGAAATTTGATTGGAGAGGAACGCTTCATTGAAATATTTGTCGACACACCACTCGACGTCTGCGAACGACGCGATACAAAGGGAATGTACATGAAGGCCCGCCGAGGGGAACTCAAAGGTTTTACCGGCATTGACGACCCTTACGAGTCGCCTGTGCGGCCTCACATCACGCTTGACACGACGTCTCATTCGGCGGAGGCAAATGCGCAAACAATTCTAAGGTATTTGATCCAACGAGGTTTCGTGCGGGCCGATGAAATCTCGCAGCCAGAGTAGTGATCGAGTTTCGGGCGTGGTCATTACCAGATGCTGCTCGCCCAGGCCAAGACAATAGAGAACAACACCGCGAACGTAGCTTGCCGCACCAGAAGTCTTACAGCGAAGCGGAGAGATACTTCTCGACAGATCGTTAGCATCGTAACCAGACACGGGAATAGAACTCCTGCAAGATAAACGCCTGTAAGAAGCTGAACCGAACTTAAAGTGGCGAGGGAGTCCTGCTGGGCGAAGAGCAAAATGCCGTCTTTGCGAATCGAGGCCAATATGACAGGCAGGGCAGCGCTGGCAGGTAATCGAAATATTGCCATCAGAGGACCTGTAATACCGCCGAGTCTGTTGATGATGTTTAGCCAATCCAATATTGACGCGATGATAGTTATCAGGAAAAAGATCGGAATGGCGTTCCGGAAGAACTGGACCAAAGTATTGCGCGATTCACGCCAGACATCCTTTGCTCGCGGAAATTGAAGAAAGGTCCGCCCTTCAATCATCAACACGTTCAGCTTGGAGCGGGCTTCACGCGGTGCGGTGAGCCTTATATAAATTAATGTGGTCATACAGAGGAAAAGCAAGTAAGGAACTACCAGGTAAGGTCGATGAGCAGCTGCAAAGACACTCAGCGTGGCCCCCAGTTGATAAGAACAGGCAGAGCCGAAAGCAATGGCCGAGACACAAGTGCCCCGCGAGCACCGAGAGCATGAACGAGTGCTTACTACCGCAGGTACATTACATCCAAATCCCATAATTACGCGCACGAGATCTCGACCTGAAAGACCGACTGGACGCATGAGCGGATGAACGCAGGCGGTTATGCGATCGAGCAAACCGCTGGCTTTGTAACACGCCAGAAGAACGGCAAAAAGCACGATTGTAGGAACCGACCAAACAAACAGCAATGGCCCCATCGTTACGAATCCGTATTTCCCAAATAATATTTCTTGCGCCAACGAAGGCAGCGAAGCTTTCAATGCAACGAGCGACTGTAGCCAAGGTTGGATGTGGGGATCAATGAAGTTAGCAAAATTGTTGGCGGCCCACACTGCAACAATAGCCGGCATAAGCAACATGACAATCCCCAGCGGTGGGCCAATGAGCGGTCGATCGAGCAGAGTGGGCGGGGCTTCGATTTGCCAACCAGCGCGTACGCGCATGCGCTCGATCTGCATTGTTTTCGCATTGCTGACCGCCAACAAGATACTGGTTCGCTGTTCGTTGGTGAGGTTTCGTGCATCGACGGGTATAAAGGATGTGCCGCCGTTACGCCCAAAAGTATCAAGGGTTTGCCTTGCGCTCTTTGCCCCGTATACTTTGTCCCAGAAAGTGACCACCACAGCCGCTCGCTTGCCTTTGATCAATGGTAAGAGGTCTGCAAGGTCCTCATCGATGCGCGTTCCGCGGACGACCAGCAATACTTTGTCGCTTTGGGCCAATTGCTCCAAGGCTAGACTAGTGGTGAGCGTATCGGAACGGCGCAGGATTCCCGGAGTGTCGACAAAGGTCCAGCGTGATCCACGGTAGAATTCACAATTAATTGTAGAGCCGCGGAAATTTGAGGAGTATGCGGGTCGTCCAGTAAGAGACGCCACTAATTGAGATTTGCCCACACTCTCTTTACCAACAATAACCACGCAACATTGATTAGATTCGGGCTGGATATTTCGAGCAGCGGACATTGGCTCCGTTTCCTTCCGCGCTATGTCCACAGCGCCAAAAGCAAACCTAAATAGTTTCTATTGCGGCGAGCAGCCATCAGCGAAAATTTGGTCCTTAGAGGATTCGGAGTGCTGATAGATATTCGTCTTTCGCAGGGCGTCAACATCTGGAGTTAATGGCCGGGGACTTACACCCAGCGTGCTTGCTAACCGTTCTAGGCTTAATGCCTGATCAGCCGCCGGCTTTCCAACGGAGTTTTCCCGGATTCCCGATCGTGCGAACAAATATGCTTCCGCAAGACAAGCGAAGGTGTCTGTGTGGGCTGGCAGATCGAGGTCATAAGAGCAGGAATATTCTGGAATCCGCACCAGTGCTCCCTGCGTGACCACGATATCTCGCAATAGGAACGACGGGCGTGCGGATTTAGGTATGTTAGAAGGTTGAGCGCAATCAATGACCACCGTGCCGCCTTTCACTAGGTCCGGTTTGAGCTCAGCCGATGGGTCATTCGTCAGCAGCACAATAATGTCTGCCTCACGCACACTTCCCAGATCGCCTGTCATGATCGCTCGCCCCGCGAGGTTCTTGAATTGGTGGTGTACGCGATCGGCAGAGCGACCAACCAAAATGAGATCAAATCCTGCTTGCGAAATTAGATTGCTAGCGGCAACGCCTACCGAACCGGTGCACCCGATGACGGCAACTCGCGCCCGCGAGCCTAAACCTACGGCGACGCTCGCTTCCTCAACGTTACGCAAAACGACTACAGCCGTATAAGCATTCCCATTGGTTAACGTCATCCCTGTCGGCAACGCACGCAGAAGCCTTTGTCCTCCACCGGTCGCAGGCGCCGTCAGGGCACCCAGACTGACAACTCGGGCTCCTCTTTGTCCTGCCAGTCGAATTCCTTCCCCAATTTGCTCTTTGCCAGAGGGAGACATCAGGTCGTTAGGCATTCGCATTATGCAAATCACCTCGCCACGAATTGGGCTAAAGCCGAACGTAACCTCACCAATGACAATTGGAGGCATAGAAGAAACCTTCGCAACAAAATCTGCCTCGTCATCGCTAAAGTGCCGGATAAATGAACCGGCTCCATGCGCCAATAGGTCACTTACACTTCGAGGATGTGTTAGAAAAACAAACCAGGGAGGCCTTTTTGAAAGGAGCAATGCCATGCGGATTCGACCTCAATCCTTGAGGCTTTATTGCAGTGTCAAATCGTAAAGAACGTGAAACGGTACTGTTCTTCCTGGCTAGCCAGGTAGCTCATTTGGGATTTCATACAGGAGTCCACTTGCAAGGCTCTGGGCCAGTGCGCCGAGTCGGTTCGTTAACTTGATTTTTTTCCAAACGTCGCCCAATTCGGGTTCTATTTGCTGATGCTTAAGCAGATTAGGATCGCCGACAGATAGGGAATCGGGTCTAATACCGCTAACCATTCGATCTCCGTCATAGGGTCTCAGGATCGCGGCGTCGAATGGGTATCCTAGAAAAGCACACAAAGCCTTCATTACTTCAGCGCTGTTGCCGACAAGCGACTCATAGCGAATCAGGTGCTGACGATTCGCATTTACAAGGCCAAGAAATTCGAAGATATTGGAGTTGGCAATGGTCCAGTACTTCTCAGCAAGCGCTTCAGGCTGGGAAGCATTCGCTATATCCACATGGTGGCGAACTAGTGACTCGATGACTGCATACGGGTGCCGCACCAGGTGTATGTACTGCGGTCTTTCAAATAACTGCTCGGCTCGTTTGAGGATCTCTACGGCCGCCACATTCATCGGCGATTTGTCGAGTAAGGTTCGAGGCGATGCCAATTCCTGTAGCGTAGCGTAGACTTCCACAATTGTTCTGTTCTGGCTCGTCCATTCACCAATGATCTCCTTCGCCTGATCCGCGCTGGTATCCTTAAGTGCCATCACGGCGCGCACGAGCCCGTCTCTCGAATCGCACCCGCTATCAACACACTGAAGTGCATGGCAAGGGCCCAGCGCTACATCCCGTTCCTTCATCGTAAGGTAGGGCAACAGATTCAATTCTGGCGGGCAGAACAGGGATGGGTGACCGGCCAGCATTACGCGTAACAATGTGGAACCTGACCGTGGACTCGAAAGCAGAAATACAATGGGTCGATTCTGCTTCGGATCGTGTGTTGTGGGGTTTCTGTGGATCATAAAACCGCCACCTCTCTTTTTGGTTTTCCATTCCCGAAAAGGTCTGGCGAAGAGTAGGTTGATACTGTGGCAACCAAGGGCTTTAAGATCATCGGCATTCCGAACGCGGGTTGCAGCGTAATGCTGCGGGTTTTGGGAACGACCACACTGCCGGGAACCAGAACTGGATGGAAACGCTGGAGGATTGTTGCCAACACGAGCTTTGCCTCCAACATGGAGTAGGTACTTCCAATGCACGAGTGATACCCACCGCCGAAAGGAAAGTAGGAGTATGGGACATGCGGCTCACCGCTCACCGCATCGAATCTTTCGGGCCAGAAGGAGTTGGGATTCGAAAAAATGTCTGGAAGGCGATGCGTAACCCACTGACTAAATACAACAAAGCTGCCGGCCGGTAGTTTGTATCCATCTATCTCAAAATCATTAGAGGCAAATCGAGCTTGCCCCCAGATTGGGGGATACAAACGTAACGATTCCTTAATAACCATCTCAAGGTATTTGAGCTTTCCCAAGTCCTCAATTTGGGGCGCCTGCCCATCCAACACGCTCCTCAATTCGGAAACTAGCTTCGTATGGACGTGGGGGTGTTCAGACAACAGGTAAAGCGTCCACGTCAGAGCATTCGAGGTCGTATTGTGTCCCGCATCCAGCATTAAGAAGAACTGGGCGCGAATTTCCTCGTAACTCATCATGCCGCCATCCCGCTTCTTCACATGAGAAAGTCTATAGAGAAGGCTGCCCGTGTCTTCTCCACTAGTCCTGTGAATGGCAATCGTTTCGCGAATAAGTTGATCGACGGGTTGCCAGGAGCGCAAGTACTTTCCAAACGGCAGAAACCTGATGTTTAGTGGGAGACGGTCCCACGGAAATAATGGATTAGTCGAGAACCGGATCAAATATTTGAAGCACTCCAGGAGTTGATCCGTGTGTTGGCCCAATTGGAGATCAAACAGAGTTTTTGCGACGATCTGAAGTGTGAGGCGCAGCATCTCCTGGGAAATATCGACACGGGAACCTGTCCGCCAGGCAGACATCATCCGCTCCGTATACTCAACCATTACGTGACTGTATTTCTCAAGCTGTTGTGGATTAAATGCGGACTGGGCCACTTGCCGCTGCTGATGATGGGCTTCACCATCGGTCGCAAGCATGCCGTCTTTGTTAGTGCACCCACAGCAAGTCTTTATTAATTTGCGGGGAGAAAATCCATCAATCGGAACCAGAACATCTCCCAACAAATAACGTAAGCTGCGTATAACCTCGCGGTTGGTAAAATTTGCTGCGTTGTCTACCAAGAAATATCTAATTGCTTGCGGCCGAGCAAAGAAGAAGGCTGGCTTCCTGCCTAGGTAGAGGGTGGCTGCATTACCATATCTTTGAGGTAGGGCGGATAGAAATCCTAGCCGATCTCTTCGAAAATCAAGCGTGTTTCCAACGAGAGGGCGAGGTCTTGGTCCTTGCGGAAAGTTGTACGCCATGAAAGCCTTTGTCGCACTTTGGGATATGCCGAGGCAACACCTTAGCAATCAAGGTCAGTCGAAAAGCTCCGGTCATTGCGTCTGGTTAGCCTTCCAGTCACCTCGTCTTGGTTTGCAATGTGATATCCAGCTTGAGTCGCGCAACTCTAGCCCACAGCAAGCAACGGAATCAGAACCATGGTACCGGCTAAATCAATATTGATTGAACCGCCGCCGAGATGTTCTGGCCAATTTACAAAGAAGCGGGTTCCGTAGAGCATCTGACAGGGCGTGTTGCGTCTCAGGGTAGCTAGACTATCCTCCAAACTGGAGGTGATGCGGCCATCTCAACCACCCTTTGCGCCGGACCACAGCGAACCTGGCAGGAATTCTAGACAACCAAGGGCGCGCCACCCCTTTAGATCCGGAGTGAGCGTGCATTCATCAGTAGCAGTGGCGCGGATGGGATTAAGCAGGCTGGGATCATGCTTTCCTGATGTGACTAGTTCGTATAGACCGGGAAACACGATTTGAGCGTTATACTTAACTTTTAGAGAACCTTTCTCGTAATCAATGATACCGACGTTTCCAGAGGCATCTCCTTCAGAATCGATCGTCAAACATACCTGGCCAGAGTCCAGAGATTCCGTGCGGCTAAGAGGTAAACGGACGCTCTCGCTGGAGATCCCGTAAAGAGAGCTGACTTGGAACATTACTCGCTGGACAACTGTTTCACTCTCGCGGTGATCTGCGATTTCTTCCAGAATTGTCGCCATGATCCCATCTCCACTGTAAACGTCGCACCGTTTATCCAAACTTAGTTAACAGCACAAACTGCGGCATACTCACCGCCCGGCGAGCCATATCGCTTACAATCAGTTCCCGCAAGGCTCTACACGTTTACAAAGCGCCGCGCACCTAGTTGGCCCACGCACTGCCACCGTTGTGACAACGTCTGATCTTTTGTGCCGCAGCGGTTCGCCTGTCTGCACGCCCTTATGGCTTTGAGACCCTCTTCAAGCTGACTGGCTTGGAAAGCCTTTTCAAAAGTCTCCACATTCGGGCCGGTGATCGAAACGCGTAGTCCATTGGAAGATTTCTTTACGTCAATGGTCGTCTGACGAGCTAAATCTGTCCGGCCAATTTTGGCAATTCGACGATCGGCAAGGGTCGAGACACAATTCAGACGTTCGGCGATGGTTCGCGTTTTGTCGGCGCAACGGTTGCGAGCGGCACAAGCCAAGCGGGTGACGAGGAAGCTTTGTATTTTCTCGGTATCTACTTTAGCGAGTTCGTCATCTCCGGATAATTCAATCTCATATCCACCTCTGACTGATTGCACGGTGAGCTTTGGCGGCATGACTACGCTCCTTAAGGTCAAGAATAAACTGTTGGCAAAGTGAGAGACGCTCGCCCAAGAACGGGCATCGAGGGACCGTTTCTCAATTATCAAGCTCTTGTTTTCGGCTGTATATCAGAGGTCGATGGGTCTGTCATTGATAAATATCAAGGCCCGCAAGCCTTTTTGCTGCAAGGTGCCGTCTCATAAGACAACAAGAGGATCAGCAAGTCGTGCTGGGTTGAGGTGATGCGCATTGGCCGCAGCATAAAGACCGAAATCCAATGCGGCGTCAATTTCAGTGGAAGGTGAGACGTTTGGGGTCCAGAATCGTGAAGCTGTTCTTATTCCTGCACAGGATGCCTTCACGTTGCATTGCCTTAAGAATTCGGCTGAGATGTTCGGGACTAACAGCGATCAACTTGGCAACTTCCCAAAGTCGGAGCGGTAGACGAAAACTAGTTTCGTTGGGGGAAGAGTTGTCCTCAGATGTTGACAGAAAATGTCCCAGCACTCTCTCGAGCCTTTGTCTTGCTGAGAGACAGCCGATTTCCGTCAACTGGCTAACCTGCTCATAAATATCGCGACTCTGCTCATGCTGAACGAGCCAAGAGAATCGAATGTCAGTCCTCAGAAGTTCTAGAAAACTAGGTGCTGGTATGCTCTGTAGCCGACAACGAGTCAAGGTAACCGCAGTCACTGGGTACTCCTTTCCTAGAATTATGGAAGCAGCGCCTAACAGCCTTATCGGGAAGCAGAGTCCTGTAATCAGCTCGTGCCCACCTTCACTAATTCGTGTGAGTTTGATCAAACCAGATATTGCGAGATGGGCATAGGTTGCGCGAGCGCCTTGTGTGTATAAGTTTGTGCCCGATTGATATTCTTTAGCGGAGGCTACTCCTGTATAGTCGCGCCAGGCACTTGATACCGCAAGCAAGGTTTGGCCAGGACGTTGCATGATGGTTTATTCGCCCTCGCAGTCACCATCTCGCTCTCAATAAAGCCACAACGGCAGTATCACATGGGGAGACTCTTAACACTCAATTCTTAGAGACGAATGTTGCTCTGCGAGCTTCCGAATTTTGATTACGTTCTGAGCGAGTAAGACGCAACCTCTCATCAAACTCAACTTGTTAACACGTCCTCAAACAGCGACAAATCGGCCTACATGTTAACTCCCTCAAAGGAGGTTACGCTGCAAGGACAAGACGACGAGGAGGTGTGCTCACCCGTAATTGGTAATAAGTGGATCACAAACGAGAGGCTCGACGCGGTGAGTCTCACGTGAACGATGAGTGCGAGAACTGCAACGCGGAATTTATAGCAAGGCCTAAGGAGACGTCAAGAACAAACTTCCCTGTGATTATTCATCTGTGATGAGGCTCATTTTAAGCGGCGAGTCGAAATTGTTGCTGCATCGGGTTCAAGGGCGCCGACTCGAACAATACGAGCTGAAAGCCTTTCTCTCCACCACGATGCCGTTCATAAGACGGTGACGCTCTTGTACGGTTGAAGCTTCTTCGAACGGCGGTGGATGGGAGTGCCTTCTTAGAAGTTCGGATGTCTGGATTTCGATCAAGTAGCCCAGTGCTTTATGACTCAAGTCCAGTTGCGACGCCCCAAAGGCCAGAATGCCAATTAACCTCTACTAGTGCTTTCCGGGCGCTTCTAATAGTCGTTTTTGGGTGAACTGCTTACCCGGGCGCAGCGTATCCGTACATGCCGATTTGCTGATGCATGCGCTAAGAAGTCTCGGGCTAAACCCGGTTGGAATGGCTGATCCGATTGTCCCAAGGGAAGTATTTTCTTGTGGGCAATCACACCTTGACAAAGTTCAAAATTAAGGCCCTACACCAAGAGTGGCTTACTTGACACTACTGCAACCAGAGCCCATAATCTTTTGTTTCCGTTCAGGCTCAGATAATTACTTGGAGATCCATCGTGCCGACTATAAATCAACTTGTCAGATTGGGCCGAGCGGCTCAACAGAAGAAGAAATCACAATCCCCTGCGCTCGAAGGTATGCCGCAAAAACGGGCTGTGTGTACCCGCGTCTATACCATCACGCCCCGCAAACCCAATTCGGCCCTTCGCAAGGTAGCCCGAGTTCGTCTTACAAATGGTAAAGAAGTGACCACCTACATACCTGGGGAGGGACACAACTTGCAGGAACACTCCATCGTTTTGGTCCGCGGCGGAAAAGTACGAGACCTTCCTGGGGTGAGATATCACGTGGTGCGAGGCGTTCTCGATACAACCGGAGTACCTGCTCGGAGGCAGGGGCGATCTAAGTATGGAGCGAAACGTCCGAAAGCAGCTAAGGCTTAGCCGCTCTTGTTGGATAGTTCAGTTTGAGAGCAAGATGATCTGTTTGCAGTGAAATTGGCTTTTGGCTTTCAGAGTTGATTCCTTAACCATTCCACATCTTCCAGTTGAGGACGCATTCCAGTCTCGGACCTCGATTCGCCTCCCATCAGAAGCTCCAAGCAATACCTATCTTCCCTCCACGATTGTTTTTAGCTTGTTGGTTTAAACTCATCTGAAAGTTTCGCACTAGACTTAGCTAGAGTATGAAAAAAATTGCTTTTGTGAGTTTGGGTTGTCCGAAGAACCTCGTGGACAGTGAGGTCATGATGGGGCAACTCAAACAGTCGGGTTTTGAAATAACCGCTGATGCGAGTGAAGCCGACACGCTCGTGGTTAATACCTGTGGATTTATCGAGTCTGCCAAGCAGGAATCGCTTGACGCTATTCTTGAAGCGGCTCGCCTCAAGTCAGAAGGAAAGTGCCAGAGGCTCGTTGTGGCGGGATGCCTGGTAGAACGCTACCGAGATCAACTTAAGGTAGAGCTTCCGGAAGTCGACGCCTTCATCGGAACAAACCAAATAGATAACATTACAGAAGTATGCGACGAGCGGAAAAACCCTCGTTCGCTGCCGGTTATTCAGATTGGAAACCAGAGTGCGACGTATCTGTATGATGACTCGACGCCGCGGGTGCTCTCTACACCTTCATACTTTGCTTATATCAAGATCGCGGAGGGCTGCGACCGACCGTGCGCTTTCTGCTTCATCCCGCAGATGCGCGGCCATTTTCGCAGCCGGCGCTTCGGGTCAATTTTGAAAGAGGCCTCACAGTTGGCCGAACAAGGGGTTAAGGAGATTATCCTGGTTGCGCAGGACTCTTCGCGTTACGGCGAGGACCTCGATCAACCGGATGGATTGGCTCATCTGCTCCGTGAACTTTCGCATCTTGAAGGGGTTGAGTGGGTGCGGGTTATGTACACATACCCGACTCATATCAGCGATGGGTTTTTGGACGTGTTAGCGTCGGAGCCAAAAGCGGTGAAATATCTGGATATGCCATTACAGCATGCTTCCGCCAATGTCCTGAAGCTTATGAAGCGTGGAGGAACGCGAGCGAGTCTGGAGCGGTTGATCAGTCGCGTTCGCGATCGTGTGCCTGACATTGCAATCCGCACAACTTTTATCACGGGGTTTCCGGGAGAAACAGAAGCGGACTTCCAAGAGTTGCTGAGTTTTGTCCGGGAGATCAAGTTTGACAATGTCGGCGTCTTTACTTATTCCGATGAAGAAGGCACACCCGCTTACGATTTACCGAACAAGGTTGATCCGCGAATTGCCAAGAAACGCCGTCATCTCATCATGCAAGCGCAGGCTCGAATCTCGCGCCTGCAAAATCGAGCACGCGTCGGTTCCATCGAACGGGTTCTCTTCGAAGGAAAAGCAGCAGAAACGGATCTGCTCTGGCAAGGACGAATCGAGACACAGGCGCCTGAGATAGACGGCTGTGTGTTGATAAACGATGCACCGCTGGGGTTTGTACCACTTCCTGGAACATTCGTTAACGTCCAGATCACCGAGTCACACGACTACGATCTCATCGGACAAGTTGTTTAGCCCTTTCCAATTCATCAATCGTCTCTGACTTTAGCGGCGGGTTGACGCAGTAATCTACTGACCTCTCCGGCAAACCTTGGTCCATTCAGCCGGTTGAGTTTCAAAAGTTTAAGTTGATGCATCCAGAAGTCAGGTGCGGGCGGCCCACTCTTCCACTCTGCGGTCCGCCCAAAAAGCATGTACACATCCCATGCCGGCGACGGCCCACTATACCCCAGCGAACAATTGTAGGCTGCTACCAACCGGGAAAAAATCGAAGTGATGCTCCATCCTTCGAGATCAGCCTCTAAGCCCAATACATGTGAGTATTTCTCTGCGAGCTCAGCCTTACTGTCCCAAAAATGGCGTACCCTTGAATCGGGTAATCGCCCCATCGCCTGAGCGACTCGGTCTGCCGTATCGGTCTTGAGTATTGGTAGCCATACCGCGTAGACGCGGACGGCGGCCTCACTGACTTTCTTTAGGACCGTGTCCTCAATTTCCGACGCCCCCTCAAGACATAAGCTGCAGGTTGGTGACAGCAATAGCAACATCCGTACAGCACCGTCATCTTCATTGAAACAGGTGCTGAGCGAATTGATTTCCAGCAGCTCGGGCGGCTTACTGCTGAGGGGAGATAGCTGATCAGGAGGATAGATCGATGTCATTCATTTCTCCATGAGTGAGGATGAGGTCTGATCTATACGAGATGAACTCTCGGCAACTTATCTCAGCCCGCGCACATAAAGCTTCCTTCGTGATTTAAATTAGATACGGAAGCCTTACGAGCGCGAAACTTCCAAGAGACGGGATCGAAACCTTTGCGAGGCGACTTGGGCCACAAACTTGTAGACTTCAAAGTGCCGCGCGGGCCTCTTAGATTTTTGCCGTCCTTCTTTCTATCCAATTACAGGATCCGTTCCTAGTTCTTTTGTACGGACGACATGTGGAGCGCTGCGAGACGCTGCTCTTTGCCTTGAGTGACCCAAACCGCAGTCACCAGCATATCCCTCTTTTCCTTTCTCGGCCGCTTACTGCCCTTGTCCAGGATAGAGACAGTGTCGGTGTACCGCAAAGTTTCGACAACACTTTCTCCGAAGGAACGAGCCTGCACATTTCCAAGTTTGAATGAGTCGACACTCAGCCTACTCAGTTCGTCAGGCGGTCTGGAAACCATGGCCTCGATGGATTCAACACAGCTTGCCATCATCATTTGCGTACCGGTCTCATCTGTCCAAGTGAAATCGCCAGTCACCATACTGGCCATCAGCTTAGCGTCACCGCTGTGTGTGGCTTTGACAAACTGAGAGGTTAATGACTGCGCCCGCCGGGTCAGAGTCGCGGATGTTTTGCCTGATTTGCCGGCCATTGCTATGAGAGTCTTAGCTGTCGAGCTGCTGCTGGTTGTTCTTTTTGTCGCCATTAGTAATCCCCTTTCGATATTGTTAGTAGAACAGTTAAACCTAAGATTTCCTTCAAGCCTCGCGTCGCCTCTAGTGGCCACATGAGCTAAAAGGCCTTCCCACACGAACGGTAAGAACGATCCTCTCGCCGTTCCTGACCCCTGGCACGACATGAACTTCACTTAAGCGATTGAGCACTACTTTTTAGTGACCCTTCATTTGCCAATCGTGGCTCGTCCCCGCGCCATCCACAACTTTTAGTTTGATCTCTACTCCATCAGGTACACCAAAAATTTGATCAGCGAAGTCTGCTAGAAACGTGATTTGTTCGAACATGGGGATGGCTCGCAGTGTGACTCCGTTCTCAGACTCCTTCATGATGTAGGGAGGAAGAGCATTTAACAGTTGCCCCGGCTGGAGCTTTCCGCCTTCACTCTGGAACTGCAAGAGCGGGTGAAGCGTCAGGAACTCTACCGGATTTTCCCGCGAACGTTTCAAGAAGCCGTCCAGATCCATTTCAAGATCTTTTAATTCTCCGTTTTCAGCAGTCAGACGATAGACTTTTTCTTCTCTTAGAATGAACTGGTCACCAATGTAATCCTGGCCGAAAGGGATGTCCGTCGAGCGCAGGTTCGTAAAGAGTTTATAAAGAGCGTGGTCGCCCTTCCAAATAAATCGCAATGAGTGCCACTCCGGCGCTACCACAGCACCACGAATATGAAGCCCGCCATCGAAAGCGATAAAACCGTTGATTTGGAGAAGGAGACGACGATAGCTCTCGGGTAGGTCTTGAAGAATATCTTGATCCGAGATGTTTGAGCCTCGATAGATCAGGTCAGACAGTTCCATACAGATAATAAATCTAACATACTATCCAGTGGTTGGCATCTTCACCAATGTAGTATTGATCATCGTTCGATGGCACGTCGCTTAATAGCTCGTAACCACATCCGGCGAATGATTGCACTACCTGGATAGATGAGGCGCCAATAGGCTGCAAACCGTTGACGCGCGACAGCGCCATTTGCAAAGACCCGTGTCTCGGTTGATACGAGCGAATGTCCTGGACCATTCTCTGTCACAAGAAAATTCATCGTCGCCAGGGCAAATCCTTCCGGTAGAGGTTTCTGAAAGAACTCCGTCGTCAGCGGCTCGCGCATTTCCTGCGGAGCCCCGACCAGAGTGCCGATCACGAGTTCTCTTGGAACATCCTCCGCCAGAACCACAAAAGTGCTGTGCGTAGCGACATCGATCAGAGACTCTCGATCTTCTGCAGCTTGAACGCTCTGCGGCACTGACTGACCGGCCCTCCGAATCCACATTAATGTCTTGAACAGAAAGACCTCATCTGCACGCACAAGTTTCATTGCCTCATACACGCGGTCCGGAGGGGCGTCGACTTCAACCGTGTGGAACTCGCGAAACTGCCAGACTGGAGCGAATTCATCAAGGCGCGTTTCCCTTCGAGTCACCCGCGACTCCGACGCCGGCAGGAGCAGCCCGACACCAGCTAGTAGCGCACCACCTCCGACAACACCTAATCCACGCCGGCGAGTGAACCGAAGCCGCCGAATTGGCTTAAGCATATTCCCAAGTCCGGCGGCAAACATACTGAGTCCGAGGTAAACAATGGTAGAGGCGAACAATGGCACTGCCTTTCAGATGCGAATCGGACTTTGATTGTATAGTGCTGCCAATTCAGGTCAAGCGTGAGCTTAGCCCGTTGCTCCCCAATGATCTCTGAATTACGTTTGGAGAAAGGTATGGCCAGAGCTAAAATCAACACGTCGGCTTAGCGAACTTCTGGTCAGGAGCCAGGCGTCATTTGAAATATCCCCGGCGCTTGTGCGCTGCGTAATCCTCTAAAAGCCAAAGAGCAGAGAAGATGTTCAAACTTTGTCTTATCCTTGCTGCGACAATGACGGCCCTCGTGTCTAGTTTTGGCGCGCACTGCCAAACAATTGAGGCAACCGAGCAGGTTGATGTCGACATTACTCCTACGCGCTTAAGCGGTGAGGTAAAGAGCATCGATACGACCGGCAACCGGCTGCTATTGGCCACCAAGTCCGGCACGCAAGTTACCGTGATGGTTGATGAGAAGACGGTCTATCTTCGTGTACCTCCCGGAGAAACAACTCTCGCTAAAGCTCTTGCAATCTCACTGTCTGACGTCACAGTGGGCGATCGGATTGTTGCCCGTGGTCGAGTCGCCGAAGATCGCAAATCAGTTCCAGCCCGCCAGGTCATCGTGATGACAAAGAGTGATCTCGAAACGAGAACTCAAAGCAGTCGCGATGATTGGCGTAAGCGAGGAATCACTGGCCGCATTACGGGACTGAATCCTGAAACCAAAGAGGTCATGGTCGGCTCTCGCGATCATGCTGGCAGCACCACCGTCCGCACAAATGAAAAAGCGATATTCCTGCGCTTCCCACCCGATTCCGTCAAGTTTAGCGATGCTCGAGCGAGCTCGTTTGCAGAATTGAAAGTAGGAGACCAGCTTCGCGCCCGCGGAGAAAAGAGTGTTGATGGAACAATGCTAACGGCGGAGGAGGTCATTTCGGGATCGTTCTGCATGGTTGGCGGTCCTATTCAGACACTCAATAACGAGACGGGTGCAGTCAATATTATCACTATTGACACGGGTCAACCTTTGACAGTCCTGATAGTGAAGGACTCGATCGTGCGCCGCGTTCCTCCGGACATCGTAAAGATGATAGAAGCGCGGACTTCGCAGGCTGAACGTCCAAAAGCACCTCCGTCTGGCAACGCTACATCATCAAACTCGCCGAGTTCTAGTGGAGGTTCTGGGGATATTCAAGAAATAATCGAGCATCTGCCGCCAATTAGCGTTAATGATCTAAAGGTGGGCGAGACTATTATTGTATCCAGCACCGTCGGCCGCGATCCGTCAACCGTCACAGCTATTACAGTTGCCGCGGGTTTGGATGACTTAGTGCAACGCTCTCAAAAGACCAAAAGCTCAAAAACACGCATCGCAACCAGTGCTGACCTGGGCTTACCTGGGGGCGTACTAGATGGGGGAATTGGAGTTCCCTAATCGATCATCCATAGATAACCACAAGGCAATTCGCGGCAGGCATTCCAACAGCCCACCAATAATTCTCAGGAACGAGTTACGCCAGGGATCTAAAACATGAGTAGGAGCCAAAAAACATTCAAGGGTTCGCTGCTCGCTATCTTGTTTCTGTTTCTCGGCGGAAACACTTTCGCCCAGCAAACGTCCGGTTCTTTATTGATTCAAGTGAGGGATGCGCTAGGCGGATTGATTGTTGGCGCTAATGTAAGCATTACCGATACTGCGAATAACGAAAAGCTCGCGATCGCCAAAGGCAATGGCAGCTACCTTATCTCCAATTTGGCGACCGGACGATATACATTGCGGGTCAGCGCGACCGGATTCAAAATTTACGAAAAAACTGACATCGAAATAACGGAGGGGCGCCGAGCAGCGTTAGACATTACCCTGGATGTTTCCATCGAAAATCAGAACGTCACCATCACCAAAGAATCGCCGATCAATACCAATCCGAATGATAACGCGAGTGCTTTGGTTCTCCAGGGAACAGATCTTGATGCGTTGCCAGATGATCCTGATGATCTTGCAAATGCCCTCATTGGATTGGCCGGGCCATCATCCGGTGCCGGCGGAGCGCAGTTTTTTGTAGATGGGTTTTCCAGTAGTCGCATACCCCCCAAGGAGTCAATCAGCGAGATTAGGATAAACCAGAATCCATTCTCGGCGGAGTTTGATCGTTTGGGATTCGGTCGCATAGAGATTTACACACGACCCGGGTCAGATAAATATCATGGACAAGGCTTCTTCAATCTTAACGATGAAGTCCTTAATTCTCGCAATCCATTCGCCCCAACTCGCGCACCTTATCAATGGCGCCTATTTGGCGGCAACTTGAGTGGTCCGATAAGGCAGAGAAGATCATCTTTCTTTCTGGACTTCGAGCGCCGCGCGGTTCAAGACAACGCAATCATCGACGCTACGGTCCTCGACCCGCTATTTCGTATTGTTCCCTTTGGAGAGTCGATTCTCATGCCGCAAAGCCGCATGACCGTAAGTCCACGTTTTGACTATCAGCTCAATCCGTCGAATACACTGATGGCAAGATATTCCTTTACGAGTTTGAAACAGGAGAATACAGGAGTTGGCCAATTCGCACTCGAGTCCCAGGGGCTTCGAGCCACTAATACAGAGCACATAGTACAAGTCTCCCACAGCTCCATCGTCAGCCCGGAGTTAATCGATGAAACGCGTTTCCAATTCATCCGCCGTCGAAGAGAAGTGACAGGTAACAGTCTGGGACCGACCATAAGTGTGCTGGACTCCTTCACGGGCGGTGGGCCTCCCGATAATTTGGCGGTCAACCGAGAAAACCGCTGGGAATTGCAGAACGTTGCTACGCTGGCAATCGGCAAGAATACATTGAGGACAGGTGGACGTCTGAGGTATGTAAGCATCAGCGACTCAACTCATTCGAACTTCAATGGAACGTATACGTTTGGTGGTGGCCAAGCGCCGCTATTGGATGCCAACAATCAAATACTGCGAGACTCCAATGGACAAATTCTCTTCGGGCCGATTACAAGCATCGAGCGATACAGGCGCACACTATTTTTTCAGCAACAGGGTTTTTCACCAACTGAAATACGTGCGATTGGTGGCGGAGCGACGCAATTCTCAATCGCAGGAGGGACGCCCGAAGCGAGAGTAAGTCAGGTCGACCTTGGATTGTTTGCACAGAATGACTGGCGTCTTCGCTCTAACTTGACGCTTAGCGCCGGTCTTCGCTACGAAATTCAAAATAACATTAACAGCAAACTGAATTTCGCGCCGCGGCTCGCTTTTGCCTGGATGCCAGGCGCAGGCCCGACGCGACGGCCAAAATTGGTCATTCGCGGTGGCGGCGGAGTTTTTTACGA
>Ga0070669_100000376_pt1 | contig 34344 bp, 28 predicted proteins | sample KBSS53metaG_FD_64680 | JGI IMG/M metagenome (GOLD analysis project Ga0070669, IMG submission 64680) | Switchgrass rhizosphere microbial communities from Kellogg Biological Station, Michigan, USA - KBS S5-3 metaG | ecosystem: Host-associated > Plants > Roots > Rhizosphere > Soil ...
TCGTTCGGGAAGAAGAAGTTGAGGCGCCCCATGCCTTCCTCGAACAGCGTGCGCGAGAGCTCCCAGCGATCGACCTGCTTGAGCGAATCGGTGCTGTACACCAGCACGTCGTCGGTGGTGAAGAAGTACATGAGCTCCCCGTCGGGGGAGAAGATGATCTGCGCGCCATCACGCTCCTCCCCCTTTGGCCACGGGATCGTGTCGGTCACGGTCTTCTTCGCCAGATCGTAGCGCAGCAGCGTCGGTTTCCCGACTTCGAATCGGTCGCGCAGCTTCGTGTACGTCTTCACGAGCACGACCGCGAAGCGCTCGCGCGGGTCGACGTTGATGCCCCACAACCGCACGCGGGTGTTGCCTGACGAGAGCGTGAACTTGTCGATCGCCTTCCGCGTCGCGATGTCGATGACCTCGACGTTCTCGAACTGCGGGTCGAGCACGTAGAAGTGCTTGCGATTCGTCGACAGCACCATGCTCGTCGGAATCCCGACGGAGACTGGAATGGAGTCGACCACCTTCAGATTCGCCTCGTTCACGACGAGGATCTTCTTGGCGTACGTGCCGACATAGATAGTCCCATTCCCCCCGCTCTGGGCATGGGCTGACGAGGCCAGGACCGAGAAGGTCAAAACGGCGCAGACCGAAACGGCGCGAAATGCCGAACGGCGCGAAATGCCGAACCGCGCCAAATGCCGAACCGCGCCAAATGCCGAACCGCGCGAGATGCCAGAAGGCGCGTTAAAGTCGGTTTCGCTGTTTACGCGCAGTCTGGCATTCCGCGCCGTTCGGCATTCCGCGCTTTCTGGCATTTCGCGCCGTCCGGCATTTCGCGCCGTTCGGCATTCCGCGCCGTTTCGGTCTGCGCCGTTCGGCATTCCGCCCCGTCTCCGCTCCTGTGATGTCATGGGAATATGAGATCTATCTTGCGCCAATCCTTCTGAGCGGACGCGCACTTTCCCGTCCAGTCGGGGGCGTAGTTGTAGAGGTCGGGCACGTGCGCCGGCCAGAAGCACGTGATGTGGCAGTCGAACAGGTCGCGCTCCACCGGCTGACAGAGCCCCGCCGTCCCGCCCGCGGAGTCCGTCTCCCATCCCGGCGAGAACACGAACGTGCAGCCGAGCGGGATGTGGGGGCCGGACGGGGTGGTGAGCGGGCCGCCCTGGAGCGCCACCACGTCCTGCTCCGTGGTCTCCGCGATGTGCCGGGCCTTCTTGTTGATGGGCGTCAGGTGTCGCACGTGAGCCGTTCCTCGTTAGGCATCGAACTGGGCGAGGTACTGGGGGCGTCGCTCGGCGAGCGTGCCGTACACCTCGAGACACGTGTTCGTCCAGCGGCGAATCCACTCGCAGTAGTGCAGGTTCGGGCGCTCGCTGTCACCGTAGCGCGTATGCGCCTCGTGATAGCACCCGCCCGCACAGATCGGACGGGCCCAGCAGGTCGAACAATCGGTCTTGTTGGCGATGTGGTGGCGCATGAGGAAGTCTTCCTGCTTCGCGCGATCCACACCTTCCGTCACCGACCCGATCTTGTGCGTGTCGGAGCCGGCGAAGCGATGGCAGAGCGCGACATCGCCATCGGTCGCGACACCCATGAGACCCAAACCCGCGCCACACGGGTACGCCTTGCTCATCCCCTTGTGGATCTCCTCGATCGTGTCGCGCACGTTCGAAAATCCGTGATGCCTGCCCGAGAGCGCGTACTGCAGCCACTCGTGGGCGAGCCGCTGGAATTGACCGAGCATCGCCTCGAAGCCGTCTTCCTGGATGGCGTAGTCACGCTGCCATGACGTCGTCACCGGCGCGAACCCGACCTCCCAGAACCCGAGCTCGTCGCGGAGATGACGGTAGATGCTCTCCACGTCGAGGTTCTGCTTCGTGAGCGTCACCCGTGCGCCGACCGGCCGCTTCCGGTGCCGCTCGAGCAGCATTCGAATGTTCGGCAGGACGACGTCGTAGCTGCCCATCCCGTTGCTGAAGACGCGGTACTTGTCCTGCTGCTCGCGGCCGCCGTCCATCGACACCGTGACGCCGACGTCGTGCTCGACGATCCAGTCGATGATCTCCTCGCGGAGGAGCGTCGCGTTCGTCGTGAGGCTCGTATCGACCGTCTTGCCTAGCGCGGTCGCGCGCTCCTGGGCGTAGGCCAGCGCGGACCTGAGCACCTTGAAGTTGAGCAGCGTCTCGCCGCCGAAGAACGTCAGATGCACCATCGGCGAGTCGCCGGCCTCGGCGAACATGAAGTCGACGCTCTGGCGCGCCGTCTCCTCGTTCATGAACCGCGGCTTGCGCGACGCCTCCACGATCTTGTCCTCGCCGTACTCGTAACAGTACGTGCACGAGAGGTTGCACTTGCTCGTGACGTTCAGGACGAGCGTCGTGAGCGGAATCCGCTTCCTCGGCGGCGATGCGACCGGCACCTCGATCGGTTTGTCCACGAGACGCACGGCCCGGACGTTCAGCAGGTCCTCGACCGTGGCGCGCACGTCGGCGACCGGGAACCGGGCGCTCAGTCCCCGCACGAGCTCGTTAGGCTCCACATCGTGGTCGCCGAGGGCGTCGAGGACAGCCACCGACGCGTCGTCGAGGCGGAAAACGGCGGCCGACGGCACCAGGTACACGTAGGGCGCACCGTCCGCCTCGAACGCGTGGTACTCCCCTCGCCGCAGCAGATTCATTGATCGCCCTTCCACGGCTCCCATCGCAGATAGAGTGGAACAGTGACGAGCAGGTGCGCCCTCGCCTTCAGGGGCCGCGCGCCATTGCCATTGCCGTTCTCGGTGTCCTGGTACGTGGCCACCACCCACACGTCGCCGATGTTGTTGCGGTTGCCGCTGCGCTGTGCGTTCGGCCCATCGACGTTCGGGGTGAACAGGCCGCGCTGGTCGATGCGGCCGACGTACTTGATGTCGTCGTCGTCGTAGGTGACCCCGTACTCCTCCAGACCCCACGACACGTCGACCGGCCCGATCTCGACGTCGTCCTCCGTGTCCGGCTTGCCGTCGGCGCCGTTGTGGTAGGCGATCGCTTCGAATTGCTGATACTGCTTCGGGAAGACAACGCCCCCGACACGGGCCATGCCGGCGAGCGGCGTCACCTTGATGCGCGCAACCTTGTCGAACACGACGGCCCCGCTTTTGAGCGACGCCCCGGCGACGAACAGGTCGCGCGCCCCGACCGGCGCCTTCGCGTCGACGGACACGCGCGCGACGATCGAATCGGGGGCCGCGCTGACCACCTGCTCGACGCGAACACCAGGCCCGAAGTCGACGACGTCGCCCTGCGCGTCACGCGGCAGGTTTGCGCCGACGATCGTCACCTGTTGCCCGCGCGATCCGGCTCGCAACGCGCGCGGATACACGCCGGCGATCACGGGGCTTGCGGCGAGTCGGACGAGCGAGACGTCCATCCCGAACTCGTCGTATCCCCCCTTGAACCAGCGTCCCGAGATCTCCTGCCACCCCGGCTCGATGAACATCACCTCGCGCCACGCGCTGTCGGCCGGCGTGCCGCCCTCCGACGAGCGGCCGCGCCACTGGAATCCCGTATACACGACCGCCCTGCCCTCGCGTGTGACGCTCTTCGCGCCGCGTGCGTAGCGATACGTCGCCCGTGTCGTGAACTCATCGTCGGCGTTCGGCGATTTGGTGATCGTCACGCGACCACTGAACGGGCCGCGGCCCGGTTCGGTGCCCGAGAGCACCCACTCGCCCTCGATCCGCGCCGGGCGCATGGTCGCGGACCAGGCAGCCCAGTCCGACGTCCGCAGCGGGAACACCTTCGACAGGTGTGTGACCGCGACCTCCATCGGGTGCGGCGCACCGGCGCTGTCGGGTGGCGGCGGGCCGCCACGTCGGAACGCCTGGAAGTCAACGAGCGGATAGTAGGCGCGATGCGTAGCCAGCAGCAGCTCCCACTCGTCCTTCGTCCGTCGCTGCGAGATCACCCGGCCTAACGAGTGGCAGGCCCGGCAGGTCTGCTCGGTCTTGGTGTCGGCGGCGTACTTGTAGTCGATGGCGCGCCGCTCGGACTCGAAGCGCGCTGGTCGCGCCTCCGCCGGTGCGAGTCCCTGCGCATTGGACAGATATTTGACGATGGTGCGCGCGGTTGCGGCATCCACGCGAACGTTCTGCAGCGCCACCATTCGCCGCATCGAGATCTCCCACCCCTCGGGCGTCTTTCGCATGTAGGAGAGACGCTCCATGAGCCCCGTGGTGGAGTCTCGCACGTGACAGCGCACGCAGCTCGCGATGACCGCCTGGTCGGTGATCGCAAAGCCCGGCGTCGTGTCCTTTCGTGCGGGCGCCGGCGGTCGCTGGGCTCCGGACGGGCGTGGCGTCGGCGGGTTCCCCTGCGCCCACAAACCGTTCGCGAGTACGACCAGGGCAATGGCGGACGTACTACGAATCATATGTGCCCCTGTTACTGGACTGGGGACAAAGGGCTCGATGGTCGAACAACGCTGCTTACTGCTTGCTGGTGCTGGTTGCTGCAGCATGAACTGCCTCGCGATGCTACCGGTGCCCGCTGTCATCCCGCAGCAACCAGCTCAAGCAAGCAGTAAGCAGCGCTGGTTCAGCTCGCAGTGGTGAGTCCCCAATCTCTGCAATGCCCTCGTTATACGGACCGCCACAGAGGGCGTCAAGCGAGATCCAGGATACCCTTCCCCACCGCCACCGACAGCGCACCGAGAAAATCCGGGAGCGCCGCCGGCGCCGCCGCGCGGTTATACGCCGCGAACAGATCCGGCACCTGATCGTAGGCGGGCGCGAGCGCGACGATCGTCACGAGGTCCACGCTCCGGATGTACCGGATGCCGTCCCGGAATGCTGGGACGACCAGATGCTCCTCGAGGCCCACACGATCGCCTCGCACCGTCGGCCGTTCCACGCGGCGCATCCGCGACGACGCCCTGAGCACGACCGACGATCGCTGCCGCATGGCATCCAGCGCCGCGAGCACATCCGGGTCCCGCCGAAACACGGCGACGTCGGGCTCGCCATCTTCGCCGCCGTCGTCCCCGTGGTCGCCGGCGGACCGCGCACGCCAGAAATCGGTTGCCTCCGAGCCGACCGCCTCGCGCGACAGCGCGGCGAAGCGGCGACGGAGCGCGTCGTACGCCGAGCGCTCCCTTCGCTCGTACAGCTCGAGCGCCGGACTGCGCATTGCCTCGTCCACGAGCGCGGTGTGCACGACCACCGAGGCCAGCCACGCCGACGCCAGCGCCTTCTTGATCCCGTACGACGAGAGCGGATCGATGAACGACGCCGCGTCGCCAACGAGGAGCACGCCGTCGTCCGCCACGCGGGATGCATCGTACGACGAGGCATCCCGCGCGAAGGGCGGCGCCGTTAGGCGCGGAGGACGCGTGCCCGACCGTGCGAGCCCCTCGAGCCGCGCCGCCTTCGCGAGCTGCTCCGCGTACACTCCCGTTAGGCCCGTCGCGCCATCGGACGGACGAACGTCGGTAATCGCCGGGTCGACCATGACTGTCACGTATCGCCGGTCGCGCGATACCGGCACGGACCACGCCCACCCGCCGTCGTAGCTCTCGACGAGCGTGTGCGTGTCGTGTGCGAGTCCGCTCCAGCCGCCACGCCGCTCCCACACGCCGGCGATCGCCAGAGTTCGTCCCGCCGGATCGGCGCGCCTCCAGTCGCGTCGCGCGAGCAGGCCGGCCCGCCCGGTGCAGTCGAGCACCCAGCATGCCCGGAGTGAAGTCTCGCGACCACGAGACTCGTAGGACACGATCGACATTCCGTCCTCGCCGGCGCGGAGCATCACGTCGCGCACGACCGCCGGGTAGACGAGCCGGGCACCCGCCTGCCGGGCCTGAGCGAGCAGCACCCTGTCGAACCGGTCTCGGCCGACCTGCCAGCCTAACGCGCCGGCGGCGAACGCCTCGACGCGCGGCTCCGACGTCCCCCACCAGACCGTGTTACCTGTCGAGCGAACGAAGCCGGCGTCGTCGATCGCCGAGCGAACACCGGCACGGTCGAGCAGCTTTCCCGTACTCGGCGGCAGCGACTCCGCCAGCGCCGGTCGGGTGGGTGCGCGGGCGAGCACGACGACGGAGTGTCCCCGAGCCGCGACGAGCCGAGCCGCCAGCGCGCCGGCGGGTCCACCGCCGAGGACGACGACATCTACTCGTGCCGGCGTGGACGATCTCACAGATATCCGGCCTCGAGGCCTGCGATGATGCGCGTCGCGGCGACGATCATTGCGTCGGCTTCGGAGGCCGTCAGATGCTTTCCGGCCTGCGCGCGGACGTGGTTCATGAACGCGTTCAGGTGATTCAGCGCCAGATCCACATCGCCCGACTCCGCGCGCGACAGTGCGTGACTCAGCGGGGCGAGGTACGCCTTCGCGGAGTTGCCGGGGAGGTCGAGCCCGCCGACGCGATCCGTCAACGCGCGAAGCGCCGCAAGAGCCGAATACGAGCAGTCGATGCGCGGGAAGGAGAGGCCATTCGTCGGGTCGGTGACGCGGAACGGGCTCGTCTCCAGGCGTGACTCGATCGCATCGGGCGTGAGCGCCTCGCCCGAATCGATGAGGAGGGCGGCGCACCCGACGGCGTGCGGCGAAGCCATGCTCGTGCCCGAAGCCGTGATCGTGCCGCCGAACCGACTGTCGGAGACGATCGACACGCCCGGCGCGAAGATGTCGGTGGTGGCGTTGCTGTTGGAGAAGGCGGCCACCACGTCGTGGTTGTCCGTCGCCCCGACCGACACGACGTTGCGGATACAGGCCGGCGCCGTCATGGCCACGCCGGAGCCGTTGTTTCCTGCGGACGCGAAGCTGATGACCCCCATGCTCCGGAGGATGTTGACGGCGGCCGCGCCAGCCATCGTGAACGAGGCGGCGTTGTCACACTCGCCCGTAAACAGCGCGCTGGTGCCTATGCTCATGTTGATTGCCCGAACCTGGAGCGTCGCGTTGTTCGTGATGATGTAGTCCAGGGCGGCAACGATTTCCCCGAACGAGAAGAAGCAGCCGGAGAAGTTGCAGTTGTTCGTCACCTTGATCGCGACGATACTGGCGGCCGGCGCGACTCCGGGTGCACTCACGATCCCGTTCGACGCGATGATGCCCGCGACGTGCGTGCCGTGTCCCGCATCGTCCTCGGCGGCGCCGGGTCCGACGCGACGGTCGCTGCCGCCCGGGCAGAATCCGACGCCGTCGATGCTGCCGTTGGCGTCTCCGAAGCAGGCCTGGTGAACGATGGCGTCGGCGAGGTCCGGGTGGTCGGTGTCGACTCCGGAATCGAGAATCGCGACGACGACGCCCTGGCCGAGGTTCCCCACCTGGTGACGCTCCGTCGCGCCAATGAAGGGGACGCTCGCCGCCAGTAAGCCGGTTCCTCCGACATCGAGGTCGATGCGTCGCACCGACGGGTCCTTCGCCAGCGCGAGCACCGCGTCCTCCGAGCGCGCGTTCGCGGCGAACGCCGGCACCGCGGAGTATTGTCGCATCACGACGAGCTCGTCCCGGCGAGCGCGGCCGATTGCCGACTTCTGTGCCGCGGCCACCTCGCTGCGCAGCCGAGCCAGGCCAGGAGGAATGCGGAGCTGTCCGGCTGGTGGCGTTTCCGTCGCGGATGCCGTCACGGCGGGGACCTCGAGGGCCACCACGATGCGCGCATCACCATTGCCGCGAATCGCCTCCAGTACGCCTGGGCCGATGCGCTCCTCGGCCGATGTGATGCTGGCGTTCGGTGAGGCGGGCCGGGTGGGTGCGACTGCATCGGGCACCTTGTCGCAGGCGGCGAGGGCGACAGCAGCTAGACAGAGTGCGAAAGAGTGCGGGAGGCGATTCATTGGCAGGCTCCGGGACTACAGGGGTGGACCGGCCGTTCGATACCGGCTGCGTCGCCAGGCTTGAGGAATTCTTCAACAAGAAACCGGAGAACTGCGCAGGACCCGAACGGCGCAGGGCCCGAACCGCGCACGACCCGAACGGCGCAACGCCCACAGGGCGCAACGGCGCACTACCCAAACGGCGCCGTTCGGGTCTTGCGCTCTTGCGCTCTCCGGGCCTGCGCCCTTCGGGCGCTGCGCCGTTCGGGTCAGCGCCGTATGGGTCGGCGCCGCTTGGCCCCGCGCCCTTTGGGCGCTGCGACGTTGGGCCCTGCGCTGTTCGGGCCCTGCGCAGTTCGGCAGTTCGCGCTGTCTGTCATTGTCTCTGTTCTAGAACTGGAAAACTTCGGAGTGGTTGCACGGACCTGCGGCTGTGCCCCTTACGGGACCGCCGACCCGCCTCCGCCCGGATCGAGGTCCACGCGGCGTACGAGCGGGTGCGCAAGCAAGCGGTCGAGCGCGCGCACTGATCGCACGGTGCCGGCGAAAGCCGGCACGGCTGCGTAGCGCTGGCGCAGACGGAAGTCGGTGGAGTCGAGCGTCGCGAGCACCGCGTCCTGCAGGCTCGCCACCGCCGCACGAGCGCTCGCGGGGTCACGGGCCACGGTGTCGGAGACGAGGGCGACGATGACGTCCGCCGCGCCGCTCCCCGCGAGCGCCTCCCGAATGCCAGGTCCGAGTTTCGGGTCAGACACGGGACTCAGCGCGCGGCAGGCCATCGCGAAGACGAGAAGCCCCACAATTCGCGAAGGCGAGGACACCGCTGAAGCGATCCGACGAACGCAGCGCATGCAGCACCGAGGAAGGGATCGGGCACGCCTGGCACAAGCTGGCGGGCGTGTACTCGTTCGAGCGCCGGAAGACTGCCTCGTTAGGCGGCGAGCACGAGCGGCGCTTCCGGACTAACGCGAGCGGCGATGACCGCCGCCCGCTTCAGGACGACGCGTCAGCCCCGTGCCGCCGGCGCCGCGTTGCCTTCGGACGTCGTCGGATCGATCAGGGTCTTCACAGAGCTGATGTGATTGGCCGGAAACCCTCCGAGCCGCGCGTGCTCACGCACCATTTCCTCGTTCGGCGCGATGTACACGCAGTAGAGCTTATTGTCGGTCACGTAGCTCTGGATCCACGTGATCCGGGGACCCAGCTGATTGAGGACCTCGCACGAGCGAATCGAGATCGCCTTGAGCTCCTCTGCGGTCAGGTTGCCAGCACCTGGAATGAAGCGCTCGATCACGTACTTCGGCATACGGCCTCAGGCTCTGTCGCTAGGGTTGGGTAACGGAAGGCCAGGATACACATCTCATTGCAGTTCGGCAATGAACTTCTGGAACTCGGGCTGGCTGCGCATGGAATCGAACGCGCTGTCGGCTCGCACGGAATGAACCACCCCACGGAAGCCGCTGTCGAATGCGCGACGCAGCGACAGGAGCGCCGAAGTCCCTTCGCCAAGCAGCGCATGCGCGCAGGCACAGTTGTACAGCGCCTGGCCGTCCCCGGAATCGAGCTCGAGAACTCGCCGGAGGATGGCGTGGGTTTCTTCCTTCCCGCCGTAACGGGCATATCCCTCCGCCAGCCGGCTTAGCAGGACGACATCCTCGAGACTCGCCTCGAGCTTCCGGCTGGTAATCTCGATGACGTTCAGCGCTGCTTCGTGGGCAGCGTTCACCTGGCCGAGCTTGCGGTACAAGCCGGCGAGATATCGCCAGGGATCGTCGTCGTGCGGGCGGAGCTCCGAGGCCCGCCGATACCAGGCCAGCGCGGCTTGAAGGTCACAGTCACCGTGCCGTTCCGCGAGGATCCCTAAGCGCATGCACGCCGGGAAGAATTGGGGATCGGCCTCGAGCACGGCGAGGAGCGTCCGCTTGGCCTCGGCCAACCGCCCCTGATGCCAGTAAACCATTGCAATCCCAAATTGTACCTCGACCGAGCCGGGATCCCGCCCCAGCGCCTCCTGGTTCATCTCGATCGCCCGGGCCAGCCAGAGGGAACGGCCGTCGTACGATTCGTACATCGAGGCGCAGGCCTCGCCGAGACCGGCAAACGCCGCCGCGAAATTCGCATCGATCCCCAGAGCGTTCTCGAACATCCGGATCGCCGCCTCGGTGTTCTTCCTGCCGCGGCGGTTCAGATACTCGCGCCCCCGCATGTAGAAGTCGTAGGCGCGCAGGTCGTCGGTCGGTTTCTTCGCCAATGAGTCCTTCTCCGCCTGGGTCAGCGAGACCTTCAACGCCTCGACGATCCGGCGCGAGGCCTCGTTCTGCAGATCGAAGATGTCTTCCACCAGCCCATCGAAGCGGTCGGCCCACACGTCGTAGCCGTCCCGGGTACCGACCAGCTGCGCGGTGATCCGAATGCGGTTTCCCGCCTTCCGCACGCTTCCCGCGACGATGTAGTTCACCCGCAGGGCGTCTCCGACTTGTCGCGTGTTGACTTCCTTGTTGCGGAACGGAAGGACGTCCGTTCGCGGCACCACTCGCAGATCACGCACCTTGGAGAGGTCCGTGATGATGTCCTCGGTGATGCCGGCGCAGAAATAGTCGCTCTCCTTCTCGGAGCTCAGGTTCTCGAAGTAGAGAACAGCAATGGTCTTCGCGGGCGCGGACGACGCCGCCGTGATGCCAGTCCCGCTCCCGCGGAGCCGCGCGATGACCTCGGCGGCCGAAGCGGGGCGCGAGGCCGGGTCTTTCTGAAGGAGCTGTGAGATTACCGCTCGCAGAGTTGGCGGCACATCGGGGCGGTGGGTCTCGAGCGGCGTCGGATCCCGGTTCAGGATCTCGTAGATGACAGCAGCCTCGGTCCCACGACGGAACGGCAGCTCGCCCGCGACCATTTCGTAGAGCACCACGCCGAACGACCAGAGATCGCTCCGTTGATCCACATCCTCGGCGACGAGCTGCTCCGGCGACATGTACGCCAGAGTGCCCACCGTCGTCCCGGTCCGAGTCATCCCTCCGTTGCCGAGCTTGGCCACACCGAAGTCCATGATCTTGATGTGACCGGAGCTCGTGAGCAGAAGATTGTCCGGCTTGATATCGCGATGAACGATCCCCTTGGCATGAGCGGCCTGAAGTCCCTCCGCGATCTCCAGCCCCATCGCCTTGACCTGGTCCAGCGGCAGTCGTCCGGCCTTGACGCGTGATTTGAGGGTGTCGCCTTCCACGTACTCCATCGCGATGAACGAGCGGAGGTCCGCCTCGCCGATGTCGTACACGGTCGCGACGTTCGGATGATTCAGCGCCGATGCCGCCTTGGCTTCGTTGATGAAGCGCTGCCGGGCATCGGGGGTCTCGGACAGGTCCGCCGGAAGGAACTTCAGCGCGACAAGACGCTCGAGCCTGGTATCCTGGGCCTTGTAGACGATTCCCATCCCACCCTCGCCCAGCTTTTCGAGAATGCGGTAATGGGAAATCGTCGTGCCGATCATGTATCCTCTCGCGGGGGGGACCAACGGTGGGCGCGCAAGTTCGTTTCGGTGCGTGAGATGGTCAACCTGCAACCGCAGTGATAACGCAGCGGTAACGACTTTTCCGGGCACCGCGTAACATCGGTGACGTCGTCTTCAAATCAGATAACGGAGAACCCCCATGCGCCGTACCCGCGGCCGCCGGCAGCTCGTTGGAGCGCTGGCCCTGCTCCTTGCGCCTTCAATTCAGGCGCTCGCCCAGGCGAACACCCAGGTATCCGCGGCCACGCCGCCCGCTGGCTCCAGCCGCGACCCGAAGAAGGTCCTCACGCTCGCCGACTACGGGCGCTGGAATCGCGTCACGCAGACGGCGATCTCGCCGGACGGCAAGTGGATGACGTACGCGTACCAGCCGAACGACGGTGACGTCACGCTGTACGTGAAGGAGATCGACGGCTCGAAGCTGTACACGATCGCGGCCGGCGCGCCCCCGCAAGCGGGCGGTGGAGGCGGCGGTGGCGGCTTCGGTGGCGGCGGCGCCGGCACGCCGATATTCTCCGATGATTCCCGGTGGGTCGGCTACTATGTAAATCCGCCGGGTCGCGCCGCTGGTCGCGGCGGCCGTCCCGGAGGCGGAGGAGCACCGAACGCTCCCGGTGGACGTCCGAATGCGCCGGCGACTCCCGAGGCCACGACACCAGCCCAGGGCGGGCAGCGGCCCCCCGCGGCGCCGCCGCGCCGGTTCGAGCTCCTCGACCTTCGGAGTGGCGAGAAGTTCACCGTGCCGAACCCGGCGAGCTTCCAGTTCTCGGACGGCGGCCGTTGGCTCGCCGTTCGAACGAACAAGGCGAACGCGTCCGACACGACGCACGATGGCACCGATCTCATTCTGCGGGAGCTCGCGACGGGCGCCACGCGTAACATCGGCAATGCCAGCGCCTTTGCGTTCGACGACGCCGGGAGCCATTTCGCCTATACCGTCGATGCAATAGACAGGCTCGGCAACGGCGTCTACCTGGTCGACCTCGCGTCCGGCCAGACGCGCACGCTCGCGAGCGCCACGCTCGACTTCGACGCGCTCGCCTGGAGCGAGAAGGGGACGAGCCTCGCGGTGCTGCGCGGCGACAAGGCGAAGACGAACAAGCAGAAGGACAACGTCATTGTCGCGTGGACGGACGCCGGCGCGCCTAACGCGCGCGCGGTCGAATACGATGCGACGAAGGACGCCGCCTTTCCGAAGGGACTCGTCGTCAGCGAGTTTCTCACGCCGAAGTGGAACAGGGACGGCACGCGCCTGACGGTCGGGCTCAAGGAGCAGGAAGCGGAGCCGGCGAAGAGCGACGAGCCGCCGGCGAACGTCGACGTCTGGCACTGGAAGGATCCGGATCCGCAATCCGTGCAGATCGTGCGGCTCGCGCAGGAGCGCCGCTTCACGTACCCGGCCGAGCTGAACGTCGCCACCAGGAAGCTCACGCGATTGGGCGACCCGGACATGCGGGCCGTTCAGGTCACGCCTAACGGGAAGTGGGCCGTGGGCCGACTCGATACGCCGTACCGGCTGGAAGTCTCGTGGGGCGGTACGAAGGCCGATCAGTACCGCATCAACACCGAGACCGGTGAGCGGACGCTCATCGAGAAGTCCGTAACGCGCACGATGGGCATATCGCCCGACAGCCGCTGGTTCCTCTACCTCAAGGACAAACACGTCTTCGCGTACAACCTCGAGACCGGACAGAAGAGGGATCTCGATGACGGGGAGAAGCTCAGCTGGCTGGACGCGGAGGACGATCACCCGTACGAGATCCCGACGTACGGCGTGGCGGGATGGTCGAAGGACGGGCGCTCGGTGCTCCTCAACCACCGCTATGACGTCTGGCAGATGCCGTTGGACGGCGGGAAGGCAGCGAACCTCACGCAGGGCGCCGGCGAAGCCGGGAAGATCCGGTTCCGCGTCGTCCGGCTCGATCGCCCCCGCGCGCCCGGCGGTGGTGGCGGTGGCGGCGGCATCTTCGGCACGCCCGTGCAGGACGATGAAGGCATCGACCTCACGAAGCCGCTCACGCTCTCGGCGTATGGCGACTGGACGAAGAAGTCCGGGTACTACCAGCTCGTCGCGGGCAAGGCGCCGACGCCGCTCATCTACGCCGACAAGGCGATCGGCCAGGTGGTGAAGGCCGAGAAGGCCGATCGCGTGATGTTCACCGAGCAGACGTTCAGCGAGTTCCCGGACTACTGGGTGAGCACGACGGCGTTCGCGTCACCGAAGAAGATCACCGACGCGAACCCGCACCTCGCAGAGTTTGCGTGGGGGAGCAAGGTGCTCGTCGACTACACCAACAGCAAAGGCCAGAAGCTGCAGGGGACGCTGACGCTGCCGGCGAACTACGAGCAGGGAAAGAAGTACCCGATGGTCGTGTACTTCTACGAGCTGATGTCGAACACGCATCACCAGTTCTCGATGCCGGTGTACGACGACCGCCCGCACATGTCGACGTACGCGAGCAACGGCTATCTCGTCTTCCAGCCGGACGTGGTCTACGAGATCGGCAAGCCCGGGAGCTCGGCGCTCGACTGCGTGACGAGCGCGGTGAAGAAGGTCATCGAGCTGGGCTACGCGGACCCGAAGCACATCGGGCTGCAGGGGCACAGCTGGGGCGGATATCAGTCGTCGTTCATCGTCACGCAGACGGACATGTTCGCGGCGGTCGTGACCGGCGCACCGCCGACGAATCTCGTGAGCTTCTACGATCAGCTCTACAAGCAGACGGGCACGGTGCAGCAGGGCATCATGGAGATCGGCCAGGTGCGCATGGGCGAGAACGTGACGCCGTGGAACTCACACGATCTCTACGAGAGTCAGTCGCCGGTGCATCACGTAACGAACATCAAGACGCCGTTCATGATCCTGCAGGGCACAGCGGACGGTGCGGTGGACTGGGTGCAGGGGCTCGAGTTCTTCAACGCCGCTCGGCGCAACGGGAAGCAGGTGATCTTCCTGTCGTATCCGGACGAGCCGCATCACCTGGCGAAGAAGGAGAATCAGAAGGATTTCCAGATTCGCATGAAGCAGTTCTTCGATCACTATCTCAAGGATGCGCCGGCGCCGAAGTGGATGGCGGATGGCGTACCGCAAGTTCGGAAAGGAGAGGCCATCCAGTAGGAATGAGTGGTTCCGACGGCGTCGCCCGCCGCGTACGCGCGCATCACGATCCCACGCTGTCCGCACGCGCGGTGCGGCGCGTCGCGATGCGCTACGCGGGCGGCGCCGACCCGGCCATGGATCGCCCGGCGCACGTACGCGCCGCGTCGGGGATAGCCTGGGTGGGTGCGAAGGTGGCCGTCATCCAGGACGACGCGAACTTCGTCGCGCTCGTTGATCCCGCCACAGGGCTCGCCGAGCCAGTGGCGCTCCCGCGCGGCGTTGGGGGGCTCCGCCTGTTCGACGACGGCCGCGGCAACAAGGCAGAGAAGCTGGATCATGAGGCCGTCGCCGTCATCGTGACCGGCGACGGGCCATTGCTCGTGGCGTTAGGCTCCGGCTCCACCCCCCGCCGCGAATCGATCGCGCTGATCTCCGGTCTCGACACGCCAGGCGCGGTCGCGGTGAGCGTCGCGGCACCGCGATTCTACGCGGGCCTGCGCGCGTCGGTGCTGTTCGCCGGCAGCGAGCTCAATGTCGAAGGCGCGATTCATCTGGACGGTTCCCTGCGTCTCTTCGGGCGCGGCAACGGCGCGACACTAGCCGATGTCCGTCCCGTGAACGCCACGTGCGAGATCGCGTGGGCAGCACTGCGCGCGCACATCGCGGACCCGGACCATGCGCTGCCACCGATGCCGTCCCAAGTCGTGCAGTACGAGCTCGGCACCATCGGCAATTCAGGGCTGTCGTTCACGGACGCCACCGCTGGATGGGGATCGGACGGCGTCACGCGGCCGGTGCTGTACTGCGCTGCCGCCGAGGCGTCGCCTGACGCGACTCGCGACGGTGAAGTCGTGGGATCCGCCATCGGCGTGATCGAGGAGCGCGGCGGTGACACGTCGGCGCGGTGGGTCGAGCTCCAGGATCGCGATGGCACGCGCCTAACGCTCAAGGCGGAAGGTATTGCGCTCGCTCGTGACACGTCGGACCGACTCCTCGTGGTCGTGGATGTCGATGCGTATGACCGCCCATCCGAGCTGCTCGAGGTTCAGCTCGAAGGACCGTGGCCCGGATCGCCCATGGAGTAGAAGGCCAGGGCCGGGGCGACCCGGATCAGGGCGCCCGCATGCTGGCGAGTGGGTCTACCCGCGCCGCTCGCCTCGCGGGTCGCAGCGCGGCAATCAGCACGGCGACGACGATGATCAGGAGCGCACCCAGGAACGCCGCCGGGTCGACCGGGCTCACGCGGTAGAGGAACCCCTGCAGCAACCTCGTTAGGCCCAGCGCGCCGGCGAGCCCCGCGGTCAGCCCGATCGCGAGCACTCGCCCGCCCTGCCCCAGCACGAGCTCGACGATTTGTCGCGGAGTTGCGCCCATGGCCATGCGGATGCCGAGCTCTCGCGTCCGCGACCGCACGGTGTACGCGAGTGTCCCGTACAGGCCGATCGCGGCGAGGAGCACCGCTGCTCCGGCGAACGCGCCGATGAGCAGCAGCTGAAAGCGAGGTGCCGAGAGCGAGGAGCCGATTCGCTCCCGCATGGTCGAGAACCCGAGCACCGGTGCACTCCACAGTCCGAGCTCTACGAGCGAGTGTCGAACCTCCCGCGCGAACTGGTCAGGGTCCCGGCGCGTGGCAACCAGTACGTTCAGCACCGACGGTGCCTGCGTGTGCGGCAGGTAGATGGCTGGTTGCAGACCGTCCTCCACGCGCGCCTGCACGACATCGCCCACGACGCCGACGACCTCCATGTCGGGGCCGTCGCCGCCTTCGTCACGTAGGCGCAATCGTTGACCAATCGGATTGCGGTCGCCGAACGTCGTGCGTGCGAATCGTTCGTTGACAATCACGACGCGATGCGACTCCGGCTGGTCGGACGAGTCGAAGACGCGCCCACGGCGGACCGGAATTTTCGCCGTTGCAAAGAACGTCGAGCTGACGGCATGTCCCGCGGCGGGCGCGGCCGGTGCGTCATACGCCTGCCCGACCGGCACGACGCGAAGCGCCATGGCCGGCGTCTGGAACGGAAGGCTGGACGCGCCGGCAACGGCGGTCACGCCCGGCAGCGTTCCGATCTTCTCGATCACCTGGTCCCACGTTGCCCACGGGCGAGCGTTCTTGAACGCGACGGTGAACGTCACGAGGCCGTTGGCGTCGAACCCCAGCCGCTCGCTCTGACGGTAGACGAAAGAGCGGAAGAGCAGACTGGCGCCGATGCCGAGGACGAGGGCGAGGGCGAGCTGCGTCGCGGCGAGCGACGTTCGGAGCCGGGTCCCGCGCGGTGAGAACGCGGTCGACGACGCGCGGAGATTCGCTAGCGGCTCGACTCGGCTCGTTCTGATGGCGGGAATGAGCCCGACGAGCACGCCGACCGCGATCGAGAGCAGGGCCCCGGCGATCACGATGCGGAAGTTCACCCCGATCTCGCCCATTCGCGGGAGCGCCTGCGGTCCGAACCGGCGGATGGCACCCACACCCGCCGTCGCAATGCCGAGCCCGATGATCCCGCCGGCGATCGCGAGCGAGACGCTCTCGAACACGAGAGCGGTGGCGATGCGGGCGCGCGAGGCGCCGAGCGCGCGCCGAAGCGCGAGCTCGCCGTCCCGCTCGAGCCCCCGCACGACGAGGAGGTTCGCCGCATTCGTGCCGGCGAGCACCAGCAGCAGGAGCGCGGCACCCAGGAAGATCAGCACCGGGCGCTGCCCGACGCCGACCGTGGCGTCACGCAGGCTGTTGATGCCGCTGCCTAACGACTTACCGTCGGGCAGCGCATTACCCGCGGGCTGTTCGGCGACCAGTCTCGCTTGCGCGGCCGCCAGGTCGCGCCGGATGCGGGTGACCGAGACGCCGGGCTCGAGGCGTGCCAGCACCTTGACACCGCGACGACGTCGATCGCTGTACCGGCGGTTGGACGGGTCGAGGTGAACCCAGAACTCGACGTCTTGCCCGACCAGTGCCGCGGGTTGCACGAAGTCGCGTGGCAGGACGCCGACGATGATGAACGGTCCGAACCGCCTTCCGAGAATTTCCCGCGTTCCACCGAAGCGGCGCTGCCAGCCGTCATAGCTGATTGCAGCACCCCACTGACCGTCGGGCGGCGCCTGATCGCCGTCGCGTGGCAGCCGTCCGAGCATCGGCGTGACGGACAGGAGCTCGAAGAAGCCTTCCTCGACGTTCGAGACGTCGAGCAATTCCGGAGCCGTCTCCTGGGACGCACTGAGCCACTGTCGCCGTTCGATCGCGGCCGCGCGCTGCAAGCCGGGGACGGACCCTCGGAGATCGCGAAAGTTCGGCAGCGCGATATCCTCGATCCGCTGCACGCCCTCCCGGCCTTCGAGCCATTCCTCACCGGGCGTCGTGTTGCCGATCACGACCAGCCGGTCGGCATCCTGATATGGTAGCGGCCTGACGAGCATGGCATCGACGACGCTGTAGATCGTCGTCGTCGCGCCAATGCCGAGGCCGAGCGTCAGCGCCACCGTGCCAGCGTAGCCGGGCCGCCGCAGCATGCCGCGCCAGACGTGCCGCAGATCCGATCGGATGGTGCGCATGACTCCTCCGTCGTTGCTCGGTACGTTCGACGGCTTCGAGCCGCGTGAGGCGCGGTGCCACTACCAGTGCGTCGTCGTCGCCGCGGCGGCGAGGACGTATGCCGCGCGAACGCGAACCGGATCACCGTCGCCTTCGAGCCGTCCCCGATGGCTTTCTATTGCCTTGCAGGTAATTCCGCCAGCTCGAGCGCCCAGCCTGCGCAGAGGGCGTGCTGCTTGCCGCGCGACGGCAGGGATCGTATCATGAGTCGAATCTTCTTTTCATGATCGTATCTCATGACACGACGACGCGTCCGCGAGACTGCCCCCCTCCAGGTCTACCTCGTCGCCGACGAACGGGAGCGGCTGGAGCGTCTCGCCGATCAGCTCGACGCCAGCAAGTCGGACGTGGTACGACGAGGATTGCTGGCGCTCGAACGTGAGCTGCTCTCCCCGGCGGCGCACCCCGCGCTCCGGCTCATCGGGATTGCCGACGCCGAGTCGGCCGGGGTGAGCCCAACGGACGCTGCACGCGAGCACGACGCGGTGCTCGCCGACGCCGAGGAGACAGCCTGGCCTCCGCCAGCACCGGGTCGCGCGAGTCGCGGCGCCAAGCGACCGGGCGGGAAGCGGCGTGCCCGCTGAGTTCTTCGTGGACACGAGCGCATGGTATCCGCTCATCGTCTCCGCACATCCTGACCACGCGCGCCTCGCCGCGGCGCTGCGCGCCGCCATCGGGGCGCACCGCCGCCTCGTCACGACGAACCTCGTCGTCGCGGAGACCCATGCCCTGCTCCTGCGACGAGTGGGCCGATCGCCCGCGCTCGCATTCGTACGAACGGTGGACGACACGCCGAACGTCGTCGTGCGAAGCACGCGCGACCTCGAGCGGACCGCCGAGCGCGACTGGCTCGCCCGATATGCGGACCAGGACTTCTCGTACACCGACGCCGTGAGCTTTTCGGTGATGACCGAGCGCCGCATCCGCGACGCGCTCGCCCTCGACCACCACTTCACTGTGGCCGGCTTCCAGACGTTAGGCACGCCGCGCTAGCGGTCGACGACAACCTTCCCCTGCATCTTCGGATGCAGCGAGCAGAAATAGCTGTAGCTGCCGCGCTGGGTCAGCGTGACGCTGAACCGCTGGTCCGTGTCCAGGACCGGCGACGGCTTGAAGCGGTTCTCCGCGCTCTCGATGACGTGCGGCACATCGTCGCCGTTGATCCACGTGACCCGCGTGCCCGGCCAACGTCACGTCCGCGATGCCGAGGACACTCTGCAGACGGTCCGGCTCGACCTTCATGGGGCCCGGGCGTGCGGCGGTGCCCGGCGCGGGCTGCGGAAAGGCGGTGGACATGGCCGTGTGAAACGAGACGTTGCCCTCCACCTTCTGCATGATCTGGTGAATGTGTCCGTTGAGCACCGTCACCGACCCGAATCGCTTCACCAGCGACAGCGCCGCTTCGGCGTCGTCCGTACCCCAGCCCCACTGCGGGTACACGGTCCACAGCGGCACGTGCGCGAACAGCACGATCGGTGTGCTGGTCGCGAGCCGACTCACGTCGCGCTTCAGCCAGGCAATCTGGTCAGCGCCCAGCGCCCCAAGGCCACCGGCCTTGAGATTGAGCACGTTGACCAGACCCACGAAGTGCACGCCATTGCGGAGAAAACCGCGGCGTGTCGACGGACCGCTGAGAGACGTCGCGAGGCGCGTGAATATTCCCGCGCCGCACGCCGGCCACCGCTGCGCCTGCTGTCGAGTGGGCAGATCGATGCGTCCGCACCCGAGTCGCGCGGAATAAATCGGCACCGCCGCGAGTCCTTACTGACAGCCGGACCGTGAACCGCTGGCGACGCCGCCACCGGTCGGAGCCGTGCCGACGATGGCCGGATCGCTTCGGATATGCCGTCATCCATCTGGGATGTCTGCCGTCGATATCGACCGCTTCGAGCGAATCGTGCTCGTTCACCTCGACAGTGCGTACACGCTGGCGCGGTACCTCCTGCACGACGAACACGACGCCCAGGACGTCGTCCAGGACGCGGCACTTCGTGCGATGCGGCACTTCGACGGCTTCCGCGGTGGTGACGCGCGAGCGTGGCTGCTGACCATCGTTCGCAACTGCTGCTACTCGCTCCGGCGGAAGCAGCGCGGCCAACCCCGAACGGTGGGGCTCGACGAAGCAGACGCTGTCGCGACTGCCGATACCGACTCGGCCGATGCCGAAGTGTTACGACGCACCGAGCAGGCTCTCGTCCAGCGCGCGGTCGCTTCGCTGCCGGCGGAGTTCCGCGAGGTGATCGTCCTGCGCGAGATCGAGGCGATGTCGTACGCCGAGATCGCCACAGTCACGGGCGTGCCGGTCGGTACGGTGATGTCACGACTCTCGCGAGCGCGCAACCGGCTCGCGACGCTGCTCGCACCCGCGGCACGGGAGGCAAGCTGATATGACCTGTGCCATCGCAACGGAGCGGCTCGATGCATACCGGGACCGGGAGCTCGAGGATGACGAAGCCGAGCAACTGCGCCGTCACGTCGATCAGTGCGCGGAATGCGCCAGCCGACTCGCCGAGCTCGCGCGGCAGTCGACCAGGTTGCGGGACGCGCTCGTGAGATACTCCGCGCCCGATACGCTCCGCGCCCGCATCCGGAGTGCACTGGGACCCGCCGATGCGGCGCCACCGGTGAGGCCGGCGGTACCGCGTCGACAGGCGGAGTGGATGCGGCTCGCCGCCGCGGTTCTCGTCACCGCAATCGTGAGCGGAGGCGGCGCGTACCTGGCCGCGCGGCAGGAACTGACCGCGCGATCGACTACCGATGCCGTCGTGTCGGCGCACGTACGCTCGCTCATGCCCGGTCATCTGACGGACGTCGCGTCGACCGAGCATCACAGCGTGAAGCCCTGGTTCAACGGACGCGTCGATCTCTCGCCCGGCGTTCCGGACCTCGCCGCGTCCGGCTTCCCTCTCGTCGGCGGCCGGCTCGACTACATCGGCGGGCGACCCGTGGCCGCGGTAGTCTATGCCCGCCGCCAACACCTGATCAACGTCTTCTCCTGGCCGGATGGCTCGGGGCGCCTAACGCCAACCGTAACGCGCACCGAGCGTGGCTACCACATCATCCGCTGGTCGGCGGCGGGCGTCGAGACCTGGGCGGTCTCGGACCTGAATCCGGCGGAGCTCAGGCAGTTCACCGCCGCGTTCGCCGCCGGGCGTTGATGACGCACTCGACACCGCTCGACACCACTCGTTGGCTGCGTTCGTGTTTCGCGCCGCCATCACTCTCGTCTTGATCGCTTCTCGAGGAGCTCTACATGCATAACGCACATCGACTGTTCATCCATCTCCATAGCACATACGCCCATGTGCGTGGCCTTGCCATCGCTGCCGCCTTCTTCGCCGCCGCGTGCGGTGGAGACGGGTATGGGTCCGGAGGACCGACCGGTCCCGTAGACCCTGGCACGCCGCCGGTTGCCGCGGCGACCGTGCAGGCGACGCCCGCAGAGCGGTTCACCCCGCCGTCCGTCGTGCTCGCGGTGGGAGGCACCACGACGTTCGAGTTCGGCTCGCTCGGACACAACGTCTTCTTCGACAACGCGCCTGCCGGCGCGCCTGCGAACATCACCGCGGTGACAACCAACCAGTCCGTGACGCGCACGTTCACGACGGCCGGCACGTACATCTACAACTGCCACGTTCACCCGGGCATGACGGGCACCGTGTTCGTCCGCTGACGGCTGGTTGTCATTCCGACGGCGCGGCCGACGCTGAAATTGTGGGTCAGATGCGAATTACCGCCGATGATCTCTCGGCTGAGACAGAACGATGCAATTCGAGTCTGACCGTCTGACCCCCAATTTCTTGGCCCGGCAGAGTCACAGTGACCAGTCACTTTCCTAATCCTTCACCCGGTCCGTGTAGCGGTCCACCCGGTCCACGTAGCTGTCGCCGGTGATCATCCGGACGACCCGGCCGCCTTCCTCCACGAACCGGACGACCTCGCCGACCGGCCCGCCGCCGTTAGGCGCCACATAACGGAAGCGCCCGCCGCCGAGCGGCTCGAGGGTGATCGGGTTGTCCACGTTCGCGCCATTCGGCGTGACGATCACGAGCCGCTTGTTGAGCAGCACGACGTGGCTGTCGCCTCCCTTCCCGCGATAGAGTCCCGCGAACCGCTCCCACGACGGGTCCCACGCGACGACCGTCGGCTTCTGCGCCGATGCCTTCACCACCGCCTCGCCCACGGTGCTCATGAGCTGGCGCGCGATGTCGTTGGGGTTGGAGTCGTTCGTGTTCGTCAGCACGATCACGCCGACCTTGCCGTCCAGGTTGATCGACGTCTGCGTCGTATAGCCCGGATAACCGCCGCCGTGTCCAATGTATGTCTTACCGCCGACGCGGCTCACCGCGAACCCGACGGCGGTGCCCGAGCTCCAGTCGTTCTCCACCGAGCGCACGCGGTGCATCTCGCGCAGCGAGCCAGTGCTGAGGATCTGGCGACCGCCCATCTTCCCCGTGCGGAACTGCGCGGAGACGAACTTCGCCATGTCTTCCACGGTGGATGTGAGGCCCGTGGCCGCCGCCATGCCGCGCGCGTCCGTGAACGGATACACCTCTCGCGTGCCGTCAGGCATGCGACGCGTGTACCCGACCGCCAGCCCCTCCACGTTCCTGTCCACGCTCGACGACGTCATGCCTAACGGGTCGAAAATGTTGCGCTGCAGGTAATCCGCCCACGTCATGCCGCTCACCTGCTCCACGACCATGCCGGCGATCGTGTACGCGAGGTTCGAATACTTCCATCGAACCTGCGCCGGGAACGCGGCCTGCCGCTCGGTGATGAGCTTTTTCACCTCGTCGGCCGTCGGAAACTCGAGCGTCGTCCAGTGCGGTCCCGCCTCACGAGGCAGCCCGGACGCGTGGCCGAGGAGCTGCTCGATCGTGATCGGGCCGTCGTCGTCGCCGGCGGGCTTCACCTGGAACCACGGCAGGTACTTCGACACGGGGTCGTCGAGCCGCAGCTTCCCCTGCTCGCGCAGCTGCATGATCGCCGTCGCGGTGAACAGTTTGCTGTGCGACGCCATGCGGAACTTCGTCGCCGGCGTCATCGGTCGCTTCGCGGCGATGTCGGCAAAGCCGAAGCCGGTGGCCCAGACCAGTTGCTGGTCGGCCACGACACCAACGACGATGCCGGGCAGGCCGCGATATGCTATCTGACCTTCGAGCCAGGCGGAGAAGAGACGCTGTGCGCCCTGTACGTCGGGATCGTCCGCGATGCTGGAGGTGGCCGGCGGGCTCTGCGCGGCGAGCGACGAGGCGACGACGCAGCTGAGGGCCACGAGACGAGCGCTTGGAGCGAGTCGGAGCATGTTGACCTCGGGGGATCGGCTGGATCAACCGTCGCGCCGCCCGAGCGAATCGTCAAGAAGCCGGCGCGGGGCGAATGACCAGTTCGTCGTCTGGCGCGCGGCCTTCGTCGCCGTTCGCTCGCCGTCCCCGTGAAGATGTCGCTGCCGGCGCCACTCCAGACCGTTCCGCTGCCTCGGCGATCCGCCGCAGCATGCCAGCGAAGATCAGATTGTGAATCGGATAGAGCGCGTACCAGTACGCCAATCCCGCCAGTCCCCGCGGCTCGAACAAGGCCGTCTGTCGAATCACGCTGCGCTGGCCCTGCCCGAGCACCTCGAACTGCAGCCATGCGCGCCCGGGCACCTTCATCTCCGCACGCAGGCGCAGCAGCCGGTCACGCTCCACCGCCTCGACGCGCCAGAAATCCAGCGGGTCACCCGGAAAGAGGGCCTCGGGGTCGCGTCGACCGCGGCGCATCCCCGCGCCGCCGACGAGCAGGTCGATCGCGCCACGCAGACGCCACAACCAGTCCGCGTAATACCAACCGACGTCACCCCCGATCCGTGCGATCGCGCCAAACGATGCATCGGCGGGTGCCGCGACCGGCAACGCCCGCGTGTCCACGAGCCGCGAACCAGAGACTGCGCCGCCCCACGGCCGCGCCGAACCTAACGACGACTGCGCGTCCGACCAGCGCGTCTCGGCGAACTCGCGGTCCTCGTTCGCGCGAGCCCGCTCCAGCGCCTCGCGCATCCCGCGTGGCCGGATCGCCGGGAACAGCGTCCTCGCCCTCGCTGACGTCACGACCGTCTCGTTGCGCAGGCTGTCGATCAGTTTGCGCCCGACGCGGGCGTAGACGGGGGTCACGAGTCCGAGCCAGAGGCTCGAGAGCCAAGGCGTGAGCACCGGGACAGGAACGATGAGACGCCGCAGCCCGCGCTGCGTCGCGTGCTCCCGGATGAGATCGAGGTACGGCACTCGGTCGGGACCGCCTATTTCCACGATCTCGCTCCCCTCGACGCGTGCGTCCGGCGAGGTCGCGAGATACGCAACGACATCCTCGATCGCGATGGGCTGGGCGAGCTGGCTCACCCAGCGTGGCGTCACGAGTACCGGCAGCCGTTCCACGAGCGCGCGGATCATCTCGAACGACAGACTTCCCGAGCCGATGACGATGGAGGCGCGCAGCTCGATGGTGGTGACACCGGACTCGCGAAGGATACGCCCGACCTCGTGACGGCTCGCCAGGTGCGGCGACAGATCCGTCGCCGTTCCCAAGCCGCCGAGGTAGACGATGCGACGCACGCCGCCGTCGCGCGCCGCTCGCGCGAAGTTCGTGGCGCCGCGACGCTCTTCCTCCTCGAAATCGCGGCGTGATCCCATGGCGTGCACGAGATAGAACGCCGTGTCGGCACCCGCGAGCGCATCATCCAGCGATGCCGGGTCGAGCACATCACCCGCGACCACCTCCACGCTCGGGGAGAGGCGCGCCCTGAGGTCCCGGGGACGCCGGGCGAGGCACCGCACGTGCTCGCCGCGCTCCGCGAGCGCTCGCACCAGTCTGCCGCCCACGTAGCCGCTCGCACCGGTGACGAGGAGAACTCGCACACCTGCGGCGTCGCCGGCGTTCGCAAACGGCTGGCGCTGAGCCTCCGGTCTGAAGGTCATCGCATCCCGACGCTCATCGTCTCGTCGAGCACGGTGCGCAGGTCAGACAGACTCGTGCCGACGTGAATGCCAGGATCGACAAGACGCGGGGAGAGCAACGTCGCGCCAGCACCGCCAACGACCACCGCCACGGAGGCCGGAAGCCTCGCCCGGAGCGCCTTGACCTCGTCGAGCGTGCGGTCGAGGTCCTGGACATAGATGAGGCTCAGCGCCACGACACGAGCCCCCGTCGCGAGCGCGGCACCCGCGATCTCGTCAGCCGGGAGGTCGGCGCCGAGGTAGACCACTCGCCACCCGTCCGCCGCGGCACTGGCGCCGATCAGCGCGGCTCCAATGGAGTGACGCTCGCCCGTGGGCGTCGCGATGACGATCCCCTCCGAGCCGCTCGCTCGCACCATCGAGCGCATCGACTCCGACAGGATGTCGTGGACGAGGGATGAGGCGAGGTGCTCCTGCGCGATCGTCGACTCACCGGCGTGCCACTGGTCGCCGATGCGCCGCAGCAGCGGCACCGCGATCTCCTCGATGAATTCCGTGAGGCCGAATCGCGCTGCGGATCGCCGGAGGAGGTGCTCGAGCTCCGACGATTGCAGCGTCGCGGTGCTCGCGAGCGCTTGCTCGACGACGGCGCTCGGCGACGCAGACGGATCGCTGCGCTCTGGTCCCGGTCCGGCCGCGCGTTCGCGCCGTGCGGCCATGTCCTCGGCCGCGATCCTGGACAGCTCCTGTGTCGATAACCCGGCGACCTGGCGGATGCTGCGCCCGGCGGCGGTGGCGGCGTGGAGCAGTCGCAGGCGGGCGATGTCGGCGTCGGAGTAGGCGCGGTGGCCATCGGCGCGCCTTGTCGGCTCGACCGCTCGATAGCGTCGCTCCCAGATGCGAAGGAGGTCTGGCGAGAGTCCCGTGCGCTCCGCGACGACGGCGATCGGGTGTCTGGCCGCCTCTTGTTCCGAGGGCAGAGCGTCGGGTTTCATACGCTGGAAGATACGTCTTGTACAGGCATTGTCAAAAACAATGTTGAACAAGGCCTTGACAAAAAGCCACGCTGCTGCGACAATGCTTCGTCAAGTGTTGGACAAACGCGAACGACTGCAGGAAGTCGAACCCGATTTTGGTGAGGTCGCACATGAAGAAGCTCGACGTCGTCGCCGCCGTGTTGCTCGTGGTTGGCGGCATGAACTGGGGACTCGTCGGCGCGCTTGGCGTCGATCTGGTCGCGACGCTGTTCGGCGTCATGTCGCCGCTCGCCCGCACCGTGTACCTGCTCGTCGGCCTGTCCGCGCTCTATCAGGCCGTGCAGTGGCAGGGGATCCAGCGGCGCTGGCTCGCGCCAGCGCGTACCGCGCGGGCCTAGCGCCGCGCCACTCCCGCTCTCTCAAACCAGGAAGGACCGATGCGGCGCACTTCAAGGACTCGTCTGGCGGCTGTTCTCGTTGCCGCCTTCACCCTGCCGACCGTGGTGTCGGCGCAGGAGTCAACCCAAAAGGATAAGAAGCCGATGAAGAACATCGTGCAGGTCGCTGTCGATGCCGGCAGCTTCAAGACGCTCGTCGCCGCCGTTCAGGCGGCCGGTCTCGCCGAGACACTTCAGGGTCCGGGCCCGTTCACGGTCTTCGCGCCGACGGATGCCGCCTTCGCCAAGCTCCCCGACGGCACGGTCACGGCGCTGCTCGCCGACAAGGAGAAGCTCGCGTCGATCCTGACCTTCCACGTGGTCAGCGGCAAGGTCATGGCGGCTGACCTGATCAAGTCGAACGGCGCCACGCCGAAGACCATCAATGGTCTTCCGCTGGACATCGTGGTGCGCGGCGGGAAGGTCTACGTGAATGGCGTGAACGTCGTCACGGCCGACGTGCAGGCGTCGAACGGCGTGATCCACATCATCGATGCGGTGTTGCTGCCCGAGGCCGCTCCAGCCGGCGCTGGTCGCTAGGCAGCCATACATCGCGGGGCCGGAGCCGTTGGTTCAGGAGGGGTGGGCTTGCTAGCCATTCGAATCAACTGCTCTGGTTCCGTGATCCATTCGCCGTACCGCAGCGCTGTCTACCGTGAGCTGGACTGATAGGACCAGCGGCCCGAGTCCGAGATGTCGCTAGCGGTAGCCGGCCGCCTGTAGCTCGAACAGCTCCGCGTACCGGCCGCCCCGCGCGAGCAGCGCGTCGTGTGTCCCCGATGCCTCCACCGTGCCCTCGGCGAGCAGGAGAATGCGGTCCGCCATGCGGACGCTCGAGAAGCGATCCGAGATGAGTACGGCCGTCTTCCCCTCGCTCAGCTCCTTGAACCGCTGGAACACCTCGAACTCCGCGCGCGCATCGAGCGCCGCCGTCGGCTCATCGAGAATGAGCACCTGGGCATCGCGCATGTAGGCGCGCGCGATCGCGACCTTCTGCCATTCGCCGCCGGACAGGTCGACGCCCTTCCTGAAACTTGCCGATGACCTGGTCGTAGCCTAACGGGAGCTTGTCGATCACCTCGTCGGCCGGGCGGAGCGCGCCGAATCGCTCGCGGAGCGATCGCGGTTGCGGGAGCGGCGGTCCGCCGACCCCTGAAGGACCGGCGGCGGCACGTCCGCCCATCGCGTACTCTCGCGGCATCGGCCGTCATTGAGCAGCAATCGTGCGCGCGTTGACCAGCCCGGGGCAGCGAGGCACCTCATCCCTCGCTCGGCGGGGGTCGTCCCAACGCACTACCGACAGACCGTACGGCAGGCAACCGTATGCGCACGATCCTCGAACCGCGTTCAGCTCGGCTCACCTGCATCGATGGAGCTCACATGCGACCGGGCACGTGCCTCGCCGTCATCGTTCTCGCCGTTCTCCCAGTCATTCCCGCGTCGGGACGGGCGCAGGTGCCTTCGGCGGGTCCACCGGCTCAGGACCGCCTGTCCATCACCTTTCTGGCGAACGAAGGCGTGATGCTGTCGTCAGGCAGCCGGAAAGTGTTCATCGATGGCCTCTTCCTGAAGTACAAGACCGGGTTCGTCGTCCCCGCCGACTCCACGCAGGATGCCCTGCAGCGCGCGCGTCCGCCGTTCGATGCCGTGGATCTCGTGCTCGTGACGCATCGACACGGAGATCATTTCCATCCGGCGCCGGTCGCGGCGCACCTGCGCGCCAACTCGCACGCCACTCTCCTCACGTCGCGACAGGTGATCGACAGCCTTCGCGAATATGGCCCGGGTCGAGATCTGCCCGCGTCGCGTTCCATGGCCCGCACCATGGCCCCGGGGACACGGCAGCGTGAAACGGTCAACGGCATTACCGTCGAGCTGCTCGGCATCCCGCATGGCGGAGGGTGGAGAAGTCGCGGCCTCGAGCACCTGGCCTACATCGTGGAGATCGGCGGGCGCCGCGTGCTGCACGTCGGCGATGCCGAGCTCACCGATGAGGTGCTCGCTCCATTCCGTCTCGATACGGCTCGCATCGACGTCGCGCTGCTGCCAGCCTGGCTTCTGACGAACGAGGAGTCGCGGCGACCGATCGCCCGGTGGATCCGACCGCGTCAGATCGTCGCCATACACGTCGGCGAGGGTGAGGAAGCACGCGCAACCCGGGAGGTCCAGGCCGCTGTGCCCGGCGCCTTCACGTTCGTGCGCTCCCTCGAGACTCGCACGTGGTAGCCGCCGTTGACACTTTTCTGGCAACTCACGCGGCGCCCTCGACCCCATCACCGGGCGACATTGGGAGCATCAGCTCAACCGCAGTGAGAAACCGAGGAGTGACCCATGAACCGACTGCACCCCAAGGCACGCGTCGCGATCGCGACGTCCCTGCTCTCCCTCGCCGGCCTGACGTCGACCCTCTCGGCGCAACAGGGCGTCGCTCGTACGCCGCGCGGCGACAGCCTGCGCCAGGCGCAGCAGCTCGATGTCGACGGCAAGCACGCGGAAGCGCGCGCGATCTTTCAGGCGCTGATCGACAACGCGCCTGATCCCGCCGCCAAGGCCGCCGCGCAGCGCCGCATGGCGATGTCACACGGCTTCGAGGGGCACTGCCCCGTGGTCGTTCGCTACGAGGAGATGGTGATCGACTACTGGAAGACGCGCGAGCAGGACGAGCCGCAGAACGCGTTCTACCAGCAGGGCGAGATGGCGAACGAGGCGGCGCGCGTGTGCTTCGACTACGGCGACATCGCCACGGCCGAGAAGATGTACCGTCGCGGCTCCGAGCTGGGGCTCAAGGAGCCGGAGCCGAAGACCCACCCGAAGAGCCTCTGGGATTACCGTCTCGCGCACGCGCTCGCGCGCATCGCGGCGCAGAAGGGCGACAAGGCCGAGGCCGAGCGTCAGGTGGCAGAGGCGCGGAAGATTCTGGACCGCGATCCGAAGATGGCGGAGGCGCAGGAGCGGTACTTCCCGTACCTCGTGGGCTACGTCGCCCTGTTCACGAACGATCTGCCGAAGGCGCAAACGGAGCTGACGAAGGCCCTGGCGATCGAGGGGAACGAGCGCGACCCGTTCATGCACGCGCTCCTCGGCATGACGCACGAGAAGATGGGCCATGCGTCGGTGGCCAGGGAGTGGTACCAGAAGGCGTACGATCTCGCGACGGCGCACAATCCGCCCTCGGTGTTCACGCGCCCGTTCGCGCGGAAGAAGCTTGGCATCTGACAATTGGGGGGCCGACCGGCCGACCCCAATTACCTAGTCGAATCGCAGGGCCGTCGCCGGATCGACGCGCGACGCCCGCCACGCCGGAACGAACGTGGCAAGGACCGCCACCACGAGGATCGCCGCGGCGACGACCCCAAACACCACAGGATTCCGCGGCGATGTCCGGAACAGCAGGTCCGCGACGAAGCGCCCGGCGAGGAGCGCGACCACCAGTCCGATCACCACACCACCCACGGCCGCGCGAACGCCCTGCCCCATCACCAGCCGCACCACATCGTCGATCTGCGCGCCTAACGCCATACGAACGCCGAACTCCTGCCGGCGCTGCGTGACGCCATAGGAGATCGCGCTGTACAGACCCACCGATGCAATGATCAGCGCCAATACGCCGAACACCGAGAACAGCACCGCGCCCATCTTCCACGTACTGACCTGCGGCGCAAACACGTCCTCCATGGTTTCGACGTTGGCATATGGGAGATTCGTCGCTGTCCCCTGCATCGCACGCCGAATCGGCTCGACGAGCTTGCGCGGATCGTTGCCCACACTCCGCACCAGCATCGTGTTCACTCCGGACATGATCCGCGGAGAGATTGGCCGATAAATGAGAAAGCGCGGTGGACCGCCCTCCACGTATTCGACTGCATCCGTCGCAATACCCACGATCGTGGTGCAGACGGAATCGGCGTCGAGCACGAGGCAGCGGCCCACCGCGGGCTCACCGGGCCAGTACGCACGTGCCATCGCCTCGCTCAGCACCGCCACCCGCGCACTCGCGGCGACGTCGCCACTCGTGATCGCGCGCCCGTCCACAATGCGGAGACCTAACGTCTCGAAGTACTCTCCGCCGACGCCGTTGTATTGCGGCCCACCGAGCGGCGCCGGCGGCAGCGAATCACGGCCGGGAACCCGCACCTGGGTCCGGAATCCCCACGGCAGCAACGGGTGCGTCGACGCGAGCGTGGCCGACGCAACGCCCGGCAGCGCGGCGACGCGGTCGCGCATGGCCGAATAGAGCGCCAGGCGCTCGGCAACTGTCTGGCTTAACGGGATCAGGTCCATCTCCGCGGCGATGACCCGGTCGCGCTCGTAACCGAGCCTGGCACCGGCCGCCTCGCGAAGGCTTCGAACGAACAGACCCGCACCGACGAGCAGCACAACCGACAGTGCGGCCTGCACGACCATGAGCCCCGTGCGTACACGAGACGTCGACACGGTGCCGGCCCGGCCACTCGCCTTGAGCGACGCGACGACGTCCGGACGACTGCTGCGCCACGCTGGTGCGAGCCCCGCGAGCACGGCGGTGCCGAGAATCATGACGACCATGGCGCCGATCATGCGACCGTCGAACACGGACTCGGTCCACGCGTAGTCGGCGAGCAGGGTCGAGTGCAGCAACGCGAGCCCCCAGTGCGCCACCGCGATCGCGAGCACGCCACCGCACACCGCCAGCACCAGCGCCTCGGCCACCAGGAGCCGGAGAAGGCGCGCGCGAGAGACGCCCAGCGCGAGACGCACGGCGATCTCGCGCCGACGCTCGGTGCCGCGGGCGAGCAGCAGACTCGCCACGTTCGCGCACGCAATGAGCAGCACGACCGCCGTGACCGCGAGCAGGAGGCGGGTCACGCGCATCTCGCGCGTGTGCGCCGACGGCAGCACCGAGCTCATGACGAAGCGCGTCCGCTCTCGCTTCGTGGTCTCCTTTCCCGACCACGCGTCGAACCCCGCCACGTACGCCGCGCTCGCATGCTCGGCTGCCGCCGCCAGCGTCACACCGGGACGAAGACGCGCATGGAGGACGATCCAGTTGCCGCCCCAGTGCGTCTTCCAGTCCCTCGGGACCATGCTGAACGACTGGGCGTTCGGAAGCGGCATCCATACGTCGACGCGTTGAGGAGCGACGCCCGTGAACTCCGCCCGCGCGACGCCGACCACCGTATACGTGCGTCGCCCGATGCGAAGCGTCTTGCCGAGCGCGCCGCGGTCGCCGCCGAAGTGTCGCTGCCAGAACCCGTAGCTGACGACGGCAATGTCGGCGCTCGGACCATCGCCGGTCTCCGCGGGCGTGAAGAACCGGCCTAACGCCGGCGCCGTCTCGAGCGTGCGAAAGTAGTCGGCCGACGCGAACGTGGCATTGACCTGCGTCGCGTTCGGCCCGCTGCCCAGCGTGAGCGTGCTGATGCCCGAAGAGGCGCCAATGGCCGAGAAGGCGCCGGAGTCGGCACGGAGCGCCGCGTAGAACGGATACGGGAACGACGTCCAGAGCTCCTCCTCACCAAGGAACCGAGCGAAGTGACCGACCTCGAAGAGCCCCGCCGGCCTCCCGACCTCAGGCGGAGGCCGCAGCAGAAGGCGGTCGATCACGCCGAACATGGTCGCGTTCGCGCCGATGCCGAGCGCGAACGTGAGCACGACGACGATCGAAAACGCGGAATGCCGCCACAGCGTGCGGACCGCATACGTGAAGTCGCGCCAGGCTGCATCGAGTCGTTCGGTCATGTCGAGTCGTTCCTCCCGAGCGTGGCCGGCGTCGTGAACGCGGGCGACGGCGTCGTCCCACGAGATGCCGAACCGGCGACGTGCCTCGGCAGATGCCTGGTCGCGCGTCAGGCCGCGCGCGACGAGCTGGTCGATGCGGCTCTCGATGTGAAAGCGGAGCTCTTCATCGATCTCCGCGGCGGTGAGATCGGAGCGGCGGAGCGCCAGACGGAACGCACGGCGGATGCGCGGACGGATCTCGAAGCCCATCGTCGTCACGCCTCCACCGGCGCGGTGAGAATGCCCGTCACCGTCTCGGTGTAGCGAACCCACGTCGCCGTTTCCTGCTTGAGGTGCGACTTCCCGCGTGCCGTGGCTCGGTAGTACCGCGCACGACGACCGTTCTCCGTGATGCCCCACTCCGCCGAGATGAGCTCCTTGCCCTCGAGGCGGTAGAGACCCTGGTACAGTGCGCTGTCGTCCACATCGAGCGCGCCGCTCGACTGCTGCTCCAGCCAGTTCGCGATCTCGAACCCGTGCATGGGCTGCCACACGAGCGCCTTGAGGATGAGCAGGTCCAGCGTGCCCTTCACCAGCACGAGCGGTTGGGGTGGTGATACCATCGGCCCTTTCCTCCCAGACCCTGGATTGAGACTCTGGGGGTAGAATGGGATGGCAGCGCCGTTCCGTCAAGAAGTGGGGTCAGCGTTCGATCAAGGCCACCGTGATCGAGTCTGACCCATGTACACTCTCCTTGACGGCTTAGGAGAGCGCGGGCATTTTCTCCTAAGTCACATAGGAGAAGCACATGACCGACCAGGCAGGGCTCCTCCCCGGAACCCTCGATCTTCTCATACTCAAAGCCGTCTCCCTCGGACGGCTGCACGGCTATGGCGTCCTGCTCCGCATCGAGCAGATCTCCGGCGGCGCCCTGCAGATTCAGCAGGGCGCGCTCTACCCGGCACTCTATCGGCTCGAGCACCAGGGACTCATCTCGAGCGAGTGGGGCACGTCCGACAACAACCGCCGCGCCAAGTACTACCGCCTGACGGTGCTCGGACGCCGCCGGCTTGGCGAGGAGACCGCGAGCTGGAACCGGCTCGCCGAGGCCATCGCCCGGTCGCTCGCCGCGACGCCACAGGAGGTCTGATGGTGTCGGGAATCGTGGCGAGGGCGCGCTCGATGTGGCGCGGGGTTCGGCAGCGCCGTGGTGTCGAAGCGGACATGAACGACGAGTTCCGGCTCCACGTCGAGCTGCGCGCGGCCGACCTCGTCCGCTCCGGCCTCTCGCCGGCCGCGGCGGCGCGGCAGGCGAAGCTCGAATTCGGCAGCACTGAGCGGTACAAGGAGGACGGCCGCCGTTCGCGTGGACTCCGGCGAGTGGACGACCTCCGCATGTCGTGGCTCGACTTCAAGCTCGGCTTCCGGATGCTCGTTAGGTATCCCGGCCTGACGCTTGTCGGCGGCCTCGCGATGGCGTTCGCCATCTGGATCGGCGCCGGCGCGTTCGAGCTCGCGACGCAGATCATTCGTCCGTCGCTTCCGCTGCCCGCCGGATCGGAGATCGTCGCGATCCGGAACTGGGATGTGGCCGCGAACCAGCCCGAGCCGCACATCGCTCACGACCTGGCCACCTGGCGCGAGACGCTGACGTCCGTGACCGAGCTGGGCGCCTATCGCGCGCTCGAGCGCAACCTGATCATTGGCAACGGCCGCGGCGAGCCGGTCGAAGTGGCGGAGATCACGGCGTCGGCGTTCCGGTTGACGCGCGTGCCACCGCTCATGGGCCGTACGCTCATCGAATCCGACGAGCGGCCGGGCGCGCCACCGGCGGTGGTCGTCGGATACGATGCCTGGCAGGCCCGCTTCGGTGGCGACACTGCTGTCGTCGGCAAGACGGTCAGGCTCGCGCGCTCCGCCGTCACGGTGGTCGGCGTCATGCCGAAGGGCTTCGCCTTCCCCGTCGCGCAGAGCTTCTGGGTGCCGCTCCGACTCGACGCGGCCAGCTACGCCCGTCGAGAAGGCCCGGCCATCAGTGCGTTCGCGCGCCTCGCGCCCGGCACATCGCTCGACGAGGCACGGGCGGAGCTCACCGCGCTCGGCAAGCGTGCCTCGATCGAGTTCCGGGACACGCACGAGCATCTGCGCCCGCAGATCATGCCGTACGCGAAGTCCATCGTGAACATCAGCGGTTGGCGGTCGGTCGGCGTCATGTCCGTCAACTTGCCACTACTCATGCTGGTGGCGCTCATCTGCGGGAACGTCGCGCTCCTGATGTTCGCCCGCGCCGCCACCCGCGAAAGCGAGATCATCGTCCG
>Ga0070669_100000379_pt1 | contig 34206 bp, 24 predicted proteins | sample KBSS53metaG_FD_64680 | JGI IMG/M metagenome (GOLD analysis project Ga0070669, IMG submission 64680) | Switchgrass rhizosphere microbial communities from Kellogg Biological Station, Michigan, USA - KBS S5-3 metaG | ecosystem: Host-associated > Plants > Roots > Rhizosphere > Soil ...
CTGCGCGCCTTCCCTGTAGCTGTTGGCCCGTCGCTCCCCGCGGTGTTCACGGGCGTCGTGAACGGCAACCGGCTCACGATCTCGGTCGCGGTGAACGACACCGTGGAGAAGAAGCTTGTGTCGGTGGGGCCGGTGACGGTTGTGCTCGGGCGCGAGCCGCGCATGGGACCGTGCCCCATCTGTCGCCGACCCGGAGAGATGCGCCCAGGGCTCTGAGACACCCTCACCGGATGTCTCATCGCGCTGCCGCGGTTCCTCAACGCGAGCGCGTCATGACGCCCGGGCGCTCTTCAACGGGCCGGTGAAGGGCTGGAACGTGCGGTGGACTGCACAGCCACTGCAAAACTGCCAGACAGGATGGACAGGATGAACAGGATGAAACAACGACGAGAGTAGGTGGTGAGTTAGACTCGAAGACCAAGGAACAAACAACGAGAGCAGAAAGAGGAAACCAAACAAGTACAGGAACAAGAACAAAAGCAAAAACAAAAGCAAAAACAAAAGCAAAACAAAAGCAAAGAAGAAGGGCAAAGAACAAAAGCAAAGAACACCTACGGCACAAACCGAAGGCTAGGTAGCAGTCAACTCGTCGCCTTAGTGCTGTTCATCCTGTTCATCCTGTCCATCCTGTCTGGCAGTTGCCGCCCTATACGTCCGGGATTTGCGTTTGAACTCCAGCCGCCCAGCACCGAAGTTCAGCAGCAGGCCGATATCCAGCTCGGTCGCGGTCAGGTAGTTGACAAGCTGTGCCTCATCCCTGGGAGTGAGTGCGCGGATCGCCTTGTTCTCGACGAGCACGCGGCGTTCGACGAGCATGTCTGCCTCGTAATCACCGACAACTACGCCGTCGTAGCGGACAACGACTCGCTTCTTCAGCTCGACGGGCACGCCTCGTTTGCGCAGCTCGTGCGCAAGGGCGTTATGGTACACGGACTCGAGGTAACCTGGGCCGAGTGTCGTGTGAACCTGCATCGCGCATCCGATGACGGTTCCGGTGAGTTGTTCGTGCTCCATGAGCCGCGCGACAGAATGCAAACAATGAGCGTGTCGGGCACACGCCGGTCTCCTGGCCCAGCGTAAGCCCACAAGGTTCATTCGGTGCCATCCTGTCAGCGCAGAGCGACTCGTTTCAGCGCGACCGGTGAGCCCGCCTGCGCATGCACCTGCCTTGCGTTCGGCTCCCGAGCACGCCACGATCAGTGGCCGACGGCGGCGACGCTGGCTCAGCGCCGGAGCGAATCCGGCCATCTCATCGGGAGGTCACCATGTCACTCACCGCTGCGGAACCCTCCCCCACCCGTTCGGCCGCGTCCGCCATCCCCGAGCTCGTCGAGCCCTGGACCAGGGCATGCCTGGCGCGCGACTGGGACGCGCTGCTCGGCCTCTGTACCGAGGATGTCGCCTTCTCGCCGCCTAACGAGCCGCTCGTGGAAGGCCAGGCGGCGGCTCGGGCGTATCTCGAGAACTTTCCGCCCATCACATCGATGGCGTGGGACATCGACCACCTCGAGAGCGATGGGGATCTCGCCTGGCTCCGGGGCCCGGTCAGGATGACAGTGGACGTCGCCGGCCAGTCCGTTGCGTTCGACGGGAAGTACACGGACGTGTGTCGACAGACGTCCGACGGCACGTGGCGGTTCGCCGTCGTGATGTGGAGCTCGAACGAGGCCGCGCCAGGCGGGCCGGCCTGAGCGGGCGGCGGGCGCCGACCATCTAGGTATCGGAGGTTCGAAGGATGAGAGCCATGCCTCTGGTCGGAGCTCTCGTCGGAGCCTGTGCCCTTGCGCTTCCGGCGCAAGGGCCGACTCCCACCATCGTGTTCACGAACGCGACGGTCATCGACGGCGTGGCATCCGCTCCCATGCGCGACGCAACGGTCGTCGTTCGGGATGGTAAGATCGAACGAATCGCGACCGGTCGCATCGACGCGCCTAACGGCGCGACCGTGCTCGACCTCAAGGGCCGCTGGCTGTTGCCGGGCCTCATCGACGCCCACGTGCACCTGCGCGATCTCACGTCGGCCCGCGCCGCGCTGGCATCCGGGGTAACCACCGCTCGCGCGCTTGGCGTCGATCATTTCGCCGACATCGGGATTCGAGAGCTGAATCACGCGGGCGTCGCCGATGTCCCAGACGTTCTGGCTGCGGGGTATCACGTCAGGCCCCGCCCCGCCGACGCGATGTTCCTCGACATGCCTCGGCTCGCGGATTTGATGGCTGGCGTCAACGGGCCGGAGCGCGTGCGGCGCATGGTCCGCGCGCTGATCGAGCATGGCGTCGACGGCATCAAGATCATGGCGACGGAGCGGGCGGGGTTGCCGGGTACGGATCCACGGAAGCGAGTCTATTCCGAGGAGGAGCTCACCGCCGCGGTCGATGAAGCACGAAAGGCGGGGCGGCTGGTCGCCGCACACGCCCATGGCGACGAAGGCGCGCTCGCCGCGGTTCGCGCTGGGGTGCGGACCATCGAGCACGGTACCTATCTGAGCGACCAGACGCTCGCGCTCATGAAGGAGAAAGGGACGTGCTTCGTCCCGACGATCGCGACGGTCATCGACCTGATCGATCCCGGCGGCGACTACGACGACCCCGCGTTGTCGGTTCGAGGCCGAGCGATGCTCCCTCGAGTGCGCGATGCGACGGTGCGTGGGTGGAAGGCGGGCGTGCAGATCATCGCCGGAACCGATACGGACTATGGGCCAGAGAGCACGCGCCGCATCCCCGACGAAGTAGTCGAGCTGGTGCAGGTTGGGCTTCCGCCTATGGATGCGATCAAGGCAGCGACCTCGTTGGCCGCCCGGTGCCTTGGCATCGATCAGCGAACCGGCGTGTTGAAGCCGGGGCTCGAGGCGGATCTCATCGCGGTGGATCGCGATCCGCTGGCGGACGTTGGTGCGCTGCGGGACGTCGTGCTCATCGTGAACAACGGACGGATCGCGGTGAATCGCCTGGCGAACTGAGTCGCGCCGGATCAAGGGGTCAGAGCCCTTGATCCGTTGAATTCAAGGGCTCTGACCCCTTGATCCTGCGCTGCCCATTCGCCGGCGCACCGAGTCGGCCAGCTGCTGAAACTCCGGGTCGGCAGCGCGCCACAGCTCGAGGAACCGCGAATAGTGCGCGACCGCCTGATCGCGGTGCCGAAGCCGTTCATGGATCTCGGCCTGGCGCAGGTTGCTGACCGCACGCAGCGGAATTTCCGTCACCGAGCCATCGCCCAGCGACGCAAACCAGTGCAGGGCCTCCGCGTCTCGACCTGACGACACGAGCATCTCGCCGCGGAGGAACCGTTCATTCGCCCGGCTGACGAACGGAATCGCGGCGACGTCGCCCTGCGAGTCTCTCGACTCCAACGCCTCCAACAGCCGGAGCGCCTCCTCCGACCGCCCCTGCCGCCAGGCGAGCCGCGCACGCAGACCACGGTCCAGATCGCGAACGAGCGCCGTCGCGTGCCCCGAAGCGGCGAGGCGCTGCAGCTTCCCGGCCGCGATCGAGGTTGACGCGCTGTCGCGCAGGCGATCGGACAGCACGCCTAACGTATATTGCCGCAACGGCTCGAGCTGGATCGGCGCGCCGATCCCCATCTCGGTTTGAAACGGCGGCCTCCGATTGTCGGGGACTTTCCGTGCCGCCGCCTGCTGGCGCACGCGGACCAACGTCGAATCCGCGTACGGGAGAGGCAAGGTCGCGGCAAACCACTGCGTGACGTCCTCGAACCCCCAACGGCGACGCTCGGCCGGGACGCTGCGCTCTGCCTCGACAGCGTCGGCAAGCGCAGCACGAGCCGAATTGACCCGACCACCGGCGAGGTCCAGTACGGACGCGAACCAGAGGAGGTCCGCACGCTGGGCCGGGCTCGGGAAGTCCTCGATCAGGTCGGCGATCACCGCTCGCATGATCGCCGGGTCGGGCGCGAACGCCGTGAGAAATACCGCAACGCGCCACACGGCGAACGGCTCCCAGAGCCTAACGTCCTTCGCCAACGCATGCGCTCGAGCCGTATCGCCGCGCGCCACGGCCCGGAGGAGCTCGATCTCCGCCAGACGTCGATCCGTCCGCAGCGCGTTCGCGTCGAACGGCGCAAGCAACGAATCGGCGACGGCGATGCGGCGATCCATCAGCGCGATGCGAGCAACGTGGGTGAGCGCGAAGAGGTTCCGCGGCTCGTAGGCGAGAACCTTGCGCCATGCTGCTTCCGATTCCGCGATGCGACGCCCGAACAACGGGCCATGATGGAACAGGATCTCACCGAGCTGGAACCATGCATCGATGTCATCAGGATACCGTGCGAGGATCGCGCGATAGGCACGCTCGGCACCGGCTGCATCGCCCGCACGCCACTGACGGAAGGCCTCGAGCAGATGCCGATCTCGCGTGGAGAGCCGAGCGCCGTGTCGAGCGGCCGCGGCAGCGGCGGAGTCCTCGCCCGGAAGCGGAGCCCACTCACGTGCCAGCGCGAGCCGGTAATGCGCGACCGCGAACGTGGAGTCCTCCGCGATCGCCGTCAGGTACGTGTCGGCCGCCCGCTCGAACTGGCCCGCCCGCATCAACTCCTCGCCCTGCAGGTACTTCTTGAACGCCGGAAGCGAATGCGTCGTCAGGCTCGCGGTTCGGACCAGGCGGTCCGCGGCTCGGTCGCCCATCTCACCGAGCAAGCGGGCGGTGAGTGCATCGACGAGTGCAAAGACCGAATCCACCCCACCGCTGACGACGCCGCTGGTGATCGGCTCCGGCGCGGCACATTCCACCGACTCTTTGAACCACCCCATCCGCCCGCAGCCGCCGCCAGCATGGTAGACGGCCGCTTCGATCTGCAGCTGGCCGCCCGCCTCCACCACATCGCCCAGCACATAGAGCCCAGCGCCGAGGCGCCGCGCGACGCGGTCGCCGTAGTGTGCGCTCGATACGGAATCACGTGATTCGGCGACGGCAGCGAAGATCGCCCGAGTGTCGACCGGTCGCATCGACCCGGCCCCGTCGATCGCTGCGCTGAGCAGGCTCACGAGCCCTTCGCCCAGATAGCTGTTCGCGCCGCCGCCGCGAACCGAGAACGGAAGTACCGCGATGGTGTTGGCAGACGAGGGCGACGTGGACGCCACGCGCCCGCGACGCACACCGGGCACGACCACGGCGACCGCCATCACCACTGTTGCTGCCACCAGCAGCATCAGCGGCCGACGGAAGTGCGATCGAGGCACCGCCTCACGCCTAACGTATTCTGCCCCGTCGATGGAGGTGAGGGCTGGCTCTCGCTCGACGGGTGCCGGGGCACCCGCCGACACCGGCACCGCTCGACGCATCGGCAAAGTTGCCGAGTCCGACCGGAGCCGCTCGGCCAACGCCACCGTCTCATCCAGCGGTTGCAGCCCGTCCGCGGCCATCCGCCGCGCATACGTCTCGTACTGTCGAATCGCCTCGGCCCGCTCGCCCGCGGCGGCCAGTATTTCGATCAGCCGGTGCTGCGCCTCGTCGTCCGACGGCTCCCGCTCAGCCCAGCGTTCGGCCGCCTCGATTGCGCCCGTCAGGTCTCCCGCCGTGCGCCGCATCTCGAGCAGTTCCCGAGAGGCCTTTCGAAACGCGCGCGCGTACTGGGCGCGGTGAGCATCGACCCAGCTTTCCCAGGGCTGAAGGTCGACGAGGTGGATGCCGTCGAGGAACGACCCTTGGTACAACTCGACGGCGGAAACAGGGTCGCCTCGATCGACGGCATCGGTGAACGCCTGCGCGTCGGTGCGGACGTCGCCAGTCACCACGAGCTCGTGCGCGCGTGAGTCGATCCACTCGCTGCCCACCACTTTCCGCAACTGATACAGGCTCTGCCGTAGCGCGTGACGCGCGTTCTCGGCGTCGCTCTCCGGCCAGAAGACCGTCGTCAGTGACTCACGCGAGACGCGGCGCTCGACCGCGAGATAGACCAGCAGCGCAGCGCGCGAGTGCTGGCTGAGCAACGAGTCCAGCTCGCCGTTGTCATCGTGGACGGCACGAAGGCCCCCGAACGTGACGATCTGGATGGCCATGAGCCAATGGTGGGACTGGCCACCGCACGTCGCAAGTCCGTGGAAAACGGGGACCTGACAGTCGGTGACGCTCTCATGCCGCGGCGAGTGACGGCCGTCGCCCAGAGTGATCGTGCGCGATAGTCCACAGCTCGGCCGGAACGTCAACCACGGGAGTGTCACCGATGAAGCGTCACGAGATCACGGGAGGCGGAAGCTGCCGGCTTCACGCCGTAGAAGCTGGGAATCCGCGAGGTCCGGCCATCCTCTTCATTCACGGATTCTCGCAGTGCTCGCTCGCCTGGAACCGACAGCTGCGCTCGGACCTCACACAGGAGCACCGTCTCGTCGCGATGGACATGCGCGGCCACGGTTCATCCGACAAGCCTCGCGACGCGTACGGCGACTCCCGGCTTTGGGCCGACGACGTGAACGCTACCATCGAGGATCTGGAGCTCGACCAGCCGATCCTCTGCGGCTGGTCCTACGGGCCGCTCGTGATCCTCGACTACATCCGGCACTACGGCGAGGGGCGGATAGGTGGCATCCACTTCGTGGACGGCATCACGAGACTCGGCAGCGACGCAGCGCTGTCGGTGCTCGCGCCCGAGTTCCTCGCGCTCGTGCCGGGGTTCTTTTCGACCGATGTGGAGGAGAGCGCACGCAGTCTCGAGTCGCTCCTGCACATGTGCTTCAGCCGAGACCCGTCGGCCGAGGAGCTGTACACGATGCTCGGCTACAACGTGTCGGTTCCGCCGTACGTGCGTCAGGCACTGTTCTCCCGAGCCTTCGACAACGACGACCTGCTGCCGACGATCACCAAGCCGGTGCTGATCACACACGGTGCGAATGACGCGATCGTCAGGCGAACAGTTGTCGAGCAACACGCCGCCGCGATCGCGCACGCACAAACCGACATCATGGCACGCGCAGGCCATGCTCCGTTCTGGGACGATGCCGAGGCGTTCAATCGGCGATTGAGTGCATTCTGTGCGAAGGTCGCGGGATACACTACCTCACCGCGCGGCCACGTAACGACTGAAGCAGCTCCTGCGCGCGTACGTCCTGCGGGTGCGCCTCGATGAGCAAGCGTGCGTAACGCCGCGCGGCGACCGTGTCGCCGGCATCGCGCGTGAGCATGGCGAGGCCGAGCAGGACGTCGCGGTCGCGCGGGTAATCCGCACGCGCGGAGTCGAGCGTGCGGATTGCGTCGCCGATGCGACCCTGCGCGTTGAGCGCCACCGCGAGCCCGATGCGTGCCTCCCGCAGTCGTGGCGCGAGATGCAGCGCCGACTGATACTGCGTCGTTGCCGAGTCGAGCTGGCCACGCTGCGCGTAGAACGCCGCTAGCGAAAGCCGATTCCCCGCGCGGTCGGCGTTGTAGCGTTGGCTCGCCACGAACTCCGCGGCGGCAGCCCCGTACGCTCGGCGCTGAAGCGGCGTACGGAGCGAGTCCGCCATCGGGGCGAGGACCCACGCCGCCCCCTGCCGCACCGCACGGGTCGGGTCGCCGAGCAGCGGCACGGCGATCGTCACCCGCTCACGTGGCGGGAAGACCTCGAGTACCTGGAGCGCCGCGAGGCGAACGAGCGGATCGCGGTCGTCGGCTCCGCGGCGCGCAGCCGCGAACGCCGCCGGCCCGCGATAGCGCGCGAGCCGAGTGAGCGCGGACGCGCGCACGATCGCCGGTTCGGTCGAGTCACCGAACACGCGTCCCAGCGAATCGGCGGCGCTGGCCGCGCCTCGATCATCCGCGGCGAACGCCCCGGCGAACCGCTGGAACCCACCCGGCCTGCTCCCGAGGCGCTCGTGGAGCACGCGATCGGCCGTCTGCGCATCCCGCTCGCGATGGCAGCGGGTGCACGCGTTAGGCACGCCGAGGGTGACTGAGCGATCGGGGCGTGGCACGCGGATGCTGTGATCGTGTCGCGGATCGATCTCCATGTACGTCGTGTCCGGCATGTGACACGACACGCACCGCGCACCCGGACTGCCTGGCGGATGGAAATGGTGACTTGGCGCGTCGAATACCGCGGGCTGATGACACTGCGCGCACACCTGGTTGCCGGGGGCCCGGAGCTTCTGGGTGTGCGGCTCGTGACAGTCCGCGCAGGTCACGCCCGCGTGGTACATCCTGCTCTGCAGGAAGGAGCCGTAGGTGTAGACCTCGTCGCGCTGTTGCCCATCGGGGAAGTACTGATCCGCGAGGAGCAGCGACGGGATATAGTAGTCGAGCAGCGGGGCGCCGGCCGTGTACCCTTCCGCGATGTGCGCACGCGAGGCGTGGCACTGGGCGCAGGTCTCGATCTCCCGATCGCTGGAGCGCGGCGTGCTGCGACGGGCCGTCGGCGAGGCGGCATTCATCACCCAGCGGACGTCATGCCGCTCGGTGAGCTGGGCGGGGAGACCGTTGCCGGCCCGCGCGATGCGCCTGACAAATCGCGGGTACGAGCCCCAACGCGCATGCTGCGACCCTGGACCATGGCACGCCTCGCACCCGACGCTGATCTCCGAGCGCGTCGTGCGGAACTGGTCGGTGGCTGCGTCGTAGCCCTTCCGCACGGCGGTGGAATGGCAGTCCGCGCACATGAAGTTCCAGTTGTTCTGGCGGCCCGTCCAATGGAACTCGTCAGTATGCGAGACTATCACGTCAGGGTACAACGTGAACCAGCGCTGACCGCCCTGTGCCGCGGGCCGCGCGTCCCAGGCGATGGTGAGTGCCTGCAAGCGGCCGCCGGGCATCTCGATCAGGTACTGCTGGAGCGGGTAAACGCCGAACGTGTAACGGATCTCGAAATCACGATGCTGCCCATCGGGGCCTTCGGTGTTCACGACCAGTCGCTCGCCGCGGCGGAAGAACATCGATGTCACGCCACCGGACTCGAACCGCGTGCCGTCGAATCGCCCGAGGACGGTGGCGGCCGTGGCCTCCTGCATGGCGACGGCGTGTTGGGACTTCTGCCAGGCGGCGTACTGGGAGGCATGGCAGCTCGCGCATCGCTCTGACCCGATGAAGTCGGCGGGCGGTCGGGACGTGCTGGCGCGGACGAGCGCGAACGCGCCAACCATGACGAGGACCACGGCAATCGCCGCAGCGATCCAGGTCCGGGTTGCACGGGACATAGCTAATGAGTAGCGCCGAGTGCAGACGTGCGCACGGCATTTGGTACTCTTCCCCAACCCTTACCGAAGGGAAAGAGAACGCCTACCTTCTCGGGTCGGTAGCAGCGGTACGAACGTCGGTGCAGCGTTAGGTTCGCTCGAGCCCCGCGGCCTTCCCGCCAGCCGGGCCGTGCGATCCGGTGCGTCACACGCGAGGATCGTCGATGCGACATTGCCACGTGGCGGTTGCTCGAGTCGTGCTCGCACTTTCTGCGCTCGCCTCGCGGGCCGCGGCCGCGCAGCTTCCGCTCGCCCCGGTCCCTGCGTCCGGGCAGCCCGTCTATCCGGTCTTCGAGGGGTGGTACAAGAACCCCGACGGCAGCTTCAGCATATCCTTCGGATACTTCAACCGGAACTCGGAAGAGGTGCTCGAGATCCCGGTTGGCCCGGACAACTTCATCACGCCGGGCGAACCCAATCAGGGTCAGCCTGCGCACTTCCAGCCGCGCCGGCACTGGGGAGTATTCGCGGTGAAGGTCCCCGCGAGCTTCGGCAGCGCTCAGGTCCTGTGGACAATCAAGGTGCGCGGCGAGACCATTGCCATCCCCGGCTCGTTGCACCCCAACTGGCAGATCGACGCGCTCGAAGGCGAGGCAGGTTCGGGGAATACGCCGCCGGTCATCAGGTTCGAGGCGCGTGGTGTCGAAGGGAGCGGACCTGGAGGGATCACCGCGGGACCTCTCACCGCGAAGGTTGGGGAGCCGCTCACGGTCACGGTCTGGACGCGTGACGACGCGAAGAGCTCTTCTACAGTTGCGGGCGAACGGAAGACCAGTGCCCCCGTCGCGCTGAGATGGTTCAAGCACCAGGGGCCCGGCGCGGTCACGTTCGGCAGCCTCACGCCGGAGGTCAGCCTGAAGGACGGCAAGGCGACGACGACCGCCACCTTCAGCGCGCCGGGCGATTACGTGCTGCGCGTGCGGGCCAACGATGCCTCCGGCGTCGCGAGCGCCGGTCACGCGCAGTGCTGCTGGACGAATGGATTCCTGAAGGTCACCGTCGCTCCCTGAGTGGCCCCTGATCGTTGGAGATCGCGCATGGCGCACATCGTCCTGACCCTCCTGCGTCTTCGATGCCTCGGTGTCCTCGCATTGGCGACGCTCGCGCTTCCGCTGGTCGCCGCGCCCGTCGCTCGTGGTCAGGCACCTAACGAGATCACGTACACGAAGCACGTGGCCCCGATCATCCAGCAGAAGTGCCAGGTCTGCCATCAGCCCAATTCGATCGGGCCGATGCCGCTGACCAGTTATGAGGAGGTCGTGAAGGCTGCGCGACGCATCAAGGGGAGAGTGGTGGCGCGCGTCATGCCCCCGTGGCACATCGACAAGAATGTCGGCATCCGCGACTTCAAGAACGATCGCAGTCTCACGGACGAGCAGATCGAGACCATCGTCAGGTGGGTGGACAACGGAACGCCGTTGGGCGATCCGCGCGACATGCCCCCTGCGCCCGTTTTCCCCGATCCGACCGGCTGGCAGCTGGAGAAGGACTTCGGGAAGCCTGACCTGATCCTCAAGTCTCCGCCGTTCACGCTCGCGGCGCGAACGCAGGACAAGTGGTTCCGCCCCGTGACCGAGACGGGGCTCACGGAGCCGCGCTGGGTGCGCGCGATCGAGATCCGCCCGTCCTATCCGAATGGGCGCCGCATCGTACACCACGTGCTCACTCTGCTCGAGCAGGAAGAGCACGGCATCACGCACCTCGCCACGAGCGCGGAGCATGCGCAGATGACCGCCGGGCTGTTCATGGAATGGGCGGTGGGGAAGGTTGGTGAGATCTTCGCGGCGGACGCGGGGAAGTTGATGCTCCCGGGTGCGAAGATTCGGTGGGAGATCCACATGTTCGCGGTGGGCGAGGAGATAAAGGACGATCAAATAGAAATGGCGATCTACTTCTACCCGAAGGGCGTCGTCCCGGCGCGCCGCACGGTCCTACGCATGTTCGATGTGTCGCGTGGCTCGGAGCTCGACATCCCGCCCAACCAGACATCGATCACCCAGAATTTTTTCGTTCTCCCGGCGCCGGCACGCCTCGAGAACTTCCAGCCGCACATGCACATGCGGGGGAAGGCGATGAGCGTGGAGGCCGTCTATCCCGATGGGCGAAAGGAAGTCCTGAGCGCCGTCAACAACTTCCAGTGGAAGTGGCACGTGAACTACGTGTACGCCGACCATGCGGCGCCGCTGCTGCCGAAGGGGACGACGCTGGTGTTCACGGCGTGGCACGACAACACGTCGGCGAACCCGAACAACCCGGACCCCCGCCAGTGGGTGGGCTGGGGAGATCGAACAGTCGACGAGATGGCGCATGCCTGGGTGGACGTCACCTACCTCGAGCAGGCGGACTACGAGCGCCTGGTGGCGGCGCGCAAGGCGAAAAAACCGGAGACACCGACGCCCTGAAACTCCTGAAGATGCCCTGTCATCCCGAGGAGCCGAAGGCGACGAGGGACCTTGTTTGCCGTCATCGTAGCGGGTCTGGCCACGATGATCGCACGCAAGATCCCTCGCTTCGCTCGGGATGACAACGAGCGAGTCAGGGCATACATCACCGCGTTCGAGCTGATATGGTGGCGTTGGACAGTCCTGCGACGTCGAGTGGTGACGCAGGGTGACGCTGCCTAGCTACCGGCACTCGTGTGAACTTCAACGACCTCGTCCTCACCTCCGCCCAGATCGCCGCGACGAGCAGCCGCCTCAGGAAGGTCGAGCTGCTCGCGAACTTTCTGCGGGCTCTCGAGCCTAACGAAGTCTCGATCGCGCTCGGCTTCCTCACCGGCTGGCCGCGCCAAGGCAAGATCGGCGTCGGCTGGGCGACGCTCGACTCGGCCCGACCTCCCGAGGCCGCGGCCCTGCCAAGCCTGACGATCGCCGACGTCGATCGAGCGTTCACACAGCTTCAATCGGTCAAAGGCAAGCAGTCCGGGGCCGAGCGCCGGCGACTGCTCACCGATCTCATGTCGCGAGCGACCGCCGAGGAGCAGCGGTTCCTCTTCGCATTGGCGATCGGCGAAGTCAGGCATGGGGCGCTCGAAGGCGTCATGGCCGACGCGGTTGCGAAGGCGGCGGGTCTGCCAGGCGATCGCGTCCGCCGCGCCGCAATGCTTGCCGGCGACCTCGGCACGGTCGCCGACGCCGTCCTGAAGGAGGGGGAGGCCGGCCTCGCGCACTGGTCGCTGCAGCTCTTCCGCCCCGTCCAGCCCATGCTCGCCGACTCCGCGCCTAACGTGGAGGCCGCGCTCCAGCAGCTCGGCGAGGGTACGCCCGCTGCACTCGAGTGGAAGCTCGATGGTGCCCGGATCCAGGTGCACAAGGGACGCGAGCGCGTCGCCATCTACACCCGGAGCCTCAACGATGTGACGGCGGCCGTGCCCGAGGTGGTCGAGGCCGTGCGCCAGCTGCCGGCGGCCGAGCTCATTCTCGATGGGGAGGTCATCGCACTCGACCGGGACTCGCGGCCGCTCCCATTTCAGATCACGATGCGACGGTTCGGCCGCAAGCTGGATGTCGCTTCGCTGCAGGCCGAGCTCCCGGTGGTCCCGTTCTTCTTCGACATCCTGCGCCTCGATGGCGACGATCTCCTCGATCACCCCCTCGGAGAGCGCCTGACGCGTCTCGAGTCCGTCATCCCCGAGTCGATGCGAGTGCCGCGCATCGTGACCGCGAATCTCGAGGAGGCCAGGGAATTCGAGGCCGGCGCCCTGGAGCGCGGTCACGAGGGGCTGATGGCGAAGGCGCTCGCCGCGCCGTACGCGGCGGGCAGGCGCGGCTCCGCATGGCTCAAGATCAAGACGGCGCGCACTCTCGATCTCGTGGTCCTCGCCGTCGAATGGGGTTCGGGCCGCCGCAAGGGCTGGCTCAGCAACCTTCATCTTGGCGCCCGCGATCCTGCGACCGGCACCTTCGTCATGCTCGGCAAGACGTTCAAGGGGATGACGGACGAGATCCTCGCATGGCAGACGCAGGAGCTGCTCGCGCGTGAGACGCATCGCGAAGGCCACATCGTGCACGTTCGCCCGGAGCTCGTCGTCGAGGTGGCGTTCAACGATGTGCAGCACAGCCCGCACTATCCGGGAGGCGTCGCGCTGCGCTTCGCGCGCATCAAGGGGTATCGCCACGACAAACGGCCCGAAGACGCGGACACGATCGAGACAGTCGTGCGCTTGGCACCCTCTGGCGGCACAGCTACATAGGCCTGCCGCACCAGTCGGCTCAGTGACCACCGGGACGCGTCAGCTGTCTACTACGTCGATCCCGCTGCCGTCCGGTGAGCCTGAACCTTCGCCAAAGGCGGTTCTCCCCCGGACGGCTGAGTTACGGCTCCGCCCGGAAGTCCCGTGTAACTCGCGTTTTCGGCCTCGAATCCGGAGTGGTCATGCTGCGCTGCCTCGTGACGTTCGTATTTGTGCTCGCGCTCACTGACGCGTCCGTCGCCCGCGCGCAGTCCGACTCGGACAGGAAACGCGCGCTCTTCGACTCCATCGAATGGACGGCTGGCCCGACGGCGGGACGCCTGGGCCGCGTCGCGACGCTCACCGTGCCCACCGGTTGCCGGTTCACCGAGAGCAAAGGCGCCAAGACCTTCATGGAGGTCACGGAGAATCCGCCGAGTGGGGATGAGGTGGGGCTTCTCCTCTGCGAGACCGCTCAAGGTGGCGACTCCACGAACGCCGCCCGCTGGTTCGTGGTCTTCGACTACGACGCCAGCGGTTACGTGAAGGACGACGAGAAGACCGACCTCGACGCGTCGAAGATCCTCGCGACGCTGCAGGAAGGCCAGCGCGAGGGGAACAAGGAGCGCCGCCAACGCGGATGGGAGGAGCTGACGCTGGATGGGTGGGTCCGACCCCCGTACTACGACCAGTCCACGCACAACCTAACGTGGGCAACGCGCATCCTCGCCGAAGGCGACACCACGGTCAACCACTCCGTTCGCCTCCTCGGCCGCGGTGGCGTGCTGAAGGCCGACCTGGTGGTCGGCCCGGGCACGTTCGAGCTCGCGCTTCCGGCGTTCGATGAGGTCGTGTCGGCCACGACGTTCACCACCGGCCAGACCTATGCGGAGTGGCGCGAGGGTGACAAGGTGGCGAAGTACGGGCTGACCGCGCTGGTCGCCGGAGGAGCAGGCGCGGCGGCGATGAAGCTCGGACTCTTCGGCAAGTTGTGGAAAGTCATAGCCGGAATCTTCGCGGCTGCCGGAAAAGCGATCATCGCCGCTGTGGCGGGACTCGCGGCGTGGCTGCGCTCGATGTTCCGCAAGAAGGAGAAGCCAGACAGCCTTCCAGCCGCTCCCTGACGGAGCGGCAAGCGACCGGCGAGTCCATGTCGACGTGGTTGCTCGGTGGTGCGTGGTCGGTAGACCCGAGCACGGTCGCACTGCTCGCCCTTGTGCTCTGGCTGGACGGTTGGCGCAGAATGGCAACCCAGACCACACTGCTGGTTCGGGTCGGCCCCGGTCCATGGAGCGTCCGTACACCCTGGGCGCGGCTCGGACCGTTCGCACTCGCGGGATGGTGGCCGCCAATCGTGATGCCGGTGCTTTTGCCTGCGGCAGCGGCGGCTACCGGCGCGGATGATGGCGGTCGGTGGCCCGCTGACTTCGCTGTCGCGGTCGCGCGCGGTCAGAGGCGATGCCGTCGGGTGCGCATGCGTGTCGCTGTCCTGCGAGCGCTCGGGGTGTTGCTCGTGTTCTGGATCGTCTTTGGGATCCCGCTCTGGACGTCGCGATTCGGTGGCGCGGGCCTGCTTGGGGGAATCGCTGGCGCGTTCCTGCTCGCGGCGGTCCTCACCGCTCTCGTCTCGTTTGCGCTCAGAGCGCTGTGCGTTCCGTGGAGCCCATCGGTACGGCGCGCGGTGCATCTGCTGTCGCCGTTCTCAGCGATGCAGGCGCCGGAACTGGTTCTGGCCGCGGCCCTCGATCGTCTCGATCCGCTTGCGCGCATGGCGGCCTTGTTAGGCGAGGCACGATTTCTGACGTGGGTTCGGCCGTTGGCCTACGACGCGCTGCATGATCGTGTGACGGCGTCCGGCGCCGATGATTCCTCGATCGCCTCCCTCGTGCGCGACCTGCCCCGAACGCTGTTGACGCGTGCCGTGTCTGGGGAATCAGGTGCAGCCGAGGGTGCTGCCGCGCACTGCCCGCGTTGTGCGCGCACGTACCGGGATGACATCGCGACCTGCGGCGACTGTAGCGAGCTTGCGCTCGTGAAACGGACCCGAATGACCGCTTGAGCAACGTTTCCAGCGCACGTCACTGGCGGCGTTCTGCCCATCCGCGCAGTAGAATCATGATGTCTTCTAGCGAGGGCGTGGCCACGATGCGAGACATGGGAACCTTTCGAACGACCATTCTCGTGGAGAGCGCCGAACAGCGCGGCGAAACCCGAACGGTCGATGACGCGCTCGTCGATACGGGTAGCGAGTACACCTGGGTGCCGCGCGCAGTGCTGGAGTCGCTCGGCATCCGCGCCGAGCGCACACAGCGGTTCGTTGTTGCGGATGGGCGGGCGCTGGAGCGTCCGGTGGGTTTCGCGATCGTCCACGCGGGTGGAACGAATGCGCCCGACCTCGTGGTGTTCGCAGAGGCGGGCGACATGGTGCTGCTCGGAGCGCGTTCGCTCGAGGGGATGAACCTGCGCGTCGATTCGCTGCGCAAACAGCTCGTACCTGCAGGCCCGGTGCTCGCCGGCAGCGCCTGACTGCCCTGGTCATTCTCGCCGGTCGGCTCGGAATGACCGGCCTGGCTCAGCGCGCGGCGTCGGTGGGTGGAGGGTCCGTCGCGCGCGCCCGATCCGCCGCGGCGATCGACTCCCTGAGCTTCGCGGCAATGGTGCGGTTTCGCGACGCGGAATTCGAGTCGCCCCGCATCTCGAGATACTGCGCGAGCAGCGAGCGTTGCCGCCGCGACAGCGAGCCCGGGGAGCGAATGAGCGTCTCACCCTCCGCCCGCGAGATGCCCAATGATGCCGCGAGGCTCGCGGCGTCGAAGCCGAGGGCGTGAATCGCCATCTGTGCCAGCTCGTCGGCGGACGCTGCAGCCACCGCCGGAAACGTCGCCTCGATGGCCTCGAACGCTCGCACGCGTTCGGCCTCCTCTTTCTCCGCCGACGACCGCCTCAGACGTGACGCGGTGTCCGTCGGTCGCCGTCGCTCGTCGTAGTCAGCCATTCCGGCAATGTAGCCCGTTTCTCCTCAGCGAGTAACAGCGAGCAATCTGGCCCCCCGGCGCCGGAGGGCACGACCGAAGGCAAGGTCTGCCGAGCTTGCCCCTTCGCGGCCCTAGCCCGGCGTGTTGCACCAGGGCATCATCCGGAGCGGTCCAATGCCCATGCGTCCTCGCTGGCTTCTGCCGCCGACGACCCGCTGCCCTCATTCATATAGTAGGAGAAGACCGGATGCGCCGATTCCACGTCGCGGCCGTACTGACTGCGCTGTGCAGCCTTGCCACCCTGGCGCCTGCTCAGGACCCCGGCATGACTGTCACCGACTTCGACAAGAAGAAAGGTGGCAGCGAGAAGGTCCACCGTCTCGCGAACGTCGCCGCCAACACGACGACGTGGAAAGCGGCGAACGTCGAGCTCGAGCAGGATCCGAATCGCCCCTACGCGTACATCTCGGGCTTCGTCAACTACAACGCCATCGTCTACGACATCCGGAATACCGCTGCGCCGAAGGAGGTCTTCCGCTGGACCATCGAGAACCCGGAGCTGCATCGCGGCATCGGCGCGATGGATGGTAAGTACTTCAAGATCAACGGGCGCTACTACTATGCGCAGTCGTACCAGTTCATGCAGGGTACGCCGGACGCGAACCTCGGTGCCGTCATCTTCGACGTCACGGGACTTCCCGACGCGTCGAAGGTCAAGATCGTCGCGCGCATCAACTACCCGCAGTCGCCCGGCGGATTTCACAACACGTTCGCCTACAAGCACTCTGACGGCCGCGCGCTTTACTTCGTGACGACGAACCAGTCGAAGGCCATCGTCTACGATCTGGGGAAAGTCGTGAGCGGCGCGGACTCGAGCAGCTGGATCATCGGCGAGGTGCCGAACCCGACGCCCATGAAGCAGACGGGGCTCGGCGGCTATCACGATTTCTACGTCGGGTACGACCAGGCCACACAGCAGGACAAGTTCTACGGCGCCGGTCTGGGCGGCTACTCGGTATGGGACGTCACGAAGCCCGAAGCGCCGAAGCAGATGTTCACGATCACGGGTCTCGGGATGGACCTCGCGCACACGTTCACGCCGTCGCCCGACGGTCGTTATGCGGTGACCGAGACGGAGTACCAGTACACGCCCCTCCGGATCTGGGATCTCGAGGCGGGACAGACGGGCAAGACGCAGAACATCGACACGCCGATCAGCGCGTGGACGTCCGACTGGCGCACGCTCGCGCACAACCACGAAGTGCGCTGGCCGTATGTGTTCGTCTCGGCGTACGAGGACGGGCTGCAGGTGTTCAGTATGAAGGACCCGCACAACCCGAAGACGGAAGGCCACTTCTTCACGTGCGAGTGCAAGCATCGCCAGGGCTTCGGCGGCTCGGCCGAGAACGGCTGGCAGAGCACCACGAGCGTCATGCAGGGCGCGTTCGGCGTCGACGTCCGGAATTACGATGGCCTCGTCGCGATCTCCGACATGCGCACTGGCCTGCACCTGTTCAAGATGGACGGCTTCAAGGGCTGGAACGGGAAGGACTTCGGCGTGCCGAACATCTCGAGCGTGCAGGACTGGGATCGTGGCCCGAAGGACTCGTCGAAGCCGAAGGTCGCAAGCGAGAACTGACACGCTTGGGGTCAGAGTCCAAGGGCATCGTTTCATTGCCGGCGGAGCGATTCGTCGCAGCGCGACGGAACGGTTCCAGTGCGATTGAATGATGCTGTTGGACTCTGACCCCAATTCTCGGGAATGACACCGTTGCTCAAGACCCTCGCGCTCGCCGCCGCCCTGCTTCCGCTCGGGCCGTATGACATCAAGCTTCTCAACACGCCGAACACCCCAGGTGCACAGGGGACGGCGCGGCTCGTGTTCGCGCCGTCGCCGTTCGGCGTCACCGTCACCGCGGACGGGCGCTCGAGCTACGACGTCCAGCTCAGCCTAACGGGGCTGCCCGATCCCGCCACGCTCGGACCCTATACGACGTACGTCGCCTGGGCGGTAACGACCGACCTGAAGCAGTGGCATCGGTTGGGGGTTGTCACCAACGGGAATTCGAGCGTGGGGAAGGTAGAGTTCAACAAGTTTCTGCTGGTGATCACGGCCGAGGCGAGCGCGACGCCGACGGAGAAGAAAGGGCCGACGGCGCTCCACGGGATTTCTCCGAGCGGCTTTCTCCAGTCGATGATCACGCATCCCCTCTTTCGCGGGGTGCAGTGATACGCGTGCGGCTCGCCGTTGCGGGTGTCGCGCTGTCGGCGATGATGGGGCTGGCGCCGACTGCGGCGGTGGCTCAGGCAAACCCGCCGGCGAAGAAGCCCGCGGCGCCGCATCACGACCACGGGGCGATGGACATGCCCATCCCGATGCCTCCGGGCATGCCGATGATGCCGGGACTCAAGGGGCTCCGGCCGCCGACGTCGCCGTTCCTGCCTAACGCCGGCGTCGATCCGGCGACGCTGCCGGCCGCCAAGCCCGTCGCGACGGTCAAGCTCCGGGACGGCGACACGCTCGACCTGTCCGCCGGTTTCGTCCGGCGCACGATCCGCGGCAACCAGTTCGTGATGTACGCGTTCAACGGCATGGTGCCCGGGCCGCTCATCCGCGTGACGCGGCAGGCGACGATCACGGTCCGCTTCCACAACCGGATCGACCTGCCGAGCAGCATTCACTGGCACGGACTGCGTCACGAGAACAAGGACGACGGTGTCCCGGGCCTGACGCAGGACGAGGTGCCTCCCGGCGGCGACTTCACGTACCGCGTCCACTTTCCCGACGCGGGCGTCTACTGGTATCACCCCCACGTCCGCGAAGACATCGAGCAGGCCATGGGGCTGTTCGGCAACATGATCGTGGATTCGCCCGAGCCGGACTACTACTCGCCGGTCAATCGCGAGCAGTCGCTCGTGTTCAACGACCTGCTCGTGAATGGCGACACGCTGATCCCGTTCGGCACGGAAGGGCCCGACTTCGCGCTCATGGGTCGCGTCGGCAACGTGCTCACCGTGAACGGCGAGCCGGAGTACACACACTCTGCCCGGAAAGGCGAGGTGCTGCGCTTCTACCTGACGAACGTCTCGAGCTCTCGCACGTACAACCTGTCGTTCAGCGGTGCGCCGATGAAGGTCGTCGCGAGCGACATGAGCCGCTTCGAGCGCGAGGAGCGTGTACCGAGCGTCGTCATGGCGCCGGCGGAGCGGTACGTGGTGGAGGTCCGGTTCGACAAACCGGGTCGCTACGCACTGGTCAACGCGGTGCAGCAGATCAACCACTTCGCCGGTGAGTTCGAGCCGGAGGTTGACACGTTAGGCATCGTGACGGTGGGAGAGGTTCCGGCGACGCCGGACTACGCGGCGCGGTTCGCCGCGCTGCGCGCGTATCCCACCGTCTCGCGCGACGTGGACAGGTTCCGCCCGTTCTTCGACAAGGTGCCCGACCAGACGCTGCGGCTCACCCTCAAGGCGAGCGCGCTGCCGCTCGCGACCGTGCAGTTCATGAACGTCGACACCGCCTACTTCGCACCGGTCGAGTGGACGGACGCGATGCCGGACATGAACTGGCTGTCCACGAGCAAACAGGTGCGCTGGATCATCCGGGAGGAGTCCACCGGGAAGGAGAACATGGACATCCCGTGGCGCGTCAAGCAGGGCGCGGTGGTGAAGCTCCGGCTCTTCAACGATCCGAAGTCGTTTCACCCGATGCAGCACCCGATCCACCTGCACGGGCAGCGCATGCTCGTCGTGTCGCGCGATGGCGTGAAGACGCGCAACCTGGTCTGGAAGGACACGGTCATCATCCCGACGGGGTCGACGGTCGACCTGCTCATCGACGCGTCGAACCCGGGCGCGTGGATGCTGCATTGCCACATCGCCGAACATCTGCAATCCGACATGATGGCGGTGATGCACGTCGACAAGTAGTCTGCGCTGGCGAGCGGCAGTCCCGCTCCTTTGCCTACGTCCTGACCGCGGCGATCGCCTGACGAAGCGTCCGTAGCCCCGCTCCCATCTCGCTCGGGCGAACGGCCGCGAAGCCTAACAACAGCCCCGGCGGCAGCGACGCTTCCACCCTATACATCGAGAGCGGCGCCGTCTCGACACCGGCCTCGCGCGCGAGGCTCGACACGCGGGCGTCGCTGATCGAGCGGTCCCGCAGCCATGCGACGACATGCATGCCCGTCTCGGCCGGCGACACGTCGACGATGTCATCCAGCTCGCGTCGCACGCCACGCAGCAATGCGTGCTGCCGCTCGGCGTACGCCGCGCGCATCTGCCTGACGTGGCGGGTGAAATGCCCATCCTCGATGAACTCTGCCAGCGTCGCGTGCTCGATGCTCGGCGCCAGCCGATCGGCCAGCGCCTGCGTCGCGCGAAAGAGGTCGACAAGCGCTTCCGGGACGATCACGTAGCCGAGTCGCAGCGAGGGGAACATGGTCTTGCTGAACGTGCCGAGGTACAGAACGCGGTCGCGCGTGTCGAGTCCCTGGAGCGAGGGGATCGGAGCGCCGACGTAGCGGAACTCGCTGTCGTAGTCGTCCTCGAGAATCCACGCGCTCGCGGCACCGGCCCACTCGAGCAGCGCAAGACGACGTGCGAGTGACATCGTCGAACCGAGCGGGAACTGGTGCGACGGCGAGGCGTGCGCGAGCCGTGCTGCCGGTGCACGCCGGATTCCCTCGGCGACGATCAGGCCTTCCCGGTCGACGGGCACAGGCACGATGGTCGCGCCGGCCGTCGCGAGCAGCGTGCGCGCGGCGACGTACCCAGGGTCCTCGACCCAGGCGGTGTCGCCAGGCTGCGTGAGCACGCGCGCCGCCAGGTGCACGCCCTGCTGCGTCCCGCGGACGAGGATGACCTGCTCGGCCGTCGCGGTGACGCCGCGTGCCGCGCCGACGTACGCGGCGATGGCCGCGCGCAGTGGGCGATGGCCGGCATCGGTGCCGTAGCCTAACAAGGCGGCGCCCGACCGCCGGGCACGCCGAGCGTACAGGCGGGCCCAGAGGCGGGTGGGGAACAGGTCGAGGCCAGGCTCGCCGGTGCGAAAGGGCACCGGCGCGGAGCGAACGTTAGGCATGCCGCCGGCGGCGCTGGCGGTAGCCACGGCGCGCTGTGTCCGTCGGTCGAGGGTGCCGTCCCGCGTCACGCGCTTGGTCGTGCGTGACCCGCGCTGTTCGACCCCCAGCATGGCGACGAAGCTGCCCGCGCTCCCACGGCCGGTGATGTAGCCCTCGGTTTCGAGGGCCTCGTAGGCCAAAACTACAGTCGTGCGCGAGACGCCGAGGTCGCTGGCGAGCATCCGGGAAGCGGGGAGGCGCGTACCCGGTGGAAGCTGCCCGTCGAGAATTCCCTGCCGAATGCTCGCGTAGATCTGACGCTGCAGTGGTACGCGCGTGCGGCGGTCGAGCGGGACCATGAGCGGCGCCGGGCCCGAACGCTGGCGTGTCGCGTCTCGCAGCCTCGGGAACCGCCACTGTTTGGTATCAGCCATCGTGCATTGTTTGGATATTTGAGCATACCATGCACCTCCGTATTCTGAAAGCGGGCGTCTCTCCGGCGCGCCGCACTTTTGAGCCACACCACGGGTGAGCCATGACCGAGTCCTTCAGCACCGCCGACTTCTCGGCGTCGAGCGATCGTTTCGTCATCACGAACGTCAACCGCGTCAGGCGGCATCATGAACGCGCGCAGTACGACCGCGGCGCAGTGTACGCCATTCTCGATCGTGGTCTCGTCGCGCACGTCGCGTTCGTGGACGACGGCCGGCCGATCGTCATTCCGATGGCCTACGGCCGGGCAGGCGATCGCCTGTACCTGCACGGCGCTCGGAAATCGCGCATCACGACCGCGCCCGCGGGTGAGCCAGTGAGCATCGGCGTCACGCTGGTCGATGGCCTCGTGGTCGCGCGTTCGGCGTTCGACTCGTCGATGAACTATCGCGCAGTGGTGATTCATGGCCGCGCGGTCGAGGTGGTGGACGGGGCGGAGCGTCTGCGCGCGCTCGAGTGCATCACCGAGCAGGTGCTGCCGGGCCGATGGGCTGAGCTGCGTGCACCGCTCGACCAGGAGCTGCATGCCACCGCCGTGATCGCGGTGGACATCGAGACGGCGTCGGCGAAGATCCGTGAGGGCGGCGTGATCCATGGCCGAGCGACGGGCGAAGAGGGAACGTGGGCAGGCATCGTCCCGCTATCGATCATGGCCGGCGCGGCGGTCAGGGACGGCGCGGTTCCGGCGGGCGTCCCGGTACCAGCCTCGGTGCGGCGCGTCTGCGGCTGACCCTGTCATTCCGAGCGGAAGCGCGAAGCGCCGCAGGCGAGGAATCGCACTCGTCCCGACCAAGGGCTCGTCCCTCTCCCGGGAGGATGGCGATTCCTCGCCTCCGCGCCTTTGGCGCTCCGCTCGGAATGACATATTGACACCATTATTGTAGTGGTGCTAGAATGGTCTAAACGAACCAATCGGAGACGGGTCATGCGAGTCGGAGATTTCAGCGTCGAGGTCATCGGCACCGGAAACGGCGTGACACGCGAGACGGGCTCCGGGCACGTGCTCGCCCGACCCGGGCAGGTCTACACCCTGCGCCTTCGCAACCATGGACCGCTGCGGGCCGTCGCCGAGATCTCCATCGACGGCCACTCCGTCACCGGAAGGGGGCTCGTCATCGATGCCTCGAGCAGCGTCGACCTCGAGCGTCCCATTCACGCGACCGAGCGTGGACGGTTCACCGTGATTGCCGAAGGGGACGAGCGCGTCTTCGGCCCCGACGGCGGGCGAGACAACCCCAACCTCGGCCTCATTGAGGCGAGTTTCCGACGCGAGCTGCCAAACCGCGAGTGGAAGGTGGTGGGAGCGCCGGACATTCCGCGGCCCATCCTCACACCGACGTCGCCACCCGCTCCGGAGAGTCCACCCGCATGGCCCCGCCGCCCGTTCGCGCCGCCTGAATGGACGTCATCGTCCCTGGACGCCGCCGTGCCGGTTCGGTCGGCGCCCACCTCGCCGATCCGAAACTGGATCCAGGCGCTCATGGCGCCCGCCATCACTAGAAACGAGCCCGTCGCACCGCTGTCCGAGCCGCCCGCGCAGTTACCGAGCGATGTCGAGCGCGCCGCCGGCACCGGGCTCACCGGCAGCTCCGGCCAGGAGTTCGTGCCCGTGCACGTCGGCCAGCTGGAGTCAGAAGCAACCGTCATCCGGCTCCGCCTCGTGATCGCCACGGAGGAGGCGCTCGAGGCGCCACGCGCGCTCCCGGACTCCGACTCCGAGCGCGCACCTGCTCGCCCGGCCGCTCGACCCTGATCGTAGCGCATGGCATCGCGAGCCAGTCGCGCGGAAGCGCCGACGCCTGAGCGGGTCGCGGCCGAAGCGCGCGTCGTTGCCCAGCTGGACGCGTGGCGAGCGGCGGCCATCCCCGATCCGTCCGCGCCGCTCGACGCCGAGGCGCTCGCGCGCCTCGTGCGGTCGTGCTTCGATGCGTTAGGCATCGACGCCGCCGTCGGCGCCGACTTCTCGGTGCACACGGTCCATTATTACCGCCGCAAGGACATCATCGACGCGCCGAGCGGGCGTACGTCGGCCGCGCGGTATCACCTCCGGCACGTGTGGCAGGCTGCCGGCGCGCGACTCGCCGGCTACCTCGGTCTCGTGACACTGGCTGAAGCGCGACGCGTGATGCGCGACGCGGACGAGCGGACGCTCGTGGGGTTCGTGGCCGCGCGCGTGGTGGATGCGCACGCCCGGGAGCTCATGCGACGCGCGGCGCGCGCGTTTCCGCGGTCAGGCGCCGAGCCTAACGTCTATGCCGGGATGTCCGTCGTCGAGGGCGTCGCGGAAGCCCGAGCCCGCCCGCTGCCGGGCGTGTACAGCGCGGCGGCGAATCCCGTTGTCCGTCCGGAGGCGACAGTCATCGGCGCAACGGCGCCCGCCGATGCCACCGTCGGTACTGATCCGGCTACGCGTCACGGCGTGACATCGGCAAGCGTCGTCCGACTGCCGGGAGACGCGTTATGCATCCTGCCCGTTTCGCACCCGGCCCTCCACTCGCCGGCGTCGGCCCGGGAGCTCGTCCGCGGGCTCGCGCTCGCGCTTGGGCTTTCGATCGACGTTCGCGCGTCGGACGAGCACGAGGACAGCAGACTGTAACCGCAACCGAAACCCACCATGCCGTCGATCTACATCCCGCAGATCATCGAACGATCCGCTCGCGGTGAGCGGTCGCACGACGTCTTCTCCCGGCTGCTGATGGACCGGGTGATCTTCCTCGGGACAGAGATCAACGATGATGTCGCCAACCTCATCATCGCGCAGTTGCTCTTTCTCGAGGCCGATGGGCCGGGCAAGGAGATCCAGATCTACCTGAACTGTCCGGGTGGAAGCGTATCGGCCGGCCTCGCGATCTACGACACGATGAAGTACCTCGAGTCGCCGGTCGGTACGACGTGCATCGGGATGGCGGCCAGCATGGGGTGCTTCCTGCTCGCGGCCGGCCACCCGGGCCGACGGCGATCGCTGCCGCACGCGCGCATCATGATGCACCAGCCGTCGCAGATGGGTGGCGGCGGAACCGCGGCGGACGTCGAGATCATGGCGAAGGAAGTGCTCCACCTCCGCGCGACGACGTTCGGCCTCCTCGCGCGCCACACCGGCCAACCGCTCGAGCGCATCGAGCGCGACTTCGACCGCGACAAGTACATGTCGGCGCCGGAGGCACAGCGCTACGGCCTCATCGACTGCGTCATCGATGCGCCCGGCCATCTGATCGACGAGAGCGCGCAGCGGATGACGGTTGGCTGAGCGGTAACTCCCACTCCGCACATCGGTTGCGCCCGCCTCGAGCGGCCGTACGGTAGTAACGGTTCGCACACCGGTCGTAACGGCTCGTACCGCTCCGGGCGGCGCCGCGCTGATGCCAGTGCATCGTGAATCGTCGGCCGCGATGTCGATTTCACGTTCGCTCGTTCGACATCTCGATAGGAGGACGCACAATTGCGCGCACGTACCGACGCGCAGCGCGCCACCGCTACGAATCGAACTGATGTAGGGAGGATGACGTGCCTGCCATCGTGAAGCACGAGAACCCAGCATTGGGCACCCAACTGCGCCGCGCGCAAGAGTCCAGCGACGCCGAGCCTGCCCTGTTCCTCGCGGTCGTCCATGCGGACGACGGCGTCCGATTCATGACCGTCGCGAGCTCGCGGCGTGACCTCGTCCACCGGGTAGCCGAGTACGTGAGGAAATGGGGTGGCTATCTGCTGCGTCCCGATCACGCTCGCCATCTCCGCTCGCTCCTGCTGCGCGGCGAGTCGGAAGCGGCTGTGGAGCTTTACTTCGCCCTCGTCGGCAAGCGGTGGGACAAGGAATGGCTCGTCACCGCCGTCGTGTCCACGGCCGCACCGGAGCAGTGCGCAGCGGTCCTGGGCGAGATCGCGCTGCCTGATGCTCTGGCCCCAAAATGTGGAGACGCCACGATTTCGAACATCGACGATGTCGACGGCGACGAGCTCGATCGCGTCGGCGATGGCGACCGATTCGCCGAACGGCGGCGACCGGCGTAGGCGAGATTCTCCGCCGATGGTGCGGTGAGTGGGCGCGGCGTCATTGCCGGGCTCGCCGTTCTGATCGGGCTCGCGGCTCGCAAAGTCGCTGACCGACACTGGGGTGGAGATGCCGGCAGCAGCCTCCTGTAAGGGATACGTTCGGAGCCATCGCCGGGCAGAGGGGGCGCGCTAGATTCTCCAGACGGCAGTCCGAGTCTCAGTCCCAAGGATCGTAGCGTCCGTGACCGACGTATCCGCGCCCGCTTCCGCTTCCGCGCCCCCGACGGCCGCCAGCGCTTCGTCAGCGCTCGCGCCGGGCGCCCCGGAGACTCGTACAGCCGAGCGACGACGCTACGATCGCTCCCTCATCGAGGGACCTCTGCGTCCCGCCGTGTGGAAGCTCGCCTGGCCAACGATGCTCACGAACATCATCGGGGGCATGCAGGGGATCGTCGACCATGTGCTCGTCGGTCATCTCGTCGGCTACAAGGGCAACGCGGCGATCGGGGTGGCGTGGCAGATCTTCCTCATCGTCATCGCGTTCATCTCGTCGTTGTTCATCGGCATGGGCGTGCTGGTCGCCCGTTTCGCCGGCGCGGGTGAGGAGGACAAGGTCGACCGCGTCGTCTATCAGGCGTTCCTGACGGCCGTCGGGATTTCGCTGCTGATCATGGCGCCGATCGGCTGGTTCGCGTCGCCATGGCTGCTCGATTTCGTGAACGCCGCGCCGCAGGTGGAGGCGGAGGCGCTGCCGTTCCTGCGGATCATGTTCGTGTGCAGCATCGGCATGATGGTGTTCTTCATGCTCGGCGGTGCGCTGCGGTCGGCCGGCGATGCCCGGACGCCCATGATCCTCGGGATCGCGCTCACGGTGTTGAACCTGGTGTTCAACATCATCTTCATCCGCGGGCTCGGTCCGGTGCCAGCGCTCGGTACGAAAGGCGCGGCGGTCGGTACGTGCGTCGCGTCGGGCATCCTGATGTTCTACGCGCTGTACAAGCTCTGGAGCGGCACGTGGGTGGTGAAGTTCCCTCGCGGTCAGGGGTACAGTCCGGACTGGGGCATCATCCGCTCGCTGTTCCGATTCGGCCTGCCGTCGGGGATCCAGGGCATCGCGATGAACGTGGGCGGTACGCTCATGCTCGCGTTCATCGGATCGGTGGCGCGGGGGCCGGCGGCGCAGGCGGCGTTCGCGATCGGCTACTCGCAGCTGTTCTCGCTCATTACGTGGACATCGGTCGGGCTCATGGGTGCAGCGGCGTCGGTGGCCGGCCAGAACCTCGGTGCACATCAGCCGGAGCGTGCGGATGCGGCGGTGCACGTCGCGGCGCGGTTCGGCGTGTTGGGGGCAGCGTTCATTGGCGCCTTCTTCCTGTTTCTGCCCCGGCAGCTGCTCGGCGTGTTCGGCATGGACGATCCGGCGGTGCTCGAGATCGGCACGCAGCTCCTGCGGGTGTTGAGCGTATCGGGGCTGTTCATCACGATCGCGTTGACGTACACGGGCGGGCTGCAGGGGACGGGCGACACGAAGGGGCCGCTCTACATCTCGATCATCTCGCAGATCATCGTGCCGTTAGGCATCTGCTTCGTGATCCAGCAGACGGGCACACTCCAGCCGATCCACATCTGGATCGCGATCCTCGTCGGCCACGCCACGCGGTGCGCGCTGAGCGTGCTGCGATTCAACCAGGGCAAGTGGCGGAACATCGCGGTCGACCTGCGCTGACTCGCTGTCATCGTCGCTCCGATCGGAGTGATCGGGCGAGATTGGTGTGTGGCCCAACGGCGCGTTGTCGTTCCAACTGTCCCGGTGCCGGGCCACGAGGTCGGACGCTCGCACTCACGCAATGACCGTGAGCGTGTCGCCGACACAACGCGAGAAGCGGCCGCCGCGGCGCTACTCCTTTGGCGGCCTCGTCGCGCAGCCCCAGTTCCAGTAACGCGCCGAACAGTCGGTACGCAGCGCGCCCGACAAGCTGTCTGCGACCAGGTAATGGCCGAACGCAACCGCGGACCCGAGGCGAGCGATCTCTCCCTCGTTAGGTGGAACGGCGTCGCGTCCTGCAGCGACGAATGAACGTCGTAATCCGGGACGTCGAGGGCTTGTGCGTCGGGCACGAACGCCAGGAGGTAGCACGGCAACCGGAGTGCGTTCGTGAACCATGCCTCGACTTCGCGGCTCACGTGCACGACGGGTGCGCTGCGTCGTCAGAGTCGAACGGGTGCGGACGCAACTCGTTAGACGGACGCGTCGAGGTTGTTCCGATCGGCCCGCGCACCGCATCCGGGAATCCCGACCACGTAACGGCGGAATAGTCGCCTTTACGTCCGTCAATAGAAATGCGCCATGTAGCTGGTGGATTTCCAGGATTTCGCGGTCATCCCGCGGTAGGACGTCGTTATGCAGGATCGAACTACGGCAGTTGGGTTCGGCACGCTGTTGGTCGCGATGCTCGCCGTCATGACCGGCCCGGGAGTCTCACGGCGCACGGTCTCGGACCCTCCGTCGCCCGCGGTCGAGCGCGAGACCGCGCTCCCTGCGTCTTCCGGAACACAGACCCGCGACGACTCGCTCGTCAGTACCGGGCGGGAGCTGCTCGCGGAATTCTTCGGCGACTCAGCGTGGGAGAGCCACGTCTGCCAGGACGGAAATCAGTCGACGTGCTTCGACCTCGACGTCCTGATCGTCGCGCTACCGGACCCGATCGACTCGTTCCTGGACTGGGCCTTCGACGCCGATCTGGAGGCCATGCGTCGGGCGCTGGAGCGCGCGAGATTCGTCACGGACCGCTTCTGGCTCCCGTGGTACGAGGACCGGCGCATCCAGCGCGATCGGCGCCCCTCACTCCTTCGCCGCAGTCACCCCGGTGTGCTGCTGGTCCGGAGCTCGGACCCCGCGAGCAAACGTCTCTGTCTGGTCTATGTGGTCGGTGAGGTCTCGACCGGCGGCGTCCATAAGGCCGCGCTGGAGGCGGCTCTCGACGAACGGCGTGCGCTGCTGACATCCGCTCCGTTCCAGCACTCCAAGGTCGCGCGCGACACGATTCGGTTCGTCGGACCGTTCTTTACCGGATCGGCCCTGTCAACGCGCATGACGCTCGACCATTGGCGCCAGCGATCGGGCGACAGCGCGAGCTTCGCCTTGTTCGTGAGCGGCTCGGCAAGCGGCGCCGCGAACCTCGGCGCGTTCGACACCACGCGGAACATGTCGTTTCACGCCACGGTGAACGCCGACCCGACGATCAACCAGGCAATGCGGGGCGCGATCGTGAATGCGCTGGGCATCAGCGCCGAGCACATCGCGATCCTTCGGGAATCGTCGACGCAGTACGGGCAGCAGTCGTCGGGTACCGCTTCCCGAACATCGACCACGCGCAATGCGAAGGGAATGCTGTTCGTTCCCTTTCCCATGAGCATATCGAGCCTGCGAGCGGAGTACGCCAAACATCCCGTGCCCGAGGACGCCAGCGAGGAGATCGCGGGTGGAAAGCGATCGCGGATTCCGCTGGCGCTGGATCTCTCCAATCAACAGATGGAGAGCCCGGTGCCCGTCGCGCAGCTCACGCCAGCGACGCTCGAGCTGATGCTCGACGGGATCGTGCACACGCTCGAGGAGCACGAGATCCGCGCGATCGGCATCGTCGGTACGGATGTGCGGGACAAGATCTTCCTCGCCGATGAACTGCACAAACGCCTTCCCGACGCACGTCTCTTCACGTTCGGCAGCAACCAGCTTTATCTGCGCGGGGAGTACAACCGATCTCTCCGCGGGATGCTCGTGTTTTCGACGTATCCGCTGGTTCTGGAGAATCAATGGTGGTCGGCGACGCGGACAACGCGGCGACGACTGGCGTTCGCCAGCGACGACGCCGAAGGCGTCTACAACGCCACACTGCGACAGCTCGTCAGCGTCGATTCGCTCCTGGAGTACGTCGCCCCGGGCGTACCCCCATTGGCCCCAGAGGCGCAGTACCCGCCGACGTGGGTCACAGTGATCGGACGCCACTCAATCGTTCCGTTCGTCGCGTTGACCGGGTTGGATTCGCTCAAATACCTCGAGCGAGCCAGCCCATCCCCGGAGACCGCCCCACTGAGATCTGACGCCCCGAGGGATTCCACGAGCTTGTTAGGCAAATCCGCCGACGTGTTGGCCGCCCGGCTCGTTCCCTTTGCCTCGATCATCATCGCGTTCGTTGCTTTCTTCGTCGTCCTTCGCTCCGACCAGACGGCACGGCGTGACGCGCCCGTGCGCGAGCCTGAAGCGCCGGCATACCGGACGCCGCGTGAGATTCCGCTTCCTACCCCCGCCGGGGACGATCGGACGGACGAGTTTGTGGGATGGGACTTCGTGAGGACCCAGAGGCGCGGACAACGAGCCGTGCTCTTGTTCCACCGCGAGGCGTACACGCTGCTGCGGCACCTGTCGTTGCTCATCGTCTTCACCGCCGTCTGGCTTGTTCTGCCTAACAGCAGCGACCAATCGGCAACAGTCGCCTGGGCGTTGAGATGGTTCTCTGCGCTCGGCGCTCTCATCGCGCTCGCGGTGCTGGCGTTCTCGGCCGTTCGCGCTCGCACGGTGTGGCAGACATGGGGCGACGCCTACCGCCAGTACGCATATGCTCCGCCATCCACCGACTCGCGAGTTCGCGCCTTGCAGTCGCCTCGAGAGCAACACCAGTGGCGGCTGGAACGCGGCGCCGTGTTCGTGATCGCGATCTTTGGCCTCGTCAATGCGGGGATCACCGCGTGGTTCATGGCCAAGGTGATGTGGCTCCAGCCGGCGTTCCAAGCGATCTTTCTCGCGCGCGCCAGACAGATCGACAGCGGGGTGTCGCCCGTCTTTCCGATCATCGTCAGCGCGCTGGTGTTCGTCATCCTCTGCAGCTGGCAGTTGTCGCGCATAACGCTGCTGGACGAGACGACTGCATTCGAGGAGGCGTTCCTCCACCGCTTGGACCGGACGCCGACGAACACCGTCGATGAAGTCAAGTCCAAGATCGCCGAGGGGTTGCGCGCTGCCCGCGGCTGCCTCTCACGTAGCGTCCCGGGATTCGACAGCCGGCTGACCGAACTGCTCGCTGGCGGCCTGGCGGCGATCTTCCTCCTCGCCATCTGGAACCATTTCGACCGATCGTACGAAGTGCTCGCGGACATGCCTAACGCATCAGGACTCCATCCGTTCGACATCATCTTCCGGTTGAGCGTGATCGTGATCCTCGCTGCCATGGGGTGGGCGGTGGCGCGCCTGGTGACGGTCTGGATGGCGCTGCGCCAGACACTCCGGGCGCTCGGCGCAAGCCCGCTGGTCACCGCGTTCGAGCGCCTGCCACGCCGGGTCGCGAGACTGACGCGCCTCACGCTGTTTAGCGAGCCGTCGTGCACGCTCGTCCTCACGATCACGTGCACGCAGTGGCTGCACCTCCGGCGTCTGTTCGCCAACAACCACGAGGCGTTCGAGCAGGTCGACGCGAAGATGGCGGCGAAGGTGCATGCGCTGCTGGCGCAGGACTCCCCGCTGCACGGTAGCGACCATCGCCGCGCGGGCGACACGTTTGCTGCCGAGTTGCGCGGGATCCTCGACGTCATGGAGCGGTTCTGGGAGGCCGAGCCGGCGGATCGACAGGTGAGCGCTGTCATCGAGGGGCTCGGCAAGATGAAACCCGGCGACGGCGCGAGTACGAGCGGACACATTCGGCGAAGCTTTCCTGATCCGGTTCGCCTGTGGTTGCGCACGGCGGAGGAATTCGTGGCCGTCCAGGCCGTCGACTACATCGCGTGGGTGCTCCGACATCTTCGACAGCTGGTGATCCTCCTGCTCGTGCTCCTCGTGCTCACGATGGCGTTTTTGTCGTCCTACGCTTTCGTCCCGCAGAGCGTGGTCCAATCGTTGTTTCTGATACTGTTCGTCGGCACCGTCGTGTCGCTGCTGGCGGTGCTGGCGCAGATGAATCGCGACGAGGTATTGAGTCGCATCACGCGCACCGACCCCGGGCGCCTAACGTGGGACACGACGTTCGTGATCAACGTCGCTCTCGTCGCGGCCGTCCCCCTGTTGTCGTTGCTGAGTGCCCTCTCGCCGGCGCAAACGGATCTCTTCGGTTGGCTTGATCGAGCGATCGGCGTGCTGACCAAGCGCTGACGCGTCGGTCGAATGGGAGGCCAGGGGTCGGGGACGGTGACCATAACGTGCGTGGGCCAGGTGGTGATCCCGACGAACGCCGCCATAGCGCCTCGCGGCCGTCGTAGTCGAGGCCGTGCGCTCGCGTCTTCCGCGGAGCGCCGGCGCGGAGTAACGGCCGAGTGCGGGGCCTAACGAAAGCTGCGCCCATCGCGCGACGGCGGCGATTGTCCGCTTGCTCATGCGTTTGCCGTTTTCCATGAACGAATCTCCCGTCCGCCGAGAAAGCGCCAGCTGGAAAGGGCGATTCCGGATCTGGGCGTTTGCGGCAGAGAACCGATGAGCTCGTCAGCGGTCATGCTGTTGCGTCTCGAGAGTACCATCCTCGCACCTTCGTGCGCTCACCATATAGGACAGCATGACGCACCGTCTCCTCCGCTCGATCGCGCTCGTCGTACTGTCGGTTTCAGCGTGCCAGGATCCGGTAACGCCGACACCGCTAGCCCCTTCATTCCCCCAAACCTCGGCGGCTCTCGCGGCAGCCGACAGCGACTCCTACATCGTCCTGTTATCCGCGTCCGCTGGGAACGTCGATAATCGCGCCGATGAAATCGCACGTGCGCACGGCGGCCGGCTGTCACACCGCTACTATGCTGCAGTGCGAGGATTCGCCGGCCACTTCTCCGCCAAGGAAGCGGAGAAAATCGCCCGACGTGCCGACGTCGTTCTCGTCGAGCATGACTCGCCGATGAGCATCGGTACCACCCAGGCAAACCCGCCGTTGGGATTGGACCGCATCGATCAGGTCGCGTTGCCACTGAGCGGCACCTACACGTTCACCGCGACTGGAGCGGGCGTGCACGCGTACATCATCGATACCGGGATCCGAACGACGCACTCGGAGTTTGGCGGGCGCGCCACCGGCGATTTCACCGCCATCGACGACGGCAATGGCACCAACGACTGCAACGGTCACGGCACACACGTGGCGGGAACCGTCGGTGGCGCGACGTTCGGCGTCGCCAAACAAGTGATGCTTCACGCAGTCCGTGTGCTTGATTGCAATGGATTCGGCAGCGCCTCGAGCGTGATCGCCGGCGTCGACTTTGTGACGGCGAATCATGTCAGCCCTGCCGTAGCGAACATGAGTCTCGGCGGTGGCATATCGACGGCAGTCGACAATGCCGTCCGCGGCTCGATAGCGGCCGGCGTCGTGTACTCTCTCGCCGCGGGGAACGACAACGACGACGCTTGCCTGACATCTCCGGCGCGCGTAGCCGAGGCACTCACAGTGGGGGCGACGTCGGCCACCAATGATGACCGCGCGTTCTTCTCGAACGTCGGCGCATGCCTGGATCTCTTTGCACCAGGACTGAATATCCTGTCGGCCTTCAACGGCAGCGATACTCAGACCGCGACGGTCAGCGGGACTTCGCAGGCGACGCCGCACGTGACCGGTGCCGCGGCGCTCTTCCTCCAGGTGAATCCTAACGCGACGCCGGCCGAGGTCGGCTCGGCGATCACCGGCAACGCGACGTCGGGTGTTGTTGGAGACGCTGGGAGCGGGTCACCCAATCGACTTCTCTTCACGGGCTTCATCGTCGCGACGCCTGACCAGGAGCCGCCGGTCGCGAGGTTCACCGTGTCGTGCTTTGGTCTCGTATGCACGCTCGATGGCCGGTCATCGACTGACAACGTGGGGATCGTGACGTTCGTGTGGGATCTCGGCCGCTTTCCGGATCCAATCGCCACGGGCGCGATTGTCGGCGTCGCCTACCCGAACGAGGGTCCGCGCACGGTGACGCTGACCGTGACGGATGGCGCAGGATTGACGAGCTCCACGACGCAAACCTTCGAAGTGGGCGGACCGAACCAGCCACCGACGGCCTCGTTCACGGCGGCGTGCAACGGGCTGACGTGCTTATTCGACGGCAACGCATCGCGCGACGACATCGACATTACGACGACAAGCTGGGATTTCGGGGACGGGTCGACGTTAGGTGGCAATCAGTCCGTCACGGCGCACACGTATGCCGTCGGTGGGACATACACGGTTTCGCTCACGGTCGGTGACGCAGGCGCCCTGACGAATACCACGACACGGGTAGTGACCGTGACTCCGGCCGCTGCACCTCCGACTAACCAGCCGCCGGTGGCGGCTTTCACGGTCTCGTGTGGCGCGAACTTCACCTGCACGCTCGACGCGCGAACGTCGACTGACGACCAGGGCATCGTCTCGTCGG
>Ga0070669_100000387_pt1 | contig 33852 bp, 32 predicted proteins | sample KBSS53metaG_FD_64680 | JGI IMG/M metagenome (GOLD analysis project Ga0070669, IMG submission 64680) | Switchgrass rhizosphere microbial communities from Kellogg Biological Station, Michigan, USA - KBS S5-3 metaG | ecosystem: Host-associated > Plants > Roots > Rhizosphere > Soil ...
CGCACGTCGGTCGCGACCTGATCGTTGCGCGAGCGACCGGTATGCAGTTTCTTGCCGGCGATACCGATCTTTTCGGTCAGTCGCGCCTCGATATTCATGTGCACATCTTCGAGCGCTACCGACCATTCGAACGTGCCGGCCTCGATATCGGTGCGAATGGTTTCGAGCCCCTGCTGAATCAGCTGGAATTCATCCGCCGTCAGCACGCCGACCTTGGTCAGCATCTGTGCATGCGCGAGCGAGCCGTTAATGTCGTGGTGATAGAGGCGCTTGTCGAAGCCGACCGACGCGGTGAAGCGTTCGACGAAGGCGTCGGTGGGCTCGGAAAAGCGGCCGCCCCAGGGTTTGATCGTTTGCTCGTCGCTCATGGGAATTCTTTAAGTTCGGATGGCTGAAAATGAGGGCGCGATTATATCGTTAGGCGAGCGCATCAAGCGACTCGCTGCCGTCCCTCTAAGTTCTTTTACGCCAGACGATGCTGGCGATAGTGCTGCGGCGACACGCCGAGCACGCGCTTGAACAGCCGTGAGAAATAATGCGGATCGTCGTAGCCAACCTGCGCCGCGATGCGTTTCACCGGTTCGTGCGTGGTATCGAGTAGCCGGCACGCGTGTTGCATTTTCAGGTGGATGAAATGCTGGATCGGCGTGTGGCCGGTCAGCTGCTTGAAGCGGCGGATGAAGTGAAACTTCGACAGATTCGCCGCGCGCGCCAGATCGTCGAGATCGAGTTCGCCGTCGAAACGGCGGTGCATCAGCTGCTGGATGTGGTCGAGGTCGATACGCGCCCCGCCGCCGCTGGTCTGTAGCTCGGCCAGGCAGGCGATGTCGGCGATCATCGCCTTCAGCTGACACGCCGCGCGCACGAACACGCGCTCATTGAAGCCGGCATTGCGCAGCGCGAACAGCGCTTCGAAGTCGGCGATCAGGCGTGGTTGTAATCCGATCGGCGCCACCGGTGCGGTCAGGCCGAGCAGATCGATGAAGGTCTGGCTGGCCGCGCCCTCGTAGTGTGTCCAGTACAGCGACCACGGCTGGGCTCGATCCGCTGCATAACTATGCGCAACGCCGGCCGGCAGCAGCATCAGATCCCCGGCGCGCACGGTCCATTCGCCCTGCTCGGTTCGCAGCCTGCCCACGCCATCGGCGCAATACGCAAGCAGGTTGTCGGCATGCTTGCGACGGCGCATGCTGTGGCCGGCGGCGTGCGGATAGAAGCCGGCCGCGAGCGGATACAGGTCGCGGCTCAGCGGATGATCGTGCAGCAATTTCGTCACGGCTGGCGGTAGCAGAATGCGCACACCGTCGCTCGGCAATGGCCAGCCGGAAGTGATGTCTTGTGGGTTTTCGGCAGTACGCGGTTGATTCATGGCGGTGCAGCTGGGCAGTGAAGGATGCGCAATATAGTCCATCAGCCTCACAATATCGTCAATTCTGGCGCCGCCGCCGCTGTGCTCTAATGCCCGCCATCTGACGATAACAACGGCAGCACGCCGACGAGGATAACGACATGGCATTCCCCCACACCGTTCCGGTCTTCATCAGCGGCGAATGGCGCCAGAGCAAGGCGACCGCGTCGATCCCGGTCACCGATCCGGCCACCAATGCAGTCATCACGCGCGCGCCGCTGACCACGCACGACGAAGTCGAAGAAGCGATCGCCAGCGCCGCCGCCGCGTTCGAGATCTGGAAAGAAGTAGCGGTGCCGCAGCGCGCGCGGCTGATGCTGAACTACCAATATCTGTTGAAAAAGCATCAGGAAGAGCTGGCGCAGATCATTTCGCAGGAGCTCGGCAAGACTCACGAAGACGCAATGGGCGATGTCTGGCGCGGTATCGAAGTGGTCGAGCACGCCGCCAATATCGCCACGCTGCTGATGGGCGAGACCGTCGAAAACGTCGCGCGCTCGATCGACTGCTATTCGTACACGCAACCGCTCGGTGTCTGCGCCGGCATCACGCCGTTCAACTTCCCGGCGATGATTCCGCTGTGGATGTTCCCGATGGCAATCGCGTGCGGCAACACCTTTGTATTGAAACCCTCCGAACAGGACCCGCTGACGCCGGTGCGGCTGGTCGAGCTGTTCGAAGAAGCCGGCGCGCCGAAGGGCGTGCTGCAATTGATTCACGGCGGCCGCGATCAGGTCGATCAACTGCTGACGCACCCGACCATCAAGGCGATCTCGTTCGTCGGGTCGGTGCCGGTTGGTCAGCACGTCTATCGCACCGGCACGCAGCACCTGAAGCGCGTGCAGGCGTTTGCCGGCGCGAAAAACCACATGGTGGTGATGCCGGACGCGAACCGCCAACAGGTAATCAACAACATCGCCGGCGCCGGTTGCGGTGCGGCGGGGCAGCGCTGCATGGCGATTTCGGTGGCGGTGCTGGTCGGCGAAGCGAAATCGCTGAAAGACGACATCGTCAAAACGCTGAGCCAGATCCGCCCCGGCCATCACAGCGATCCCGCTGCCGCTTATGGCCCGGTGATTTCGCCGCAGGCGAAAGAGCGCGTGCTCGGCATGATCGAAAAAGGTAAGCAGGAGGGCGCCGAATGCCTGCTCGATGGTTCGCAGTGCGAAGTGCCGGGCTATCCGAACGGCAACTGGATCGGCCCGACCGTGTTCGGCAATGTGACGGCTGATATGTCGATCTACACCACCGAGATTTTCGGCCCGGTGCTGTGTATCGTCGAAGTCGAGACGCTCGACGAAGCGATCAAGCTGATCAACGACTGCCCGTTCGGCAATGGCACCTCGATCTTCACGTCATCGGGCGCCGCCGCGCGCAAATATCAGCACGAGATTTTGGTCGGTCAGGTTGGTATCAACGTGCCGATTCCGGTGCCGCTGCCGTTCTTCTCGTTCACCGGCTGGCGCGGTTCGTTTTATGGCGATCAGCATGCCTACGGCAAACAGGGGGCGCGCTTCTATACCGAAACGAAGACGATCACCGCGCGTTGGTTCGATAGCGATGTGCTGGCGCACGCGCCCAATATGTCGATTCACTTGAAGTAAATAAAAGCGAAAGGATCGAGCGTGGATTTCAATCTGAACGAAGACCAACTCGCGTTTCAGCAAGCCGCACGCGATTTCGCGCGCGGCGAAATGGCACCCCATGCTGCGCACTGGGACGAAGAAAAAATTTTTCCGCGAGATGTTTTTTCGAAAGGCGGCGCATTGGGTTTCTGCGGTATTTATTGCCCCGAAGCCGATGGCGGCATGCAGTTGTCGCGGCTCGATGCGGCAATCATTCTTGAAGAACTCGCGAGCGCGTGTACATCGACCGCCGCGTTTTTTTCGATTCACAACATGGTCGCGTGGATGCTCTGCACCTGGGGCAGTGCCGCGCTGAAAAACGTTTGGGCGCAGCAATTAACGTCGGGCGAAAAACTCGGCTCGTATTGTTTGACTGAACCAAGCGCGGGTTCGGATGCGGCGTCATTGCGCACGACCGCGCGGCGCGATGGCGATAATTACGTCGTCAATGGCAGCAAAATGTTTATTTCCGGCGCGGGCGCGAGCGATTTGCTGATCGTGATGACGCGCACCGGCAAGCAGGAGGAGGGCGCTGCCGGCATCACCGCACTGGCCATTCCTGCCGACACACCCGGCGTGCACTTCGGCAAGAATGAACTGAAGCTCGGTTGGAACAGTCAGCCTACGTGCATGATCACGTTCGAGGATGTGCGTGTGCCGATCAGTTATCGACTCGGCGATGAAGGCGAAGGTTTCAAAATTGCAATGAAGGGACTCGACGGCGGCCGCGTGAATATCGCCACCTGCTCAATCGGCGCAGCGCAGGCGACGCTCGCGTTAGCGCAGCAATACATGCTCGATCGCAAACAATTCGGCAAACCGCTCGCACAATTTCAGGCGCTGCAATTCAAGCTCGCCGATATGACAACGGAACTCGTTGCCGCGCGGCAAATGGTGCGTTTAGCGGCGACGCGCATCGACGAAGATCATCCGGAAAAAACCGTTTATTGCGCGATGGCGAAGCGCTTCGCCACCGACGTCGGCTTTCAGGTGTGCAACGAAGCGCTGCAATTGCACGGCGGTTACGGTTACATTCGCGAATATCCGATCGAGCGTTTTTTCCGCGATGCGCGCGTGCATCAAATTCTCGAAGGCACCAATGAAATCATGCGACTGATTGTCGCGCGCCGGATTCTCGAAGAAGGCGCTACGGAGATTATTCGATGAGTGAAGAAAAATTATTGATCGTGGAAAAGCGTGGCCACACCGCGATCATCACGATGAACAATCCGCCGGCGAACACGTGGACGCCGGAAAGTTTGCGCGAATTGAAAAACATCGTGCTCGAACTGAACGATGATCCGAATAATTACGCGTTGATTATCGCAAGCAACTCCGAAAAGTTTTTTAGCGCCGGCGCCGATCTGAATCGCTTCAATCACGACGATAAAGGTCAAGCGTTCGAGTTTTCGAATGCGTTCGGCGAAGCGTTTGGCACGCTGGCGAATTATCGCGGCGTGTCGATTGCGGCCATTACCGGTTATGCGATGGGCGGCGGTTTGGAAGTCGCGTTGTCGTGCGATTTGCGCGTTGCTGAAACGCAGGCGCAAATGGCATTGCCGGAAGCGTCGGTCGGTTTATTGCCGTGTGGCTTGGGTTCGCAGCAATTACCGTGGCTGGTTGGCGAGGCATGGGCGAAACGTATTATTTTGCTCGGCGAGCGTTTGAAAGCAGAGCAGGCGTTACAGATCGGGTTGATTCAGGAATTGGTACCGACTGGTGAAGCGCTCAACAAAGCATTGGAGCTTGCGGAAAAAGTCGCGAAGCAGAGCCCGACCTCGGTGCGTTATTGCAAACAGCTGATCATGACGGCGCGTGAACATCCGATTGGCACCAATTTCTCGCTCGAACGTGAATTGTTCGTGAAGTTGTGGGACACCGAAGATCAGAAGGAAGGCGTTGCGGCGTTTGTTGAGAAGCGTAAGCCTGAGTGGAAAAATCGATAGCGATTTTCTGTAGGGCGCAATAAACGCAGTGCATTGCGCCGTTGAATTCCAGCGGCGTAATACGGCTCCACCTATTACGCCCTACGTTTGGAGCATCAGCGTGTCAGAGTCTGTTGTATTGTTCGAAACCATCGCCTCCACCAACGGCAAAAAAATCGCCGTTGCCACACTGAATTCCGAAAAAACGCTGAATTCGTTATCTCTGCCGATGGTCGATCTGCTGCACCCGCAGCTCGCGCAGTGGGAGAGTGACGATTCGATTGCGGCAGTAGTTTTGCGCGGCAAAGGCGATAAAGCCTTTTGCGCCGGTGGCGATGTCGTACAACTGACAAAATCGGATACCACAGAACTCGCCGAACAATTCTTCGAAAAAGAATATCGGCTCGATTATCAAATTCACGTTTATAAAAAACCGCTGATCGTCTGGGGCAACGGTATCGTGATGGGCGGCGGTATGGGTTTGATGAGCGGGGCGAGTCATCGCGTCGTCACGCCATCGACACGTATCGCAATGCCCGAAGTCACCATTGGTTTGTATCCCGATGTCGGCGGCACTTGGTTCTTGAATCGTACGCCAGGCAAAACCGGCTTGTTTCTGGCGTTGACCGGTGCCTCGATCAACGCTGCCGATGCGCTGTTCATCGGTTTGGCCGATCGGTTTCTCGCGCATGAAAGTTACGAGCCCGTGTTGGCCGCGCTTGCAAAAGTGTCTTGGGCATTGCAATCGCAAAAGCATTTTGGTCAGGTCAGCGCGGTGCTGCGCGAATTCGAGCAGCCCGCGAAAGTGCAATTGCCCGACGATCAGGTACGCGCGCATTACGATCTGATTAAGCAGCTATGCGATGGCGACGATATCGACACTGTCGTCAAACAAATTCTGGCGTGGCAGGGCGATGATCCGTGGTTGTCGCGCGCGGTGAAAACGCTGGCGAAAGGCTGTCCCGCGACGATTCATCTGGTCGATCAGCAATTTCGTCGTGGCAAGAATCTGTCGCTGCGCGAAGCCTTTCAAATGGAACTGGTCATGTCGATCAACTGCGCGCGCTTCAATAATTTTCGTGAAGGCGTACGCGCCTTGCTGATCGATAAAGATAATCAACCGAAATTCGAACCGGCCACGCTCGCGGGAATTACGCCAGAATTTATCGACGCACATTTCGAATCGCCATGGAAAAGTAGAAATAATCCGCTGTCGGATTTGTAATTGTCATAGCACCGAATATGAATGCGCCGGTTCGGTTGCGTTTCTGAGACCGTCGGCGACACGGATGTCGACGACGAGCTGCATGGATGCACTTGTTGCGTGTCTCAGAAGCGCAACCGAATTGGCGCCCGCACCACTTAGCGAGGAAAATAACAATGACCCAAACAGTCGCATTTATCGGTTTAGGCAACATGGGCGGCCCGATGGCCGGCAATCTTGTCAAGGCGGATTTTCGCGTCAACGCGTTCGATTTAAGCGAAGCGGCCTGCAAGCACGCACAAGAAGTCGGTTGCACTATCGCCACAAAACCGATCGACGCAGTGCAGGGCGCGGATTTCGTGATTACGATGTTGCCGTCAGGTCCGATCGTCGAAGCGGTGATGATCGACAAAGACGCGTTGTTCGATCACATTCAGAAGTCCGCCCTGGTGATCGACTGCTCGACCGTTGCGCCGGAGAATTCGCGACGTCTTGCAAACGAAGCGACGAAGCGCGGTTTGCATTTTATCGATGCGCCAGTATCGGGCGGTGTTGCCGGTGCGGCGGCTGGTACGTTGGCATTTATGTGCGGCGGCCCCGACGACGATTTTGAGCGCGCGAAAACCGTGTTGTCGAAAATGGGCGCGAATATTTTTCACGCCGGTGCACACGGCGCTGGATCGGTGGCAAAAATCTGCAACAACATGCTGCTCGCTATCCACATGATCGGCACCGCCGAAGCCTTGCAGCTCGGCATCAACAATGGTCTCGATCCGAAAGTGTTGTCCGACATCATGCTGAAAAGCTCGGGCGCGAACTGGTCGCTGGAAAAATACAATCCGGTGCCGGGGGTGCTGCCGAATGTGCCGGCGAGCCGAAATTATTCGGGCGGCTTCATGGTCAAGCTGATGCAGAAGGATTTGGGGCTTGCACTCGGCGCCGCTCGCGCCAGCAATTCGACAATTCCGCTCGGCGCGCTCGCGGGTAACCTGTTCGGCATTCACGCGAAGGCGGGAGAAGAAAATCCGGATCTTGATTTTTCCAGCATCCTGAAATTATTCGAGCAGCAGTGACTCGGTAATTATTGATCATCCGCAAATTTTTTCGTTAAACGGCAACCTGTGTGCAGCACACAGGTTGCGTAATCGCCGCCGCCAACACTACACTCGCGACTCGCCAACGGATTTATTCCATGTCGCCATTGCTTCGCCGCATCGTGTTATTTATCGCCGCGTTCCTGCTGCCCCTGCAGAGCTGGGCGGCTGCACTCGCACCCGATTGTACGATGACGATTAGCGCGGATACGCCGGCACACTGCTGCAAAGATTTCCATAATAATTCGCACCATTCGCACCATTCGCACCATTCGCTGCATGATCCAATACATACGTCATCGACTGACAAACAAACAGCCGACAAAAAAACTACCAATGAATGTCTCGCTGGCGCGGATTGTCACTGCTTTACGTTGTATCAACAAGCTATGCCCTTCGCGCTGATCGCGCCGATTAAAATCGCCGCTGATGAATTTATCGAAATCGATAGACATTTTGTGGCAATAACTCATCCGCCATTGTGGCGTCCACCTATCGCTGTTTGATCTCCATTCCAGTGGCCGCACTCGCTGTAGTGCTTAATGTGTCTTGTGCAATTTTAATTGCGCATTGGAGATTCAAATCATGCAACTACTATTTCGTTTTTTTCTGGTAGGTATCGCCTGCGCATCATTATCGGTACATGCTCAGGAGCAATCACAGCATTCGCAAAACGACATGACGATGGACTCGCCACTTGGGCCATTCTCCATGACGCGCGATAGTTCTGGCACGAGTTGGCAACCCGACGCCATGCCCATGCTCGGTACGATGTGGATGAGTGGCGCTTGGATGTTGATGGCGCACGGCGTCGTCAATTTTATTTACGACGATCAGGATGGCGATCGTGGCGGCAACAAAACATTTTCGTCGAGCATGGGCATGCTGATGGCGTCACGGCCGCTCGGTGCAGGCACCTTCGGTCTGCGCGGCATGGTGTCGCTCGATCCGCTGATGGGAAAAAGTGGCTACCCGCTATTGCTGCAAACGGGCGAGACAGCGAACGGCCAGCAGCATCTGACTGATCGTCAGCATCCGCACGATGCATTTATGGAATTGGCGGCAACGTATAGCATCCCGATCAGCGAAAAAAATTCTGTGTACGGCTATGTTGGTTTGCCCGGCGAACCCGCACTCGGTCCGTCGGCCTTTATGCATCGCTTTTCCGGAATGGAAAATCCCGAAGCGCCATTGACGCATCATTGGCTCGATTCGACGCATATCACTTTCGGTGTCGCGACGCTCGGTTACTCGTGGGAAAAATGGAAAATCGAAGGGTCGGTATTCAACGGTCGCGAGCCCGATCAATATCGCTGGAATATCGAAACGCGGCATTTCGATTCGGCATCGTCGCGACTGTCATTCAATCCCAACGAAAACTGGTCGCTGCAAGTCAGCAACGGTTATTTGAAAAGCCCGGAACAGCTCGACCCCGACACCAGTGTGCATCGCACCACGGCATCGGCGTCTTATCATCAAAATTTAACCAACGCGGAATGGCAGACCACGTTTGCGTGGGGGCAAAACGAAAAGAACGGTAAAACGCGCGCCGGCTATCTGCTCGAATCGACCTATGCGCTCGCAAAAACACACACGTTTTTTACTCGCGGCGAACGTATAAACAGCGATGAATTATTCGACGAAGACGATCCGTTGCACGGACGCACGTTCGCCGTGAATAAATTATCGCTCGGTTATATTTATGATTTCGCGAAGATCGGTGACAGTACGCTAGGTATCGGCGGTTTGCTCAGCACGTACTGGTTGCCGAATGAATTACAGGATATTTACGGCAAGCATCCATTGTCATCGATGTTGTTTTTGCGGTTGAAACTTTGATGCAATGTTTCGGGTTCTTACCCTAACCTGCTTCGGCGTAGAGCGATGAAATAAAGCGCGCGTTGATTTATGCGCTTTATTAGCGAAACGCCGGCAACACTTTCTCGACATATAACTCCAAACTGTGCCATGCGATTTTTGGATCGAGGCCGCCGACCAGTGGATGTAGTAACACGGCGCCGTATTGTTTGCCGAGTTCGATGCATTGCTGCGGCGTTACCACGTTGTACAGCCCGCTGGCTTTTAGTGCGTCGATCGAATCGACTGAACGATAAATACTGTCGGTGGAAGCGGCGGCCTGCCATTTACCGTAGGCATTCGTTTCATGCAGCGCATGCGGAGCAATCTGTTCCCACAGCGCTTCCGGATTTTCGGCGACGAATATATACCCCGGCACCGCGACCGGAAATGGCGTTGGTGTTTTGCCGTGAGCAAGCGCTTCATCGCAGTAGATTTGATACAGCTCGGGTATGTGTGTGACAAAGCCATCGGCCAAGCGTCCTGCCCGTTTAGCGGCCGCCGGTACCGACCCACCCATTAAAATCGGCAGATGTTTTTGCAGCGGTGTGGGTGTCACGCGGACTGTGCGATCACGAAAATCGAACAGTTCGCCAGTCCATGCTTGGCGCAATGTGGTAATGGTTTCCGCGACCAGAGCGCCGCGCTTTTGCATGTCTTTATCGAACATCGCATATTCGCTGGCAACATAACCGCCCGCGGCCACGAGTGTCACACGCCCATTGCTCAGTTGATCGAGCACAGCGAGATCTTCGGCGAGGCGCAGCGGATCGTGTAGCGGTACGATCATTGCCGAAAATAATAGGGGAATTTTTTTCGTTCGTGCCGCCACTGCAGCACCGAACACGAGTGGCGACGGCAAATAACCGTCATCGGTGCCATGATGTTCGGATAATTGAATATTGGTGAAGTCGTGACAATCGGCGTATTCAGCCATTTCTAGCGCGGCGTTATACAGTGCGTTGGTGCCGACAGAAAATGCCGGAGCGCGTAAATCGAAACGGAGCCAAGTTTGTAACACGCGGCGAACTCACGATGAGTGACTAAAGGTGGGACTTTAAAGAACGCGAGCATTCATCACAAGTTAAGATGCGCGCAAATGGTACCGATGCATCGCTATTTTTTGCGCTACACATTGCAGCGAGACAATAAATTGAATCTGTTCGATTAGCACAGGCAATCGCACGCGTTATCACATGACTTGCCGTAACTGTTTAATTAATTCCGCGACGCGCATCATGCCGCTTTAGGCGTACTTCGATGTTTATGAGCACGACAAACGGGTCGTCGTGCTCATCGCACTTTGTTCGCCAAACGCAGTAGCTTCGAGCTGATTTTGATGCCCACGGCGCGCGCACTGGTATTGTTGACTGCAAAGGCGATATGGTCGTTATCGATTTGTAGGTTGATCATGACCGAATCTATCGCTACCGCCGGATCGTCCGACACAATGAGTGCGGGTAGTGATGTAGTGATTGCGGTTAATTGAATTAAATCGCTCAGCTTCACTATTAGCACTTCACATTGCGCGTAGCGATCGCTCGATAAATTGGCGATCTTAATTATTTTGTTGTGCACCATGCGCTCATTCAGCGCAAACAGCGAGCCGCGCCATGGGTTGTCTTTATCGACGCACACTTGCAGTGTGGTGTCATCGGCGTGCGCAGCTGGCCATTCGGTGAATTCAAGGAAATGATAGAGATACGCCGTCTTCAACGCGTATTCGGGTGCGGTGGCATTTTGCGCCCACGCTGTCGCTGTCGTATACGCTGCGATCACCATGCTCGCGGCGACTCGCATCCATAGTTTCAGGGTACGCCGCATGCGTTAAAACCAATAATCCATTTTGATGCGAAAGTTGCGTTCGTCCTGCATCAACACATCTTGCGTATGCTCGGCCGAACCCGGATCGTAATAGCGATGATCGAACGCGTTATAAAGTGTGCCGGCCAACTCAAGCTGATCGTTTATTTCATAACGCAGAGTGAAATCGATAACAGCATAACCCGGTGTGTGTGCGTTGAATGTATCGCGCGCGGATACTGCGCGGGCATCGATGCCATACCCCAGCGCGCCGTGCAGCATACCCGCCGCGTTGAATTTAGCAACGTTGTGCGGTGAATTGATCAGCCTATTCGCGCCGTGGTCATTCATACGCTGCCAGCTATAGCTGGCTTTGAGTCGCGCGCCATTCGCGAGCACGCTTTGCCATTCCATTTCGAGCCCTTCGGTATCTGCGCCCATATCGTTAATGAAATTCAACGCGCCGCTATTGGGATCGGTGCGCAACGCAATCAAATTATCGATGTCGTTTCGAAACAGCGACAAGCTCACGCGTTCGCCCGGACCGTATTCGTGCTCGACAATAAATTCGCGACTATGAATTCGCTCGCTCTTTAATTCGATATTGTCGTTGGCATTATCGAACGCGTGGTAGTAATACAATTCATACGCATTGGGTGTGCGATACGCGGAGCTATACAACAGCTTCAGCGAGGTGTCGTGATCGGGCTGATAAATCAGGCCGATCCGCGGATTGTTCGTCCAGTCGTAACTATGTGTGCGATCCAAGCGATTGCCGAGATTGAGAATGAATTGATCGGTGAGCGTGATTGCATCTTGCACATACATACTGGCCACGCTACTGGAACGCTTGTCGTCGAGGTAATCGACCCGCGGCGTCACATCAAAATTCTTTTGATCGACGCGCGGCGCATAACGATATTCGATGCCGGTGACAATTTTTTGCCGTTGCAGTGCGCTGATAATTAATTGCGCTTCACCGCCCATCCAGTCGCCGCGCGAAATATCGCGATTTTCGAGTAGCGAATCGTTATAAATATAATTGCCGCGGTACTCGTAATGCCCGCCATACAGTCGCCCTAGTGCGCTCAGCGTCGAGGTCAGCGGACGCTGATACTCCAGTCCATAATTGGTACGGATATCGACGGTTTGTGAACGATTGTCATTGAAGGTCTGACCGAACGATGCGGTCGGAATTCCTTTGGTGGTGTCGCCGTGCGTCAGCGTTAAAGTGAGGCCGCCGTTTTTATATTTGCCGAATAATGTGGTGACGCGATTGTAATCCGCATTTTGCGCAATGCCGTGGTTTTGGTCGGGTGTATCGAATTCTGGGTAATACAGATTTTGGCCCTGTTGATTCAAGCGCGATGCCGACAACAGCCAACTCGCCCCATTCGCATCGGCATTGCCGGCGGTGAAGCGACCGTGCGTGGTGTTGTAACTGCCGATATCACCGGCGGCATTGGCGCCGAGAAAATTGCCGCCGCTTTTGGTGACGATATTGATGACGCCGAGCAATGCATTCGAGCCGTACACGGCCGATGCCGGCCCGGCGATGAATTCGACGCGATCGATTAGATCGACATCGATCGTGAAATCGCTGCCGATCGGCGCTTGATCGTAAATGTCATCGTTGTAGCGCACGCCATCGACCAGTAACAGCATGCGCGTGTTGTAATCGCCGGGCACCGAAAAACCGCGCGCGCCCAGATAGGTGTAGTTGCGGTCGCTGGAGACATACAGACCCCGCATCGAATTCAGAATTTCCGCCAGCGTGCGATAGCCGTAGGCTTTGATGTCCTGCGCGGTGACGATCGAAATTGCGGCCGGTGCCTCGGCTGCTTTCTGCGGATATTTGGATACGCTGTCGACTTCGAACTGCATTAATTGCTCAAGCGGTAATGATGTTAATGGATCGGGGGTTTGGCGCGCCTCAGCAAAAGTGTTAGTTCCAGTCAGTGCGGCGGCAAACCATAACGCTGCGAAAGTTATCGATACTTGCGACACAACACGGTGCCCTCAATGCGTACAAACGCTCCGTGTTGTCGTGAAATTACAAGAAATGGACCGGAGTTAAGCGTAGAAGATAATCGTTGCTAAGCAAGCGGCGGCGGGCGAGGGACGGCGGGCAAAGACTGCGATTTAGGCGTAGGCATCCGTGCTGCGGCGTCGCTCCGAGCGGCGGCGATCGGACGTGACCGAATGCGGGACTAAATTGCGTTTGCTGCCATATAGCGAGCGGCGTTCCTCGGCGCGCCGATCCGGTAAATGCTGATAGCGGCATCGACATGGCCACATATCGCAACCTTTTACCGGCAACGACGGCGCGTCCGCCGCTAAAAAGCGCTTGCCATCGAAGGCGCCGACCGCTTTACACGAGAGCAGCGAATGACTGATGGCGACCGCGCGATATTTATGGATGGAGGGACGCTGGCGGCGTGCCAGGCGGCGTTTGTGCAATCGCAAATAATAATTACCGACGGCCACCGCCAACAGGGCGATCGCTAATCCCAATAATTCCAGCATGACGCTGCTCCTTCAGTCTTCGCAAAGGCAAACGGATTTCGCTTTGGTTTAACGAGGGCAGCAGAAGAGAAGAGTTGTTCTAGTTTTTTAATAATGCGTAAAGTTGTACGCAGAACAGAAGTGTCGCTCAAAAACAAATTTGCGTGCAACTGTAGATACATGCACGCACCTTAGCACGGCCTGTTGAATATTCGGGTTATTCCTCCCACACCCAGCGAATTGGCTCACCGAAATCGTCATAGATATATTTCTTGCGCGGTCGCCGCGGTCGCTTTTTTTCCGGATGCTGCGCTTTGCGGCGCGCTTCGATGCCGGCGACGACCTCGGGCACATAGGTGCGGTCCTCTTTCGGTTTATCGCTGATCATCGGTGTCTCGGGCAGCATGCCTTCGCCCGGATTGCGGCCGCTGATGCCGCGCGGAATCTCATTCACCCGACCACCCTCGCGCACAAATGCCTCGATCTGGCGATCGAGCTCGCGGCGCAGGTCCGATTTGGTAATGAGTGGTTTCAATGCAGCATCCGGGTCATTAAGCGAAGCGACTGCGTAGGATAACGCACCGCGCGGTCTGCGACATCATGTCGCATAGCGGCCACCGTCGTCGTCGTTATAATTCGCCGCGTTTGTTAATCCCGACAACAAAATTCTTCGGCATCGAAAAATCCGACACCAACGTGTTCACAGGCTCGCGCCGGCACAATTAATGGTGCCCGATAAAGCTCGAGAAAGAATCATCCGATCAATTAAAAGGAAGCTCGAACATGAAGTGGCGTGTATCGATGGTAGCAGCAATCGCACTCGGCGCGAGTGCAGCCGACGCCAGTTGCGGCGCGGCGTATTGCCTGCTGAATACCAACTGGACCACGCAAGGGGTATGGACCGAACCCGGCGTGCGACTCGATCTGCGCTACGAATATATCGATCAGGACCAAGTGCGCAGCGGTACGGGTAAGGCCACCGCGGATGAGATTGCCCACGAGCATCATCGCGAGGTCGAAACGGTTAACCGCAATCTGCTGGCCACGTTGGATTATGCGATCGACGATCGCTTTGGCATCTCCGTGAGCGCGCCGCTGGTCGATCGCGATCACACGCATCTGCACGTCAGCCACAGCGATCCCACCGATATCGAGCGCGAGCATTGGGATTTTTCGCGGCTCGGCGATATTCGCGTAGCCGGTCGCATGCAATTGTCCGCGCCGACCAATCTCACCAGCGCCTATGGGATCACCGCCGGCGTGAAATTACCGACCGGCAAATTCACGGTTGCCAACGGCGATGGCGAGCGTGCCGAGCGCAGCCTGCAGCCGGGCACCGGCACCACCGATGTGCTGTTCGGCGGTTACTATCGACAAGCATTGCCGGCGCTGCATAGCGTCTGGTTTGCGCAGGTGTTGGCGCAGCAGGCAGTGGATAGTCGCGCCGATTACAAACCGGGCCAATCGCTGGCGACCGATCTCGGTATTCTATTTAGCCCAGCGGAACGCTTCAGTCGGATGCTGCAGCTCAACTATATGATCAAGCAGCGTGATCGCGGTGATGAGGCCGAGCCCGAAGACAGCGGCAGCCGCACATTGACACTAAGCCCCGGTGTCAGCGTGGCATTGACGCCCACTGCGCAATTTTATGTATTCGTACAACAGCGGTTATATCAGGATGTGAACGGCGTGCAATTGAGCGCGGCGCGCGGATATGCCGGTGGCTTAAGCATGCGCTTCTAAAAAACCTCGGAAAAACTATCGCACTTCGCAGCGACGTTTTTCCAAGGTTCCCTCACGCCGCGCCGCGCCCGGATGTCGCAAAGAGATCTTGGTATAATGCCGCGACCTGTTGCAATAACAATCGGGCCGCCATGCAGAATCTCACCACGATCGAAATCAGCAAAGAAGACATTAAATTCTCCGCCGCGCATTTCACTATTTTTAATGCGAACGAACGTGAGCGCTTGCACGGCCATAATTACGCGGTGCAGCTCGCGGTCACCGCGCCGGTCGGCGACGATGGCATTTGCTTCAGCTATCGCGATATCAAAACGCGGCTGCGACAATTGTGCGAAGAGCTCGACGAGTACACGTTAATTCCGCAATTCTCCCCGCACCTTCGTATCGACGACGACGGCGAATTTTTTAATGTCTGGTTCAATACCGAAAAAATTCCGCTGCGCAAATCCGACACACTGCTATTGCCGATTCGCAACAGCACCGTCGAAGAATTCGCACGCTATCTGCGCGATCGTTTTGTCGGCGATGGCAAATTTCTGATCGAACGCGGCATTTGCGTTGCGGTGATGAAAGTATCGTCGGGGCCGGGGCAGTCGGGGTCGGCGAGTTGGCAGGCGGAGTGAGTGTTGGTGTCGCAATGGATATTTGTGTAAATTATTTTTAATTGAGAAGTGGATGCGAGAACTCGTCATCCGACAGGAATCACAGCTCACAGGGACGATGATCTATGTCAAAACAACGCAACCGTAATGTTTATTCGAATCAGTGCTTCTTGGAATTTTCGCTGCGACGCCAATTAACGACACTAATCACGACACTGATTTTACTTTGGGGCGGATTTGCAGTGGCCGCCTCACCAAAATCAAACAATCCAAAATACGATCCCAATACATATTCAATCGCGAGAGGTGACCACATCAATATCAACGGTACCTGGATCGCCGTAGGCAATTATGAGGTGACATATGTTAACGATGGTGTCCCGTTAACAGTGCACTACCAAGCAAGGGAGATCATGCGGATTCGTGATTCCGGTTCCCCGACGAGCAGTCAGTTACAATTCTGCAGCTTTTTTTACGAATGGAATAGCCCGTTAACCATTCCCAATGACGCGCCCTTCTTTTCCATTCCCGCCTACCGATTTACTGTTCAATCCATGACTCAAATGCAGGTGGTTGTGCAGCCCACCGATGCCGACTTTAAGGTGAAGGGAGAAATGGTAGCGCGAAAAATAAGTAGCAATCCTGACAAGCCGCTTGGCTCCATAATAATTTCAGCTAACACCATCGATGCGAATGAAGACCGGCCAGAGACTATGACGGCCATGCAACCGGTCACACTATTTGCGAATCAAAAGTTTCCGATTTCTTGCTTTTCCGAGTTGGAGTCGCATGACAGGATGCCGTCCTTCTTCAATATATTTCGAGCGATTTTGCCAAGCCTTCCTGTCGCAATGATATCTTCGTCACATTCATTGCAAGTTGCATTTGACAATCACTATATGAAGATCAATAGCGAAACGTTGATAGGCGCAGACGCCCCTGAAGGGCATATTGTTGAGTTATATAAAGGAACTAATCCATGGAGTGACGATGACATCCCCTCGCGCAGTAAATTTTTTACCATGGGTGGTCCACCTCAAAACTTCATAAAGAATTTATACGATCAAACCCCGCAACTAAACAGCGCATTTCATTTCGAAACTATCAACATTCCTCATGTTGAAAGCACCTCCGCCGAAGGCATCATCATGTTGGATACTCGATAACGCTGAGGGTCATATTAATTTTTATGGTCGGATGCGTAGCCGCAAATGGCTGGTGTTCGGCCAAAGCTGCCGGTGCCGCCTCATTGAGAAATCTCCGCCATAACCGTCATTCGATAGCATCATAGGCGAGTCAATCGATTAGCTGGACTGATAATGCTTTGTCCAAGCTCGTCCGTCGGTGCTTGCTGGACAGTTCGCTTGTGTCGGGTTAATTTGGGCAACAACTAAGGACGGTTGCGACAACCTCAGAGGTGGTGTGGCTTCCAGAACAAAAATAATGGCCGTGATAATGGACTACATCAACCGACACTTCCGCATTAAACGCCAAAAGCCAAAATCAACCGACGCGTCGCGTTTAATTTTTAAGTGCGGACGTGTCTGCATACTAATTAGTTAGCGCAATCAACGATGATTAAAACAAAAGCAAGGGAGTAATTGATGAAAGCTCTATATTGGATTTCGGTGTTAAGTTTATAGAAAAACCCCGACCCTTGTAGGAAAAATTTTAGAATGGGGTCATATTAAAAATGCAGCAAAATTAACGAAGAGAATTGCGCAAGATTTCGCGTAGGTGCGCGGAAATCGGAACAAATGTTGTTCGATTCCATGCGTAAAAATAGCTCGTTAGTTTTTCTACGGGCTCGTTAAGTCTTTCAAAGGAAGAATTGAATGTTGAAAAACATTATGGCTTTAATTCTATTTTCGTTACTCGTCTCATGCGCTCAACAGAGTTCAATGCTTTATGAGCCGCCAAAGCGAGAAGGCTCTTCCCGAATAATTCGAGCAGTTCAGCCAATATATCCTGAACAAGCTAGACAAGCCTTGATCGAGGGTTGGGTTCAGCTAGCCTATACGATCAATACAAATGGCCGCGCGGAAAATATTTTGGTCATAAAAGAATATCCAAACGGTGTATTTTCAAAGGCAGCAATAGACGCGCTTAAAGAATTTACTTTTCAGCCGCAATCGGTTAATGGAGTGCCCGTATCAATAGATAGGTTTTTAATTATTAATTTCAAGCTATCACAAACCGAAAAATTGAATATTTGCGAAAGCGCCAGAATGGCCAACAACAAAACATGCCGCGAAATAAAATAATTTAAGGCCACATCTCGTTAGCCGGGACGAGACATCGGCTTGCGGCACCGCTTTACAAGCAAAGGCAGCAGACCGTGCTGCGTCGGTTTCTTTGAGCGTTAAATTATTTCGGAGATACAAATGAACAACAAGCTGAGAATTGGGCTCGCAATTTTCTTCATCTACCTCACTGGATGTGGCGGCCTAAAACAACAAATGTACCAATCACCGATGTCCGGCGATGTCGCATATATTCGACTGCTAGATAAAGATGGCCTACCATTTCCGAAAAATTCAATCTCCGTAGCGACCTATGCAGAGCCCGAAACGTGCACACGCAGATCTTTTTTACTGCATTATCTTCAAGAGCCATCGCTCAGCTATGTAAAAATTAAAGCCGGTGAGCCATTTTCTATGTCGGTGCATTTTGGGGTATCTGATGGCTTAATGAATACTACTTGCATTCCAGTTATAAATTTTCAGCCGGAAGCTGGTCGATATTATACAGCGCAGTTTTTCTATTCCCGCTCAGAGGGTTCTTGCTACTTGCCGCTTAAATCTTCAGATTCCCCATCAATGGGCCCCTTTCGAATTGAAAAGCCCAGGGCGATGATCTTCTCTAATGGCTTTACGGAAAACAGTAGTTTTTGTAAGGCCAAGTAACTTCATCCGCCATAATGAATCAGTGCATGCAGCTTTTAAATTTAATAATTGCGGGCAACGGGACTGTCAAACGCCGCGCGCGCCAATCCCTGTTGTAGCTGTTGAGCTTGTAGAAAAACACTTCGATCGAACCCCGTACTCTGCGTGAATGTCCGCTCTGGTTCCACTTTTATTTTTTGGAGTGGCCGCTATGGCCGAAATCGAAACAATTAATTTGTTCTTGTGTGCGCAAATTCGGCCATTGCGGACAGTCGTAAATTTTCTCACGCGTCGCTTACGCCCGATTTAGTTTGCGACTGACCGATGCTATTTTTCTTATTCTTATACGCAGACTATTTTCAATAATTAATAACAATCGATTGGAGTAAATCCGTGACCAGGCTGCAAAAGTTTGTCGCTGCTGCTCTTGCTCTTGTTCCGCTCAGCAGTATGGCTGTTGAGATTTACGACAATTTTCCCAGCGAAATTCATCCGACTGAGCGATACGTCATTTACTCGCATGGCCGGATTGTTGAAGGGGATGATCCGAGGCCGGTTCATCCGACAAACGGCGTTTATGACTTCCCCGCGATTAAGCAGGCTTTGTTTGTGGATGGAAACTTCAACCTAATAGCGCAGCAGCGACCAAAGAACACCGAGATCCCAGCATATGTCGGCACCTTAGTGTCGTGGGTTCGACACTTGGTAGCGGCTGGGGTGAAGCCGAGTCGAATCACTCTTGTTGGGTTTTCCCGAGGCGCTGAGCTAACGGCCCTAGCCTCGGGGCGTCTCGCCGATGTGGGAATGAATACGGCACTCATGGGCGCTTGTTACAACGGCGACGTAATCAGTGAGCCGCCTCTGGAACTGAGTGGAAATTTGCTATCCATTTATGAAACATCGGATGTATTGCTGTCGTGCGACAAGCTGGCAAAACGAAGCCAGCTAAATTCGTTTGAAGAGGTTGCAATCTCAACAGGAAAACAGCACGGGGCTTTCTTTAGGCCCATACCCGAGTGGGTGAACCCGCTCAAGCAATGGATACAAAAGACTAACCGTTAACAACACATGCGCGCGACCTGCGAAGACGGCTGTGCGCGGGATGAGGGCGTTGATCGTCCACTTCAGTCCCACAGTCCTGTAGCCGGATGACTGCAATGGCCGATCTACCGCCCCACAAAACATCGTTGAGTCGTCATATCGATTCTTCTTTTTCTTCGGCAGACCCTTTGGTCATTTTTGCTCAAGCCTATGTGCTTCTCGATATAACAACTGTTGCGTCACGAAGCCATTGAATGCATTTAGCAGGGGTGCATATTTCGCTTCGTCGCTTTCCAGTTGCATCAGCGCATAGCAAGTGGCTTCCAGTGTGGATAGCTGATGCGCGTCGCGCGCCTTGCGAATCAAGTATTGCGATGCGGGCGCATCGTGCAGTGCAAGTCGCGGCAATGATTGCAGCAGCGGATTGGCGTAAAGCATTTTTCGGCTTTTACGCCACGTGCCATCGAGCACCACCAATCGCAATTCTTCCGACCTGATGGTTGTCAGATCAATCGGTGTTGTCGGTGGTGCAATGTCCGCATCATCCGGCGTATCGGGATATAAAAGAATGGCGTGCTTACGTTGCGCGCCCGGCGCATGCAGCAATGTCTCTAATTCCTGTTGATCAAATACTTCGCCGATGAGCAGGTGGCTGTTTGGCAGGCACAAATGCAGCAGACGTGCGCTGCCTTTTGCATGCTTTGCTTCTAGCGGATGTTGCAGGATCAATACTTCGATTGCATGCGCTATCGGTGTGCTCCACTGACAGATACAGGCCTGCTGTGGGCGCAGACAGCGAGAGCAAACGAGGCGTTTAATACCGCGTCTCCGCCAACCCATTAAATTGCTTCGCCAGATACGTTGCGTAGTTATCGGTCATGCCGGCGATAAAATCGATTGCGCGCATCATGCATTGGTAACGGCGCTCGGTGGCGTCGAATTTATCGAGGTTTGGTGGAAAGGTGTGTTTGCCGATTAGATTGATCAGTCGCTCGTGGCGAAAATTATGGCGCTCGCCATCGGCGTAACCGATCACGGCGTCGATCAGGCTATCGAGCAGGGTGCCAATCACTTGATAGGCACCGATTTCCAATTCGATTTTGCGCGGATGTTCGAATACTTGTTTACGTGCCAGTTGTTTTGCGCCTTCGACTGTTTCGCGTACCGGCGGTGCGCACAGGCTGATTAAATCGTTATCGATTTTTCCGTCGAGTAAATCATCGTGATGCCGCATGAAAGCCTGCACGCCGGCATCGATAAAATGTTCGATGATGCTGCCGCGCAGTAAAGCGGCTTTGCGTCCCGGCCGTAAATCGGAGCGCACCAATTCCGCGACTTCGCCATTATTCGGCAGCACCGGTTGCAACAATGGCAGCACTTCATGCCAGTGCAACAAATCCATTTCGAGTCCGTCTTCCAAATCGATAATGCCGTAACAAAAATCGTCAGCGGCCTCGACTAAAAACGCGAGCGGGTGCCGACAAAAATAATTGGCGCTGCGCTCGCGCAAGCCGTTGGCCCGACACACTTCCAACAGCGCATCTTGCTCGGCGGAAAACGCGCTGAATTTATCGGGACGCGGTGTGCGTTTGGATTCACCGGCCAACCACGGATATTTTAAAAAGGTGCCGAGCGTCGCATACGTCAGGCGCATGCCGTCGTCGTATTGGTGATATTCGGATTTAGTCAGAATGCGAAAGCCCTGTGCGTTACCTTCGAAGCCTTCGAGATCGGCGCGCTGATTCGTATCGAGGCCATCGAGAAATTTGCGGCCGCTATCTTGAAACCAGGCGCGAATCGCGCGCTCGCCGGTGTGGCCAAACGGCGGATTGCCAATGTCATGCGCGAGACACGCCGATTGCACGATATCGCCGAGATCGGTCGCTTCGATACCGGCTGGCAACAATGCGCGTGTGCGCAATGCTTCACCGACGCGAATGCCGAGCGTGCGGCCGACGCACGATACTTCGAGGCTGTGCGTCAACCGATTATGAATATGATCGTTGGTTGCGAGCGGATGCACCTGCGTCTTGCGCGCGAGGCGACGGAACGCACCGGAAAAAATAATTTTGTCGTGATCGCGCAAAAATGCATTGCGCCCGGATTCCTCTTTCGCTGGTCGATTGCCGAGACGTTTTTTATTGAGCAGTTGCGTCCATTCCATTATGGTCGATCAACCGCTCGCCGAGACACGTATCGGTGCGATCTTATAAATCACTCGCGTCGAATTCGGATCGCGAAACGGATAATCCTTGCCCATATATTTGTGCGAGAGTTTATCGATATGCGCATCGGCGCCTTCTTCAGTCACTTCCACGACGGTGCCGCGCACCTGCAAATAGCGATACGGATTTTCCGGATCGCTAATCGCCAACGCGACGCGTGGATCGCGGCGCATGTTGCGATCTTTCTGCCGATCTTTAGCTGAGTTAATAACGACGTAACCGCCGTCGTATTCGCACCACACCGGCGACACTTGCGGGCTGCCATCGGGCATCAGCGTGGTGAGATGTGCAAAGGCGGGCTTCTGAAACAGATCGAGATAATTTTCCGGAATCGATGCGGCCATGATTGCGATCCTGCTGCAGTGGAGAGAGGTGTAACTTATGTCAGCATTCGTGAATGTGCAACCGCGAACATTATTTCATCGCGCGGTCGTGCAATTTCCCTAATCGGTAGGCGTCCAAAATGGCGATAACCCAGCATGCGAAAAATATCCACCATGCGATATTCGACAACCCTGAGCCATCGCCACTGCTTGCTTCCGCGACCTTGGCGGAAATCACATCGGCATCGAGAGGGATTTCGCCATTCGCAATTTTATCGGCGAGCACAGTCGCCTGTTGCAATGCCTTTGTCATAATCACGCCGAGTGCAAGCAGCGAGATAGTCAGTAATGACATGCCGCGCCAATAATATTTCAGCAACAGATGACCGGCACCAGGACAGACGATGCCGGAGAGCAGAGCAGCCTTGTTAGATAGCTTCATCAGTACAGTGTCCGTATTTTTGTGTTCGTTATGAATTCTTATGGGTGCGAAATAATCGCAGCCGATTGGCATTCATCACCACGGTCACTGACGATAGCGACATCGCCGCGCCGGCGAGTACCGGATTCATCAGTACGCCAAACAATGGATACAAAATACCGGCGGCGATCGGAATACCGAGCACATTGTAAATAAATGCACCGAATAGATTCTGTTTGATATTGCGCAATGTCGCCTGCGAAATTTCGATCGCATCGGCGATGCCGTGCAGCGAGCCGCGCATCAGCGTGATATCGGCGCTTTCGATGGCGATGTCAGTGCCGGTGCCGATCGCGAAACCGACATCGGCCTGCGCCAGCGCCGGCGCATCGTTAATGCCGTCACCGACCATGCCGATTTTTTTGTTTTGTGCGCGCAACTCGGTAATTTTTTCGGCTTTATGTTCGGGTAATACTTCGGCAAATACTTCGTCGATGCCAACCGCTGTTGCGATCGCCTGCGCGGCAATGGCGTTGTCGCCGGTCAGCATCACTACTTTTAAGCCGCGCGCATGCAGGCGTGCAATTGCTGCGGCGGAATCTTCCTTGATGCGATCTGCAACACCGATAACGCCGAACGCGCGTTGATCGACCGCGATAAATAAAGGAGTCGCGGTTTGTGTGACCATGCGTGCGGCCGCGTCGAGCAACGCGCTGCAATCGATGCCCTGTTGCTCGAGCCAGCGGCGATTACCGATCAAAACGGTATTGCCATTCACATCGGCGCTGACGCCTTGGCCGTTGTGCGCTAAAAAATTATGCGCTGGTTGTGGCTGCGTGCGTTTGCCGCTCGCTGCCCGCACAATCGCGCGCGCCAGCGGATGCTCGGAATATTGTTCGACGCTCGCCGCGAGCTGCAGCAATTGTTGTTCGTTGCCATCGCACGCAAAAATATCGATCACATCGGGTTTACCTTCAGTGATCGTGCCGGTTTTATCGAGCACGATGGTGTCGAGCTGCGCACTGGTCTGCAACGCATCGCCGCGTCGAATCAAAATACCGGCGCTCGCCGCTTTGCCGATGCCAACCATCACCGACATCGGTGTGGCAAGGCCGAGCGCGCACGGACACGCAATAATTAATACCGTCATCGCCGCGACCAGCATGTGTGCCATTTTCGGTTCGGGTCCGAATTGCCACCATGTGAACGCGGCAGCGATTGCGATAGCGACAACAATCGGAACGAAGATGGCGGAAATCTGATCGGCGAGTCGGCCGATCGGTAATTTGCTGCCCTGCGCATTTTTCACCAGCGCAATGATGCGTGCGAACGCGGTGTCGGCGCCGATGCGCGTAGCGCGAAACACCAGGCTGCCGCTTTGATTCAAGGTGCCGGCGGCAACGGTCGCATTTTTTTGTTTGCGCACCGGCATCGGTTCGCCGCTCAGCATGCTTTCGTCGACATAACTATCGCCGTCGACGACGATGCCATCCACCGCAATTTTTTCGCCGGGACGCACGCGCAGCAGATCATCGATGCGCACACGCTCGACCGCAATTTCTTCTTCGCTCGCATTGCCATCGTTGTCGGCGGTGTTGGTATTGGCGACGATGCGATGCGCGAGCTGCGGTTTTAAATCGAGCAGGCGACGAATCGCCTGTGAGGTTTTGCCGCGACCGCGAATTTCCAGCGCCTGGCCGAGATTGATCAGGCCGATGATCATCGCGCTCGCTTCGAAATACACCTGCCGCGATGCCATCGGAAATGCGGCGGGAAATATGACTACCAGCATCGAATACAGCCACGCGGCACCGGTGCCGAGCGCGATCAGCGTATCCATCGTCGCGTGTCCGTGCTTCAGTGCCTGCCAGGCGCCGCGAAAAAAATGGCCGCCGGCGATGAACAACACAGCGAAAGTCAGTACACCGATCGCGCCCCATATCCATTGCGAAGCGCCGCTCATTACCATCATGCTGTTGGCGCCGGCGATGCGATCGCCGATCACTCCCCACAGCATTAAAGGTGCGCCGAGGCCGAGCGCAATCGTCATATCGCGCAAACGTTTTTTATATTGCACGAGTTCGAGATCTTGATCGTTGGTGTCGCTGTCGGCGTTGAGCAGCGTTGCGTCATAGCCGGCATTTTTTACCGCGGCGATTAATGCATCGGCATCGGCCGCGCCTTCGACAATAGCGCTGCGGTCGACCAGATTCATCGCCGCGCTTTTTACATTGGGCACTGCGCGCAGTGCAGTTTCGATCGTGTTCACGCAGCCGGCGCAGCGCGCGCCGTGAATTGCGAGCGTAAATTTGGTTGGCGTCGCTGCGGCCATATGCAGATGATCGTGCATGCCGTGTTGCATATGTTCGTGCTGCGCGTGATCCATCGGTGTAGGCGCCGATGTGTTTGCTTCGTGATGCGATTGATGAGGCTTCATCGGTTGTGCTCCTCATGCCAGTGTTCGATCAAATGACAAATGCTGCGGCCATTTGGCATGCCATCGGGCAATGTCTGCCATTGCTGCATGGCGTCGTGCATGCGATTGCGCAACGCTTTTAATTCACGCAATTGTTGTTCGACGGCAATGAGTTTTTGCGCGAATAGATCGCGTACGCGCGGACACGGCGAGCGATGTCGATCGGCATCGTGCAGAATTTCGGTGATTTCCTTCAGCGTAAAACCCAATTGCCGCGCCGTGCGCACGAAGCGCAAGCGCTGCAGATCGTGTTCGTCATAAAGCTGGTAGCCGTTATCTTGATGGCGACGCGGATTCAACAACCCGGCGCGGCTGTAATAGCGCACCGTGTCCGCGCTCACGCTGGCCGCTTTCGCTAATTCGCCCACTTTCATCGTCGATCTCCCCGGTATGACCGTTGCAGCCCCGTACGACCGTTGCGAGGAGGAGTATACGACCTGTGAGTTACTCACAGGTCAAACACCGCAGCCTATAACCATCAGCGCTTAGCTTATGCCTTATAAGCAAATGAAAAATCGATATTTTTTAAAATGAATTGCGCTGTGTAGATTCTCCGCCATGCGCTTACGTGGCGCCCTGGCTCGTATTTTTAAATCTGACACAAGGAATGCTCGACATGAAAAAACCGACTGCGCAACGCTTCGCGTTGACCGCCGCGCTGATTGGCGCCCTCACCGCAAGCGGCGTTGCCGCTGCGAAAGATATTGCGCTGCTGAATGTTTCCTACGACCCGACGCGCGAATTGTACGAAGCCTATAACCCCGTGTTCGCGGAATACTGGAAAGCAAAAACCGGCGACAGCGTAAAAGTGAGTCAATCGCACGGTGGCTCTGGCAAACAGGCACGCGCGGTGATCGATGGTTTGGGCGCAGACGTGGTGACACTGGCGTTGGCCGATGACATCAATGCCATCGCAAAAAATTCGCAAAAAATTTCCGCCGACTGGCAAACAAAATTGCCATCGAATAGCGCTCCTTACACATCGACGATTGTGTTTCTGGTGCGCAAAGGTAATCCGAAAGCCATCAAAGACTGGGGCGATCTGGTGAAACCCGGCGTCGAAGTGATCACGCCGAATCCAAAAACTTCCGGCGGCGCACGCTGGAATTATCTGGCTGGTTGGGGTTGGGCGCTGAAAAAAGAACTCGGCGATTTCTCGAAATTGAAAAATCCAAACGATCCGGCGGTGATTGCGGCGCAGAAAAAAGCGCAGGCGTACATCGGTGAATTGTACAAACACGTGCCGGTGCTCGATTCGGGCGCGCGGGGCTCAACAGTGACATTCGCTGAGCGTGGTCAAGGCGATGTGTTGCTAGCGTGGGAAAACGAGGCGTATCTGTCGCTGAAAGAGTTCGGCGCCGATAAATTCGATATCGTCATTCCGTCGATCAGTATTCTCGCCGAGCCGCCGGTCGCGGTGGTGGACGCAAATGCGAAGCAGCACGGCACCGAGGCTGTCGCGAAAGCGTATCTCGAATATTTGTATTCGCCGGCTGGGCAAAAAATTGCGGCGAAGAATTTTTATCGCCCGGTGAAACCCGAACTCGCGGATAAAGCTGATGTCGATCGCCTGCCGAAATTCCCGTTGTTCAAACTGGACGATGTATTTGGTTCGTGGCCGCAGGCAACGGCAGCTCATTTCGCCGATGGCGGCATCTTTGACCAGATCTACGTTAAATAAACTGACTCGTTAAGTAGAAGCTATCGACATGGCCTTCGTTCAGCGTTCTCTGTTGCCGGGCTTCCGCCCGGCATTGGGTTTTACCGTGTTTTATTTAAGCGTGTTGGTGTTGATACCGCTTAGCGCGTTATTGCTTAAATCGTTCGGTTACGGCCCGCAGCAATGGTGGGATTTGCTGACCGGGCCGCGCGTGCTCGCATCGTTTCGCGTCAGCCTCACCGCATCGCTGCTCGCAGCAGCAATCAATGTGGTGCTCGGTTTATTGATTGCGTGGGTGTTGGTACGTTATCCGTTGCCGTTTAAGCGGTTATTCGATGCCTTGATCGATCTGCCGTTCGCATTACCGACGGCAGTGGCCGGCATCGTGTTGACGGCAATTTATGCGCGCAATGGTTGGATCGGCCAATACCTTGAGCCACTCGGTTTTAAAGTCGCGTTTTCGCCGACCGGCATTACCGTTGCGCTGATTTTTATCGGGCTGCCATTTGTAGTGCGCACGGTGCAGCCGGTATTACAGGATCTCGATCCGGCCGAAGAAGAAGCCGCATCGAGTTTGGGTGCGGGGCGCTGGCAGGTATTCAGAAAAATTATTTTTCCGAATATTTTGCCAGCGTTGCTCACTGGGTTTGCGTTGGCATTTGCGCGCGGTGTCGGCGAATACGGCTCGGTGATTTTTATCGCGGGCAATCGTCCACTGGTATCTGAAGTAGTACCGCTGCTGATCATGACCAAACTCGAACAATACGATTATGTCGGCGCCACTGTAATAGGTATGGCAATGCTGATTATTTCGTTTGTGCTGTTGTTAGTGATCAATGCGTTGCAGGCGTGGACGCGCAGGCGGGCGGGTGCTTTATAGAATTATGATCCGAGGGTTCGCGACATTCCCGAAGTTGTTCCGGGACACGCGGCGCCCTCTGTTTATAAAACAAAATAGGTCCATGTAGCTCGTCAGCGACGTCCTTGTCGCTGACGGTCCCGGAACAACTTCGGGAATATCGCTCCTTAGCATCGGCAGGCAGATAGAAATATGAGTTCATCTTTAGTCGCTTATCGCGTTGCGACATCGTCGAAATCGAAAATCGACTGGGCACGCTGGATTCTAACCAGCGCCGCGCTGCTGGTTATCGGCATATTTCTCGTGCTGCCGTTGCTGACCGTATTAGTGGAAGGCTTACGCAAAGGCAGCGATGTTTATTTTGCGGCGTTAACCGAACCCAATACCTGGGCAGCAATTAAATTGACGCTGCTGGTGGCGGCAATTTCGGTGCCGCTGAATACGGTGTTCGGCGTGGCGGCGGCGTGGGTGATCGCGCGGTTCGAATTTCGCGGCAAAAATATTTTGCTGACGCTGATCGATCTGCCGTTCTCGGTATCGCCGGTGATCGCGGGTCTGATTTATGTGCTGGTGTTTGGCGCGCGCGGATGGCTCGGTCCGTGGCTGGGCGAACACAACATTCAAATTTTATTCGCGGTGCCGGGGCTGGTACTGGCCACAATTTTTGTGACCTTTCCCTTCGTCGCACGCGAATTGATTCCGTTGATGCAGGAGCAGGGGCGCGACGAAGAAGAAGCGGCGCTGTCGTTGGGCGCGAACGGTTGGCAAATGTTTTTCAAGATCACCTTGCCGAATATCAAATGGGCACTGCTGTATGGCGTGATTCTGTGTAACGCGCGGGCGATGGGCGAGTTTGGCGCGGTGTCGGTGGTGTCGGGTCATATTCGTGGCTTGACCAATACCTTGCCGCTGCACGTCGAAATTCTCTACAACGAATATAACTTTGCCGCGTCATTCGCAGTGGCGTCATTACTGGCACTGCTTGCTGTCGCGACATTGATTTTGAAAAGTGTGCTGGAATGGAAACAGGAACAGCAGCGCAACGCAGCTGCCGCGAGCACCCAATGGCACCAATCTTTGGTACAGAGTGAATCATGAGCATCATCGTCGAAAACATCAGCAAAAAATTTGGCGAGTTCGTCGCGCTGAATAATGTCAGCCTTGAAATTCCCGAGGGCGAATTAATTGCATTGCTCGGTCCATCCGGCTGCGGCAAAACCTCGCTGTTGCGCATTATCGCGGGTCTCGAACAACCCGATGCCGGACGCGTGTTATTAAACGGCGAGGATCGTACCAGCGATCACGTACGCGAACGCGAAATCGGTTTCGTGTTTCAGCATTACGCGCTGTTTCGCCATATGACCGTGTTCGACAATATTGCCTTCGGTCTGCGCGTAAAAAAACGGCACGAGCGGCCAAGCGACGCGCAAATCAAAACGAAAGTTACCGACTTGCTGAAACTGGTTCAGCTCGATTGGCTCGCCGATCGCTTTCCCGATCAATTGTCCGGCGGCCAACGCCAACGCATCGCATTGGCACGTGCGCTCGCGGTCGAACCGAAAGTGTTATTGCTCGACGAGCCGTTCGGCGCGCTCGATGCGAATGTGCGCAAGGAATTGCGGCGCTGGTTGCGACGTCTGCACGATGAATTGCATGTCACCAGTATTTTTGTCACGCACGATCAGGAAGAAGCGATGGAGGTTTCGAGTCGTATCGTGCTGATGAACAAAGGCGTGATCGAACAGGTGGGTACACCGGAGGAAGTGTACGAGCATCCGCGTAATCCATTCGTGTCGCGTTTCCTCGGCGACGTGAATATTTTTCACGGTCGCGTCGAACAGGGCTGGCTCGATCTCGATGGTTGGCGCGTACCAGCACCGCCGCAAACGCGGCACGGCGATCAACTCGCTGCGTATGTGCGTCCGCACGATGTGCAACTGACACGCGAAGGTGAGCCGCATTTGCCGCAGGCGCGCGTACTGCACATTAATCACGGCGGTTCGGTATACAAGCTCGAACTCGATTTGCTCGATCATTCCGGCAAAGCGATCGAAGTGGAAATCTCGCGGCGCGAATTTCAAGAGCTGGCGGTGGAGCCCGGCGACAGCGTGTATATCACGCTATCGAATTCGAAAATTTATCCGACGCCGACCGCAGCAGCTCAGGGTTCGCCAGCTGCAGAAAAAACCGCAGCATTAGTCGATCTCAAGCCGCAGATAACGAATGGCTAAATAGACTTCGCGCAGAAAACACAGGAGTCCGGCGATCAATGAGAGCATCGCGCTGACGAACAATAGCGCGACCAAATTTGCCATGCTCACCGAAATAAAATCACCGATGAACAGCAATGCAATCATCGTGCAGACCAGCAATGCGCAAATCGTGCACAGGCTGATCGACCAATACGTTAACCGCGCGCGCAAAGACAGGCGGCGTAATTCCAGATGAATTTCCGGGTGTTTCGCGGTCGGCTTCTGCGGCAATTCCGCCTCGAGTCGACGTGCGCGATCGACCACGCGGCTGACTCGCCCGGATAGCACACCGAGAATCGCGCCGACGCCGGTCAATAAAAAAACCGGCGCCACCGACAACTGAATCAAATGTGCAATCGACGTTAATGTGGTGTCGCCAAACATAAGTAATCTCAGTGATCGTCAGTTAAAAATGTGCTCAGGCTTGCTTGCCGGCCATGATTTTATAAACAACGCCAGCGAGCGCTGCGCCAATAATCGGCGCCAGCCAGAATAACCATAACTGTGCAATCGCCCAGCCGCCGACGATAAGTGCCGGACCGGTGCTGCGCGCCGGATTCACCGACGTATTGGTGACCGGAATGCTGATCAAATGAATCAGTGTGAGTCCGAGACCAATTGCGATCGGCGCAAAACCGGCCGGCGCGCGTTTATCGGTGGCGCCGAGAATAATCAGCAGAAACATAAACGTCATCACCGCTTCGCAAACGAAGGCCGACACCAAGTTATATCCACCCGGTGAATGCTCTGCAAAACCGTTCGCAGCCAGTCCGCCGCTTAAGTCAAAACCCGGTTTGCCGCTGGCGATGAAATACAACAACGCCGCGGCAACGATCGCGCCGGCAACTTGAGCAACCACATAGGCGGGCAACTCGCTCGCTTTGAAACGACCGCCGACCACCAACCCAACAGTGACCGCAGGGTTTAAGTGGCAGCCGGAGATGTGCCCGATCGCATACGCCATCGTCAATACGGTGAGCCCGAATGCGAGCGACACACCAACCAGGCCGATACCGACATGCGGAAAGGTCGCGGCCAATACGGCGCTACCACAGCCACCGAGTACCAGCCAAAAAGTGCCGATAAATTCTGCAAAAGAACGTTGGGCGAGAGGCATGATGAAACTCCATGTTGTTAATGAGGGCTATCGTTACCGCGTGTTTATTTATTGGTAGGGCCGTCTTATCGGTAAGGGGCATCGTTAACTGCATATCGGAATGCTGTCGAAACGAAGTGTATATAGCGTCGTATCGAATTTACTGTCAACGATCGCGACAGATTTCCGCCGGAAATTCAAATTCGATGGTGGTGTGTTCGAGTTTATGCGGTGCCAGCAGCGCATGAATTTGCTCCTTCAACGCCAATTGCTGCGTGGGCGTTAAATCGAGTTTCAAGGTGACATGCACGGTGAGCACATGATGCTGGCCGTCGAGTGACCATAAATGCAGGTGATGCGTGTCGTCCACGTCATCGAGCTGTTGGAGCTGCGCGCGAATGGTTTCGGTGAGTGCCTGATCGGGCGCCTTCTGTAGAAATATACGCACGGTATCGCGCAGATTGAAAAAGACGTTGTACAGAATGAATAGCGTGAAGCCGATACTGAGTAATGGGTCAATGATGGCCCAGCCGGTGAAGTGTATGGCCACACTCGCGAGCAGCACCGCTACCCAGCCGAGTACGTCTTCGACTAAATGCCAGCTCAGCACTTTCTCATTTTGCGTGTGACCGCCGCGCAGTCGAAATGCCGCCGCACCGTTGACCGCGATGCCGAGCAGTGCCAACCAGAACATGCCGGCGAGATGCGGTGTTTGCGGATGCCAAAGCCGCGGCACGGCATTGATGATAATGATGATGGAGCCAATCAACAGCACGACACCGATCACCAGCGCACTGAGCAGCGACAGACGTCGATAGCCGTAGGTGTAGGCATCGTTGGGATGGCGATGCGACATACGACTGGCGAGCCAGCCGAAACCGATCGCCAGCGTATCGCCAAAATCATGGATCGCGTCCGACATAATCGCGACGCTGTTCGTCATTAGTCCGCCGACCAGTTCGATCAGCGTAAAACAGAAATTCAGCCAGAACGCGAAGCCGATACGACGGCTTTCGTGCTGATCGCCATTAGGGTGATGGGCATGATGAGGGCCGTGCGACGAGTGACTGGAGTGATCGTGAGCCATGATGCGCATCGATGAGGAGTGGACTCGCATTTTGACAAATCCGGCTGCCGTTGTGCAGGGAATATGTGCAGCGAATAATTGTGCAGCCAATCTTTTCCCGCTTAAGATGCGCTTCGGCGTAATTTCCTTCCATCTGGCTTCGATAAAAATATCAAGCGCGGCGCATCATGACGAATGGCCCACAAATCGATTACAACCTGTTTGTCGTGCTGGAGGCGATTTATACCGAAGGCAATGTGACGAAAGCAGCGTACAAACTGCATTTATCCCAGCCCGCCATCAGTCATGCACTGGCACGGTTGCGTGAATTGTTCGGTGATCCGCTATTCGTGCGCAAGGGCAGCTCGATGGTGCCGACGCCGTTGACGCGCAATAGCATCGAATCGATTCGCAGCTCGTTGCGTCATCTTGAAGATAGTATTCGCAACACGGCCGGTTTCGATCCGGCGCTCGCGAAAAAACGTATGACGCTGTGTTTACCGAGCAGCATGGAGACCGCGTTATTACCGGCGCTGTGGCAGCGTCTGGCGAGCGCGGCACCGCAGATCGATCTGGTGGCAAATCGCGGTGAACGCCAGCGTTTGGAGGCGAGACTCGCTTCGGGCGCATTCGATGTCGCTATCGATGTGTTGTTTCGACACTCGGAAGAAATGCATCAGCAACGTATTTTGCGCGATCGGTTGGTAGTGGTCGTGCGCCGCGATCATCCGCATGTACAGCACGGATTTACACTCGAAACCTATTTGCAACAACAGCATGCCTTAGTGTCGTCGCGCCGCCAGGGTCCCGGCATTGTCGATGTCGAACTCAGCCGGCTCGGACTTGAGCGCCGGGTGCGGCTACGCTGTCAGCAGAGCGATACCGCATTTCGCATTGTCGGCGATAGCGATCTGGTATTGACGATGCTCGAATTCGACGCGCGCGCGGCCAACTCCTCATTCGGCCATCTCATCCTGCCGTTGCCGATCGAAACCGACACCATCGATATGTATCTGTATTGGCACAGCTCGGTCGACAACGACCCGGCCAATCGCTGGCTGCGTAATGAAGTGGCGGCGATGTGTGCGACATTGACGAATTAACCAAAAGCAGGATGGCTGAATTCTAAAGTCTGTTAATAACAAACAAGACAAGGGAGTGTTTTAATGTCCACTTTATTCGTAACGCAAGCGGAAATAGTTTCTGGCTGGAGAAAATTGAACATCTGCCGCATTGTGGCGATCGTTGGCTTATTCAGCGCAGGAACAGCTAACGGACAGTCATTACTCGATGAAAGATATAGCGGTGAATGGGGATTTTCCGTAGAAGATCAAATGGATAATAAACACCTCGGAACTTTATCTATCCATGATTGCGTTAACCACCACTGCCAATATTCATTAATGACGGGTACCGAACGCTCAATGTGTTCATCCGAGGGTGAGCTTCAGATCCATTCAGAAAATTTTGCGTCTGAGATGGTTCCTCCCCATGGAGATTCAGAAGAGGGCGATTCTTGTGAAATTGATTTAACACTAATTAATAAAAATTATATATCGGTAAGCTCGAAAGGAAGCTGCACGAGGCTATGCGGGTTAAACGCTTCTTTTGATGCCGAATTAGAGCGCCTCTCTGCCGAGCGATTCTATCCAACAAGCTTTAATTGTTATGAATTCACTTCGCGTATTGAGCTGAGTGTTTGTACGAATAAGAATCTCGCCGAGCTCGATACCCGATTGTACAAATTGTACGATCAGGCACGAGATGCGGCGTCGCAGGAAA
>Ga0070669_100000390_pt1 | contig 33791 bp, 20 predicted proteins | sample KBSS53metaG_FD_64680 | JGI IMG/M metagenome (GOLD analysis project Ga0070669, IMG submission 64680) | Switchgrass rhizosphere microbial communities from Kellogg Biological Station, Michigan, USA - KBS S5-3 metaG | ecosystem: Host-associated > Plants > Roots > Rhizosphere > Soil ...
TTCACATGCTGAACAACCACCGCAGTTGAGATTGGCGAGTTGAAAGGCACCACTCCCGCCAGCATTTCATACAACACAATTCCCAGACTGTAGATATCCGACCGACTGTCGAGTTCTTCTCCCAGACATTGTTCGGGCGACATGTAATGCGGCGTGCCGAGCACGCTGCCCGTCTGCGTCAAGTTACCCGCCGTATCGTCGCGCAGCTTCGCAATTCCAAAGTCGAGCACTTTCACGCGCAGCCGGTTGGCTGAAACGTCGACGATAATATTGTCAGGCTTGATGTCGCGGTGGATGATTTGGCGGCGATGCGCTTCATCCAGCGCCGCGCACACTTGACTAACGATCTCGGCCGCGGCGGTGGGCGTGAGTGGCCCCTGCTGTTTGATTATTCGTCGTAGACTTTCTCCCTCGACCAACTCCATCACCAGATATTGCAGACCGTCATCGGTAACCCCAAAGTCATAAATATTAACGGCGTTTGGATGTTTGAGTCGGGCTGCTGCCTGGGCCTCGCGGCGAAAGCGCTCTCCCGCGCGCGGCTCATTTTGCTCGGAGTGAAGAATCTTAATCGCCACTTCGTCGCCAATGACCAGGCGCGTCGCGCGATAAACCGCTCCCATGCCGCCGGCGCCAAGCTTTGCCTCAATCCGATACTTTCCTTCGATCGTTCGCCCGGTGAGCGGATCCTTTAGAGTGTCGTTGTGATTGGAGACTCCGGCAGAACTCGAACCCGGTCCCTTCGGAAAAGGCTCACGCACACGCGTCACTTCGTCATCGGTGACGTCGATATTCGTCTCGTGCCCCGCGGGCAAACCTGAAGAAACGGCGAGCGCCGCACCGCAGCTCTGGCAAAACCGAGCCTGTTCATTATTCGTTGACTGGCAAGTTTGGCAGATCATCTTGACTTAGGAACGGTGAGTTTGGGCTTAGTTACCACAGCCTATACAGACACTCCATCTACGGTTTTCATAAGAGAAGCTCGCGAACGATTGCACTCGTTGGACCTTACCGAAGAATTGCATGGTCACATCTGTTGGAACCAGATCGTATTCAATCGGCACGCGCTTTGAATCGACGATTGTAGTGGCTGTAATGATCGGGTTTCGGAAGTTTGCAAAGCGAAATCCCGCCCCACCAAGTCCGCCTTCATCGTTTCCCCAGGCTTCGAAGTATTTGCTGCGTTTTGCTTTGGCCGTAAAGACCTCCTGTCCTCCAGCGCTCCGGCGAATGTAGCCACTTCTTGCAAGCAATTCATTTAGATTGGGATATTCGCTGACAACCACGAACTCCTCGTTCTCTTCTTTGTCGTCGGGACTGTAACAAGCACGACAGGTCAACATTGTGTTATCCACTGACGCATTATTGATGTCCCGCAACAAAATCCGTTTGGCAACAGCCATCGTGAGAGTAGAATTTTTCACTTTACACGGCTTACCCCCGCACGGGCCTTGCGCCCAAAGGTCTCCGCTGAGGCCAATGAGTAAAGCGGCTATGCTAACGATTTTCAATTTCGAAGACGGGGCTTTCATATGCATTCCAATTCTTTCGCCAGAGCTCCGCGGCCGGCTGCTTAACCGAGCCACTCAGTTTTTACCCGCGAGGAGATCCAGCAGTCCGCCGCCCGCGACGCAAGCACTGCCGAGCAGGGATGCGTGCGCGCCGAACGAATAGCTGAACATTCTCTGAGTAATCATTCCCAATACGTCCTGGTTAAGTTGCTGATTGAGAGTCAAGTATTGGTAAAGAATGATGAGAGTGCTTAGTCCGCCGGCGGCGATCAATAATGGGCCCGCAGCTCTGCCTGGTTGTTGGCCAGAACCGGCGTAACACGCAGCCAGCAGGAAGAGCACTCCTATCATGCTCAGCGGCACGAGGAGCAAAGTTGGTATGCCGGGAAAGCTCACACCGGCTGGACCGCTTCCGGTGGCGAGTTGAAAGCCCGACAAGTTCGCGCTCGCGAGAATAAGATTCAGTTCAATCCAGGGAAAGAAAAAGCAGACAATTACGAGCATAGCTGTTACCAAACCGACCCGGTGGCCAGTGGTTAGCTGAGATCTCGTGTCCATGGGGGACCTCCTAAGGTGAGTTAGTGGGAACGCAAGAGGCGTTGGACCATCTCGAGGTAAGGTTTTCCTAACGCCGATAGTTCTCTGTCGAAGCTATAAAAATTGTAGTCACGTCTTTTACCGTTCACATTGACCTTGGTATTGAGATAGGCAGCAGTCGAGTTCTTCATCTGAATGCTTCCCACCTGAACCTGGTCATAAGAAACCTTGAAATCCTCCGTCGGGCTTCGAATGCCTCTAAACTCCAGTTCGTTCTTGCCGAGGTTCAGCTGGGCTTCACACAATTCATGGCCCTTGTTTAGTTCAAACTTCTCCGCAGTATGCCGCCGAATACGCAGAGCCACAGTTTCGTTACCGGCCAGTGCTTTTTCCAGATGCGCTTGCGCGTTGGCGAAATCACCACGTTCGACCTGGACCAGTCCTACCAGCCGGTGCGCCGCGGGGCTCGCGGCATCGGCTTCAAACATGAATTGCGTTAACTTCAAGACGTCGTCATACGCCCGGTTGAGAAACAGCGACGCCGCCTGCGTTTGCAAAGCAGCGAGCGGCAAGCGCTCCAAATTGATTTGTTTCGCAACCGTCTCTTCCGGTCCAACCGAAAGCTCAAATGTCGTCGGCGCATACCCTAGTGCTTCCACATTAATGTGATGTTGACCCGGACTGAGAAGGATCCTGTCAGATACCGATTTCGCGGGTGCTTGCTGGTCTATATTGACGCGCGCGTTCTGGACGTTTGAAGTCAGCTGCAAGGTAGCGCTGATGGGTGACAAAGAGAGTACGACTTCACGCGAAGCCCATTCGGGCGCAAGGAGTACTGTCCTTGTGTCGCTTAGGTAACCCTTCTTTCGCGCTTCGATCAGCAGTGTGGGTTTGTCCAAAAAAAAGGTAAACAATCCGCTACTGTCACTTTTACCGACCGCTTGTTTCTGGCCTTCAAAGTAGATATCGCATTCGACCGGTTGCGTGCGAATGCGAAGCGTAACGCCCTTCGCTCGCAGCGAGGCCTTCAGTTCCTGCTGATCGTCGCAGTCCACTTTTCTGATCTCTGGCCCAAAGAGTTCATAACCCGGCTTGGTCACTGTAACCTTGTAAAACTGGTTACCTATGACCTGGAAGGTGTACCCACCCAGGTCATCTGTCACCATTTTGCTAAGTTGACGAAACTTGCCGCGCTTCGATTCACTACCCTCCAAAGAAATCTCACAGTCTCGCATTCCGCAAACCACTACGAGGTCGGAGTCTTCGCAAACAGGTGCGGGCGTGACAGCCGAGGGGGTACTGTCTCGCGGTGCGCGTGGTCCGCGAGGAATGTTTCTAATCTTGCGGACACCAGGAACGTGAACCACAGGACAGGGCTTACCGCCGCAGGGACCTTGCGCGAACGTTGAAGCGCCACTCGCGAAGAGAAATATCAGCGGGAGCAGTAATGTAAGTTTTCGAGCTATCACGATCGTATGCATCGATCAGCGGATAACGCCGTCCGTATTCAATTCGGGGTCAAACGCGATTAGATAGTCTTTGGCCTGTTGGACCTCACTCGTGCGTTTGTCTCCCGTGAGAAAAACAAATCGCAGATAGTCTTCGACGGCCTGTTGCTTATTCGCGGCACTCTGAGCGCGACGGTAATAACTGAGCGGCAACTCACGGAGTTGAGTAATCGCTAGCAAGTGAGCATCACTCTTAATCTTGCTTACGATCCTGCTAAAAAACTCGCGGCCATCAGGCGTGGGGCAATAGTTGTCGCGCGCGCGATAATCCTGTTGATTAACTCCGGTACGTTCAACACATTCCCATTGATCGGCGGCTTGGAGTGTGTCGCCGGCACGGGCGCCACGCGCGATGCTGTCGCTCGCTCGCAACGACATCCTTACCGCCCCGGCCAGGCGTTTCGGGTTCTCCCGGAAGTAATACTGTTCCGTGACATTGCGCGGAAACTGATCGCGGTAAGCTCTAAGCTGCGCCACTTGTGACTGAAGCTGCCCGCAGCCCGCCTCGCCGTATTGCTTCTTACAATTCTTGTACTGCTCATTAACTGCGTCGTGTTGACGATCGGCCTCCTTCCAACGCGGGTTCTCATAGCTGTAGGAAGACTGAACATTGTGAGGGTTCTCAGTGAAATCGACCCCGGCTGAAAGTACACTGCCGGCGAAAATCACCACCGGCGTATTAGCCCTTCCGGCCTGGATTGCCTGCCACGCCCCTGCCGCCTCGCGCGCATCGAGAATTGCTGGTTGGGCCAGGCCCGAGGACGTGGCGGCAGAATGAATGGCATCGGTTACTTCATTAGCGACGAATGCGGCTTCATCGCTTCTCGACTCGTTTTGAAAGACAGCGCCAATGCTGACGCGAGTTCGTTGCTGAAAACGTTCACGAGCATTCGCCAGCATGCCGCCAAGTTCAGCATCGTCTGACACGTACGACTGTGCAGTCGTTAAATAGACATATGCTGTACCGTCGTCATTGCGCGCCAGCGCCTTGCGGGCTTCGCCTTTGCAAAAATCGGACAGGCTACGGTTGGCAGCCGCCAGCAGAACCCTAATTGGATCATCAGTGCAAAGTTCGTTGGCGAGGATCAGTTTTTCTCTGGCCTCGCGAAAATCCTTTTTGTTAACCATCGAAATGGGCTTAGGGTTAACAGCGCCGGCCGTAGTCACCACTGCTCTGCGCCGCCCGGGACGGGCCGTGGCCGTGGCGCCAATGCCGAGCAACTGACGCGCCTGGCTATAGAGTTGTTGCGCATACTCGCACTTGGCAGTTTTGAGCTCGACCGCCAACCGCGGGTCTGCCGTGCAGTCACTATCAGCAATCTGTTTCTCCAATAACTCCTTGGCTTCCTTAGGTCGGCTTATCTGCCGATTCTTTTTGGAGTCGCGGACGGCAATTTCATTCCTTGCCCTGCAAACGCAGGCGCGCGCACGCTCTGAATTCGGCAGACGCTTCCAGGCGATTGCGCAGTCACCGAGTGAGGCCTCCAACTGTTCCGCCAGCCAGGCCTTGTCAGCCGCGTTAATGTGTAACTCATGACTCTGTTCCAGCGAATGCTGGTACATTTGCTTTAGTTCAGGCCAGGTGCTCAGGTATTTCGTAATCGGTTCCGCTGCAGCGATCGCCTCATCCCACTTTTCCGACTTGATAAGTTGCTCAGTCTTGTTGCGCGCATTTTCAACGTCTTGCTGAGACCGGGCAATTTCGGCGGCAAGCTGTTGGGTTGTTTCGTCGTCACGTATGCCTCGGGTGCGGCCAATGCGATCTTTCGCTTTTGCTAAAGAGGCGTAGTCGCCGTCAATAAACCGGCGGAGGTCTCCGCGGGCGCATTGAATCAATGCTTCATGCATCTTCGCGTTGGCTTCGCTGCTCCGATAATTGTTGGTTTTCTTGAGGTACGCTTCCCAGATAGCAACACTTCCCTCGTCCGCAGCGTGAGCAAAAAGGGCATCATTCAGTGCCGCGCCCTCGGGAACAAAATAGACCTTCCAAACTGATCGCAACGGCAAATCAACCTTGCGTTTTTGTTTGCCCTCTCGTGCTTCGCCGGTGAGCATCACGCCATAAAACGACGACAGGGGTGGGTCGGCATTCTTCTGCGGTTTCATGTCGTCGGGAATTGTTCCCAGAGACGACTGGCCCACAACTGAAACGGCGGTGAGCACACCAGTATTTTCCCACCTCAGTGAATAGAGTTCGCGCAGCTTGCGTTTGATGGAATCTTCATAGGCTTTCCGCGACACGGTTGTGTTCGGGCTCGACACTGGAGAGTTGAGGAGGCGTACTTCGTCTTTGTTGTTGAGCTTGGCATCAAAAATTATTTGATAATTCAAATCTGCTGCGCCTTCGCAGCCATTACTCCCCTCGCCTGACCGCAACACGACAATCGCTTGTTTACCCTGGGCCTTGACTGATCCTGCAACCGTGAGCAGCAAGCAGACAACTAGAAGGAACTGGGAGAATTGTTTTCCCGTCGGCAGCATGTGAGCCCTCCTTTGAGCTGATAAGGCAGAGATTAAAATAACTACGGCATATCCATCGCGCATCTAAAACCTGTTTTGTCGCCGACTCCTTTGTAACCAGATCGATATGTCGCGCTCGCGTAATTCGGTGCGCTCTCCCAGGAACCGCCACGAATCACCTTTTCACCGCCGGAGCTGGGATTGGCCAATCTACCGCCGGGATATGGGCTCCAGTCGCTGGCGGTCCACTCCCAGGCGTTCCCGATCAAGTCCTGCACGCCGAACGGCGACTCGCAGTTATAACTTCCGACGTTAGTAAGCCCATTGCGCGCTCTACCTTCGTCAGCCGCGTTGGCACAACCGCGTTTCCAGGTCGTCCCCCAGGGATAAGGAAGACCGGCCGGGCCCCGAGCGGCAAACTCCCACTCCTGCTCGGTCGGCAGACGCTTGCCAATCGATCGGGCGTAAGCCGTTGCTTGTTCCCAGGTAATTCCAGTCACCGGTTGGTTGCCAGTGCCTGGAGGATAAGTTCCGTTGGTCCAGTTGGCGGGCATGGCGCTGCGATCCTTGTCAACAAATCGCTTGTAGGCTTCGCAAGTCACTTCATGAGCATCAAGGTAGAATGGCTTGACCGTGACGAGATGAGCAGGCCTTGAATCCGGATCGCCAACGTTGCTACCCATTAGATAATCCCCGCCAACGACAGCAACCATTCCGGCCGGCGCCCCCTGGTCCACCGCTGCTTTAGGTTGAGCCGGCGACGACACCGGCGGATTTGAAGCGGTCTCCTGCGCTGGTTGAGTATTCCTGGAGGCCACGCTTTCGGTCGTTTTCTTTTCCTTATCTGCTCGCGGCCAGAGTGCAAACACTAGTACCAGGGCGACAATCGCTAAGGCAGCGAGACCGGCGCCGACATACTTCGTCGGAATTGATTGCTTCAGGCTGGCGGTGGTGGCCGCGCCGTTTTCCGCAGTCAAACGGGAGACGCCGCCTAACGATGGACTCCCGCCGCGCGGACTGGGCAGATAAACTGTTTTCGATAAATCCGGTTGCGAGGGTGAAACTGCTTTGCGTCGTTCTATGGTTTCTTCATCGCTGACTACGTTCGGAGGAAACGATAGCGGCGCTTGAAACCCGGCCACTGAATGGGCGGGCGCATCTTCACCACGCAGGGCCGCTCTCAATTCCTGGGCCAACTCGCCCGCGGTGGGCGGTCTGGCATTACGGGCTTTTTCGATGGCGTGCAAAACAACGGCCTCGAGGGCTCGAGGCACAGCCGGGTTGATTTCGCGGAGCGAGGGCGGCGGCTGGCTTACATGTTGCACTACTACTGCGGTCGAGATCGGTGAGTTGAAAGGAACTCTTCCGCATAACATTTCATATAGCACGATCCCCACGCTGTAGATGTCGGCCCGCGAATCCAATTCTTCACCCAGGCATTGCTCGGGTGACATGTAATGAGGCGTCCCCATGACACTGCCTGTTTGAGTAATGTGGCTGGCGGTGTCGTCTCGCAATTTGGCAATGCCGAAATCGAGGACCTTTACGCGAAGCCCACCGGGTGTTGAGTCGATGATGATGTTGTCGGGCTTAATGTCCCGGTGAATAATGTGACGGCGGTGCGCCTCGTCAAGCGCCGCACACACCTGCGAGATAATCTCGACGACAGCGGCAAAACCAAGTGGGCCCTGCTTAGTTGCCTCGCGCAAACTCTCGCCTTCGACAAACTCCATTACGAGGTACTGAAGGCCGTCAGCGGAAACGCCAAAATCATAAATGCTGACGGCATTCGGATGTTTCAAACGGGCGGCGGCCTGGGCCTCGCGACGAAATCGTTCGGAGGAATTGGCGTCAGTCTGATCCGGGTGCAGAATCTTTATTGCGACTTCGTCCCCGATCAAAAGCCGGGTTGCACGATAAACCGTGCCCATTCCCCCGACGCCGACCAAACCGTCGATCCGATAACGACCGTCAATGGACTTTCCCAGCCTTGGGTCTCTCTGTTTCTGTTCGAGGACCGCTCCATCGCCGAGGATGGCGCCGGCTGCTTTGTCGGATTGAGCCTGCAGCGTCGCACCGCAACCGTTACAGAAGCGAGCATTTTCAGCGTTCTGATTTCCGCAACTCGAGCAAATCACCAGTAATGAATCTCACCTTCCGCTAACTTAATCCGTCCCACTCAGCGCCGGACTGGCGGGAGGTCCTCTTCACGCAGGACCATCTTTATTGCCAACAATGAACGGGTCCGCGTGACCGACATGTTCCTCAACATCTCCTGGTCAGATTGGGGCATCCGGTTTGACAACATGTTTAGGTTGATCGACTGCGCCAGATTAAAGGTTCCCGAAACAAGTGCGGCCGCCGACTCGTCTTTCATCTTTGCGATCAATTCTGCCGGAAAGGTATTGCCGCTCCGCGTAATTGCAAATCCAATCGCGCTCGGAAATCCGATTTTGTCTATAACAAAACCTAACGGCCCTAAACCGGAAAGACTGAACACGGCGGCTACGACTTTCACTCCCACCTCGGCAATCATCTGGTGCTCCAGCGGTAAGGCCATCGCAAACGAAATCGGCTGTTTGCCTCTTACAAAACGTCCCAGCAGCGAATTGAACGGCGGCCGGGAGGTTAGACTCTCGCGCGGGTTTAAGCTGACGTCGATCAGGCCTTCGATCGCCTTTTGCGATCCAATGATCAGCATGCCGGGCCGCAGCAGGGTGGCGCAGGATCTGTCTGGCTGGTTGAAGTAGACCGTGTGTCCCTTGTACTTCAGTTCGGAGGAGCTTTGGGACTTTAGCGCAGCATCAACCGCCGCCAAGTTAAATGTTCCGCGAAAGATTCCCGCCAGAACTCCGGAAGGCGAGCTATTGATGCCGCTGAAAACTACAATCTCAGTTACCTCGCTCCCGCTTATCTTCAACGATGCAAGTCCGCGGTCGAGTTGATCCGCATTCAGCATCGCCCGAAACCGAGGGTCGCGGTCCACCACGCTCCAGTTGATCTTCGCTACGGCGACCGCTGTGGGCGGTACCAGCGCGATGGGATCCATCGGCCGTTGGGCCACAGCATTGCTAAGACCAGGAAGCAGCCCAAAACCGACAATGCATACCGACAGCAGTCGCCTCAGTGCTACGTGATAAGTTGAAGGAGTCTGACAGTTTGGCATAAACAGTCGTCTCCGAAATGCCTGCCTTCGCGCAGCCATTCGATTGTTTCGTTGCGCGCCAGAGGCAAGTTAAGCCGCTTGTTGAGCCTTGGGCCGTAAAGCCATCAAGCCTATGACGAATCCGGCTGCCGCCCCGATTAGAGCGCCCACCATCATGTAGTTGAACGAAGTTTCGGCGGTGGAAATCAACAATCTGTCCAGGCCGCTCAGGTTTGCTCCGCGCGTGATGACCGTTTCCAGGGGCAACTGACCAACCAGAAAAGCCGAAGGTCGAAGTAGAAATCCAATGCAACCGCCGACGAAAAACCCGATGATGCTCAAACCTAGTTTCTTCATCACAACTCCTTAGCTGATCTTGTGCAGCCGTTAGAGAACGTCTTTCCTCTTTAAGGCCCACATCGTTAGTCCCAAAAACAGGACATTAAATAACGCCAGCACGCCGCTATCGAGCGCAACTCGCGCGCGATACGCCGACGCAATTTCGTCTTCGCTCTTGCCCTCAAAGACGCGCTCGTATTCAGCCACACTCAGGCTTGCGGCGAGTTTGTCACGCGCCTCCTTGTCGTTGATGCTGACGTCATGGGCCAATGCTTCAATGGTCCAGCGGGCAACCATTAACGCTGCCGCATAACCGGCCATGCCTAAACCGTCGCGCTTGCCCACCGCTTCAAGCTGTTGCGGCACCGCCTGTTGATTCGCTGGCCCAGATGACCCTTTCTTGGCTTTTTCAAATCGCTGGAACTGTTCCTCGTTGGCTGGTTTTTGCGACTGCGCAAAAACGTAGACATCGTTAAGTGGTTTCAGATACCCGCTCAGTAGTAACTGCGGAATCAGAATTAACGGCAGGATGCTCATCGCTTTCTCAGTGGAATTAACCAGGGCAGAGAAAAAGAGTCCGGTCGCGATGCCTGCAAGCGACGTCAAATAGAGAATTACCGTAAGCGATAAGAAATCTCCGGTTTGCAGTCTGCCCATGCCCACCAGGATTCCTACGAAGAGCAGGCACTGAAACAGCGCGATACCACTAAGGACCGCAAACTTGGAAAACACATAAGAAGGGATTTTCAAATTGACCAGACGCTCGCGCGAATAGATTGCCGCCTCCGACACGATCTCGCGCACTGCATTGTTTGCGCCAAACCAAATTGAGACGATGGCCGCAATGAAAAGAGTTTGTGACCCACTAACTGAGTCGCCCACAATAATCGCCAGCAGAATCGCGACAATCGGAGCCTGGGCCAGCAGCAAGAAAGTGTTACGGCGGTCTTTGAGTTTCACCTCGAGGTAGCGACGAGTCAGCGTGAGCCATTGACTCAGGCCCAGCCTTCGTTCCGGACCTTCCTGTCTGCCAGGTGATTGAAGTTGTAGCGCTCCGGCCGTTCGCGCCAGTTGGTCAGTTTCAGCAATACGGGCGCGCACGTACTTGTCGTACTGTTTGGACTGAAGGAACTGGTCGTTGAGTTCTTTAGGTTCATGTGCGCCTATGTAACGATAAATATCGCCGGGTTCGTGGCAGTTAAAATAAGCAAGCGCCTCGGTTGGTGGGCCATAGTAAGCAAGGTGGCCACCGCGCGTGAGCATGGCGATCTGGTGCATCTCGCGAAACTTTTCAAACTTGTGAGTCACCATCACGACGATGCGTCCCTCATCGGCGAGTTGCCGAAAGAGCATCATCATGTTTTCCGTGGTTTCCGGATCGAGCGGTGAAGTCGGTTCATCAAGAAACAGGAAATTGGGTTTGGTGATTAGCTCGAGCGCCAGGCTGAGCCTTTTTTGCTGACCGCCGCTCAATTGCCGAAAAGTGGTCTGCCGGTGCTCGACGAGACCGACCGTTTGGATCGTTTCGTTAACGATGTTCTGCATGGTCGCCGCGGATGTTCCCGAGGGCAGGCGCAACTTAGCGGCGTAGAACAAGGTGCGCTCAACGGTCAATGCATCGTGCAGGATATCGCGCTGCGGAACGTAACCAATTGAGCGACGTAAGGCGTTGAAGTTTTGATAAAGATCAAGATCGTTGACAAAGACCTGTCCGCCAGTCGCGGGCCGGAGGCCGTTGAGCGCATCCATCAAAGTTGATTTGCCGCAACCCGAAGGTCCCATCAGGCCAATAAACTCCCGCGGATGTATGGCCAGGGATATGTCTTTCAGAATGGTCTTGCCGTCAATAGCTTTGGTTATGTTGCGAGCAGTTATCGAACTGGCGCTCAGGTCGTGTTGCTTGATCGTCCGGCCATCGATGTGCAGCAGGAACCCGCCGAGGAAAACGAGATCTTCCGGAGAAAGCTGTCGCGGCTGCGTCAGCGGCTCACCATTCACAAACGTTCCATTAGTACTTCCCAGATCGCTAATGATTGGTTGCGCACCGTTCTCATAACTTAGCAATGCGTGATGCCGGGAAACACTGGGAGCGTCGAAAACAAAATTATTATCAGGCGCACGTCCCAAACGTATTACCGGGATCTGGGCCGCGCGCAGGACCGTTGTTCCACCGGCGCCCCTTGAAGCACCGTCCCCGACCACTGCTGCGCTTGGTTTGCTTTCGGCATGCCGGTATAAAGGCGACTCTTGCGGCGGTGCGGGCTCGGTGGATATCACCATCCTCGATACGGCGGCCTCGCCGGTGGCGGAGTGCACCTTCCTATATTCGAGTCCTGGAAGCGCAGCGTGATACCTAAAAGCAACTACGCCACCTATTCCCAGGCCGATGCGGTCTCCGTCGTTTAAGACTTGCCGAGTAATCGGTTGGCCATTAACGAATGTGGTCTTCTTTGCACTCAGGTCGATTATTGTTACGAGCTGTAGTTCATCCACCTCAAATGCCGCTTGGACCTTCGAGACTACACTTTGGTTAAGAACGATTTGACACTGGGAAGCCTCGCGTCCAATCAAGACACGTCGGTCGTCTATTGAGAACCGGCTACCGGTCATTTGCCCTACGAGGCCTTCCAGAAATGGCCTGGGGCCGAAATCCGTTTCATTTGGCATGGTCTACCAGGGAGCGAGGTATTAGTGCGCTTCTGGGAATTCCTGCATTCGCGACACTCGGCTGACGCGTAAATGAGAACAGCAAGAACAAATTCGCAAGGGACGGTACGACACCAGCCGTCCAAGCGCGCAGAGCTAGATCAGGATTATGTAGGAGGTCAGAAGATCCTCATTCGATGAGAGCTTGAAAGAGGCGGTGCGACCTCGGAGTAACGTCCAACTGCGAGCGGTGACTTTAGCGTTTCGCCAAAGATATTGTCAAGTTTTTCACGGTTCTTCGCGGTCCGGCTTCTCGTTCGCATTTGCTCCAAAACCCGAACAGATAATGAAATCTTGCTGGGAGCCGCTGCTGGCGGAGTCTACGTCAGGCCCAGCTTTCAGAGGGCTGGGAACACGGGCGCAGCGAAGTGTTGCTTACTGAAACCGATATGTGAGCCACAAACTAGTATCGGTAAACTGTTGAAGATTCTAAGGAAGGTTGGTAGCGGGGGGCGGGATCGAACCGCCGACCTTGGGGTTATGAATCCCAGCGAAGCATTCGCACCAGTTCTATCCCACGCAAAAAACCAATAAAACAATGGGTCGCGGTCGGAAAAGATGCGTTTATGTGCCTCATGGGAGATAGGTTCCCGGATGAATCTCGGCAAAATCTCGGCAAAGTTCCTGATGGGATGCAATCACTGAGAATCCAACTCGCTATTAATTCGATACTGGACCGAAAGTTGGCGGTACAAACTCGTCGATTCTGAACCCACTTTGGCCACTATGAAAGACGCGGCGCGTCGAACTCGCACCGCAGACGCAATTTGTGTAGTTCGTTTTGGTCAATTCGGTCTGCGCACAGGAATAGAATCGCCAGTTGGACGAGTTGATCGGCGAAGGCGCCGACACGGCATAGTTTTTCTCAAATATCTTCAGTGTCGCACCACCGCTACGGATGCTAGCGGCAACTGTTGCCAGGCTGGTTGCGTTAAATGCTTTGACGCCGTAAGCCGCCGAGAACTGATACTCTTTCGCCCAAAGTGGCGGCGTCTGAGAGGAAAGTGCAATGAAGAACGTCGTGAAATCAGAAACAGCGGCAGTTTTTAAGTCATAAGACAAAACAGAAAATCCCGGGTTGTTATCGAACAGCGGACTAACGGCGGGCGTGATCCGCAGAGGTAGCGATGGCGTGTCGCTGACTGATACCCGGAAATCATCCATATGAGTATGACCTGCGAAAGCCAATTGCACGACATCGGCGTAGGTGTACATCAAATCCGAAAACCGCTGGGAATATTGGTCCTGCCAGAAAGGCACAGCATTCTCGCAACTTTGGCCTTGCGAGCTGAACGGGTTAATTCCCGGAGGAATATGCATGACCAGGGTCACGCCTCGCCGCAGAATTTTGGCTGTATAGAGTTTCCAGCTTAGCCAGTCGAGCTCTGTCGCGCCTGGATCGCCGGAATTCGCGACGCAGCTTGAATACGAGGTCGACCAAAACACAGAATTCAGAACGATGATGTCCTGGTTGGCGACCGTCGGATGAGGGATCGAAAAGAAGCCCCCAATCCGGAATGCAGCTTTGGCCTCAGGCGACTTCGCCAGCACAGTTAGTTGATCGGCGACCGCTGCGAGAAACGGGCCATGGGGAGGGATTTGGTAATCTCCGCAACTCGAATCGTTATTTCCGATTGCGGCAAGGACCGGAACTCGGAACTTGCGCTGTAGCTCGTCGATAACAAACACTTCGGCCTTGGTCGCAAACGCGGGGAACTGACTGGCAGTGCCACCCGCCGCGATAAATGCGGATGAAAAGTCGTGACGGAGCGCGTCGCCAGTAAACACGACATAATCGAACGGTCCCTGCGCGGCGGCTGCGGTCAGCGCCGACGAAACCAGCGGATAATTTGCGTCGGATCCATATGTCGAAAGCGACTGCTTCGATGAGCGAAAGATCCAAGTCCACTGGGTGACCGGCGCAGCGATGAGCCGCTTGACGATCGACGGATCGGCGAGCGGATCAAGGTGGATGTCGGAAATCAACAGGGCGCGGCCAACCGGCAGTGAGTGAGGCTGCGCACTAGCCTGAAGGCCCAACAACGCAATCCATATGAGAGCGGCGATTTTGATCCGGTTTCTCATTCACGTCCCTCACGCGCGGCCAGCAATTGACGGAGCCGGTTGAAGCAGCGCTGCCAATAGCCGCTGGCAACCAGCTCGTTTAAGTGATCGGGCGACATGCGGTCGATGCGGATGTGCGCCGTCATAATCTTCCGCAGCAGATCAAGATCCGCCGTGTCGATTACCGCCGGATCGTTGAGCAGATTCTCGCGACCCTGAAACTCCTCCTGCCAATCGAAGAAAGTCGTGAACCCCGTGGCTTGCATCGCCGCCAGAGAAACTACCAGCGTGGATTGCGCGCCGTCCGCGAAATCTGCCAGAGCTTCGGGGCCTGAGAGAGGCTCGGTACGCAATACCTCACGAATTTCATAGTTGCCGAGATCGGGTATGTCCACCGTAATTCACCTTGCTTCCTGGCTCCCGGGTCCGCCTCTTAACGTGCGCGGCTCGGTTGGCGCCTGCAGTCTAATCCGTGCATGTGATTGAAGTAGTCTTCGGCCTTTTCATCATCCCGCTAGGATCCGCACCAGTTGGGGACGACCTGCTTGGAACTGAATAAATGCTGGTAGTTGCCGAATTGGCCGGCAACAGCGGTCACTGAGTCGGTCATATCATAGTCGTACAAAACTTCGTCCTCTGTCGGAAAAAACGAGATCGCCGAAACGTCCTTCCCCTCGACGCTCATGATCTTTAGCAGCGTGTTTCCCGGGAACGGGTGATCGCGCGACGAACTGGTGAACTCAAAGTGATTGATGGTGGCGCCCACCACATATTGATTGATGACCGACTGCGGCAGACTAGTCCCGCGAAGCGTCGGATTCGGGCTCGTGTAGTTGGGCAGCTCCAGTAAACCGGAACTGATCGCTTCGATGGTCGGCAGCCAATAAATATAATCACTCGCGCTGTAGTCGTGTTTACGCATCGCGACATTTACCCCCTGGTAGATATTGCCGGTGTAGGCTCGAATGCAATTGTACTGGCGCTGGGTCATTTTGGCAGGCAGGTCGGCACCCACAGAATCCGCCACGATCTTGCTGGCCAGTGCGGGATAGGCCGGCGGGTTAAGCGGCGGATTCAGATATCCCGCCTTCATGGCGGTGAACTGACTCTGCGCCAGCGCGACCTGGCTCTGCGAAAATACGACCAGCTTGATCGTGCTGAACGGCCAGGCTGCGAACGATGCCCAGTGTGCGCCCATGAAAAAAAGCTGTCGGAGAATCGTGGCAAAGTCCGCGCCGCCCGACCCCGTGCAAACGATGGGAAGCGCAATCGACGTCGCCGCGCCTCCCGTGAAGCACAGCAGCGCGCGGAAAATCATGAAAACATCGAAAGCCGCGAGGGCGGCGGGATTTGCCGGTTCAAATAGAATGAACCGGTTGAAATTAAGACCGGCGGAAGTTACGTCCTGCGATACCCAGCAGGGCATGGTGGGTTCGTAGTTGGTGGCCTTGTTCTGCGATTGCTGCTGCACGGAAACGCCGGCCTGCGCCAGAGCGCCGATCAGCGACCCGGACGACGGCGTGTAATCGCCGGGGAGTGCCGATACGGCGATAAAATTCACTGCATCCTGCGACGACATCTGAGCCAGGTCTCCCTGACACAACATCAAGGTGCGCGCGCCGGCGCCGCCGGAGTCAATCGCTACATTGTCCAATACGGTCAATGCCATAACTGATTCCCCTACTGATGAGACTGCTTCAATTGCTCGAACAGAGCAGTTAATTGTTGCTCCCAACTCGTTGGGAATATGTCGACGCGGAAGCACGTTATGTTATAGCCAGCACCTGCCGTCATCAAGCCCCAGCAGCCGTTGAAAAGCGCGGTAAGGACGGCGGAAGGATTGCCCCCCGCGCCTCCGGTCGACACTAGCGCCGAGACGATCGTCGGTCCCGTATTTGGAATGGGCGGCGGCGCCGGGATATAGCTCTTAATCGCAGAGAAGATCCCGGGAATGTTTGACGGCGCGGCGGCGCCGGTCGATTCAAAACAGATCAGTTGTTGATACGGCACCTTTTTAGTTGTGTAGGTGGAAAGATTTTGCGAAATCCAGCAATGATACGTCGCGCGATAATCGGCCGCTGGATTTTGGGCGAGGGTGGCCACCTGAATGCCGTAGGCATTATTGACAGCCGCTATCAGCGACTGGCTGCTGGGCGAATAATCGCCCGGCAAGCAGGAGATGATCAGAAACCGCGCGGCCTCAGCCGGTCTGATAGCCGTGAGGTCACCCTGCGATAGCCCGATCATCTTGAGTTCGCCGTTCGGCGCACCGCCGTATTGGGTGGGTACGTGAGCCCCGTCGAGATACTTCAAGCTCATTGACGCGGCGGTGGCAGTTGCACTTTGCGCCGCAGTGTATGCCGCGTTGCCATTCGCTTGCAGGCAAGAAGCGAGCGCGGCAGTCAGATTCGCCAGGGACAGCTCGCACGCCCACACCCGGACCAAGGCGGCCGCCATATCGCTCGCCGACGTGGTGGGGAAAAGTAGATAAAGTTCCGGCGCACAGGCGAGCGCGGTTAGGTTGGCGGCTCGGCACCCTTCGGCGATCGCGAGTAGATTCGTATCGGTGGTAGCGTTGCGCGCAATGCGGGCGACAATCGCTGCGGTACTCATTATAGTTCTCCTTAACTTATGAAAATACTGATGAACTGCTGCCAATTCTGAGCGTTCCAATCGGGCGCGTACTGCGCTTGCATGGCGGCGGAAGCCTCGTTGACGGTGTAGACTTTCTCTCCTCCGGCGACAACGGACTTGAGCGCATTGGCCATCGGCGCAATCGCGGCTGCGGTTTGGTTGAGGTCGTAAGTTCCCGCGAGCACCTGCACCATCAGCGCCGCATTCGGAGCGTTGGCGGCATAGACGGCTGGAGCAGCTACCGTGATCGCGGAACCGGCGGTGCGCTGGGCAATTCCCGTGGACCATGCCGGTTGCGAATACACGCTCCCGACCACGGCGAAGCCCCGCGCGTTCCATTGCAAACCAAAATAGGCAGCGAGCGCGGCGCTACTGGAATTCAGCGTGAATCCGGATGCCATCAGAGCGATAGCAAATACGCCGACATCATTCGGGTTGCGCGTCAGGTTGAAATTCTGGCCGAGCGGCCTTGCCACCACATCCGCCTGATTGGATGTCAGCCCAAGGGCCTGTTGGAGAGCGATCGCGGTGACCCGCGCATCTACTAAGGTGGTGGTGCCCGAGAAACCGGCAACCAACGAAGGCACGATGGTCGCCGCCGTGGCCGCGGTATTGAACGCATTGACGAGCGCCGCGGCGACCGCGTTCGGTGTAGCTGCAGACCCCATGGCCTGCACGAGCATCGTTGCGAAGTTTGGCTGCGAAAGTGGCGATCCGATGAATTGGAACGCATTCGCCACCGCTATTGCCGCTGCCGAGACAGATAGCGTCTTTCCCGCGGATTGAAACGCCGTCGTGAGCGTCGTGACCAGGGTGCTCGCCGGCGTGGCCGGGAAGCTGGTAAGCAAGCCTTGCGCGATGCTCGATGCGTCGGGTTGCGCAAAAGAGCCCGGCAGAGCGCCAGCGAGCGTTTGCAGGTCGAGATTCGGGGGAGTGAATACGCCATCAAGCGCGCTCACCAGGACCGCTCCGGTGACACCGGCCACTGCTTGTACTACCTTCGGAGCCGCGACGACCACCGAATCGCCGGCGGTCTTACGCGCCTTCGCCGCGGCGAGCGCCGGTAGCATCGTCGTCTCGGCCATGGCGAGAAGGATCGCCGCCATGAGTCCAGCGCTGGTGGCGGGTTGTCCAGCTTGTACGCCCTGCGCCGTTTCCGCCGCGCCATAAGTCGCGGCCATGAGGGCCGACCCGAGCTGTGTCGCCGACGGAGGCGCACTGATCATCGCATTGACCAGGTCAAGCCCCATGTCGTGACCCGTGGGCGTAAACACCGGCTTCACCGCAGGCGCCATTTCGTAGGCGTTGAACTGAATAGCCGACAGGGCCCTCAGCATGTCCGTTAGCCCAATCGGTGGTTGCGTGTAGGCGTTCTTAAGTAGCGTAACAAGCTGCGAAGGCGTGCTCGCACTTGCGCCGAAATTCGTCTTGAGCACCGATGCTGTTTGACTCGCGGGATACGGCGACCGCGCCAAGGCTGTGGCCATCGTCTGCGCGTCGAGCGCGGGCTGGTAAGCCCCCACGAGCAGGCCGTACATCGCACTGGCAGTCGACGTGTCCGCTGGATAGTGCACCTTCAAGACGGGCGCGACGTCGGCCGCCGCATAGGGCGATGCCGCGAGTGAGGCAGCCATCACCTGGACCGTGGCATTCGAATATGCGCCTCTGAGCACGGTGTACATCGGCTCCGGCGCCGGCAGTTCGGAGGCATAACTAGTTTTCAGAACCGGCGCCGCGACCGGCGCGTCGAATGGTGTCGGTGCGAACACGCTCGCCAGGTTGGCAGCGTGTTGTGTCTCGGCTGAATAGAATTCCTGGAGCGCCGGTCCGATGTTGGCGCAACTGTATGGCGCCAGCTTCAGCAACTGCGACATGTTGAGGGCATGCTGGGTATCTGAAGGATATAGAGCGAGAAGAGCCTTCGCCGTTCCGCTATTGGTAGCTGCAGAATAAGGGGACGCTGCTAGAGCCTGCGACATGGTCGCCGCATTGATCGCGAGAGGCCCTGTGTAAGCAGCGGCGAGCAGCGTCGCCATGGCAGTGGCCGTTTGCGTGTCGGTCGGATAAGCGGACTTCACTGCGGGCGCGGATTGGACCGCCGTGAACGGCGCCTGAGCCAGCGCCGCCATCATGTTCGCAGCGCTGATGGTTGCTGGCACGAAGCCCTGCTGCAGAAAGCCGAGGACCGCGGTTGCAGTCCCACACTCAGTCGGAAACAGCGCCTTCAAAATCGGTGCAACCTGTACGACCGTGTAGCTGGCTGCAGCCAGCACGCGCGTCATTCCAAGCGGCGTTCCCGCAGTGGCCGGGTAGTAAAACTTGAGCGCTGCCGCGACGTCCTGCTTCGGATAACCGCCGGCCACGAGCGCCGCCGCCATCTGGCCAACGTCGATCGCCGGAGACGCACCCTTGAGCAGGCCGGCCATTTTCATCGCCGTATCAGTATCGGTGGGATAGAGCTGCTGAAGAGCGGCCACTAAAGTTGACGGAGTAGTGAAGACCGTAAAGAGCGCTGCCGCCATTTTGGGCGCCGTCAGCGGAGTCGGCGTGGTGGCATAGGCATTCTTGAGGACAGTGCCAAGTTTAGGCGCGGTGTCGGTGGCTGACGGGAAGTCGGCGCGCAGCACCGGTGCGACGCCGATCGCGTTATAGAGCGGTGCGAGCGAGGCGCCAAGGCCGGGCGCGTCGAGCGGAGCTGCCGCGCTCACATACGCTGTGACCAGGTAGACAGCCATTGCCGACGCAGTTTGCGTGTCGTTCGGATAATGATTTCGCAGCACCAGCGCAACCTGCGGAGCGGGGTAGAGCGGCGCAAGTGCGTTAGCCATTGCTTGCGGACCGAGCGCCGCCGCGCCCTGATAGACTTGCGCAAGAACGGTGTACATTTGCGCGGCGCTCCCCGTCGAACTGCTGTACTGGCTTCGCAAGGCCGCAGCCACCTGGACTGGCTGAAACGAAGTCAATTGCGAATTTGCCAGCAGACGGCCGGCATCGATGGGGCGATTCTGATAATCGGTGAAGGCGACGCAAAGCGCGTCAGCGACTTGCGGAGCGCTATATCTGGCCGCTGCCTGATCGCGCACCAAATCCTGTGGCTGATAAGGATGGCCGCCAGCGTCCGACGCCTGCTTGACCGCCGAACCGGTATCTTCGCTACTGTAACCCGCATCTTTCATGGCTTTGGTATTTGACTCCGAATTGTGGCTGTTGAAGATATTCCACAGCGCCTTCGCCACTGTATCAGCGCCGTTGCCTAATTGCTTGAGAAAGTCTGCCGCGACTTCAATTCCGGTTTGGAAAACATCTGCGAACACCTTCGCAACTTTCAGCGCGTCCTCCAGGATCAGGAGACCAAGTTTCAAGAGCTGAAAGTAGCAGGCGGCGCTTTGAATCAGAGCGCCGAAGATCTGTCCGGTGTTGGTCATCAACTGCGTGACCACCGCGCCGGGAATCTGGCTCATCGAATCCTTGGTCACATCCAGCGCAAAACGGAGTTGCAGTTCAAAATTGCAACCGGAACCAAGATTGATTCCGAACGAGCCGGCCACCGCCATCGAATAAACGGGGGCGACGGGATTCGTGCCGTCGAGCAGGATATGCAGACTTGCCACCAACGTGACCCCGAGTCCGGCGTTGCACTTAGACAAGTCGATTCTTTCCGCGACTTCGGTGCCGTTCTTGCTAAAGCCCGGGATGTTGTTGGTAGTCAATGCCAGATTGAACGTGCCGTCCACCGACAAGTAGTTGTGCTCCCGATAGAGCAGCTTCAAATGGAGATTGGCGAGCGATCCGACGTGGCCCTGAAACTCAAAGTAGAACCGCGAATTGGCCGGATTCTGCTCATTGAGCTGAACTTCCACGGCGCCGCCAAAGTCGATGAAGTTGTTGAAGAAGACGCAATAGAAATGTCCGCCGATCTGCGGCTGTCCCGGATCCGGTTTGCTGTCGATGCTGACGTCCGGCCCGTGCTGAAGGTCAGTGTTGGATTTTGTGATGCGTACGATGGTGAAGCCGCCCACCTGGAACAACAGTGGGTTCATGTTGGCCGTGAACCTGATCCTGCTCTGGTCGAACCGGGCATCGATGTGGCCCACTAGCCCGAAGATGACGATGTCCCCGCGAAAGCTGAACTTCAGAATCTGGCTGCCGCCGGAGTGAAGCGGATTCGGCAGTGCGAAATCAAACTCGACGTCCGGAAACTGTATCGGCATCAACAGCGGTGGGACATCGATGTCGACAAAGCGTTTGAGAATATAGGGCAGCGTGAAATTGATGAACCGCCCGGCCAACTTGTACGGCACGGGTATGGGTTCTTCAGCGGGAATGATGAACGATGTGTGCAGCACGACCAGGATTCCGTCCTGATCGAAGCGCCGCCGGTAATCAAGCTCCACGCCGGGACCGTAACGCTCCGGCTGCGAGAGCGCGCGGAGGTGACGTTTCGCCTCCATGATCGCCACCACGTGCGGATACGGCAGCGCATTCTTCATCACACTGTTAGTTGGGTTGTCCTGATGCTCGAAGGTAACCCGTCCGCCGATGGTTCCATCAAGAGCAGGCCCTTCAAAAATAATGCCGAGCGCCAGATCGAGCAGGGAGATAGTGAGCGATGGCAGGCCGAAGGCGTTAACCCAGGTAAAAATCGCTCCCTGGCCCGGCTGTTGCTCGAAGGCGATCTGCACCCCTGTAGCTGAGACCGAGAGATTGAGAATGATGTGCAGAAACGATCCATCCGGGTTGTTAATCGATTTCAGAATAAAATCGCCGTGTAACGCGAACGAAGGCGCCGCCGTCAGCCGCAGCGAAAACTGTGCTAGTCGGACCGCGTCCCATCCCATCAACGGGACCCCAGCGGCGTCGGCGACCAGGAACACTTCGAGAAAAGAATTCGCCAGCGGATCGGCGAGCAGCCCATGTACGGTCAGCGTCGGAGTAGTGATGGTGCCGGAGGGTAGAACTGTCGTGATCGCCTGAAATGTCGGTAGAGTATTGTTCAGGGCAAACGTGCCATAGAAATTCAGGCCGCGGGAGATGGCGGCAATCCCCGGCGTTGGGAAACTGGGAGGAAACTGGAAGTTCAGATCGGGAAAGCTCGACCCGACCACCACCCACGTCGCATGGTTGAGATTGAACGCCGCAAAGGCGCTGGTAAAACCGTTCAGCGTCCAGCTGGTCTGCACCCGAATTCCCAACGCGAACTGCCATTGGTTCTGGATTTTCTTCACTAGAAAAAGCGCGTTGACCTCAACGCCTTCAAGCAGCAACGTCCCCGTCAGTTGGAACTCAGGATCGGAGCCAAGAATAATGCTGGCCGCCACGTTTGCCAGCGAAATCTGGTTGAGCGCCGGGAACCCGGCAGCCCACGTCACCTGGGTCGCATCCGTCCCGCACAGTTGTTGGACCAGCTGGGAAACCGTAACTGGCACGGAACCAACCAGCGCGCAATCGATCGACAAGTTCTGACCGGCCAGATACTTCGTCGTGAAGGTTGCCGATCCGATTGCGAACGAGCCCGTTACGTAAACCTTCTTATCGTCGGGAAGGCCACCCTGGCCGCGATGGCAGGTTACTTCCGCGCCGATACTCTTGATAGAAATGTTCGCGACGCCGAGGTTGATGGTCCATTTCGAATTGTCCGCCGGCCCGATCTCGCCGGAAAAACTATAGGACCCGGTTTCGGTTTCGTAGTCGATTTGCGCGGCTTTCAAAGCCACGGCGGGCACGCCGAGCGCCTGTAGGCCACTCCAAAGCGTGGGATTGAACGCCCCGACCAGATTCTGAAGCGTGAGTTGGCTACCCTCTTCGAGCCTCGCTGCCAAACTCCAACCCGCAATGTTCTTCCTTGCTTCGACCCAGAACGACGCGTCGCAAAAACTGATATCGCCCCAGATGCTGCCGGTCGCCTGGCGCGTGCCGCTGGTCCAATCTAGATTCAGGAAAATGCCTGCCCTCTTCACCAGCAGGATCCCGGTAATGATGGTCCAGGTGTCAGTGGTCGACAATTCGAACGAAAACTTCTCGACACTTCCGCCAGTGATGTTGACGTTCAGCGCCAGGTTACGAATGCTGAAGGTGTTGGTCAGGATCGTCTGCGGAAGCACCGGTGAGAGATCGCCGCCGCACAGACGGGCGATGGTGCCCAAACTCGGCAACGGCACTTCTTCGGTAAACACGTTGAGGCGCCAGGGATCGGCGGCCGCACCGCGATACACTGTAATCGCTAGTTCCAGCGCCTCGGCGAGTAAGATTTTACCGGAAATGTTCCCGGTGATGTGATTGTTGCCGGAACTCGGCCGCTCCAGCGAAACCTGCGCCAGCACTTCGGTGATCTCAATCCAGTTCTCAACAATCACCCACTTGGCTGCGGTCGAGATGGCCAGCTCAAGTCGGGTGAATGAGTTCTGCTGCGGATCGTAAACAAACGTCAGATTGTTCAACTGATAGCTGGTGAGTTGACCCAGCCGCCGCGGTAGCAGATCCGAAAGTTGCTGGCCACCAAGATACTGCGCAATATCAAGCAGATTCGGCAATGCCGTGTAGCTGGAACAGGAAACTGTCCAGGGACCTTCGTTTGCGGGAATAGGAACCATCGCCGTGAGTTTCAGGGTCTGCGAGAGGTCAAACGTTCCTTCGATCATCCCGCTGTAGCTATAGTCACCGCCGGTCTTGAGGACGTCCATCCGAAAGCGGATTCCACTGAGCGCGAGCAGGGCCTTGCCAGCTGTGCCCGGAATGACGGTCCACAGATTCTCTCCCTCCTGCCCTGGGATAGACCCTAGTGCGAACGAAAGCGAATAAAAATCCGCGCGCTCTGGCGTGAGCTGAATCGCAAAGCTTTGCAATTCGAGCTTCTGGAGCGCAGTGATCTGGGAAGGCAGTTTCGACACGAACCCCAAACCTGTGAAATCTCCCAGGAAACTCAACAAGTTCGAAATTGGCACGGACTGGCCTGGCGGAATGCTCAGCATCCAGCCGCAGGATTGCGTGGGAACTCGCACCACGAGGGGAATGCTCACCGGGCTTTGTGTTCCCACGGCGACAGCGGCGCCTGCTTGAATGTATGCCGTGTAGGTCTGCTGGCTGAAACCCGGTCCCAGGATCGCGGCGACTCCGGCAAACGGAGACCGAAAGTTCAGCGCCGGAAGAATCGGAAGAGTCACCGAAAAATCCGGCAGTCGGCCGGCTACCGACAAGCTCTGCCAGGACGCGTCGTCGCGCGCGGGGCCGATTACCGGCAATGGTCCAGTCAATCCCGCGATGAGGATTGGGAGCGCTGCCGCGGGTCCATTGCTCAGATCGAGCTTGCCACGCAAGTTGAGTCCCACGAACACTTGCTGAACGGCATCGCCAATCAACGGACCGGCATCGGTGGCGAACACGAACTGCGCATAGTCGTCCTCATCGGTGACGAATACGAATGTTCCGGCCCAGGTGTTGGTCAGGTCTGGAAAGCTATCGAGCGGCGTCCATCCGGAACCACAATCGATCCGGATCTGCGCCGTCAAACCGAGAGCGTTGATCCCAAACACGGCCTTCGTGGCAGTCGTCGTGACACCGGCAATCGTGTTCACAATCTGGTCGGCCGCCAGCGTCACTGTCTCGGCCGTTGATCCGACCGTTACGTTGCCGGTCACAGTCAGAGTGTTCGTCAGCAGCCATTGGACCATCAGGTCCACGATCCGCTGGCCGGCGACGCCGAGCGAAGTTGCATTGAGCGTCAGGGTATCGTTCGCGATCCCTTGTTGGAGTCTTTGTTTGAGCGCGGCGAGTTGCGGGTCAAGCAGAGCACTTTCGTTGACCGGCGGTGGGAGGGTTGAGGGGCCTTTGCTCATCGCTATCTTGTGGTATCCAGTTCCTAAAACATCCAGTCCGGCCGTGTGCCTGGAAATACGTTGTGCGGCCCGGGACCGGGAGATTCCGGCGGCGTCTTCCCGGACGTCGCCTTCATGGTGGCAAACTTCTCCGCGGTTTCGCGAGGTTCCATCAATACGCGGGAAACTAGATCGCGATCCTGAAACCGGCGCCACAGCACCGTCGCCCAAACGGACCAGAAGCCGGTCCCGCCGACAATCGCTCGCACCTGATCCAACAACATTGGGCGGGCGTTCGGGTTGACTTCAGCAATCCAATCCGCGGCTTGCGCTGCCCGCGCCCAGGTATCCGTTCGCAGGAAGATCCGAGGATCCTCGCGCGACAGGTAGGTGCTACGCGGGATGGTGAGTTCCCGTTTGTCCGCGGCAAAATAGTCACTATTCAACGCGAACAGATCAATGGTGGCACGCGCGCGATCGGTGGCGCCTCGCACGATCGCCAACGGGCGCGTCTCCGACTCTCCATCAGGTTCGCCAATGTCGTTTAAGTAGGTGACCTTCACAGTTTCGAGATCGTAGGTGAAGGGAGAATCGAGGAGCCGAAAGGTCAAATCGACGTCCGGCATCATGAGATCGGCGAGGTTCCGATCTCGATGTCGCTGCCAGGCTGTGAATGTCGCCGGAGAAGTTAGCAGAATCGCCTCCCAGGAATCGCCCGGGGGGATACTTGCCGGCAACGCCTGGCCGCTCGCCCGGTTCCACGGGACAGCCACATCGAAAATCGGCTCTTCACTGAAAGCGCAATAAGGTCCGAAGGTATTCAGGAGCAGCCCAAGGGCGGGGACTGTTTCCCGGATCTGCGGATTGAGATTGAGTCGAATCAGGGGCCGCATGCGGCCTCCTTTGTCTTTTAGTTTAAGGAACGAACGCCGTATCGGTTCCGGGATAGTAAAGAGCCTTGTTCGTATCGGTCACGAAATTAACCGCCAATCTATGGTCGTAGATCTCGATCAGCGTCAGCCAAACCGAGTAAAATCCAGTCACGACAGCCATCATTTCGAGCGCCTGCATGAAAATCTGCTTCGTCGGTTGGTCGGGAGCGTTCGCTACCATCCGCAAGAACTTCAAACAATGGAACCAGGCAACCGTGCGATTCACCATACGGCGATCGTAGGTACTGACCGCGCTTCCGGGTTCGTTCAGTTTGCACAAAGCAATCAATTCAGTGGACCGGGCGTTCCCAGTGCCGCTTGCCGCGACCACTGTCACGCGCACCTTATCATCGCTAAAGTTGTTGGTGAGCGGCTCGTAGATTCGCGCGATGACTTCTCGCGTTGCCAGGTCGACAGAGATGAGTTCGTTGTTAAGGTTGGCTGCCCAGTCCGCGTGCATAACTTCCCATTGGCCAGTCTGAGTGTCGTAGTACGAGAGCTTCATCTCAAGCCAGCGGTATGCCCTTCGATCTTGATCCGCCCACACGTAGTGACGGTTGCGAATTTCGTTGTAATACTGTTGCTCGGTCGGATTGGCAGGATTACCCATCCAACCATCGACTATTGCCCGATCGGGGTGGTTGGATTTCGCGATGTTGCACGGACTGCAAGCCATAAGGAAATTTACCCACGAAACGGTAAATGTCGGATAGTTCGCTTTAGGAACGCAATGTTCCACTTCGAGAAGTCCCGGAAGCTGTGTTTCGCAGAAGGAACAATAGGGTCCGACCCGCTGCGTCAGTGGGACGCTTGCCAGCTTATAGAGCGAGGCCACCTGGCCTTGAATCGCGCTGACGGCCTTGTTTTGATTCGCGGGTGTGCCGCCGAGCGGAGGGTCGCCCTTGGCCTTAAGGAGCCAGGCGGCAAGACAGTCTGCAATAGGGACATTTGTCGCACTCGCCCGCCCGAGCACTCTCTTGATCGCCGTTGCGTTTGCTCCGGCAAATGTGAACGTTGTTTTAGTTGTGTAGGGAGGGTCGTTCCCCTTAACTACGGGCCGCATATCGGTGTCATCTCCACGTGCATGTATCCGGGCACACTGGCGTCGTCCGCTAACCGTCGGCCTTCCGGCAAAAGTATCGGAACCAGCTCCTCAACCCCGCACAGAATGAAAACATCCCGACTTTTCAGCATATCGATATTGGGCGCCTTTGTGAGTCTTGCGAGTAATGCTGGGAAGCGAAAGATTCCAACCAAAAACAAAACGATCCGGTGCCTGCACCCGAGTCGTCAGAGAGCGTAAGCTGAGGGCCGACGGCAGAACGACCGGAGGTGATTACTGGTGGTGCTGTGATCGATCCGGTCTCATTTACTGGGTGGGCTGCAGACTTCTCGCCAGGACCGCATATGGAACCCTCGCCCTTTGACAGTGAGATCGAAGGAGACTGATGGGCCTCTACACAGTTCATAGCCGCACCCCCTCCGACACCTGCCCTATGGACGAGCTTAGTCGTGATGGAATACTCGGACGTTCGTAATTTTTGAACACCGGAGTTACCAAAACCTGAGGGCAGTTCGGTGACATTTGAGTCTGCAATTACGTGGCTAAGGTATTCGATGCCGGGCAAAGAGCTGTGAGTTCTTTACAAGGCTTTGCTTCCCACGCGAACACCCTGGATGAAGCTAACAGAAGAGAAACTCTCGCCTAAATATAAGGGGCGGGAATGAGAACTAGTGTTAACGAACTAAGTGAATGCTAATCCCTTTATCAATATTGGTCAACTAAATAATTCCTGACTGAAAACCCCCAAGGTTATATTTTGGTCGCTTGTCTTTTACCAACCAAGCATTTGAGATGCCAATTCGGCATCTCCAAAATCAAACACTAAACTTCGAAAGATCTTCACATGCTCTACCGTTCTTCGTTGTCCCGCTACGGTTCCCTGTACGTTCTGTGCTGTTGATTCTGCGACACAGAATTAGCGAGCCATTTACGATTCGAAAGCGGTGGTTCTCTGTCAGCCCCAGCCGCGCTCCGTGCAATCTGCCGCTGTTGTGTAAGTGATTGAAAACTCAGGAGAAATTTGGTAGCAGGGGGAGACTCGAACTCCCGACCTTGTGGTTATGAATCCCAGAGAAGCATTCGCACCAGTTCTATCCTACGCAAAAAACCAATAAAACAATGGGTCGCGGTCGGAAAAGATGCGTTTATGTGCCTTATGCGACAAAGGTTTCCCGATGAATCTCGGCAAAATCTCGGCAAAATTCCTCAGGGGATGAAATCATTGAAAGCTAGCTTGCTGCGCTTCAACGCTCAGCAGCCTCAGTCAAACTACTCAACTAAGAAATTTGCCAACCATCCGACTGCCCGCCGTAACTTCGCTCCTTCTGCCGAGGTAAGGACCTAGCCGTTTCTGGCCTCCGCGTAGCTTTCCTCACGTCAAACTGCTTTTAGTGGCATCACCCTCGACGATCAAAGCCTGGGAGTGAATCGCGCCCACTGTCTCAGAGACCTAAAAGTTGGTTAGGCCCAATAAGCAGAAAAAATAAGGCGGAGTATGTTTCGGTGGTCATAAGAGAATCTTTAAGGAGCTATTTAAAATGAGATTTTTGCTTGGAGTGGTCGTTGGCTACAGCCTGCGAGGGAAACAGAACCGGCTGATCATCGGCCTCGCGGCCGTCGCGTTCATTCTTTACATGATCTTAACGTGCGTCGCATTGCCGGCAGTAGCACTCTTGGCTCTCCGTTTGGACGTACAACGTGAGCGCCAGTCCAGACCAGATCAAACCAGAGTTCCGATGATCAAGGGATTGAGTTATGAAGAAGCCGAAACCAAACTTCACGCTTCTAACTTGAACATTCGATTGTTGGCGACACGCTACGATCTACCAATTCAACCGGACCTGATTATCGACCAAGTTCCTCAACCTGGAGAGGAAGTTGTCTGCGGTTACCCGGTTGGCGTCACTATTACTAATGTGGATTCCAATGTCCTTACTAATGTGGATTCCAATGTCCGTCGTCCGTGATTGTGAGACTCTTCTCCACCACAAGTTGAGTAATTCGATTTCGAAAACGATTGGCGTCGCTAGGGCCCCTTCGCGAACGACGTCATGACCCAGACTTGAGGTGCTGGCCACGAGCTAGTCGTTTGCTTTCAGGACGAGGAGAGCGTGGTAAAAACTTCAACTATCTACCAAAAAAAGCGGAGGAGATAATACCGTCGCTGTACTCCAGGAGGAAATCAAACATTACGGATTTTGCGAAAGTCTCGAATACCGTTGAACGAAGCATTTCCACTCATCGCATATTGTGGATTTCGAACATCAAAATTATCTGTTTATCTGGAGCATAAAGACTATCGGTGCGGGAAGTTGCGACAAAATCATTCTCTTTCGGTTTGCTGCATTGCTGGCCATTCTGAATTTAAGGTATTTCAAAACGGAAGCGTCAACGAAAATCTCACGGGCCCACAAGTTGCGCAATATGCCTAGATAGGGCAGCAATCCCCATCCAAAATGGTGAAGCCATTGAGCGAGGCGCGCGCAGTTAGATTAATTTCAGATCGCTACGAACAGATCCAAGGCGAAGGATCGTGTTTTTGACCCGCGTGGTATTTGGATCGAAGTCAATCAGTGCCGCGATCTCGGTCGCACCTGCCACGGCCATACCGTCAATGCGACGCCGGATTTCGGCATGCGTCCCGATGAGCCCGGTTTCGGAGACGATACGCTGTGCACCGTAACGCGCGAGTTGCTCCTTCCGTCGTTGCACCAGTGCCGGGTCCGTCTTTGCACCGGCACTGAGATGACCGCCTGAATTTGCGGAGATCAGCTCGAGCCCTAGTGTTTCACGAAGGTACGATGCAATGACGTCAGTCGCCTCCCGGCGAATGTCCCCCGTTCCTCCGGCGGCCATCGCGTGCAGCATGACCGTGACACCTCGACCGACCAGCAGGCTTTTGCTGCTCTGAAATGCCGAGTAATAGGTCTCGATGCGCTGTCGAAGTGCGTCTACGGCGATCCGCTCCATGTGAGTGTGGATCGCCATACCGAGCGATGCCGCTCTCGCGGCGGTGTCGCTGCTGACCGAGCATGCCACTGCGCACCATGATGGTCCTGTCTCGGCCTCCGCGAGAGTCTCGATGCGTATACCGCCGATGTCCGGAACCATGACCTCGTCTCCGTCGACCAGGGATCTCAGTCGGTCAACACCAGCCCAGAAGGACTCACGCCGTGAGTCATAGGCCTGCAGTTTCGGCGCGAAATCCCGTCGGTTCCACCCCGAGCCGAGCACCACACCGAAACGCGATCCAAATCGAGCCCGCAGGATCGCGATCCGTTCCGCGACGTACATCGGCTCATGCAAAGGCAACAGTAGACTGCCCGTCCTCACCTCGATCGACCGGGTCTCTGCCAGCGCAATGGCCGCGAGAAGCAGTGGATCGGGACTCACACCCCCAGGCCCGCCGAAATGCCTCTCCGGAAAGCAAACAAAATCCAAGCCGCACTCTTCGGCCAACACGGTGTATTCGAGCAAGCTCTTGACGGAGCTTCCTCGACCGGCGATCCCGAAGTATTGGAGTCCGATTTTCACGATGCTGGTGCAAACTCCAGAAGCGCGTCCTTGATGTGGCTGGCGAGGTTGTTCACGTCGGATTGAGCGAATTCGTCGCACCGGGCGACGAGATCGGCGCTGATTTCACCAGTCCGCCCGTCCAGTGTCCAGAACAAATGAAGCCGGTTCAATGCATAACGCGGCGGCAACGCATTCACGATCCATTGAGAGATCGACGGTTGTCCGGCAATCATGACCATGCCAGATCTTGGTCCATTGCCGTCGGAGCGGAGCTCGTCGACCAGCAGCGGCGTAAACGCTCTGATCTTTTCTGCGATCTGACGATCGATGTCCGCCGGGATCAGTTCGGCAGCGAGATCCAGCCGAGGGTGAACGATGATCGTATCGGTGAAACAGCCAAGACTCGACCATTCCGGCGTTGTCGTTCGGTTGGCATACGGCACCGCGATCCCGTCGTGCTCGACTCCTAGCCAGCGCAGAGACTGTGCGACCGCTCCGATAAGCCTCCCGGTCACGTGGTCGCGGGACGCGCCGACGTGCGCGGCGAATGAGCTCACCACGCCCCGCACGTCGCCTCGATAAGAAACGCCGGAAAGCTGCGCCACGTGTTCCAAGTATTCTGAAAACCGTTGCCGCTCGACGGAGACATGCTGTCGAAAGACATCAGCCCAGCCACAATCGACACTATCGAGTTGCCGGCTGCCGGATTCTATGTACTTCTGCACGCGTCGGAAGAGATTGCGCCGCGTTACACCGTCCGACTGCAATACCGTACCGGCCAGCATCAGAGAACGGCCGTCCCCAATGCTTCCAATTCGGCACTTCGGCTCATCGCTCTGCAGATCAAAGGGAGTCGATACGAACTCATACACTTTCTCGTTGCGCATTTCGCCCGACGCCGCGCCGAGATTCAGGTGCTGAAGCGGCGGAACGGCCATCGAGCGGGAGTGCCAATGCCATCCCGTAGCACTCCGTTCGAATACGACGGAGAAAGGATTATCCTCCTGAAGAACTGCAGCCACGGCATCGTAGAGATGCTCGTCCGTGTAGGCGGGATGCGCGAACCACCAGCCGAAGTTCAGTGCTGCAGGTTCGGCCAGGGCGACAGGATGCAGTAAGAATCGGAGTTGTGTGAGCGACACCTTGGACGACGAGCTTTCGTCATCCGCCACGGACCGATGCCTGGATGGCCGGCTCAGTAGGTGCGCCAGAGACTCCGGCGTGAGAGAAGTGAGATCGTCGAGGTCTACAGCCACGCCGTGTCGATCCTCGAGAAAGGCTGCCAGTTCCGCCAGCAATAACGAGTCGGCACCGAGCTCGCGCAACGTCATTGATGCCGTGTCTTGTCCGGCGAGGACACCACCGGGAAAAAGATCGTAGATGCTGTTGGGCGCCATGCGCCGCCGATCGAGACGACGGCTCAGTTCCGCGGTGTCGGGTTTGCCTCGTTCCGTGAGAGGGATTCGCTCGACGATCTGCACCGAGCACCTCGGGAGAAGCGCGAATTGGTCGACGAGCATGGATCGTACGTCCGACGACAATTCGTCAACGTTGCCGTGAGGGCAGCGGGGGAGCGTCATGAAAATCGCCGCACCTTCGGTGAATGTGTCTTTCAGAACTACGACGTCGGCGTCCGGCCAGCGGCCGCGGATCGCGCTCTCCACTTGATGAGGGATGACGGTGACGCCATCGACCTTGAACGATGCGTCCTGCCGCCCCGCGAAGTACCAGTTTCCGTGTTCGTGGCGAACGAGGTCGCCGGTGTGAACCACGCCATTGAGTCGTGCGTATGCGGTCGCGCTGGGCGGCAATTGATACACGCCAAGGGCCATGTGATCGCCTTCGAGGACCAATTCCTGCGCGCTGGCTTCCGGTCGATTCCGAATACGAATCCCGGGGAGAGGAGTACCGAGCGGCAGATGGGCGGAATCCGCATCAGCGGTCGACACCCGGTGCCACATCTGCGCCAGCGTTGCTTCAGTCAACCCGTAAAATACATACAATGCGGTTTCGGGACCGACTGCCCGCATTTGCGAGTACCAATTGCGCACGTCGGCCGCCGTCAACTCGCCGCCACCGGTAACGATCACCTTCACAGACTCCGGCAGTCGTCGGCCGCTCGTTACCCGTCGTAGAACAGCGGGAGTCACGTGCCAGACGCTGGCGTCGGCTTTCGTCAACGCCGCGATGTGGTCCGGCGTAAGAACTCTGCCAGCGCCGACCTGGTGAGGGGGGATGACGATCCGTCCGCCGCACCAGAGCGGAAGCAGAATGTCCCTCAGAACCGGGTCGAATGCCACATGCGTGAGCGCGGAGCAGGTCGGTGGCGCGCCATCTAGATGGTGCGTGATCAGAGATGACTCCCACTCAATGAAATGCGAAACCGCCGTCAGCGACCCTAGGACTAGCCGACCGCTGGAGACTGACCCGGAGGTCACGAACCCATACCCGGCGCGTTGCAGATCCTCGGCAAACTCTTGGGTGATGGCATGGTCGGGGCCGCGATGAACGGCGCAGTCCAGCCCACTGAAGTCAAGCTCGCGAGGTAGTGTGTGTCCGGTCAGCCGGACATCGTGCGTCAACCGGAGCAAGGCTGGATAGATGATCGGAACAGAGCCCAGAAGCTCAGCCACGGAGGAAACATGTCGCTGCTCAAGAACGAACGGTGTTAAGCCGGCAGCCAGCGCCAGAAGCAGTGCCAGTTTTGCGGAATCTTCGTGGCTGCCGACCACGATGACGTGTCGCGAGTCGGAAATCTCTACAGCACGGCGAAGCAGGTCGGCAATTTCCCGTAGAGCGCGAGCGGAGAAGAGCGACGAGCGGTAGCCGACCACGGTATTGTCGTGAACCATTGACTTTCACTCCACGAGAACCCGCGATACTCGCTGCGCCAGCGTGGTGGGCAGAATTTTGTGAATGAGCTCCGCAGCGACATCAGCGGTCCCGATGCGGAGCATCTTGTAATCGCCCGCCGAGAGGATCCGCTCCGCAACCTCCGAGGGATCTCTGTAGTTGGACGCATGGATCGCCTGCTCCCGGCGGCCCGCTTCGGCAAACAGCGCCGTGCTCATTTTGCCAGGGCGTACAATCCTCCAAGCGACGTTCGCCGCCGACTGTGCGCGTGCAACATGGACATAGTCCTCGAGGAGGCGTTTGAGTCCACCGTAAAATACATACGAAGGGATCGGCAGCGCTGCGGCGAGAGAAGAGATGAAGATCAATTGTAGACCGGCCGTGGCCGACTTCTGAGCAACCTCCGCGAGTCGCATCGGCGTCAACAGATTCAGCGTCGTGGTCCGGGCAGCGAGCGTAGCATCGCTGATTACGTCGGAGTCGATCGGAGCCTGCGCCGCACAAAAGAACACGGCCGAGTACCGCCCCAACCCGAGGTCATGCGCGACGCCATCGACAAACGCAGTTTCCGTGAGATCGCCTTCGATGTGTTTCCCGACGGCGTGCCGGCCCTGCTTTCTGCTCACGTACTCTACGGCGGCACCGCGACGCACGGCGGCTTCCACAATGGCGCCGCCGAGTCCACGGCTTCCACCGGTCACCAAGATGCGCC
>Ga0070669_100000396_pt1 | contig 33398 bp, 21 predicted proteins | sample KBSS53metaG_FD_64680 | JGI IMG/M metagenome (GOLD analysis project Ga0070669, IMG submission 64680) | Switchgrass rhizosphere microbial communities from Kellogg Biological Station, Michigan, USA - KBS S5-3 metaG | ecosystem: Host-associated > Plants > Roots > Rhizosphere > Soil ...
GCCGAGAGGAAGGGGCATGGCCGAGGAAGTTCGACTGTGGCAGGTCTCCGAAAAGGACGAGCTCGGCGAGTGCGGCCGCCAGCGACTGGGCCTGGAGAGCCGCCTGGAAAAATGGATCGCGGCGGACGTCTCGGTCCTGAGTCCCGATCTCTTGGTGATCGGCCGTCAAGTCGAGACGGAGTCGGGCGGCTTCATCGACCTCCTTTGCATGGACGAGGGTGGCGATCTGGTGGTGGTGGAGCTCAAACGCGACAAGACCCCGCGCGAGATCACGGCCCAGGTCCTGGACTACGCCTCGTGGGTGAAGGAGCTGTCGTCGCAGCAGGTCAAGCAGATCGCCGATGCGTACCTGGGTAGCGCCGGGCCGCTCGAGGACGCCTTCCGACGCCGGTTCGGCGTGCAGCTCCCCGACACGGTGAACGAGGAGCACTCGATGCTGGTGGTCGGCTCCGAGATCGACGCTAGCTCGGAGCGGATCATCAACTACCTGTCGAACTCGTACGGCGTGAACATCAATGCGGCGACCTTCCAGATCTTTGGCTCGCCGAACGGCGCCGAATTCATGGCCAGGGTGTTTCTGATCGAACCGGAACAGGTTGACTACCAGACCAGAACGAAAGGGTCGTCGAAGCGCCGCCCCAACCTCTCTCCCGAGCAGTTGGAGGAGATCGCTCAGCGCAACGGTGTCGGCGATCTTTACCGGCGCTGCGTGGCGCCCCTCGAGAACCTCTATCAGAAGGGCACGACCCGCACGTCCGTGGCATTCAAGGCCAACTTGAACGGCCGCACGCACACCGTCTTCAGCCTCATCCCGGAGGAAAGCTCGGCGAAGAGCGGTCTGCGGTTTCAAGCGTACACCGTCCGCCTCGCGGGGTTGATCGGGGTGTCGGAGGGTGACGTGGAGCGGCTGTTACCGGCCGCTAGGGAGCGATGGATCTACTACGCGGGCGCGCCCGCCGATTACACCGGATACGTCGGCTTCCTGACCACGGCCCAGGAGGTCGATGCGCTGGTCCAAGGGTTACGGCGGTCGCCGAGGATCGTCGCGAAGCAGGCGTAGCGTTCGAGATGGGTAACGCGGACAACCCTGGTCTGGGAGCTGCCTTCGAGGTCACGGCGCAAAGGATTCTGGCCAGCGAAGGAATTGTGGTGTCGCGAGGGTTCCCTATCGAAGTTGGAGTGTCGGCTCGCGACCAGCGACCTCACAAGTTCGATCTCGGATCGCACCACCCCGCCGTTCTCGTCGAGTGCAAGGCGCACACATGGACTACGGGGCGGAACGCGCCCAGCGCGAAGCTCGCCGTCTGGAACGAGGCCATGCACTACTTTCGTTGCGCACCGGCGCGGTTCCGAAAGATCTTTTTCGTGCTTCGTGATCTGCGCGACGACGAATCGCTGGCGGCGCACTATCTGAAGAGGTTCGGGCATCTCGTGCCCCATGACGTCGAAATCTGGGAATACGATCAGCAGACCTCTGGCGTCGCGGTCGTACGAGCTGCGCAAGCCGAGTAGCTTCCATGCGCAGCACCCCTACCGTCGGCAGTCAAAGGCTTCTTCAGCTCGCCGTGAATTCGCGGCCGGAGCTACTCCGGTCCGCCCTCCACCGGGCTGGCGCGCTCCGCGAGGGTGAACCGATCGAATGGATGTCTCCACTTGCATTGGAGCGCTGTCGCGAATACCGCGACACGGCAGCGCTCAAACGCCTTCGCGTTCAGAAGCGCCTCCGAGAGCCGCTCTCAGCCTTCTGGCCTTCACGCGGACCCGTATGGGACGCATTGGCGATCGTGGGAGACGAGGTTCCATTGCTCCTCGAGGCGAAAGCACACATCCCAGAGGCGGCGTCGCCGGGAACTCGGGCCACGCCGGCGTCGCTTAGGTTGATCAGCGATAGCCTGCTCGCGACACGCCGTTATCTGTCACCGCGAAGCAAGGCGATTTGGATCGGTACCTTCTACCAGTACGCCAACCGTCTCGCTTTCCAGTTCTTTCTTCGCCGACGGAACGGTCTGGACAGCCGGCTGGTATTTCTCTACTTCACGAATGCCGTCGACGTCGGCGGTCCGGCGAGCGAAGAGGAATGGCGCGGTGCGATTCGGCTGATCCATGCCATGCTCGGTCTGCCGCCCGATCTCAGATCGTTCGGCGTGTTCGAAGCCTTCGTTGACGCCCGACGATTGGCGGATGTTGCTGGGTAGCCGGTCGGGCCGTGGAGCTAGGACTCATCGACCACCCGTCGGCCAAGCGGTCACGCCGACTTGGGCCCCGCGAGGATGACGAGGTGATGGGTCGACGGCAATTGTGTCACCGCCGGTGACACGTCCTCATGGTACCGGTACGCCTCGTGGGCACGGGGGCCAGGCCGTCTCGAGCAGTGAAGTCGTCTCGTATCAGGACGTTGTTCCGGAGGCACAACCGTGCGACGCTAGGCGTCGCACGGTTGAAGTCGACGGGAGGCCTTGACCTGGTGAGATGTCCTACCTATTGTTCGCGCTAAAGGCCCCCTGGGGGGGCCGCCGAAAAGAGGGGTGTAATGGTTCTCTATCTCAAAGATCTCGCGGAAAATCCCCGCCTGCTTGAGGAGCTGAGGACACGGGTGGAGAGCTGCAGCAAGTGCGGTGTTCCGCTGCAGGAGACGATCACCGGGAAGCGTCAGCTCGAGTCCGGTGATGCGTGCAGCGACTGCTTCTACGGCGTGCTCGGTGACGCTGTCGAAGAACATCCTATCGCGTCGGCAGGCACGCGCCGCGGCTGAGTCTCGGGGCCACCGGATCGGAGCCGTAGCGCGGCTCTCTCCGAACCTCGACGTGCACCCCCGTAACCTGCCTACGCGTGAATACCTACTTCATAGGCGACGAAGAGACCCGGGCCTACGCCAAGGATTTCCTTCGCCGCCTCGAAAAGCTCGAGTCATTTCCTGATGTCTGGTGCCCGGTCACGAAGTCCGGCGACGCCATCGCCCAGGTGATGATCGGGTTGGTCGACAAAGACCTTCTGTCGAAGGTGCAGGTCCTTCCTATCGGGGTTTCTCGAGAAGGACCGAACATCGGCATCTCGTTCCTCGAGGGCGAGCCCGAGAAGCAGATCGTGGGCAAGAGCGTCCTCCTCCTCGATGGAGCGATTCACTCCGGCCGGACGATGAGTCGCTGCGCCGAGGAGGTGATGAAGTTCAAGCCTCAGGACTTGGTCAGCTACTCCTTGGTGACGAAGGCCGGGGCATCCTTCGTGCCGACGATCTGGGGCGTGACGATCAACGAGACCGATCGGGCGTTTTTCCTGCTCGACGAGATCCCGAATCACCGTTTGGACGCCGGGAATCCCGGGAAGAAGCAGCCGCCGGTTCACGTCGAGCGCCTGGACCAGCGGCACAAGGATCGTCCCGCCGTGACCTCGGGGGTCGAGTCCATGGATCGACCGAAGTGGTCCGATCGGCTTTTCCAAATGCAAGTCTCGGGGGCGTGCACCTACGTGCTGGTGCGCGGCGAGACCATCGTCGGATACCTGACCATTCACTTCGCTGGGGACAGCATGTTCGTCGACGAGGTGGCGATCGATACCAGCCAGAAGAAGCGAGGGTATGGAGGCGTCCTCATGCGCTTCGCGGACACTCTGGCTCGGCAAGGAAACTGCCGGACCGTTATCTTGAACGCGATCGACAGCGAGGTCGGTTTCTACGAGAAGCTCGAGTACAAGAAGGTCGCTTCCGCGGCCCCGATCCCGCTCGATGATGAGACCTACTGGCCGATGCAGCGGTCGGTCCTGTACCACCAAAGACCGAAGTGACCTGCGGTAGAACCGGGCGCTCGGTCTGAACGGGCCGGCGATCTACGCGGCTTTGCCGTACGTGCTGGAAGACGACTCTTGAACACCTCGGGCGTGTAGGCGCGCCGCGCGTTCCGCCGCCGAAAGTGCAAATACGGCGTCGCGGAGCTGTTGCTCATAATTCTGATATCGTCGTGCGCGTCCGCTGTGCCTCTCGGACAGGGAGGGTGAATGGAGCTGACTGCATGAGTCAATGGACGGAGAGGGTGACTGGGCACGCGGTGTGGCAGGTCCTGCCGACATTGGGCGCCACGATCGACCGCGCAGCCCAGCGCGAGGAGATTGAGCCTTCAATTCTGGACGGAATTGAGCGCGTGCGCGCTGTTCTGGCCATCGTCGGCAAGCGCCTCGCAGGGACCGATCCTGCGCTCTCGTTGTTACCCCCGTTGGACGAAATCGCAGCCGCGCTGGACGGCGCTGACAAGGATCTGCAGGCTTTCGTCGCGGACGGGAACCCAGGAAACGTATCCAACGCGAATGCCAAGGCCGATTCGGCTCTGGCAAGTCTGGCGCGGGTCATCGTGGCCGTTACTCCGGACGAGACGGGCGCGCTGAGAGACGCGGCGCTTGCGTACCGCCAAGGCGTGGAATCCCAGCTGAAGGTAGTCCACGCGGCGCTGTCTCAGACACGCACCGAGGCTGAAGGTCTCAGGGCAAAACTGGCCGAGCTCGCGACCGATGTTGGGACTGAGCGCCAGCGGGTGACCACCACGATCTCGGAGTTTCAATCCCAGTTCTCCGCGGCGCAGGAAGCGCGAAACAAGGAGCACACGGAGGGCCAAGGGAAGCGCCAAGAGGCATTCGCAACCCTGCTTTCGGAAGCCCAAGCTCAATTCGCTACCGCGCAGGACTCCAGAAACAAAGACCACGCGGAGTCACAAGCCAAGCGTCAGGAGGTATTTGCCGCCCTCGAAGGCGATTACCAAAAGCGACTTGCGGAACAAAACGCGGCGTTCGAGGCCAACCGAGTGAGCACGTCGCAGGCGTATCAGAGTCACATCGACGGGCTGAAGGCCGAATACGCTGCTAGCGCCAAGGGCATTCTCGACGCGATGGAAAAGCAAAAGGCCGACGTCGAAAAGCTCGTTGGCGTGATCGGGAACTTGGGCGTCACTTCGGGGTATCTCAAGACCGCGAACGCAGCGAGGACACAAACGTGGATCTGGCAGGGCGCGACAGTCGCATCGCTGCTTTCTATGATCGGCTTTGCTTACAAGGCGTTCCTTCCTGTGTTGGACCACGCCACCTCCTCTGTACTGGGGAATGGCCAAGCCCTTCAAAGCGCTAGCCCAGGTATGTCCTGGTTGGGTTTCGCGACCCGCGTGCTCTTGACCATCACGGTCGGAGTCCTCGCCGCGTACGCTCGAAGTCAGGCTGACAAGAATCAGGAGATCGAAAGACGGAACCGAAAGATGGCTTTGGAGTTGGAGGCGATGGGCCCTTACCTCGCGCCGTTACCTTTGGAAAAACAGCACGAGTTTCGCCTGTCAATGGGCGATCGCTCTTTTGGGAAAGACGACACCGTGCCTTCTGGCGCGACCCCAAGTCCGGCGACGCTTCTCGACGTGGGGAGCACTTACATCGACAAGGTTACCGAGTTGTTGAAGGCAGCCAAGAAGTAGGGACGCGTAGCCGTCGTCCGAGCGCCGCGCGTTGCGGATGTGGCGGTCTGCCGAAGCGCTCATCCGATCGGGCTCGGTGCCACGCTGACGGATGATGAACTACCGGGATGAGCAGCCCCTTCACGCTGAACGCTGGTCACGAATTCGGTGAAAGCTGGGAACGAGGCGAACTCGCTCTTGAGTAGAGGCCATTCGCGCCTGAACAGAGCCGACTGCAACGTGCGCCTAATTTCGTCCTTCCAGATGTTCCATACCTTGCCAGCGAGGAATTTCTCTCGGTTCAGAAAGAACTCTTCGGAGCAGAGGTTCAGGTAGTTGAGGCAGGCGGATCGCAGGCTCTCGGTCGATTCTTGAAGCGCGTCCTCTGAGAATTGACGCGGGCCCCGAGCCCAGGCGGGAAACTGCGCCATAATCTCGCGATACCTGTCCGTGTAGTGGATGAACGCCTGGGCGGTGTGCTGTTTGCGATACGCGCCCACGGCGACCACCACGGCGACGAGCGCCACGACAGCCGATACACACGTTGCGATTTGCCCCGCAGCTTGCAGCAGTTCCATCTTCCCTCCTCCATCCTCAGGTTCGTTGTCCGACACCTCCGCGGAAGACCTTTTCGCGGTGCCACGGCAGGTACGCACGGTGCCCTTCGGCGAGCCCCCGCACGCGATGCAGCCCGCCGACGCCGAGGGCCTGACGGGCATCTCCACCGAACATGTGCGCCCAGACGATCGTGCCGTCGTCTTCGACCGTCATGAGGCCCTTGTCGAATACGGCGTCCAGGTGGATGGCCAGGAGGATGCCGTTGTAGACGTCGAGGCGCTGGGCGTCGCTTTCGCAATCGGCCCACGGCTTGATGTGGCTGGCCCGCAGCAGCTCCGGTACGGCCAGGCCGGTGACGGCGCAGCGGCCCTCCCAGAAATCGACGAGACCTTGGCGAAAGAGATCCTGCCCCACGCGCTGGACGACCAAGCGTTCGACCTCGGTGGTCTTTGGGAGGGCGGCGGTCGCCTTTTCGAATGTGTGCAGCAACTCGTCGGGCAGGGCCCTGCTGAGCTGGATAGCGCGCGCGAGCAGCCGGTGTAGCGCCGGGATATCCGTTACCGTTCGTCCGCCCGCCGCGCCCCCCGGCAGCGGAGCGGCCATGGGCGTGCCGTAGTCACCGAGTGCGCGTGCCACATTCTCTTGCGAGAACGCGGCCAGAAAGACCGCGTCGCTGAAGGTGCCGAGCCAGATCCGCAGTGGGCACAGGGTGCTCGCGAAGGCGAGCCACGGGCCCTCCCGCGGCAACTCGCGATCGAAGCCGTTGTCGGCGGCCGCCTTCTCCAATCGCGAGGCGATGATCGGAGAGCGCGGCGCGTTCATCGGCTCCGGCCCTTCCCTCTGCGGGCTGGCCGCGGCTTGTCCGGTCGTGTCGGCGCGGCCCCCGCCGCGTCGAGCCCGGGGCCGAGCGCGAGCCGGTTGCGCGCGGCCTCGATCGCGCGATGGAGGCGCTCTTCATTGTTGGCCGCTCGCTCGGTCACGACGCTCCCCTTTTCGCCCACGCGGGCCGCGCGCTCTCCGGGTGGGCGACGCGCGGGTCGGCAGGGGGCGGGTCGAGGGTGGTCTCGTAGGGCTCGCTTCTCGCGATTGCCCGATTCAGCCGATCATACGCTTCGAGGATCGTGACCTTGGTGCGAAACGCTCCGAATCGCTTCTCGTCTTCATCCCGAACCACTCGAAAGGTATCCAACAACGTTTCGGCCTGCTGGCGAGTCGCGGCAGCCAAGTGAAGAACCGCTGCATCCAATTCTGCGCGGAGGTGATTGCGCCTCTCGCTGTCCCATCGGTAGCACACGCTTCCGAAGCCGCATGCGGACGCGAATTCTGCGATGTCCCATGCGGTACACGAGAGTTCCACCACCCGTGGAACAATCCAATCCTCCCAAAGACCGCCAGACCACGGAACTGCCTCCATGAACATGGAGGGCGGAGGACAGGGCAACTGCGCAATCATGTATGGCGAGAGGTGGACACCGGTCACCTTCTGGCGCGCGAGGAAGTCGAAGACGAAGGAATTCAGGATCGCAAGAAAGCATGCGACCTTCCGGGCGGGGGTGTCTTGCTTGAAGGACAGGTGCCAGAGCGTATTCACGCTGGCCACGCGCGGGAGGACGCAGCCGATCGCGGTTCGCACAACCACGGCGCTCGTCACATCTCGAACCGCGACGATCCACGATGCGTTGGAGTGCTTCCCAAGTTTCTCCTCCGCGAGCGCGGCGTTAACCCAATGGTTCGACTGGTTCAGGTTTAGGGGGTCGAGATGCGCTCCATCGCTGAGTTCTGGCAGCTTCCCTTGACGTGCCTGTGCCTCCGTCTGGCCGACATACGTTCCGAAGCGATGATCGAACTGGTGGAGCATTTTCGCCTCGAAGACAGGCCACATCTCGACCCCGTCTCTGACCAGGCGCCTCAGTCGCTCAGGTGATGGATCGATGGCGGTAAATAGGTGAAGGTCGTCGCTCGCATTGAACAGCCTATGGATGCGCAGCGACCACGGTCCGAGGGTGCCCATGCCCTCGATGGCCGCCCATCGTTTGTAGATCTGCTGCGCTAGTCCAAAAAAAGAAGAGTTGCGTACCACGGGGCAGGTTTTCGACTCTGGATTGAGCGCCTCGACGTCCTTGGCTGAGATGTCGATGAGGCTACGCGATCGGGCTTCCGCGACGGAGCGACAGAAGAACGTCGCAGCCATTGCACTCACAGTTGCGTCCAGACCAGCTATCGTAAGCAGACAGAACTTGTAGCTGTGATGGACGGCTGGGAAAACGAAGTCCTCGTTCTCGAATCCGATCAGAGATACGAGACGACCTTTCGAAATCAGGCCGAAGAACAGGCCCCCAGATGCTTTGTCTGTCGCAACTCCGAGCGGCACGACGACCCCTGCTCGAGATGTCCCTCCGGCGCGTTCGAGGAGAGTCGACACGAGTTCGACGAAGCAGGCTTGAGTTGTGAGCTTGCCCTTTCCGGAGGCCGGGTACCGGCCAGAGTTCTTGATGAACTGATCGACTTCCTCGATCGACCTCTTGTGAAATGTCCATGCCTGGTAGAGGCCGGGGTTGTCGTTTGGCAACGCGTCTATCGCTTGCTTCCTGGCCCGGCCAGACTTTTCCGCGAGATCCGGATCATGTTTGGAGAAGAACTCCTGTTCTTCGACCTGGATTCGCTCCCATGGTGGATTGCCGAGCACGACGTCGAACCCGCCCTTCGCGAACACCTGCGGGAACTGCAGATGCCAGTGGAAGAAGCCGTACTCGCGCGTAAGCCGCTCCACCGCGGCGAGCAGCGTCGGGGAGGCCGAGTCGGGTGCGTGGCGTATGCGCTCCCAGACCTCCTGCGTGGGAGCGATGCTTGCTAACTCCCCCGGCTCCTTGCGCCATACGAACGCCGCGCACCAGGCATCGGCCGCCAACCGGCGACCCCGAAACTGCGCCGATGCAAGCAGACCCTGCCAGGTCGCCTCCTTTCGCTCGATCTCCGCAGCCACGAGGTCTGGCGCGGAGTCCAGCGCGCGCACTTGGGAGAGGATCGCCATGGTCGCACCCTCGGCGACATTGCTGAACTCGAACGACAGGTTCGGGGTCGTCCGCTCAGCCTTGTTCCGCGTCTTTAAGGCACTCGCCGCCTTCTTGTCGTCGCCCTCGATCGGATCCCACGCGGCGTCCGGGATCCCCTTTGCCATCAACTCGGGCGTCGTTCCGAGGAGCGCGTTTCCGTGCTGGATGTGCGAGTCCAGGAACGTGAGCGCCAGCCCCGGTTCGACGGCCTCCATCCAGAGGCTCACTTTGCACAGCTCGACAGCCATCGGGTTCAGATCGACACCGTAGATGCAGTGACCGATCACCTGGCGGAGCGCATGGCGGTACTCCGCCGCTGCCGGCGTGCCGTTCGCCTGGAGGCGGGCGACGTGAGCCGCCAGCCGTCGGGCGGCCGCCAACAAGAAATGTCCGGAGCCGCAAGCCGGGTCCACAATCGACAACCCCAGCAACGCCTCGATCGGCTTCTCTGGATTGCGCGCGATCGTGTCGGCGATGACCGGTTCGAGCGCGCTGTCGAGCAACACCTGCACCAAGCTGTCCGGCGTGTAGTAGCTGCCGGTCGTCTTGCGCGCGTTGCCCTTGGTCTCGCCGCCAGTCGCGAAGCCGAACTGGCGGCCGTCCTTCGTGATCTGCGGGACCAACTCCAGCAGGCTCTCGTAGACGCTGCCCAATTCCTCGGGGCCCATGTCGCGCCAGTTCACGCGCGCGAGCGCGCCGTCCTCGCGCAGCCAGGCGAGCGTGAACATCGCGTAAAGCAGCGCGCGGTTCTCGAGCTTCGCCGCGTCCAGCGTCGGGCATTGCCTCTTGGCGAAGATGCCGGCCAGCGCCGGCAGGCCGAGCCGTGACTCGCCCGTCGCGAGGCCCGCGAACACGATCTTCGTCGCATCCCACAGGTCCGAGAACCGATCGTGCGCGCTGCGCCGGACGGCGCGCTCGCGCAGCCGACGCATGCCATATCCCTGCACGTAGAGTGCCTTTGCCACCTCCGGCGTAGCGTCGGGGTGCAGTAGGTTCCGCTCCTCCACGGTCAGCAGGAAGATGAGCCGGTAAACCAGACGAAGCAGCTGGCTGAAGTAGTCCTTGGTCGAGAGGGTGCCGTCCTGGAGCGCGAGTCGTAGCGTCTGGTTCTCCGGGTGCGCAAGAAAGCCCTGTCCCAGCGCCAATACGGCGTCTTCGACACCACGACGCAGGTGCTCGCGGGCACGCGTGCCCTCCTCGCGGCCCGCGTTGCGCCAGGTCTCGAGCGCGCATTCAGTGACCGGCTGCCCCTCGCGTCCGAAGCGCGTCTCGTGCAGCAGGAGCCAGAGTGCGGCGAAGTCGGGGTAGCGTTCCTCCGTGAAAAGCCGCTGGAGGTCCGCTTCGATCCACGCCGGGCGCGTGAGGCTCGCGTTGTCGCGCAGGATTCGCAGCGTGAGGCCGTCCGAAGCAAGGCCCCACATCGCGCTCTCCTGCGCGTTCAGGTACTCCTGAACCAGGCCGAAGGCCGTGCGGCGGCGCCCGCCGTCGCCGAACGCTGGCACGGGCGCGTCGAGGCCGACGTCCGCGGAGGCCACGACGACGGGCGTGCGCCCCGCCAGCGCAGCATGGCCGATCGCGTAGCTCCGCTCGGCGACGACGACCGGAGCCACGTCGACCAGCGACGCGAAGCCGAAGCTGTCGCGCAAGAGCGCGCTCACGAAGCGCTCCGTTAATGCCTTCGCGTCGCTCTTGGCGGTACGGCCCGTCGCGAAGTCGGCCCAATGAGCCTGTGCGATGCGCCAGTAGCGGCCGATCTCGTCGCGAAGATTGAGGCCCTTCGGGATCCGGTAGTCGGCGTCGCCCTGTGCTCCCGCCGATAACTGCGCCACGCGCGACAGCCACTCGGGGGAGAGCAAACCTCCCTCTATGGAAAGCGCCTCGAAACCGAGCTGAGCTTGCCGCGCCCGCGTCTTCTTGGCGGCGGGCATCCTCAAGAGACCCGCGGCAGCAGCACGTAGAGCCCGATGATGTCGGCCGGGAGCAGGGCTTTGACGCCGTAGCTGCCGCGCGCGTCCGCAGCCTCGCGGACGCGCCGGTGGTCGGCGAGCAGCGCCTGCGCCCGGCGCTCGGCGAACGCGTCCAACTCCCCGAGGCGGGTCTCGAGCTCGGCCAGCGCCTGCATCACGGCGCGATCACGCACGTGCGTCGGCGGGTCAGCGAGCGGCGTCGGTTGGAGCAGCTTCAGCGCTTCGTCTCCCTCGGCGGGCACGCCGGAGCCCGACCACGCCAGCGCGGTCGCCTCCTCGACCAGCAGCGTGGAGCTCTGCGCCCCGCGCTGGGTCGTGAGCTGGTGACGCAGCCGCACCAGCGCCACCAGTGTCCGCGAGGTCACGCCGTCGGCCACCCAACAGCCGACCCGGCCGAGCACGCAGGCATCCGTTCCACCGTTCTGATCCGCGTCGCCCAGCGTGCGCTCGAGCAGCGTCTCCGCGACCACCGAGATCAGCGGGTGGCTGCGCTGAACCGGCTGGCAGCGCGGAGCCGGGGGGTAGTCGAAGTCGACCAGTACAGAACCCTCCAGGCCTTCGGCATCCAAGCGTTCCCGAACGTCTTCGGGCAGCGCCGTCAGCGGCGCCTTGAACCCGCGCTTGAGCGGTTCGAGCGCGCCCCCCAGGCGGGCAAGCGCGCGTCCGGCGAACCGCTTGACGTCTTCTTTGCCGCCGAGCGCGGCAAGCGACTTGCGCCACTCGGGCAGCACGTCCTCCGGTTTGAGGCGGCGCTGCGCGAAGACGGTGCGGTTCTTCTTCGCCTTCTCTGCAGCGTCGCGCCAGCGCGCCTCGATGCTCTTGGCCTCCTCGAGCTCTACGAACGAGAACGTCTTCTGGCGCTTCGACTCGCGCTCATTCTGGCGAAGGAGGACAGCCTTCATCAAAGCCTGGCTCAGCGAGTGGCCGTCGTCGGGAATGGGCACGGGAACGCCCAGCTCCTCGCGGATCTTCTCGGCCTTGCGCAGGATCACCTCGAGCACCGCGCCGTCGACGGGATTGTTCGCGCCGTAGAGGAGGATCATGCGGACGACTTCGCGCTTCTGCCCGAATCGATCGACGCGGCCCTCGCGTTGTTCGTGACGCGTGGGGTTCCACGAGAGGTCGTAGTGAACGACCGCGTCGAAGTGGTCCTGGAGGTTCACGCCTTCCGACAGGCAGTCCGTCGCCACGAGGAGCCGCTTGGTTGCCTTGCCCAGCTCCTTGACCTTTTCCTCGCGTTCATCAGAAGTCAGCTCGCCGGTCACGACGTCGATGGTGACGTCTTTGAGCTTCCCCTTGAGGAACTTGGCGACGTAGTGAGCCGTCGCGATGTAACGGCAGAAGATGACCGGGCTGAAGTCTTCGTTGACGAGCTCGGTCACGTGGTCGGTGAGAAGCTTGAGCTTAGGATCGTCGGTCTGTCCGGCGAGCTCCTCCGCCTGAGCGATTAGCGCGGCCATCGCGGCGTCGTCGCCTCTGGTCGATGGTTCGAGATCGTCGTCCGCCAAACCTTCCGTCGACCCATCGAAGATTCGGTCGAGCAACTCTTCCCTTTGCTCGTCCGACGTTTCGATACCAGCGTGCGTGCGCAACGCAAGTAGCGCGGCGAGGGGGCTCGAGGCCACGCACCGCATGAGAGCCAGCGTTCCCCAGAAGTTGAGGCGCTGCTGCTTCTCGTCCGAGCCCGCCGCGGCGACGACACCCGCGCAGTAGTCAAGCACGGCGTCGAAGAACCGCTCCCATGCCCCCGTGAGCTTGTATGTCAGCTCCTTCGTCTCGCGTCGAGGGAAGAGCTTGCCTTCGTGCCACTCGTCGATGTCGGGACGTCGCCGCTGCACGAAGTGCCGTGACAGCCTCTCGCGCAGTTCGGTGCGGGCGTCGCCACTCACCTCGGCGAGCTGCGTGAATGCCGGATCGAGGAGACCCAGCAGTCGGAAGAAGGCCTGTTCATCGCCGCTGTGCGGGGTCGCGGTCAGCATGACCAGGTGTCGCGATTTCGATTCGACGAGCCCTTTGAGTAGCTCGTAGCGCTGGTGGCGGCCCTGTCCCGTCGCCGCGCAGGTGTGCGCTTCGTCGACGATCACGAGCTCGGGACAGGCGCGCAGGAACTCGGCCCTGCGGCGCTCGCTCTTGATGTAGTCGAGACTGACCACCGTGTGCGCGTGCGTCGTGAAGATGCTCTCGCTCGGAGGCAGGTTGCGCTCGAGGCGGCTCGCGCTCGCCGCTGTGACGGCGACCGGACGGAGGTGAAAGCGTGCAGAAAGCTCCGTCACCCACTGCTCGACCAGGTGCGGCGGGCACAGCACCGCCAATCGCTGGACGTCGCCGCGGTCGATCATCTCCCGCGCGATCAGTGCCGCTTCGATCGTCTTGCCGATGCCGACGTCGTCCGCGATGAGCAGACGAACCGGATCGAGCTTGAGCGCCATGAGGAGCGGAACGAGCTGGTAGGCGCGCGGCTCGATGGCGATCTGACCGAAGCTGCGAAACGGTCCAGCGCCCCGGCGGAGGGAGAGCAGCAGTGCGTCGCGCAGCAGAAGGGCAGCATCGTGCCCGGCCTTCTGAGCCGGCTGCGGCCGCGGGAAGGATGCGTCGCCGACGGGATCGGACTCGAGGGCGAGGTGAATCAGCGTTTGATCCTCCTCGGAGCCTGAGACGGGGCGCACGCGAAGCACCTCGGCGTCACTGCCAGTGAGGACGATCCATTCGCGCCCGCGCGCGCGCACCAGGCTGCCGGGGCTCCAGCGCTCGGCCCGCGGCGCCGGGGGGACGGTCGCGGTCAAACCGCTCTCCCGAGCAGCTTTCCGAGCGCCGAGGCCGAAGCGGCCCAGGCCGATTCGTCGGTCCCGACGACGATCACCGAGAGCCCCTTGGCCTCGAGCGCGGCCGAGAGGGTGGCGTCGGGTTCCAGCAGGGCCGCGACGTAGTGGGTACGCCACACGAGCCTCACGGACCGGCCGTCGACCAGGAGGCCGTCAGCGTCGGGCGGCGGCAGATCCCGGCGGCCGGCGTAGACCAACCACGCAGCGGCCGGTCCGTCCGTGGTCACCTGGCCTGCCGGTGCTGCGCCAGGACCCTGGCTCGGTCCTGCAGCCGGCTCTTCGAGCCGCGTCAGCCGGGTGCGAGCGAGACGCAGAAGGAGGTCACGCGCATCCGCATTTCGACGATCGAGCAGCTCGTGATCCGGCTGGTTGTAGTAGGACATCAGGCACCGGTAGCAAGCGGCCACGCACTTCGCGTCGGGGACGTCGACCAGCATCGTTGCCACCTCTGGAAGACCGCCGCTGAGATCGAAGTGCATGATGGCCAGCGCTTCGTGCGCCACTTCGGCCAGACGTTCGGGCTCGGAGACCAGGCGCGTGAGGACGCCGGCGCCGCCTTCGGTCGCTTCGTAGAAGAGGAAGCCGCGGCGTGCGTCCCGCGTGGGCATTGGCTCCGCCAGGATTTCGCTCTCCTCGAGCTGAAAGACCGCACCGATTCCCCGCAAGAGAGCGTGCTGCAGCGTGGCCAGCGCCTCCTGAGATACCTTCGATTCGTAGGGCTCAGTCAGGAGGGCCTCGTTGGGCTGGAAGAGGAGCGCGTTCTTACGATCGTGGACGCTGGGGACGATCCGCTGGCGCGGCGCCACCGTGGGATCGATCGCTTCCCCGCTCTCGCCCTCGTCTTCGTTCTTCTGCCAGTAGCCTGACAAGGGATCCATCAGGTATCCGAGCTTGGTGCGATCGGCGCGGCGGCGCAGACCCTTGTTGAGACGGGTGATCGTGGCGCCGGGACCATAGACGAGGCGCGCGACCTGTCCCGCGGCGTCGACCATGGCGCCCTTCCGGACGTCCGGTGCGTGCTCGCGTGTCGCCCACTCGAACGTCGTTTGCAGCTCGAATCCCTGCCGCTGCCGCTCTTCGTCGTTTGCGGTGATGCGCTCGGCGGGTCGCGTATCGACGTTCTCGATTCGAAAGGTGTCGTTGATGATCTCGGCGTCGGCCAGCGGGGACCCGCATGCGACGCACATCGACGTGTCATCGGTCCAATGACCGGCACCGCAGGCCTTGCAGATGCGGACCTTCTTGGTTTGGAGACGCACGTCGGCGGCGGCGCCGGGCTGCTGGTTCAGCGCCAGCATCGCGCGGACGACTCGGAAGGCGCGCCCCTCGTGATAGACGAGGCTGCGGGGGCCGAACTCCGACAGGGCGAGGAACCGCGGGCGTTGCAGGTACGTCTGGCGCCCTCGACCGTCGTTGGTCGACGGTATATAGGCTCGAAGCGGCAGGCGCGGAAAGTTGTAGCCCGGAAGAAAGCCCTCGGTGGCCAGGTAGCGGTACGTGTAGAAATCGCTCGACGCGCTCGCTCCCTGGCGGAGGAGATCGAGCTGCTGGATCGCCTGGATGTACCGCCCCTTCGCCGCCTTCTTCTCGACCAGCGGCGCCGAGTAGTCCGATTCGGTGCGGTGAGCGGCATCTCGCTGCTGCTCGGCCGCGGTGAATAGCTCGCGCCACCGGTCGAACGTCTCGCCGAAGCGGGTGAACGCGCGCTCGACGACGTCCGCGGAGAATGCGTCGCGCCCGACGTACCATGGAGCAAGCTCCGGCGTCAGATCGCCCTCGAGCATTTCGAGGACTGTCTGGATGCGACGCCGCGCCTCGGCGGCTACAGTGGCGCGCACCATCGGCTCCCTGATTTCGGGCTTGAGCGGACGCTTCGGCTCGGGAAGGACGAGCAGCTCGGCGATGGACGGATTGAGCGGAAGCTCGGTGCAGGCCAGCCAGACGGCGAACAGGTGACTCTCGACGAGGTCGCGGTTCGCTAGGTCGAGCAAGGGCGGGCGGACCGCGCCGTGCACCATCGCGGTGGGCTCGCGAAAGAAATATTGGTCGTGGGGGCTTTGGGAGGAGCTGTAGGTGAGGACGAGAGCAGCCTGGCCGCTTCGGCCGGCGCGGCCGCTCCGTTGTGCGTAGTTCGCTGGGGTCGGCGGAACGTTTCGCAGATAGACCGCGTTCAACGCGGCGATGTCCACCCCGAGCTCCATGGTCGGCGAACAGAAGAGAACGGGCAGGAACCGGTTCGACTCGCCGAGCTCGCGCAGCTTGTTCGCCTCGTCTCCCAGCTCCTTCTGTTCCTTCTTCTCGAAGCGGAAGCGTTTCTCGCGGATCGCTCTCTTGTCGTTGTCGACCTGCGCCGTGTGCTCGCGGGCTTCGAATCCGAAAAGAGGGTGGGTCTGCGTCTGCAGCGTGGCCGCGAGATTCGCGTAGAAATCTCGGAAGAAGGCGTTCTCGCTGGCGTGCTCCGGATCGATTCCGGGATTGCCGCGCTTGAACAGGACGGCTGCGTCGGAAAGCCGGTAGCCGGTCTGGTCGCTAAAGGGCGTAATCTCCTCGGACACCAGGCCGTAACCCACCGCGGCCTTCAGCAGTGCCTGGATGAGCGCGTCCATCTCGGGTGCGTGGAGTGCTCGAACAGCGGACGCGTCGTCCCAGAGCGTTCGACCCTTGGGGAACTGCCGCGATCGCACACCACGCGAGGATCTCAGGATCCGGCCGAGGGAGCTGCGCGAGCCGCCCCTGACGATCAGATCCTCGTCGCGCAGGTTGGTTTCCTTTCGCGACGGCGGCGAGATCAACAGCCAGCGGGCCTTGCGCGGCGTCTCCTCCGGGCCGAAACCCCACGGTGCCCGTAGTCGGCTATGCGAACGCTGGACCATCTGTTCGATAGTGGTCGGCTCGAGCACCTGGCTGCGAACGGCCATCCATTTGCGGAGGTGGTCGAAAAGCTCCTCGTACACCGCTGTCCGGACGACGGGTGACGCCATCCGGAGCACGTCGGGAGCGCTGGCGAACGCTGCATCGTCCTTGGCGAGGTCATCGAGGGCCCGGTATTCGACGGTGACCAGACCGAGCTGTTCGAGGTTCGGGTTCGTGTAGCGCCAGCCGCGTCGCTGATCGAACCAAACTCGATACGCCAGCACCTGGCGGAGTGCCTCCTCGGCCTCCATCAGATGGATGCCCTTCGTCAGCGCGGGATCGAGCAGCCATTCCGCGCGCAGCTCCGGCGACGGCCGATCGAACCCGAGAGCACGTTGCTGCACGGCCCCGAGCTCGTCGCTGCGCAGGCCCCTGTCACCGGCCAGATTGAGCGCGCCGAGGAACCCAGCGCGAATCAGGCTGACGAACAAGAAGTCGTTGAAGTGGCCCGCCTGAAGTGCGGCGTCTTGGCGGTTGTCCGTGAAACCGAGAAGCTTGCGCGTCTCGGGCTCCATCTCCGACTCGCTTCCATGCATCCAGCGGAGAGCGCTGCTGACGATGACGGTGGTTGCCGAGCTGCGACCCTCCGACGAGAGCGAAGCCAGCCTCGTGCGATCGCGTGCCCCCGCGCTGCGCGCGGCCCGACAGCGCAGGCAGAATCGGAACCGGCCGGGTATGAACCACGCCTTGGCCCCCGCGACCGTCGTACCGTCGGGCGCGGCACTCACCTCTTGCACCTTGACGCGCCTGTAGTGCGATTTCATCCGCACATTGCCCTTGGCGTCCAGGTCGAGCCAGGTCTCGGGGTAGTCCTCGTTGTCGTTCTTGAACGTGAATTCCGCGTCCGGCGGGTGGAGGGTCAGGAACCCGAAGATCTCGCCGTCCGCCGATCCCTCGGTTGACTCCTCCGGTTGGTCGTCGTCGCGCGCCGGCGGCGCGTCGTCGATGTCGCGCGGGAGAAAGACGGGCTGGCCCGTATCGCGCTTGTACCGAACGGGGTGGTACTCATGACCGCAGTCGCGGCAGAAGTGCACCGGGTAGAGCCGCTTCTCGGGCGCGCCGGGCAGGTACTGCTGGCCGTCGACGGTGATTGTTCGCTGGCCCGCGGGCTCGAGTGTCGCGAACGCGTGACCGGCCCCGGAGATGAACTGGTGCAGCTTGAAGGCGAAGAAGCTGCGGTCCGACGCGCCCTCTCTATCGGTTCGATCGTGCTCCGAACGGCTCGACACCAACAGGAGGCGGCGCAACGCAGCGTCACACGCTTTCGTGTCGCGACCCGATTCGGCGCTCAACTCAGCCGCGGCTACGTCCAGCGTGCGTGGCAACGCTCGGTGCCAGGCCGGGTTGGCGTCGCTGGTCGTGATTCCAAGCCGCGTCTCGACCCAGATCGCCAGCGGATGGACCCGCAAGGCGGCGTCCGAGATGTCCTCGGGAATGGGCGCGTCGATCGCCGGGCCGAGGCCTGCTCGCACGGACTCGGCTCGTTTCGACGAGTCCGTGACGCGTTCGAGCTCCTCCATGATGACATTGCTTGGCTCGATCTTCGTCGCGAATAGCTTCGACGCCACCTCAGCGACGACATCCTGCTTGTTTTTCGTCGTCCCTTCGCTCGTCATCGTGGCCGAGGTGCCGATGCACAGCAGTTTCTCGGGCGAGAGGCGCTCACGCACGCGGCGCACCAGCAGTGCCACGTCCGCTCCCTGGCGACCGCGGTACGTGTGGAGCTCATCGAGGACGAGAAAACGCAGTCCCGAGCAGTTGCCCATCACACGCCGGTCCAGCTCCTCCTGACGGGTCATCAGAAGCTCGAGCATCATGAAGTTCGTGAGTAGGATGTCGGGCGGGTTTTCCGAGATCCTGCGGCGTTCGTCCTCGTCTTCCTGGCCGGTGTAGCGATCGAACGTGACCGGCGGTTCGCCTTCGACGTTCCGCACGAATTTCCGCAGCTCTTCGAGCTGACTGTTCGCCAGCGCGTTCATCGGGTAGATGACGATTGCGCGCGTCCGTCGCGCGGGGTCGCGGCGCTTCTCCGCCAGCACCGCGCTGACGATAGGGATGAAGAAGCAGAGAGACTTGCCGGAGCCCGTGCCCGTGGTGACGACGTAGCTCTCGCCGTCGGCGGCCAGCGCTACCGCGCGCTCTTGGTGCTTGTAGAGCGAAAGCGGTGAGCCGCCGACGCGGAAGATCTCCGCTGTACGCGGATCGAGCGCCCCGGCCGCGATCAGCGCTTCGAGCTTCGCCCCTTCCTTATACTTGGGGTTTATCTGGATGAGCGGATCGGGCCAGAACCGGCCCTCGGAGTAGATGGCGTCGACCCGTTCTCGGATGTCGTCCGCGTAGATTGTCGTGAACGAGGTCGCGAACTTGCGGTACTCGCTCACGACCGAATCGCGGAGCGAGAAGACGTCCATGCTCTTGCCGCTCATCTACGGACCCGCGGTTCGAGGGGCGCGGCGCTTCGTATCATCTATCTCCCAGTTCGGTTGAGGCACCCGGCTGGCTGTCGGAGGACCGACACCACCAGTCGCCCCCTCGACCAGCAGGACCCGACAGGTGACCGGTCCCATCGAGCGGCCTGATGGTATCAGGCCCCCCGGCAAGAATGGAACCGTCGACACGCCGTCGATTGTCCGCCGTCGCCGCGTCCTACCCTTGCGTACCTGCGTTGGAGTAGAGCGACGTTTTGAAGTCATGGTAGAGGCCCCGGACCTGCTCGGGCGTGAGGTGCAGGGCCATCACGACCTCTCGGAGCCCGGCACCCAGCTCGAACATCTGGAAGGCCCGCGCGGCGGTTTCTCCTTCCGTGCGCGGGCCTCTGACCCCTCGCTTGGCTGCGGCCCGTATGACGTCGGCCGGGTCGTAGCGCCAGACGCCGGCGTCGTCGCGCTGGGGGTGCAGCTCGCCGTTGACGCGCAAGCGGTGGACAGCCGTGACGCCGACGCCGAGCTGGTGGGCGACCTGCGATCGGGTCAGGCCGGATGGTGGGACCTGGGTGCCGCGAGACGGTTTGGTGTTTGGCATGGGACGACCATCGCTCTGCGGTCGTCGAAGTCCAGGATGGCGACGCCGCTCGTCGCCCAGCTTGTCCGCCAACTTCGCCACCGCCGCCAACCGCGGCTGCCAGTCACTTCTGCTGGATCGTACGCACCATCCGGTCGAGGTCGCGCGATTGCCGGTCGGCGTCGCGTTCGAGCTGGCGGACTTGGCGCTCTTCGGCTGCCTCCTCGGCTGCTCGGCGTCGCTCATCCTCGCCGTCCATGAAATCCGTCTTCCACTCGTGGAAGAGAGTGCGAACGAGCTGAGGAGGAACCTGCAACTCCTGGACGATCTCGCGCAGCTCTTTGCCGTGGTCGATCAGATAGAAGACGCGGGCGGCGATCTGGCCTTCGTTGAGGCGCTGACGAGAGCGGCTCGAGGCCGGAAGGGACTGTGCGACGGCGTCGACATCGTTGGCGGCGAAGTAGTGGACGCCGCCGATGACCTGGGGGTGGAGGGCCGTGCCCTCCATAGTGCGTACCTTCGAGACGCTGACGTTCAGGCGAGCGGCGACTTGGGTGCGTGTCAGCTTGCCGCGTAGCTCCGAAGAGCGGGGCTGTTTCTGTGCAGGCGGTCGATCCGAAACAGGGTTCGCCATGGGCGCCTCCTCCGTCGGTGACGCGACACTACGCTCCACGTCGAACAGGTCAAGAACAGCGGACGAAACAGGGGTCGATGCGGGGCGCTCGAAGAAACACGAGTCACGCGCCAGGCGGAGGGTGGCATTTCAGAGGCGATTCAAAGGGGGACGGATTCGTTGTCGCCCGGGAGCACCAAGCACGCGTTGTCCTCAATAGGACTCAACGCCGTCACAACGTCTCGAAAAGGCGCCTTTGACGACTGAATGGCCATGAAGATCCAGGCTCTCCTGTCGCGACTGGAACGGGTGCGAAGGTCTGACAACGGTTGGACTGCACGCTGCCCGGCGCACGACGACGCCACGCCTAGCCTCTCTGTGGCCCTCGGCGAGGATGGGCGGATCCTCGTCAAGTGCTTCGCCGGGTGCGAGCTTCCGGCGATCGTCGGCGCGCTCGGCATCGGGGTCGCGGAGCTGTTCGTTGGTTCTCCCGCCGGGCTCGAGCCCGACGCGGCGTACGAATATCGTGACGAGCGAGGGGCGCTTCTCTTCGAGGTCGTGCGCGGCCCCGGCAAGCGATTTCGTCAGCGGCGGCCCGACGGGCTCGGCGGGTGGGCGTGGAATCTTGCCGGCGTACCTCGCGTGCTCTACCGGCTCCCGGAGCTTCGCGCTGCAGATCCGAGCACAGAGGTCTACGTGGTCGAGGGCGAGAAGGACGTCGAGACTTTGCGGCACCTCGGGCTCATCGCGACTACGAACCCGCAGGGAGCGGGCAAGTGGCGGCCGGAGCTGAGCGAACCGCTCCGGGGCCGGGACGTCGTCATCCTGCCCGACAACGACGAGCCCGGCCGCAAGCATGCGGACAGCGTGGCGCGGCTGCTCGCCGGCGTCGCGCGCAGGATCCGAATCGTCGAGCTTCCCGGACTGCAGACCAAGGAGGACGTCAGCGACTGGATCGCCGCTGGCAACACCACCGACCACCTTCGCGAGTTGGTGGCGGCGGCTCCGATGTTGGGCGCCGCGCTCGGAGGGCCTGGCGCCACGGTCGTCACGCTTGCGGATGTCGAGCCCGAAAGCGTCGACTGGCTCTGGGCCGGCAGGATCCCCCGCGGCAAGCTGACGCTCCTCGATGGCGATCCCGGCCTCGGGAAGAGCACCGTCGGTTACGACATCGCGGCGCGCGTGACGCGCGGGTTGCCGATGCCGGGCGAGACAGCCGGCGCCGCCGCGGCCGACGTGATCATCCTCTCGCACGAGGACGGCCTAGCTGACACGATCCGGCCCCGGCTCGAAGCGGCGGACGCGGATCTGCGGCGCGTGCACGCGATTCAGGCGATACCCACGGCCGCGGGCGGCGCGCGCCTGCCGGTGCTGCCCGAGGACCTGCGCGAGATCGTCGCGGTCGTCGAAGCCCGCGCCGCCGCGTTGCTGATGATCGATCCGCTGTTCGCCTATCTCGCGTCGGAGGTCGACAGCTTCCGCGACCACGACGTCCGGGCGGCCCTGGCGCCGCTCGCGGCCGCCGCCGAGCGCTCGCGCGTGTCGGTGCTCGTAATCCGGCACCTCAACAAGCGGACTGGCGGGCCAGCGATCTACCGGGGCGGCGGGAGCATCGGGATCATCGGGCTGGCACGGTCGGGACTCGTGGTCGCATCGGATCCGGATGATCCGGCGCTCCGGATCTTGGCGTCGGTGAAGAACAACCTCTGTCCACCCCCGCCGTCGCTGCGTTGGAAGCTCGTCGGGAACAGCGCGGGCGTGGCCAGGGTCGAGTGGCTTGGGACGAGCGAGCACAACGCGGACGCGCTCCTCTCCGATCCGGCCGACATGACCGACGACCGCAGCGCGCTCCGCGATGCTTGCGACTTCCTGCGCGAGCTGCTCGCCGGTGGAGAGCAGTCGGCCGCGGACGTATTCAAGCGGGGCCGCGAAGCCGGCGTGTCGGAGCGGACCATGGAGCGGGCGAAACGGCGGCTTGGCGTGCGCCATCGGAAGCAGTTCGGCTCGGGACGGTTCGTCTGGTACCTGCCCGACGAGTCGCCAGCGCCGATCCCCGAAGGCGCCGCCACGGCGGCGGTGGCGGAGTTGGCGGAGATGAACGCGCCCGACGCAACGGGCGGGCGCTTGAACGGATCCCCACACGGAAAGGAGGCTGATCGATGAACAGTCCAGTTATCAGCGACAGCGAGGGTGCGGCGCTGCCGGCGGTCCTGACGCCGGACGATCTCGCGGTGCTGCTGCGGGTTCGGAAGCGTGCGGTGCTCGACGCGATCCAGCGGGGCGAGCTGCCCGGGGTGCGGCGCGTAGGACGCCGGATCCGGGCCGACCGGGACACGGTCCTCCGTTGGCTGGCGGATGGGCGCGGGCAAGCGGCCAAGGCCCGCCTCTTCCCGAAGTAACCCCGTCGTCGGCCGAGAATGGCGCGACAGGAAGCGATTGGTGCGGCGTTCGGGGCTGGATTGGTAGTTCAGCCCCACCCAGCGCTCGAACGCGCCACGTGGCGCGACACGCGCGCCCGCGCGAAACGGCACGAAACGGCACAATCCGCAGGACTGGGGGCCCGCCACGGAGGTAGCGTCCCACCGTGGCCGAGGTCGCGTCCCGCGTTTACGACGAGGAGAACGTCATGAGCGTGAGACGCAGGGCGTACCGCGACCCGGAGACGGGCGCGGTCGCAACCCGCTGGATGGTCGATGTCGACATCCAGCTTCCGAACGGCAAGCGCAAGCGGATCCGCAAAGTCTGCTCTCTGCAGAACAAGCGGGCAGCCGAGAAGTGCGAGCGCGATCTACGGAACGAGCTGTTTCGTTCCGTGGGTCCGCCCGTGACGACTCAGCCGACACCCGCTGCCGCGCCCGAGCCGTCACAACCAACGCAGGAGGTGCCCACGTTTGCGGCGTTCGCCAAGGTCTTCATGGCGACGTACGCGAAGGCGAACAACAAGCCGTCCGAGCAGGCGAGCAAGCAGTCCATCCTCGACAACTACCTGTTGCCTCGCTTCCGCACGCGCAGGCTCGACAGCTTCAAGGTGCTCGACATCGATCAGCTCAAGGCCGAGATGCTCGATGAGGGGTACAACCGCAAGACCATCAACAACTCGATGGCCGTGTGGGCGAAGCTGCTGCACTACGCGCAGGACCAAGAGCTGATCGCCAAGACGCCGCGGTTCAAGTTCCTCAAGATCAGAGAAGAGAAGTTCGACTTCTTCGACTTCGACGAGATTGAGCGCTTGGTCGCGGCGGCGACTGACGAGCCAGAACGCCGAGCGATGATCCTGCTCGGTGCCGAGGCGGGGCTGCGGATGGGCGAGATGCTAGCGCTCACGCAGGACTGCGTCGACTACCGATCGGGCAACCTGACGATCTGGGAGAACGACTGGCAGGGCAACGTCGGCAGCACGAAGGGCGGGGATCGAAGGACGGTGCCGATGACGCCGCGACTACGAGCGGCGCTCCAGGCGATCCGTCACCTGCGTGCCGATCTCGTGCTGTGCTCGGGGGAGGGCAAGCGGTGGACGAAGCACATCGTGCGGGCGGCGCTGCGGACGATCTGCAGGCGGGCGGGGCTGCGCGTGGTCGGGGCACACGTCCTTCGGCACACCTTCTGTTCGCATCTCGCGATGCGGAAGGCGGCGCCGAAGGCGATCCAGGAGCTGGCGGGGCACAAGAGCCTGAAGGTGACGCTGCGGTACATGCACCTGACCGAGACGGCGCTGCGGGACACGATGCGCCTGCTCGAGCAGCGCGGCGACGGGAGCGAAGGGGCGCGGGACGGGGGCGGAGGCGACGAAGTCACGGCACGATAGCGGCACTTTGAATTTTCAGCCGCTGGTCGTGCCGTTTTCGCGTTTGATGTACCTAACTTAGAAAGTGGAGGCGCCGGGAGTCGAACCCTTAACACGCAGATCGGAATCCCTTCGGCATTACGTGGGCTTGCGACCGATGCTGCGGAAAGTTCAAGGGTTCGACTCTTCCGGCTGACTCCATTTCACTCCGACCGATTCCTCCGAACTCCGAGTCGTCTGACAACAGGCTGACAACAGCGGTGCCTCCGACCGAGTCGCAGGTTCAATGAGCGGACAGGCTACTCGACCAATCACAGACCGGCGGTCTAGGTGCCGATCGAGGCGGTGATCCGATGGGGCGCGATAGGAGATAGGCGACGAACAAGCGCAGGTTTCCCGATTAGAAGCTGTTCCGTTAGCCGCGCCCGCATCGATTTCTGCGGCTTGAGAATCCCGGGTACTGACCCGCTTCGGAAACGGCGTCGAGCGCCCGAACGCCCCCGACGAGGTCCTCGTGCGACAGGGACTTCTCGCCGAAGTGGTACCGGACCAGCCTTCGGCCCCCTGCCGGGGGTGACCAAGGCCGGCGGCGCGTCCACCGATGATTTCGGTGATACATCGTTGCCCAAAGGACTCTTCACCAAGATGAAGGCCTAGGCATCACTTCGGCAGCACGTCCTTGATCGCCGCGTACCAGATGTTCGCCATGTAGGCGTATCCCTGATCGTTGGGATGGACGTTATCGCTGCCGATGTCGGCCGGCACGGGCATCTTGCTCATGTCCACGCCGACGATGTGCTGCCCTTTCGCCGCGTGCGACAGCACGATCGCGGGGATCTTGGCGTTGTAGGCCGTGAGCGGCGCGCTGTTGTATCCGAGCGGCGCGATCTGGGCGAGCACGATGAGCGCGCTCGGCGACGCCTGCGCGATCTTGTCGAGCAGCGCCTCCAGGCGTGTGGACATGTTCGCGCTGTCCATGAACCCCGTGTCGTTGGTCCCGATGTGCAGCAGGATGATGTGGGGATTGCCGCTCAGCGCTGGGCTGGGGATCAGCGACGAGATCCCGCCCGCACCGTAGGTGCTGTAGCCCGGATCGATCGTCCAGCCATCGTGGCCTTCGTGATTGCGCGGGAAGGTTTGACCCGATACCTGCGTGGGGCCATTGCTGAGCGAGCCGGTGAAGGTGACCTTCTGTTGCGCCGCCACGACCAGCTTGAACAGCGGCGAGCGGTACCCGGCGTCGTCGGACGAAGCAAAGCCGTGCGTGATCGAATCGCCGAGCGGCAGGATCTTGCAGGGATCTCCGTTCGTCGGACAAGGGGCGTAGCCGTTCGTGCCGCCGCCGCCTCCACCCGCGCCGCCGCGCCCGCTCGATCCACTGCTGCCGCTGCTGCCACCCGCCCCACCACTGGCTCCGCCGGTGCCGCCCCCACCGCCCCGTCCGCCCCCGCCATTGCCGCCGCTGCCGGCGGCGCCGCCGGTCCCGCTCGCGCCACCGGTCCCACCCCGCCCGGCGACGCCAGCCGCACCACCGCGCCCACCGGCGCCGCTGGCTCCGCCGGGCCCGCCGCCGTTGCCGGCGACGCCCGTGCCGCCGCTGCCGGCGGCGCCCCCGGATCCCGCGGCGCCCGCCGCGCCGCCGCTACCGCCGATCGCCTGCGTCCCCCCGGTCCCTGACGCTCCGCCGGCACCCTGCGTGCCCGCTGCTCCCTGGCTTCCCGCTGAGCCTTGCGCTCCACCGGCACCCTGCGTCCCGGCGGCCGCATCCGCGCCGCGCGTGCCGGCGGAGGCGTCAGCGCCTTCTGCGCCGGGCTCGCCGCTGCAGGCGAGCAAGAGGACAGGCGCAAGGGCCAGGAACGCGGAACAGGCAACCTTCTTCACGAATGACCTCCGGTCCGGATGCAGTGACACCAACATGAACCCCAGCGCATGAACAATACGGAACGGTGCAATGTACTGATGCATGGATGTAACAATCGACGTGGCATTACCAGCTGTGAGTCACGCGCCATCCGGGCGGGGTCGACTAGCCAGGCGATCGCGGCGGTCGTCGGCGGCACGTCCTTCAGCACGCGATCTCCGCCTATGTGCGAGCGAACCGGACGGATGACCCGGAATGAAATGGGCGCTTGTCGTGACGGAGGCGCCTTGATCGATCTCCTTAGGTGAGGCCTGCCAGCGGGCGGGTCGTGAAGGTACTGTCCGGGCCCTTGCCGAAGCTGTTGATGTTCACGCCGAACGCCTGGGCGATCGACACGAGCAGATGGTTGTTCGCGCCGCTCGCGTACTTCGGATCGCGCGCCATGCAGGAATCGTTCGGCGTCCAGCAATCGACGCTGAGCTTGAGGCGGCGCCCGAAGCGGAACGGTACGTTCACGCCGCCGGCGAGCAACGTCGGCACGCTGGCCCCCGAGTGGGCGTTGGGGTTCCCCATCTCGCTTGTCACGTAGATGAGGACGCTGTCGAGCGCGCCCAGCGCGTCGAGCTTCTGCATCAGGCGCGCGACCTTGCCGTAGACGTACTTGTTGTATTTGGCGAGCGGCAACCAGGTCGCCGCGTCACCCTGGCCGGCCAGCTTGCCCTCCCAGCTGTAATTGCGCGTCTGATACTTGTGGGCGACGAGATTGTGAAAGTCCGAGGGAAGGCCGAACCCGAGCGCGTCCATCGTCGCGCCGGCGGGGCTGTCCCAGGGCAGGTCGTTCATGACAAGGGTCGCGAAGCGCGTGATGTCGCAGGCAAAAGCCTGCGCGATCAGATCGATGAAGAACGTCGTCACCTTGTCGTACGTCAGCTCGCCGCCGTTGAAGGCGCGCAGCTTATTGACGTCCGTCGGAAAGTCGCTGCCGGTCGGTCGGACCGGCGGCGTGCACGACGGACCAGTCGTCGACATCGCGCCGAAGGACTTCTCGAGATCCCGTAGCGAAGCCAGATGCTGATCCATTTTCTTCTGCTCGACGGGCGCGAGACGGCCGCGCAGCCGGTTGCAGTCGTCGCGGACGTAGTCGATCACGCTCTGGCCGAGCGCGCTCCGGCGTTTGAGCGCCGCTTGCCCCGCGCCGTCGCCCTGGGGCACGAAGCCGCTGAACACGTAATCGAACGCTTCGAAGGGCGAGATAATCTTGCCGATCCCCACGCCGCCCGCGCTGTACGACAGCGTGTGCCCGGGCGTGAGATCGGGCATACCGACGTCGAGCACGAGGTTGCTCTTGCGCGTCGCCGCACCGAGCCCTTTCTCGACGGCCAGGAATTGATCGAGCGACGAGTTGGCGGGCTTTCCGCCGGTGAGCGGGCTCCCCGTCAGGATGGAAGCGACGGCGTCGTGACCATCGGCGGCGTTGTCCAGCCCCTCGACAGTGAGGGTCCGATCCTTGAAGCTCTTGCCGTACGTGGCCGGATCGTCGAATGGCTGCAGCGAGCAGTTTGGGTACTTGATGTCGAAGCTCGTCTCGCTGTCGGTGCCTCTGAGCGACCGGCCGTCCAGCGGGATGTCGGGTTGCGCTGGCGTCCGCATCTCCCAGTACTCGGCCGCCATGCCGTGCGGGTGGGAGATCGTGACCAGCTTGAGCGAAAGCGGATCGCCGGCCGCCTGCGCGAATGAGTCCTCGAGCAGCTTGTAGAACGGCAGCGCGGTGGCGCCCACGCCGACAGCACGGAGGAACGAGCGGCGCGATCGGCTGAGCGGCTGCGGAGCGGGAACCAGGATGCGCGGCGCCTTCACGGCGTCCTCCTCTGCACGAACAGAGAGCTGCGGACGTACGCGACCAGCACATCGGCCAGGCGGCCCTGTTGGTTGGCGGGCAGCTGCTTCCAGATTTCGACGAAGGCGTTCTCCACGCTCTCGATGGTGGCGTCGCTGCGGGCCGCCGAGCTGCGGAAGATCTGCCGCGCGAGGCAGGTCTTGACCAACGCGCTGCCGGCGAGGGCCGCCACGAGCTCGGTGCTGTCGGCGTAGGTTCCGTCGAGATCGGTACCTGCGCTGAGCGTGACCTTCGTATCGACGGGGAGGTTGTTCTCCGTCGTTCGCATCCGACCCATGCCGTCGAAGTTCTCGAGCGCGAAGCCGAAGGCGTCGATGGTCGTATGACAGCTCGCGCAGCCGGGATCAGCGGTGTGCGCGTCGAAGCGCGCGCGCGTCGTCTTCGAGGCGTCGGCGGCGGGGAAGCTGACCACGATGCCGAGCGCGCCTGGATCCGCGGTCGACAGGCAGGCGATACGGCGCATGAGCGCGACGCCTCGGAATACCGGGTGGCTGCTGTTGCTGTTCGCGAAAACGGACAGGAACGCGCCCTGGTTCAAGATGCCGCGGCGCTTGACGCTGGCGAGCGAGGTCCGCTTGCCGGCGCCCGCCGACGTCACCCCGTAGATCGCGGCGAGCGGCGCGTCGGCGATCGTCCAGTCCGCCGTGAGAAGCTCGGCCAGTGTGCCTGTTCCATTGTTCAATACCTCGTCGATGAAGGCGCGGCTCTCATTCTCCATCGACTGGCTGACGCTCGCGAACGCCGGGTACACGCTCTGTGCCTTCTCGCGGTACGCGACGTCGTCGATGCCGAGCCACTCCCGGACGACGCGGACGAATCGCGCGCGGCCGGCTGGCGTGGCGAGCAGCCGCCGCGCCTCCTGCTCGCGGCCGTCCGGCGTCGCGAGCAGGCCGGACGCCGCGTTCGCGAGCAGCATGTCGTCGGGGGGCCCAGACGTCAGCAGGTACGCGAGCGCGTTCGCGATCTCGCCCGCCGTCAGGGCGAACGCCCCGGCGGCGCCCGGGGCCCCGAGCTCGGTGACATAGAGAAAGGCCGCCGACTGGAGGAGGACCCGCGTGAGAACGTCGATGCCGTCGTCGTGGGTGTAGCCGTCGGCGCCCACGTGATAAACGGAGGTCGGCGACGAGACGAGGCCGGTCACCTCCTCGTCGGTCAGCGCCCGCCTGTAGGCCTTCGCCCCGAAGCTCAGGACGAAGGTCTTCGCGCACGCTTCGCCGCCCGACGTTGGGTTCGCGCAGGGCGCGAGCGCCGTCAGCTTGCCGCTGGCGCGCGCTTCGGTGACCAGCGCCTGCGCCGCTGTGTCCAGCTTATCGGCGAGCACGGGATCGACCCGCTGCGCGTCGTTGACGCTGAACGCCGGGCCCGCGGGCGAATTCGTCGGCCCCTGCCGCGCATCGGGCGGGAACGAGAACTGAACGCTGGGCGCCATGCCAGTTCCAAGGAGCGCCTGGACCGAGGCGTCGTACTCGGCATTCGTGAGGCGGCGGATCCGCGCGGGGATGTACGCGCTCGTCGGCGAAGAGCCGGCTGCGCCCGTGGCACCCCCGCTGCCCGACGGCGCTCCCGAACCGGCGCTGCCGCCCGATCCCGAGACGACGATCCCCCCCGCTCCCGCCCCGGCCGCGCCCGTAGAGGTGGAGCCGACATTTCCCACGCATCCGCCCCACACCGCGAGCGCGAAGCCCGCTCCGGTGATTTCGACAAGAATCCGACTGCGCCGCATCATGGAGTCCCTAAGCGAAGAAGTCCCCACTTCCGCTATAGAGGCGGCCCACGTCGCTTTCGGGTCTATCGAGGTAGCGGTGGTGGACCATTTTCGTTCAGACTTGGAACGCACAGTCGGATGGAGCCCGGTCGATGGCACGTCACGAGACGCGTGACGTGCCGCGCTGCAGTCTGCTCTTTTTCACGTTCGCGAGACCCGAAATGGTGGTCGGAGACCTCAATTAGAAAGGTGAAGTCCAAACCTGTGCGGGCGGCGACGGCGGCAAGAGCCCTTCGCGCTGTGGCGATCCTGGCTTCGCTGTTCTTCTAATCGCGCCTTCGCCACACACAGAGCACAGTTCGGACATTCAAGCCCTGGATCGTCCGTTTCTCCTGAACCATGAGCAATCGAGGGCGTCCGCCGTTCGCACAAACGGACCCGGCGTTCAGACCGGCCTTCGCGGGGAGTACCGAGATGAGAAAGTTTCCACGTTCTTTTATCGCCGGCGCCGTGAAGATCGTCGCCGTCGCTGGATTCACATTCCTGATCGCCGGCGGACTCGGCTGCGCGGGTGGTGAGACGCCCGGAGCAACAGGCAAAGGCGGCTCGTCGACGACGGGCACCGGCGGCACGGACGCGACGGCCGGGACCGGCGCCGCGTCAGGCGTAGGTGGCGCCGCGGGAGCCAATCCGAGCGGGTCAGGCGGAACCGCTGCAGGCGGGACCGCGGGGACCGGCGCGACGGCGGGCACGGGTGCCGGCACGGGCGGCGGGACGGCCGGGACCTCGGCGGGCGGCTCCGCCGGCGCAGCCGGCACTTCTGCGGGCGGGTCCGGTGGGGGCGGCCGTGGCGGGTCGTCCGTGGGCGGAAGGGGCGGAGGCGGTAGCGGCGGCGCGACGACCGGTTCCGCCGGGACGGGTGGCGGTGGCGGAACCGGCGGTAACGGCGGATCCGGTGCTGTCGGCGGCGGCGCGGTCTCCGGTCGCGGCGGCGCGGGCGGCGCGACCGGCGGAGGGGGCGCGGCGGGCGCCACCAACGGTTCGGGTCCACCGATGGGCTGGGCGTCCTGGAACGCCTTCGCCGCAAAGATCAACTACAACGTCATCAAGCAGCAGGCGGACGCGATGGTTTCGAGCGGCCTCAAGGCCGCCGGCTATCAGTCCGTCAACATCGACGAGGGGTGGTGGCAGGGAACGCGCGACGGCTCTGGCAACATCACGATCGACACGTCCGAATGGCCTGGGGGCATGCAGGCGATCGCGGACTACATCCACGGACTCGGACTGAAGGCGGGGATCTACACCGACGCGGGCAAGGCCGGATGCGGCTACTACTTCCCGACAGGTCGCCCGGCAGCCCCGAACTCCGGCGCCGAGGGGCACTACGATCAGGATTTTCTGCAGTTCTCGAAGTGGGGCTTCGATTTCGTCAAGGTCGACTGGTGCGGTGGCGACGCCGAGGGCCTCAATGCGCAGACCGCGTATCAAGCCATCAGCGATTCCATCAAGAAAGCGACCGCGCAGACGGGACGGCCGATGGTGTTGTCGGTCTGCAACTGGGGCAAACAGAGCCCCTGGAATTGGGCGCCGGGCATGTCGACGATGTGGCGAACCAGCGCGGACATCATCTACTTCGGCGAGCAAGCGAACCTGGACCGCGTCCTCGGCAACTTCGATTCGGCACAGCATCCGACGGTGCAAAGCCCCGGGCACTACAACGATCCGGACATGCTCATCGTCGGCATGTCGGGGTTCAACCTCGCTCAAAACCGAACGCATATGGCGTTGTGGGCGATCGCGAGCGCCCCGCTCCTCGCGGGGAACAACCTCGCCAGCATGAGCAGCGACACGAAGAGCGTGTTGACCAACAGCGAGGTGATCGCGATCAATCAGGATCCGCTCGCGAAGCAGGGGACGAAGATGTCTGGAGGAGGAACCAACCTCGAGATCTACAACAAGGTGCTTTCGGGCACCGGCCGGCGCGCCGTCGTTCTGCTCAACCGGGGCACGGCGGCGGCGACGATGACCGTCCGGTTTGCGGATATCGGTCTCGGATCAACCGCGTCCGTCCGGAACGTCTGGGCAGCGACGGACCTTGGAGCGAAGACGACCAGCTACGACGTCAGCGTGCCCGCGCGTGATTCTGTTCTGCTGCTCGTCACCCAAGCCGCCGGTCAGTGATCGACATGGAATCAAGAATGCGCGTCGTGGCGAGGGGCGCGGCGTTCGACGGAACGAGCCTCCTGCCCTTGGCCATTCTCTTGGGCATCGCCTTTGGCATTGTGGCGGCGGCGGGCTGCGCCGCAGATCCCGTGTATGGCGACGGCGGTCGTGGCGGATCCGGGGGCGCAGCCAACACCATCACCGTAGACGTATCGAAGCCGGCGACGGCGAACCCGCGCTTTTGGGCTGCCAGCGTCGGTACGGGCACGGCGAGCCTGACTCTGCGGGCGGATCTGCAGACGCACTACAAGATCGCAAACCGCGAGCTCGGCATGCAGCGCGTGCGCGGCCACGGCGTCCTCAACGACGACATGGGCATTTATAGGGCGCCAGGCTCCTACGACTGGACGAAGTTCGATACGTACCTGGACGCCATCGTCTCTGCAGGAATGCGTCCCATCATGGAGCTCAGCTTCATGCCCACGGCTCTGGCGTTGCATGGCAACAACAAAGATTTTCCGAACGACATCGACGCATACAGGCAGTTCATCCAAGCCGTGGTCCAGCACTGCGTGGACAAATACGGCGCGGCCGACGTGGGGCAATGGTACTGGGAGGTGTGGAACGAGCCGGACTATCCCGGGTTCTGGAACGGGAAGGACGCCAGCGAGGCCGCCAGCGCGAAGATGACCGACTACTACGAGCTATACGACGCCGCGGTCGACGCCATCACTCCTGTCCTACCGAGCGCGCTCGTCGGTGGGCCCGCGACGACCTACTACGCCCCAATTGGCGCTTTCTTGCAGCACTGCAGAAGCGCGAACAAGCGCGTGACCTTTGCGTCGTCGCACGCCTACCCGGGCGCTGGCCCGGGCAGCACCTCCGCAAACGCCACGGGCCTCGTGAGCGACAACGACAGCCGGATTGCCCAGATCACCGGCGCGGGCTACACGACGGCGTCGGTCAAGTCGTTCAACACCGAGTGGAATTCGTCGTATTCCGGCCAGGGCGGCCAGGAGGGCGACGTCCTCACGAGCATGGACAACCACTGGAACGTAGGGTTCATCCTCAAGGGCATCAAGTTGCTGTCCGACAAGAACCAGGGCGAGACGGCGCCGCTCGATGTGTTTTCGTACTGGGTGGCGTCGGACGTCTTCGACGAATCTGGCGGCCCCTCCAATTCCTACATCCTCAGCCAGGGGGGCAACCTTCCTTTCGGCCGCGTGTTCGGTCTCATGACCTTTCAAGGCGTCCGCAAGGCCCCCTTCAATGCCTTCAAGATGCTGAGCTACCTCGGTCCCAAGCGTCTGATGTCTGGCGGCGGCACCAGCAGTGATGGCGTCGACGGAATGGCCACGATGTCCGCTGGCGACGATGAGATCCAGATCCTGGTCTACAACTACTTCGCCACGCTCAACACGACCGGCTCCGATGACGTGACCGTCACGGTGAACAATCTCCCCTCCCCGCTGGTGGGGCAGGAGGTCTTCGTCACCCATTTCCGCGTCGACGAGACTCACAGCAATCCCTACAGCGTTTGGGTTGGTCAGGACAGCCCCCGGAACCCGACCGAGGCACAGTGGCAAGCCATGCGCCAGGCGCAGCACCTGGCGCTGCTGCAGCCGGTGAGCAAGACGACGGT
>Ga0070669_100000398_pt1 | contig 33332 bp, 30 predicted proteins | sample KBSS53metaG_FD_64680 | JGI IMG/M metagenome (GOLD analysis project Ga0070669, IMG submission 64680) | Switchgrass rhizosphere microbial communities from Kellogg Biological Station, Michigan, USA - KBS S5-3 metaG | ecosystem: Host-associated > Plants > Roots > Rhizosphere > Soil ...
TTGATCTGCGGGTCGAAGGTCCAGGGCACCTGCATCAGCGGGGTCGCCACCGCGATCACCAGCTGCGCCAGCAACAGCCCGATCAGCCCGCCGATGCACGAGAGCACGATCGCCTCCACCAGGAACTGGAGCAGCACCTCGTTGGCCACCGCGCCGATCGCGAGGCGGATGCCGATCTCGCGCGTGCGCTCGGTCACCGAGACGAGCATGATGTTCATGATGCCGATGCCGCCGACCACGAGGCTGATCCCCGCCACCGCCGCCACGATGCGGGTCAGCAGCGTGGTGGTGCCCGTCAAGGTGTCCGAGATCTGCTTGGTGTCGAAGATGTTGAAGTCGTCGTCGCGCCCGGCGGTGTGGCGCCGCTCGCGCAGCAGATCGCTGATCGAGGCTTGCACCTGCGCCGTGGAATAGGCCTGGTCGACGCCGACCAGCATCAGCCGCACGTCGGTGTTGCCGGTGAAGCGGCGCTGAACCGCCTTGATCGGCATGATCACGACATCGTCCTGGTCGCCGCCGAAGCCCGCCTGCCCCTTCGTGGAGAGCACGCCGATGATATCGCAGCTGACGTTGCCGATGCGGAACCGCTGCCCCACCGCACTGCCGCCGCGAAACAGGTTGGTCTTCACGGTCGAGCCGATGATGCACACCGCCTTGCCTGCCGATTCCTCGCGCGGCGTGAAGATGCGGCCCTCGCTCAGCGGCCAGGGCTGGACCGTGAAGTAGGCGGAGGTCGTGCCGTTGATCGTCGTCGACCAGTTGGCGCCTTCGTAGATCGCGGTCGCGGTCGCCTGCGCCTGCGGGGCGACGGCGGTGACGCCGGCGATCTGCTGGGCGATGGCGGTCACGTCGCTGGGATCGAAGTCCGGCGGGCGCGGACCGCCGCCACCTCGGCCGAAGCCCTGGCCCGGGCGGACTTGCAGGACGTTCGTGCCGAGCGCTGCGATCTGCTGCTGCACGGCCGAAGTCGTCGCCTGGCCCAGGGTGGTCATCGCGACGACCGCGCCCACACCGATGACGATACCCAGGATCGTCAGGAACGAGCGCAGCAAGTGCCGCCGGATCGAGCGCAGCGCGAGCAGGAGGATCGTGCCGAGCATCAGGCCGGCTCCCCCCGGGCAAGGCCCTGCGATTGCTCGATGCGGTCGACCAGCCCATCCTTGAAGTGGACGATGGTGTGGGCGAATGCGGCCATGTCCGGCTCATGCGTGACCATCAGCACGGTTATCCCCGAATCGCGGTTGAGACCGGTGAGCAGCTGCATGATCTCGACCGAGCGCTCGCTGTCGAGGTTGCCGGTCGGCTCGTCGGCCAGGAGCACGTCCGGGTTGGTGACGATGGCGCGGGCGATGGCGACGCGCTGCTGCTGGCCGCCCGACAGCTCGCCGGGCGTATGGTCCCACCAGTCGGCAAGGCCGACCTTGTCGAGCGCCGCCATGGCCGCGTCACGCCGCGCCTTCTTCTCGTCGCCGCGATAGAGCAAGGGCAGTTCCACGTTCTCGAGCGCCGAAGTGCGGGCCAACAGGTTGAAGCCCTGGAACACGAAGCCGAGATATCGCCGCCGCAGCAGGGCGCGCTGATCACGGTTGAGCGTCTCGATGTGGTGGCCCCGGAACAGGAACGTCCCCGCGCTCGGCACGTCGAGGCAGCCCAGGATGTTCATCGTCGTCGATTTGCCCGAACCCGAAGGCCCCATCACCGCCACGAAATCGCCGCGTCGGATGTCGAGATCGACGCCCTTCAGGGCCTGGAATGCGGTCGGTCCCTCGCCATAGACCTTGCGGATGCCGCGCAGCTGGATGAGCGGTTCGTCAGCCACCCGCACCGCCTCCGCCACCTCCGCCGCCGCCCTGGCGCCGCCTGCCGGAGCCCGAGCCGGACTTCTGGTCGCCCGAACCCGCCAGTTGCCCGGTGATGACCTCCATGCCTGGCTTGAGCTGTCCGGAAACGACTTCGGTCTGGGTGCCGTCGGTGTCGCCGGTCACGATCTGGATCGGCGCGGGCTGGCCGTCCTCGCCCTTGATGTAGATCGTCTGCGTCGCCCCGCGGTTCAGCGTCACGCTGCGGCTGTTGCCGCCGCCGCGACGCATTCGAGGGCCGAACTGGCTGGCGATCCCGCCGCCCTGCGCACCGGCGCCGCTGTCGGTCTGCGGCGTGAAGCGCAGCGCGGCATTGGGAACGAGCAGCACGTTCTTCTTGTCGGAAGTGACGATATCGGCCGTCGCGGTCATGCCCGGCCGCAGCTGCTGGTCCGGGTTGGCCACCGAGAGATCCGCCGCGTATGACACCACCTGCCCCGTCGTCGCCGAGCCGGTGGTGGCCGTCGACGAAGACGACGTGGCGTTCTGCGCGGTCAGATTGGAGCCGATCTCGACGCGCGTGATCTTCGCCGGGAAGGTCTTGCCCGGGAACGCATCGACAGTGAAGCTCGCGTCCTGCCCTTGCTTGACCGAGCCGACGTCGGCCTCGTCGATCGCCACTTCCAGCTTCATCGTCGTCAGGTCCTCGGCGATGACGAACAGCGTCGGCGTGTTGAACGAGGCCGCGACCGTCTGGCCGGGATCGACCTGGCGGGCGAGCACCACGCCGGCCACGGGCGAGCGGATGATCGCGCGGGCGCGCTGCGTCTGGCTCTGCGCCAGCGTCGCCTGGCTGGCCACGACGTTCGCCTGCGCGACCTTGAGCGCGGCGCGCGCGCGGGCCGCATCGGCACGCCCGGTCTGCAGCTCGGTGCCGGAGGGAACGCGGCCGTTCGACAGGCGATAGACCTCCTCCAATCGCGCCAGCTGCGCCTGCGCCTCCGCCACCGTGGCGCGCGCCTGCTCGACTTGGGCCTGATTGGCGGCGAGTTGCGCCCGGTTCTGGCGGATCTGGTCGTCGAGCTGCTCGGGATCGATCTCGGCGAGCGCCTCGCCGGCGGCAACGTGGTCGTTGACGTCGACGAGCACCTTCACGATCAGCCCGGACAGCTGCGAGCCGACGGTCACTTGCGTGATCGGCGCGAGTTTGCCGGTGGCCGACACGGTGGTCACCAGGCGACCCTGCTTGACGGCGACGGTGGTGTACTTGGGCGCGTCGGAACCGCCGACGCAGCGGGCCAGCACCAGCACCAGGATCAGCACGACCAAGGCGAGGCCACCCCACTTGGCGTAGCGCTGCCACGCCGGCTTCGCCTTCACGCCCAGGAACGTGTCGAGAGTCTCGTCTGCCATCTGTCAGTCCGTCGTTGCCGGCGCGGTCGGGGTCACGCTGGCATCCCAGCCGCCGCCAAGCGCGGTGTAGAGCGCGATCTGCGCGGTCGCCTTGTCGGACCGGGCCTGCACCAGCCCGTCGCGCGCGGAGATCAGCGCCGTCTCCTGCGTGTTGAGCGTGGTGAAGTCGGTCAGGCCCGAGCGATACTGGCTGCGCGCGAGGATCGCCGAGTTCTGCGCCGCGTCCAGTGCGATGGCGAACTGCCGCTCCCGCTCACGCGCCGCGTTGAGCGCGACGACAGCGTTCTCGATGTCCTCCAGCGCGGTCAGGACCGATTGCTTGTAGGCGGCGAAAGCGCCGTCGGCGGCGGCACGGCTCGATCGCACTTGCGCGTTCAGCCGGCCCCCGTTGAAGATCGCCTGGGTGATGCCGGCGAACAGGTTGCCCGTGATCGTGTCGAACAGCCCCTTGAGGCTGAGCGAGGTCGTGTCGATCCCGCCCGATATGTTGAGCGCGGGGAACAGCTGCGCCTTGGCGACGCCGATCTGGGCCGTCGCCGCGGCCAGGTCGCGCTCGGCCGCGCGCACGTCGGGTCGCTGGCGCAGCACGTTGGCGGGGATGCCCGCGCCGATCGCCTCGGGCCCGCGCGGAATGGGCCCGGCGGCGGCGAGCAGCGACTTGAACGCACCCGGCGCCTGTCCGGTCAGGACGCCGATGCGCGACACCGCGGCATTGTACTGCTGCTCGATCGAGGGGATGCCGGCAGCCGTCTGTGCGCGGCTGGCGCGGGCCTGCTCGGCATCGACCGAGGAGACCAGCCCCGCCTGCACCCGGAAACCGGCGATCTCCAGGTTGTCGTCCTGGATCGCGAGGTTCGCCTTCGCATTGGCGAGCTGTGCCTGGTAGGCGCGCGCCAGCACGTAGTTGCGCGCCACTTCGCTCTCCACCGAGATGAGTGTCGTCGCATAGTCGAAGCCCGCCGCCTGGTACTGCGCCCGGCTCGCCTCCACGCCGCGACGGACGCCGCCGAACAAGTCCGCCTGATAGCTGGCGTCGAGCCCGAGCGAGAAGCTGTCCCGCCCCCCGCCTCCGGTGGTCGTGACGGTCCCGTTGGGCAGCGTGATCGTGGTGCCGCCCCCGCGCAGGCTCTGCGTACGGTTGTAGCCGCCCGAGCCCGATAGCGTCGGGAACAAGTCGGATCGGCTGATCGCAAGCTGCTCGCGCGCCTGCCTCAGCCGTGCGATCGCCTGGGACACGTCAAGGTTGGCCGCTGCGGCCTGCTCCACGAGCTGTGCCAGCACCGGATCGTCGAACTTGCGCCACCACTGGGTCAGGTCTTCGGCGGTGGGTGCGGCGCCGACCGACCATGCGTCAGGGATGCCCAGGTCCGCAGCGGTGCGGGGCTCGTAGTTGGGCCCTGCCGCACAGGCGGGAAGAGCCAGGCAGATCAGCAAGGATACCGTCGCGCGCCGCATTCACCCCTCATCGGCTCAGGCTCGCGCCGCCGTCCAGTCGCAATTTGTCGTCAATTGCGCACGGGCAAACGCGTAAGTCGTCGATTGGCTGCAAGGCGCCGACAGGGTGTGAAGGCCCCTTTGGCCTCCTTGCCAACTGTCCCGCAAACGGACGCGCGCTCTCCTATCCGGGATTTTACGGAGTGTCCGAATCGCAGCGGAAAGCGGAAGACGGGGGGCAGAAGGCTTTGTCCGCGCACCCGCCCTTTGCGCGGCTTACATCGGGATGAGCGCTTGCGGACCTTCGCAGGCGCTCAAGGCAGTCTTCGGTGGCGCGACCGCTTCCATGCTGGCGCTGAGCGATCTGCCGCTGCGGACGGCGCGTGAGCCATCGAGAAACTGCCGGGAGAGCCGCCGTCCTGCGGGTGGGGGAGGACGGCGGCTCGCCTTCTAATTCGGACGATCCCGCATTTCGCGTCGCTTGCGGCGGCTCGATGTCGCAGGGCTCAATGGCGCAGGCTGTCGGGCACGATGCCGCCGTTCTCGGCGAGCTTCGCCATCACGGCGCGGTGGAGCGCGATGTTCTCTTCCGCGGAGCCATCGGCGCCGGCATGCACGTTCAGCTCGTCGGCCAGTTCCTTGCGCGCCGCAAGGCTCGAATCGAGGTCGAGCAGCTTGAGCAGGTCGACGATCGAGGTCTGGTAGTTGCCGCCGTGATCGGGCTTCATCGCCGCCATCTCCTCGAGGACGGCACCGACATCGACCGGCTCGGCCGGTTGCGGTGCCGGTGCGGCAGGCGTCGGCGTGCTGGCCGGCTGCGGCGCCGCTTGCGTGGGCGCGGGCGCGGGCGTGGGCGCCTGGGCCGGAGCGGCCTTGGCGCCGTGGTGGAAGATCTTGTTCACGATATTCCCGAAGATGCTCATCGCTTAGGGCTCCTGCGTTTGCTCGTTGATGCCTGGCGACCCACGGCCGCCGAGTGCGAACAACAACGCGCAAGTCCCGGAAAGGTAATCAGGAACGTTGGCGGGCCGAGCGGGTTCTACAGGATCGCAATCCTGGATGGGGACCTTTCGCCATGAAGCATTACCTGCTGCTCGCCGCCTCGATCACCGTGCTCGGCCTCTCGGCCTGCAAGAAGAACGAGGCCGACTCGCACGCGGCCACGTCGACCATGGTCGGGACGGAAGACACCGGCATGGCCGCCGGCGGCGCGACCGATCCGGCGATGGCACCCGACGTCGCCGCCAGCAGCCCGGCGCAGACATTCGCCAATGACGCCGCGGCCAGCGACACCTTCGAGATCCAAAGCTCCAAGCTCGCGCAGGACAAGGCGCAGTCGAGCAAGGTCAAGGCCTTCGCCGCCCAGATGATCAAGGCGCACACGGACTCGACTGCCAAGCTCAAGGCGGCGGCGGCCAAGTCCTCGCCCGCGATCACGCCTGTGCCGCAGCTCAACGCCACGCAGCAACAGGCGCTCGACGACCTGAACGCAAAGAGCGGCGCCGACTTCGACACAGCCTATATCCAGGCGCAGACGCAGGCGCACCAGATGACGCTCGACAAGCTGAAGGCGTACGCGGCGAGCGGCGAGAACGCGCCGCTCAAGGCTTTCGCCACGACGCTGATCCCCACCGTCACGGCGCATCTGAACATGGCCAAGGGCCTCTAGGCAGAGCCTTACAGCGGCGGCAATCCGCCCGTCTGGCGCAGCGCTTCGCCGAGCGCCAGCGCGGCGGATGTCGCGAGGTTGAGCGAGCGCACCTCGGCACGCATCGGCAGCCGGATGCGCGCATCACACGAGGCCGCGACTGCGGCTGGAACGCCCGCGCTCTCCTTGCCGAACAGCAGCACGTCCTCGCTTGAAAACTCGAATGCGTAGGCGGACTGCGTGGCCTTGGTGGTGAAGAGCACCAGGCGATGGTGTCCCAGGGCCTGACGAAATGCGGCGAAGTCGCTGTGGCGGATCACCTCGACGTGGTCGATGTAGTCCATCGCGGCGCGGCGCACGCGCCTGTCTTCCCAGACGAAGCCCATGGGCTCGATCAAGTGCACGGCAACGCCCATGCACGCGGCAAGGCGCAGGACGGCGCCGACGTTGCCGGCGATCTCTGGTTCGAACAGGGCGATCCGCATCCCGCCCGCTTGGCCGCGCGCGGCGCCACAGGCAAGCCCTGCGCGTTACGGCGGAGCGCCGATCACTTGCAGAAGCTCCGCCGGGCGCAGTTCGCGCTGAAACTGGTCGCACGTGCATCGTTCGGGCGCCTTGTCGGGGCGCCAGCGGAACAACCGCGTGCCATGGCGGAAGCGGCCGCCGGTCACCTGATCGTAGACGACTTCCGCCACGAGTTCGTGCCGCAGTGGGATGTATTCGCTGGATTTGCCCGGGTTCCAGCGGCTCGGCCCGCCCGGGGCGCGGCCGGTGAAGCCGGGTCCGCCCTGGAAATGCTCGAGCTTGCGGCCAAGAGCGATGCGCTCGCGAGCGGGGAAGGCCGAGGAGAAGCCGACGAGGTCGAGCTTGCCCGCGGTGTCATAGAGCCCAAGGAGGAGCGAGGCGACCCCGCCGCTTGCGCCGCGACGGTAACCGCCGACCACGCAATCGGCGGTGCGCAGCTGCTTGACCTTGCGCATCGCCCGCTCGCCGGCGGCATAGGGCCCGTCGCTCGGCTTCGCGATCACGCCGTCCAACGCGCCGCCGCTCGCCGCTAGCCACGCGTCAGCTTGCGACAGCTGCGTCGAAACCGGGGAGAGCACTAGCGCGGGCTCGTCGGTGCGGCGATGAAGGTTCTCGAGCGCGGCTCGCCGTTCGCGGAGCGGGGCATCCAGCAGCGACGTACCGCCGATCCCGAGGCAATCGAACACGACCAGGTGCGCCGGCGTCTCGCGGGACAGCCTGGCAATGCGCGTGGCGGCGGGATGAAGCCGCGCTTGCAGCGCCTCGAACGAGAGATGATCGCCCATCGCAATCACCAGTTCGCCGTCGAGCAGCAACTGCGTCTCGGGCAGTGCGCGGACAAGCGCCACCACTTCCGGGAAGTATCGGCCAAGCGGCTTGCCCGACTTGGACCAGAGCTCGATGTCGTCACCGTCGCGTGCGACAATGGCGCGAAATCCGTCCCACTTGGGCTCGTAGAACCAACCCGGCTGCTCGGGCAGAGCCCCGACGAGCAGCGCCTCCATCGGCGCCACGGGACTGTGCCTCGTGTCAGCCATGGGCGCGCCGACCTTCTTCGATCAGAGCCGCGGCGACTTGGCGAGCGGTGAGCCACCGGTCGCGCTCGGCTATGGCGTCGGCCAGCGCGCGGTGGGCGGGCTTCTCGGTCTGCGGGCGGGAGGATTGCGCCAGCACGTGGTCGACGGCAGATGACAGAGCTTCGGCCGACATGTGCGGGGCCACGATCGCCAGCGCGCACTCGCGCAGCACCTCCTCGGTGGCGCGCAGGCGCAAGGCATGGCGCGGCTGCCCGGCGGCGCGCAGGAGCGTGCTGAGCCACTTGCCGTCCCACGAGGGGGCGCTCGCGACCAGATCGTGGCCGGACAGAACCTCCAGCATGGTCTGCGCCACATCCTCGAGCGGCACGCCGTCCCGCGTCAGCGCCTCGCGATCGATCCCGTGGATGCCGGCGGCTTCCTCGCTCCAGTCGGTCCACTGCGGCGCGGGGCGGATCAGGAACTCGCCCGTGCGGCCATCCTCGAAGATCCAACCGACCTCGATCGGATAGCTCACCTTCGAGAGCGAGGAGGCTTCGAAATCGAGGAACACCAGCATGAGGAGCCAACAACCGAGCCGGGCCCGCGGTTGCAGCCCCACAAGCGAAAGGCCGCCCCTTTCGGAGCGGCCTTTCCATTGTCTGTGCCCTTGGGCGGCAGGCTTAGAGCCCGGCCTCCGGGGAGGCCATGCCCAGACTCTCTACAGCCTTAGGGCTGGGACAATGAGACATCTGACCACCTCCTTTCCGTTGTTGAACGATGAGCGCGATATGGTGCACTCACCTTTGGGTTTCAACGGCTTGCGACCTGTCGTCGATAAGCGGGTCGAGGTGGATCGTCACCGCCAGGCCCGGAGCGCCGTCGCGCAGATCGACCGTGCCGCCGTGCAAGTGCGCGACCGCCTGCACTAGCGAGAGCCCCAGCCCAGCACCCCAGCCGCCCCGTGCCTCGTCGAGGCGCGTGAAGCGCCGCAGCGCTTGTGCGCGTTGATCCTCGGGAATTCCCATGCCCTCGTCGCGCACGGTGACGCTCGCGCCCGTCGGCTGGCAATCGAGCGAGAGCGTGATGGTGCCGGCGGCGTACTTGATGGCGTTGTCGACGAGATTGCCGAGCGCCTGCTCCAGCAGCTGGCGATGCACCGGAAGGATGCAGGTGGCCGGCGCCTCAAGGTCGATCCGGCGCCCGCCATCCTCCACCAGCGGCGCGTAGATCTCGACGATGGTAGCCAGCATCTCGGACAAGTCGGTCGGCACGAAGCTCTCCCGCCCGATGCCCGCTTCGGCGCGGGTGATGCTGAGCGCGGTCTCGATCATCGCGATCAGCCGCTCGCTTTCCGCGAGAGCCTGGTCGACGGCTTCCAGGGCCTGCGGCGAGTCGACCGTGCGCACGATGCGATCGAGCGCGGACCGCAGGCGGGTCAGCGGCGACTTGAAGTCGTGCGCCAGGCCGTCGGTCGCCAGCTTCAATTCGGCATTGAGCGCCTCCACCCGGTCGAGCGCCTGGTTCACTTCGTGACCGAGCCGGGCGAAAGCGTCGCCGGTCTCGTCCCGAGGCACGCGGCGCGAGAGTTCGCCGGCGCGTACGCGGCCCAAGGTCGTGATCGTATCCCGCAGCCGGTTGAGGATCAGCCGCGTCGAAGCGAACGCGGCGAACCCGGCGAAGACGATCGAGAGGGCCAGCGCCGCCAGGGTCGCCCGTTCGAGAAGCGCGAAGATGTGCCGCTGGTTCTCGACCACCGTGCCGGTCACCAGCATCCCTCCTTTCGCTAGGGGCGTGGCGCGCACCAGCATCGCCTCGGGCTCGCGCTGGCCGTGGCGCAGGGCCTTGACCTGGAAGTAGCCGCGCGCCGACGGGACGCCGAGTGGCACCTGCAGGAGGCTTCCGGCGACCGCCCGACCGGCGTCGTCGGCCAGGAACAGCACGGTCGTGCGCTCGCTGGGGCTGCCGGTCCGCGCCTGGATGGCATGGGTCAGTGCCGCGAACCCGCCGTCCGCATAAGTCGCGAGCAAATCGGTCCTTACGGTCTCGGCCAGGTCGACGGCATCGGCCCGCGCCTGCGAGCGCAGCACGGCGCCGACGCCCAGCAGCAATGCCGTGGCCGTCAGGATCTGGAGCAGGAAGACGAGCGCCGCGAAGCGGAACGTCGTCGAGCGCGAGTTCACGGCTCCGTGCCGATGCGATAACCGGCGCCGCGCACGGTGTGCAGCAGCGGCCTCGGCTCGCCCTCGTCGATCTTCTTGCGCAAGCGGCTGAGGTGCACGTCGATGACGTTGGTGCCCGGATCGAAGTGGTAGTCCCACACCCCTTCGAGCAGCATCGTCCGGGTCACGACCTGGTCGACATGGCGCAGCAGGAACTCGAGGAGGCGGAACTCGCGCGGCTGGAGCTCGATCGTGCGCTCGCCGCGCTTCACCCGGCGGGAAAGGAGGTCCATCTCGAGATCGCCACAGCGCAGGACGGTCTGCTGTGCCGTGCCCGCACCCGCCCGGCCGATGAGCAGGCGAATCCGCGCCAGCAGTTCGGCGAAGGCGAACGGCTTCACCAGATAGTCGTCCGAGCCGCTGGTCAGCCCCATGATGCGGTCTTCCGCCGCGCCGAGGGCGGAAAGGATGATGACCGGCGTCGCAACCCCTGCACCCCGCAGTGCGGCGAGCACCGCCATGCCGTCGAGCCCGGGCAGCATCCGGTCGAGGACGATGCAGGCATAGCTGCCGTCGGTCGACAGGAACAGGCCGTCGCGCCCGTTCTCGGCATGATCGACGACGAAGCCCTCCTCGCGCAGGCCGCCTGCGATGAATGTCGCGGTGGTGGCATCGTCTTCCACCAGCAGGATCTTCTGCGCCATGCCCCTCCTTCGGCTTTGCGCGCCGCGACTGTCCGAAAGCGCGACAATAGCGTCTCCTCGTCCACTTAAGATGAGGATCGCATGAACTTTCGCTCATCTGCCGGTCAGCGGCAAGTCACGGTTGGGAGGCTAGGGCATCGTTCCACGCGGCGGCAGGAGCGCGGACCATGCCCAACCACGAAGACAATGCGAGCCGCCCGAATGACGAGCACACGCGGGCGGCGCGGTCCGCGCTCGACGAACGGACCTGCCGGCTGATCTGCCCGATCGCCTCGGGGATGGTCGGCGTGTGCCTCACCGGCATCAGCCTGTTGCGGGTCGCGGTCAGCGTCCACAAGCGCGAGACCAGCGCCGACGACCTGCTCGCCATCGATGCGCTCGCCTTCCTGCTCGCCACCCTCTCCTCTTACTTCGCCTTGCGGGTGCAGACCCAGTCGCGGCTGCACTGGCTGGAACGGGCGGCGGACGCGACCTTCATCTTCGCGATGCTGCTGCTGACCTTCGCATGCTTCGTCATCACTTATGCGCTAGGTGTCTGAAGGCGGCTGCGAAGATTGCCGATTGTTCACCTTCGGGTGAACCGGAGGCAATCCCATGGCCACTACCACCGCCGTCATGGTTGCCTTGCGAAACGTTCTTGAGCGATACCGCCGGCCGATCGCCGGGATCGTCGTGCTCGGTGTGGTCGTCCTGGGCTTCGTCGCGCTCAACCGCCTGACGCGCGAAGTGCGGTTCAAGGACGTGCGCGACGCGGTCCACGCACTCAGCCTCTCGCAGATCGTGCTGGCGCTCGCGTTCACCGCCGCCAGCTATCTGGCGCTCACCTTCTACGACGTGCTGGCGCTGCGCGTGATCGGGCGCAAGCTGCCCTGGCGCACCGCCGCGCTCGCCTCCTTCAGCAGCTACACCTTGAGCCACAACTTGGGGCTTTCGCTGCTGACGGGAGGATCGGCGCGCTACCGCATCTACGTCGCCGCCGGGCTCGACGGTCCCGACGTGGCCCGGATCGTGGCGATCGCGGCGGGCATGTTCTGGAGCGGGGTCGCGGTGATCGCCGGCCTGGCGATGATCGCGCACGACGGACCGCTCACCATCGCCGGCTTCGCCCTCTCCCCGCTCGCGCCGCGGATGATCGGAGCGGCGGTGCTGGCCGTGCTGGTGGCGCTGGTCGTTCTTGCCGGGCACGTCTCCTCGCCGCTGCACATCGCCGGCATCGCCCTGCCGCTACCCGGTCGCAGCGAATTGCTGGCGCAGATCCTGGTATCGGTCATCGACATGACGTGCGCGGCGGGCGCGCTCTTCGTGCTGCTGCCCGCCGCGCAGCCCGAGCAGTTTCCCGCCTTTGTCCTCGCTTATGCGCTGGGCATCGTCGCAGCGCTCGGCAGCCACGTGCCGGGCGGCATCGGCGTGTTCGAATCGGTGGTGATGGCCGTGCTCCCGGGGGACCGGGCGCAGCTGTTCGCCGCGCTGATCGCCTATCGCGTGATCTACTACCTGCTCCCGCTCGCCAGCGCGGTGCTGCTGCTCGGCTGGCACGAGGGCCTGAGGAGCCGCCAGGTCGACCGCCTGATGGGCGGCGTGCGCGCCTTCTCGAGCAGCCTCTCGCCGCTGCTGCTCAGCTCGGCGACTTTCCTCGGCGGAGCGATGCTGCTGCTGTCGGGCTCGCTGCCGGCGATCCATGCGCGCATGGGCCTGCTCACCGAAGTGCTGCCCCTGCCCTTCATCGAGGCGAGCCACATCGCGGCAAGCCTGGTCGGCACCGCGCTGCTGGTGCTCGCGCCCGGGCTCTATCGCCGCCTCGACGGTGCCTCGGTGGCGACGCGTGCGCTGCTCATGGCCGGTGCCGCCTTCTCGCTGGCCAAGGGGATCGACTATGAGGAGGCGGCCGTCTGCCTGGCCCTTGCCGGTCTGCTGCAGCTGACCCGGCGCGCCTTCTATCGCCGCACGACCCTGACCGAGCAGCCGCTGACCGCCGGCTGGCTGACGGCGATCGCGGTCGTGGCATCGCTCGCCGCGTGGGCGGGACTCTTCGCGTACCGGCACGTGCCCTACAATGACGACTTGTGGTGGAAGTTCGCGGTAAGCGACGATGCACCGCGCTACATGCGGGCCACGCTGGCGAGCGCCGTGTTCCTGACGGGCATCTGCGTGTGGCGGCTGCTCGCGCCCGCTCCGCGCAAGCGAATGCCAATCTCGTCCGAGACCGATCGCAACGCTGTCCGCGCCATCCTGGCCACCACCGGCCGCGCCGAGGCGATGCTGGCGATGACGGGCGACAAGCGTTTCCTGATCTCCGAGGCGCGCGACGCCTTCGTGATGTACCAGGTCAAGGGGATGAGCTGGATCGTGATGGGTGATCCGGTGGGCGCCATGGCCTCCTGGCCCGAGCTGCTGTGGACGCTGCGCGAGCTGTCCGACCGGCAGCAGGGCCGGTTGCTGCTCTACGAAGTGACCCCGCATGTCCTCGACCTCGCCATCGGCATGGGCTTGCAGATCGTCAAGTATGGGGAGGAAGCGGTGATCGACCTGTCGCAGTTCACGCTGGAGACGCCGCAACTGCGCAGCCTGCGCAAGTCGCAGCGCGTGGCCCAGCGAGATGGTGCCCGCTTCCGCATCGTGCCCGCCGCCGCCGTCCCCGTCATCCTGGACGAGCTCGAAGCGGTGTCCGATGCCTGGATGGAAGCCAAGGGCCACCGCGAGAAGGGCTTCAGCCTCGGCCGCTTCGACCGGACCTACCTCACCAATTTCGACATCGCCGTGGTCATGGTCGAAGACCGGATCGTCGCCTTTGCCAACTTGTGGCTGACGGCAGACAAGAACGAGGCGTCGGTCGATCTCATGCGCCATGTCGCCGGCGCGCCCAGCGGCACGATGGACTTCCTCTTCGCAAGCTTGCTGCTCTGGACGAAGGACCGCGGCTATCGGCGCTTCTCGATGGGCATGGTGCCGATGTCGGGCATCGAAGGCCGCCGGCTCGCGCCGGCCTGGGCAAGAGCGGCCGCGCTGCTGTTCCGCCATGGCGAGACCTTCTACGGCTTCCGTGGCCTGCGCAGCTACAAGGAGAAGTTCGGACCCCACTGGGAGCCGCGCTATCTCGCCGGCCCGCACGGCCTCGGCTTCCTTCAGGCGCTCCACGACTTGTCGCGCCTGATCGCGGGAGGCGAGCCGGCTGCGGGCGTTCCACCGGCACCGCCGCCGATCGAACAACGCGTCGCTTCCACGCCCTTCCCCACGCTTTCCACCGCCGAGTTGCCGGCATGAGCCGCCGGCTCGGAAGCCATCGGCGCACGCAGGACAAGCGCCGACGGCGCTGGTTCGCGGCGGGTCTCGTCATCGCGGTGCTCACGGCGGTGCTGACCAATGCCCCTGCCCTGCACTTGCTGGGCTCGGAGCCCGTCCGGGTATTCCCTGCCGAGCATCGCGGCACGCCTCTCGCGGCGGTCTTCCTCTCGGGCGACATGGGCTTCAACTTCGGGCTCAGCGGCAAGGTCGCGGGAGCATTGGCGGCGCGGGGGCTTCCGGTGATCGGCGTCGTCACGCCGGTCGCATTTGCCCAGCACCGGAGCGCCCAGGAGGCCCAGGCGGTCGTCGAGCGCGCGCTCAACACCGCGATCGCCACCACCGGGGCCCAGCACGTCATCCTGATCGGCGAGTCGTACGGCGCGGACATCGTGGCGACCGTCGCGCCGCGGCTACCGCCGGAGCAGCGCGCGCATCTTGCCGCCGTCACCCTGATCGTGCCCGAGAAGGACGTGTACTTCCGCGCCGATCCGAGCGGTCTTGCCTACCTTGGCAAGCCGGATGCGCAGCCGGCCGCGGCGCTGCGCCTGCTGCACGCTCCGCCCCTGGTATGTATCCACGGCCTCGAGGAGACCGAGAGCCTTTGCCCGGCCCTGCGCGGCACCAGCGCGCGCGTGATCGGGTTGCCCGGCGGGCACTATCTGCAGCACAATCCCGCCCGATTGATCGCGACGGTCACCACCGCGCTCGACGCAATCGTGCCGCAAGCGCGCCTCGCCTCCGGTCCGCCCGCAACATGACGAAAAGTTAAGCAGCGGACCACCTCGCGACCATGGGCCGGGTCCTATCCGGGCAAACATCCATCGTCCTGGCCGGAGCGCAAGCGCAGCCGTGAGCAAGCCTATCTTCTTCGATCCCACGGGCCGCCGCAGCCGCTGGTCGCGGCGCGTCCTGGCGTTGGCGCTCCTCGCCATCGTGCTGAGCGCCGCCGCGTTCGCGACCACGCTGGTGGCAGTGCCACGCCAGCGCCAGCTCGACCTTCCCGTGCCCCAACTGCGCCCGTCCGAGTTCACCGCCAGCAAGCAGCCACGCGGCCTTCGCGCATGGATGCCCAGGTTCCATGGCACGGGTCAGCAAAAGCCCCTGAGCATCGGCTTCTACGCGACCAACAACGACGCCAGCTTCCTGGCGCTGCAGCAGCACGGCAACGACCTCGACTGGGTGGTGCCCACGCTGGTCAATGTCGCGGGTCGCACCCACCAGCTGACCGTCGCCGCGGACACGCGGTTCGACCGGCTCGTGAGTTCGACGCAGCATCGCTTCAAGGTCCTGCCGATGGTGCAGAACTATGGCAACGAGATCTGGGACGGGGCGAACACCGCAACCCTGCTGCACGACCGCACTGCCCGTCATGCGCTGGCCGTGCAGCTCGGCAAGATGGTCGCGGACCGTGGCGAGAAGGGCCTCGTCCTGGATTTCGAGGCGCTTCCGGCGCAATCCATGCCGGACTACGTGCAGTTCCTGCGCGAGTTGCGCCCCGCCCTTCCCGCCAAGTCGCGCCTTGCCGTGACCGTTCCGGCTGAGGACGAGAACTGGCCGCTCGCCGCCTTTGCCAAAGTGACCGACAGGGTCATCCTCATGGCCTACGACCAGCACTGGGAAGGCGGCGAGGCCGGGCCGATCGCACCGCAGGGCTGGTTCGTGAAGCAAGTCCAGACCGCGATGAAGCGCGTGGGCGGCGGCAAGATCGTCGTGGCGCTGGGCAGCTACGCCTACGACTGGCACGGCTCGGACACCGATGCGCTCTCGATCGAGGACGCCTGGCTCGCCGCGCACGACAGCAGCGCGCAAGTGACCTTCGACGCGGCAAGCGGCAACGCCGCCTTCGCGTACGAAGAGAACGGGCAGAAGCACACGATCTGGATGCTCGATGCCGCGGCAAGCTGGAACGAGCTTGCCGCCCTCAAGCAACTGGGTGTCCAGGACGTCGCCCTGTGGCGGCTCGGCATGGAGGATTCGGACTTCTGGGAAGACCTGCGCGCCTTCCGGCAGGGCGGCACCCCGGACCTGACCGTTCCCAAGTCGCGCGGCGGCGCCGATGTCGAGGGTTCGGGCGAGATCCTGCGCATCACCGCCACCCCGCGCGACGGCAAGCGCACGCTGACGTTCGATCACAACGGCATGATCCGGGACGAACGCTACGACGCACTGCCCACGCCCTACGTCGTCCAGCGCGCAGGCGCGGCGAACCCCAAGCTGCTGGCGCTCACCTTCGATGACGGACCCGACAGCACATGGACGCCCCGCGTGCTGGACACGCTCGAGGCGGCGCACGTTCCGGCGACGTTCTTCGTCATCGGCGAATACGCGCTGGGCAATCCCGGGCTGCTCAAGCGAGCCGTCGCCGACGGCGACGAGCTGGGCAACCACACCTACACCCACCCCAATCTCGCCGATGCCGGCCCAAGCTCGACGATGCTGGAGCTGAACGCCACCCAGCGCCTGGTCGAGGCCTATCTCGGCCGCAGCATGACCTTGTTTCGCGCGCCCTACTTCGGCGACGCCGAACCGACGACGCCCGACGAACTCGGCCCCGCGCTCGAAGCACAGAAGGCCGGCTACACGGTGGTCGGCCTCCACGTCGATCCCAACGACTGGAAGCGCCCGGGCGAGGATTCGATCGTGCAGCAGGTGATCGATCAGGTGCACGCCGGAAACGCGGAGAACGCGGCCAACATCATCCTGCTCCACGACGGTGGCGGCAACCGCGCCGAGACCGTGGCGGCGCTGCCGCGCATCATCTCGACACTGAAGGCGGAAGGCTACCAGTTCGTCACGGTCTCGCAGCTGGTGGGCATCCCGCAGAGCCAGGCGATGCCGCGGATCTCGGCCCGCGACCTAGCGGCGGTGCGCATCGATGTCGCGGCGTTCGTGACGATGATGGCGCTTTCCATGCTGCTGGCCTGGCTGTTCTACATGGCCATCACGCTGGGCGTGGCGCGCGCCGTGATCATGGCCGCCCTCGCCTGGTGGCAGAGCCGCAAGCCGCGCGCCGAGCCGCCCGTCTTCGAGCCAAGCGTCTCGGTGATCATCCCCGCGTACAACGAGGAGCGCGTGATCGCGGAGTCGGTCGCCCGAGTCCTGGCAAGCGAGTACCCCGCGCTGCAGGTCATCGTCGCCGACGATGGCTCGAAGGACGCGACGAGCCGCATCGTCGCCGAGGCCTTCGGCAACGATCCGCGCGTGACGTTGCTGACTTTGGTGAACGGCGGCAAGGCCTCGGCGCTCAACCATGCGCTGACGCACGCGACCGGCGAGGTGATCATCGCGCTCGACGCCGACACCCAGTTCGAGCCCAAGACCATCGCCCGCCTCGTGCGCTGGTTCGCCGATCCCCGGATCGGCGCCGTGGCGGGCGACGCACGGGTCGGCAACCGGGTCAACCTCGTCACCCGCTGGCAGGCGGTGGAGTACATCACCGCGCAGAACCTGGAGCGCCGCGCGCTCGCCGGGTTCGATGCGATGACGGTGGTGCCCGGCGCGGTCGGTGCCTGGCGGCGGGCCGCGCTCGACGAAGTCGGCGGCTATCCCGAGGACACGCTGGCCGAGGACCAGGACCTGACCATCGCCATCCAGCGCGCCGGCTGGCGCGTGACCTACGATCCGCGCGCCGTCGCCTGGACCGAAGCGCCCGAGAGCTTCCGCGCGCTGGCCAAGCAGCGCTTCCGCTGGGCCTTCGGGACTCTCCAGTGCCTGTGGAAGCATCGCGAGGTGCTGGTCACGCGCAAGCCTTCCGGCCTCGCTCTCGTCGGCCTGCCGCAGGCCTGGCTGTTCCAGATCTGCTTTGCCGCGATCTCGCCGGTGATCGACCTGGCGCTCATTCTCTCGATCGTGGGCACCATCCTGCGGGTCGCGGCGCATGGCTGGGCGCAGACGCGCGGCGACATCGGGCTGATGGGCGTCTACTGGGTGGCATTCGTGACGGTCGACGTCATTTGCGGCTGGATCGCCTACCGCTTGGACGACCGGCAAGTGCCCTACCCGGTCCACCTGCTGGTTGCGCAGCGCCTGGTCTACCGCCAGATCATGTACTGGGTTGTGCTGCGGGCCATCTCGTCGGCGATCGGCGGCTTGGTCGTGGGCTGGGGCAAGCTGGAGCGCACCGGCCGCGTCGCTGCCCAGCAGCAGCCTACACCGGTAGAGCCAGAGTTGGCCGCTGCCGAGCCCGCCAGCAAGGCCAGCGAGAGCGGGAAAGTGGCCGAACCAGTCCTGTGACCCGCGCCCGCGCCTCTACCCGGCCGTGACGAAGGCGTTGCGCGCGCGGTCCTTGACCACTTGCGCGGCGGGAAAGACCGTCCCGTTCATCGTGATATAGATGCCCGGCGCGGCAACCTGGACGCAGGCGAAGGCCATGCCGAGGTTGAACGCGGCGTCGCTCTCGGCGAACCGCGCCGGCGCCAGCGCGCCGACCAGGGCGACAGTGCGATCGGCGAGGCCCGCCAGGGCGGCGCCGGTCTGCACCATGGTGTCGGTGCCGTGCGTCACCAGCACGCTGCGCTCGGGAGCCTCTTCGATTACCGAGCGGACCAGCTGCCGGTCCTCGTCGGTCAGTTCCAGCGAATCCTTGCGCATCAGTTCCACCACGCGGAACCCGTGCGTGACCCGGGCGGTCCGCAGCAGCGTCGCCACTATGCTCTCGGAAACCTGATACTCGCTGAGCGCGTCGAAGTACTGCTTGTCGATCGTGCCGCCGGTGGTGACGACGAGGATCGGGCCGCGGCTGGTCATGTCGATCTCCTTGCACAAGTGCCAATGTCCCCCCGCTCTTAGTCCGCGATGCGGGCGGGCGAAAGCGTTGCCGCCCGGGAACCGAAGCGCCTCCTGCGACATTTAGAACATAAAGCGAACTAACGAGGCACACATGAACGAGCACAATCCCAAGCTTGACGAAAACCCCGGCTCCAACACGCAGAAGGACCCGGCGAACTGGGTCTCCGGAGACGATCCGATGACCGGCGCGCAGGCATCCTATCTCACCACGCTGAGTGAAGAGGCGCATGTCGAGCCCCCCGAAGACGACCTGAGCAAGGCGGAAGCTTCCAAGCGCATCGATGAGTTGAAGGCGCAGCTTGGCATCTGATCGCCCGTACGGGCAGCATCAGCCGGTGCCGCAAGGGCTCGCCCGCGACCTCATGGCTTTGCTATAGGGATCGCGTGCACGCGCCGGTCACCACACAGGCCCTAGAGCCCGAGCTGCTGTTGCTCGCCTATCGCACGGGAATCTTCCCGATGGCGGACAGGCGGGACGATCCGGACGTCTTCTGGGTCGAGCCACGGCTGCGCGCCATCCTTCCGCTCGACGGGTTCCACCTCTCGCACTCACTGGCACGCACCCTGCGGCGCGGCCGGTTCGCGGTCACGTGCAACGCCGCGTTCTCGCAAGTGATCGAGGCTTGCGCGATGCCGCGCGGCGATGGCGAGGGCAGCTGGATCAGCCACCGCATCCAGGCCAGCTACGAGCGTCTGCACGAACTTGGCCACGCGCATTCGATCGAGTGCTGGGAGCAAGCCGAGGACGGCACCCGCGTTCTTGTCGGCGGGCTCTACGGCGTCGGCTTCGACCGGGTGTTCTGCGGCGAATCGATGTTCTCGCGCCGGTCGGACGCGTCCAAGGTCGCGCTGGCGTGGCTTGTCGCGGCGATGCGCCGCGCGGGCGGGAGCCTGCTTGACTGCCAGTTCATCACCGAACACCTCGCCTCGCTTGGCGCGGTCGAGATCAGCCAGAAGCGCTACCTCACGCTTCTGAAGGGGGCTCAGAGCTCGTCGTCGGCGGGACGGGTCGCGGGTGCCGCGCTCGGACTGGCCGAGGGCGTCGGAGAGGGTGAAGCCGCCGATGCCGTGGGCGCCGGAGTTTTGGCTTTGCCCGAGGGCTTCGCCGCGCTGCTGGAAGAGGCCGCGTCCGCCGGGCTTTCCTCCTCGCCCGGGAAGCTCATCGCGCACTTCTTGACCCAGACGTCATAGACCGGGTGCTGCACGACGTTGAGCGCGGGCGAGTTCTTGAACAGCCAGCCCGAGAAGATCTTGTGCCAGGCCAGCTGCTCCTGCGCGGTCGCCCGGTCCTGAACGAAGACCTGAACGAACGCGCCCTCCTCGGCCGGGCGTTCCCACGGGAGCGACCGCTCGCACGTGGCAAGCTTCAGGACGACGTTGCCCACCCGGCGCGTTTCGCCCGGCTTCATCACCACGTCCTGGCTGATGTTGTTGCGCTTGTTGAGCAGGCCGAGCGTCGTCACGCGCTCTTTCAGCGGCGTGCCGTAAGTGCTGCCGGCCACGGGCGCGGCGGGCTTGGATTTCGATTGTGCGATGCTGTCGGGAATGCCCGTCTCCTGCGTTTCGGGCGCAGGCTCGCCCTTGCACCCCGCCAGCAGAGTCATCGCGGCAAAGGCGGGCAGGAGGACGGTGGCGCGGGCTAGGGTCCGCATCGACGGACCGGCCTTACGCGTCCGGAGACCAGGCTTCGTAGTCGCCCGTGGCACGCGCCCGCTGGCCGCCGCGCAGCAACGCGCCTTGCGGCAGGTAAGCGCCGGAAGTGCCGGTGGCGTTGGGCGTGTAGTCCACTTCCCAGCTGCGCGGAGCCGGAAGGTGGCTCTCGGGCACCGCATCGTAGCTGTGGTGCAACCAACCGTGCCACTCGGCCGGCACCTTGCTGGCATCGTTGGCGCCCGCGTACATCACCCAGCGCCGCTCGTAGCCCTGCGTCGTCTTCAGCTTGGCCGAGCGGTAGTACTTGTTGCCGAACCGGTCGGTGCCGACGTGCTCGCCATTGCGCGAGCTCCAGAGCAGCGTGCCGATGGTCGCGCCATCCCACCAGGTGAAGATCTTCGAAAGCAAGCCCATGATGCCTCGCGCGTTAGCGGTGTTCGCTTCTCCTGCCAAGCGGATTGCCGCTCAGCGCCCCTTTTCCGGCAGCTTCCAGCTCACCTTGTCCCCCGCCGCGATCCCGAGCTGGGCGGCCCGCCCGCCGTTGAGTTCAAGCACGCCGCTCGCCAGGCCCTCGGCGGGTAGCGGCGTCAGGTCGTAAGGCAGGGCGTTGGCGATGTTCAGGATTCGCCCGTCGGTGCCGATGAAGATGATGTCGAGCGGGATGACCGTGTTCTTCATCCAGAACGAAGGGCGGCGCGGCGGAATCTCGGGGAAGATCATCCCCTCGTCCGCGCCCATCTGGGTCCGGAACATCAGGCCTCGCGCCTGCTCCTCGTCGGTGCGGGCGACCTCGACCCGGAACCGATGCTTACCGCTCTTGCTGCTGACGGTCAGGTCGACCACCGGCAAGCCGGAGACGGGATGCTTGGCCGGGGCCTGGCTCGCCGCCTGGGCTGCGCCCGAGCCGCCTTCGAGCACGCCGGAGGAACACGCGGCGAGCGCCAGGGCGGCCGCCGTAATCGTTGAAACTAAACGCAATCGTTCTCTCCACTCGCCGACTCGACCCAAGCCTCGGCTGCGGCCTGATCGCTCGCTTCGACGATTTGGCGGGCGTTGTCGAGCGTATGGCCGGCCCGCAGCATCGCTGCGATCTGCTTCTCCCGCCGGGGCCGGTCGGGCAGCGGATCACCCCAGGGCCCGAACCGCCGCCGACGAGCCAGGGCCAGCGCCGCCTGCCGCGCTTGCGCTTCGACGGGCGCGACCTCCTCGCGCAGGGGCTGCGCCACGCCCGCCGCCCGCAGCGCCTCTCCCACCCGGCGCGAGCCGTAGCCCCGGCGCAGGAGGCTGTCGCTCTTCATCCGGGCGAAGGCCGCATCGTCGACATAGCCCGCCTCAGCGAAGCGATGGGCCAGCGCGGCGGGATCGGGCGGCCGATCACCGCTCCAGCCTCGCTCACGCAGCTTTCGGACGAGATAGCCCTCCAGCTTGGCGCGCGTGGTCGCGAACCGGGCGACATAGGCGAGCGCCAGTTCCTCTATCTTGGCGTCGCTCAGCGGCGACGGTTTGCGATCAGTTCGCGGCATGCTGCCCTATTCGTGCCACAGTCCCGAAGGATTGGGGAGTGGCACGCGTAAGGTGTGGGAGAGCGTGGTTCGCGTTCAGCAAGACCGGTCCAGAGCGCAGGCCCGCATCGAAAAGACGGAAACAACACAGGGTATCGCCAGATGAACGACACCATCCGACTGGTGCCGGGTACGCAGCACGGACTGCAAGCCACTCCCAACGGGGACGATCTGCCCCGCCGCTTCGCCGACTTCGGCACATTCGGCGAGGCTCTGGACTACGCGGCGCGCGGCGTGCGCGGCCTCAATTTCCACGATCCGCGCGGCACCCTGACGCGGGTCTACAGCTATTCCGAGATGCGCAGCGATGCGATCGAGGTCGCCTATGCGCTGATCGCCCGCGGGCTGAAGCCGGGCGACCGCCTGGCACTCATCGCCGAGACCGGGCCCGAGTTCGCGGCGTTGTTCTGCGGCGCGGTCTATGCGGGCCTGTGGCCGGTGCCCTTGCCTTTGCCGACCAGCTTCGGCGGCAAGGAGAACTACATCGAGCAGCTTGCGGTGCAGCTTTCCAGCGCCGACCCGAGCCTGCTGGTGGGACCGGCGGAGATCGCGGAGATGACCGCCGCCGCTGCCGCGCGCCAGGGCTGCGGCCATGCGGTCTGGACCGAGATCACGCAGGCCGGCGCGGCGCCTTGCGCCCTGCCCCAGACCCAGCCGGACGACATCTGCTACCTGCAGTATTCCTCCGGCTCGACGCGCTTCCCGCATGGCGTGGCGGTGACGCACCGCTCGCTGCTCTCCAACCTGGCCAGCCACAGCCACGCGATGGAACTGGAGCCGCAGGACCGCTGCATCTCGTGGTTGCCGTGGTACCACGATATGGGACTGGTCGGCTGCTTCCTGTCGCTGATCGCCAACCAGGTCTCGGGAGATTATCTCAAGACCGAGGATTTCGCGCGTCGTCCGCTCGCCTGGCTGGACCTCATCACCCGCAACCAGGGTACGACGATCTCGTACTCGCCCACGTTCGGCTACGACATCTGCGCGCGCCGCATCTCCAGCCAGAGCCCGGTCGCCGACCGCTTCGATCTGTCCCGCTGGCGGCTGGCGGGCAACGGCGCCGACATGATCCGGCCCGACGTGATGCAAAGCTTCGTCAACGCCTTCGCCGACGCCGGCTTCAGGGCGAGCGCCTTTCTGCCGAGCTATGGCCTGGCCGAGGCGACCCTGGCGGTCACGGTCATGCCTCCCGGCGAAGGTATCCGCGTCGAGCTGGTGGAGGAAGAGCGCCTCTCGGGTAGCCCGCGCGATCTCTCGCGCCCGGCCCGCTACCGTGCGATCGTCAACTGCGGCAAGCCGGTCAAGGACATGGAAGTCGTGATCCGGGGCGAGAACGGCCAGACGCTGAAGGACCACCAGATCGGCAAGGTGTGGTGCCGCGGCGTCAGCGTCATGCACTCCTACTTCCGCGATCCCGAAGCGACCGAGGCCTGCCTCGTCGACGGTTGGCTGGATACCGGCGACATGGGCTACATGGCCCAGGGTTACCTGTTCATCGTCGGCCGCGCGAAGGACATGATCATCATCAACGGCAAGAACCACTGGCCCCAGGACATCGAGTGGGCGGTGGAGCAGTTGCCCGGCTTCAACCATGGCGACATCGCCGCCTTCTCGATCGAGATGGAGAACGGCGAGGAGACGCCCGCGGTGCTGGTCCACTGCCGCATCTCCGATCCAGACAAGCGCATCGAACTGCGCGACCAGATCCGCGACAAGGTGCGCTCGATCACCGGCATGAACTGCGTGGTCGAACTGGTGCCGCCCAAGAGCCTGCCGCGCACGAGTTCGGGCAAGCTCAGCCGTGCCAAGGCCAAGAAGCTCTACCTCTCGGGCGAGATCGCACCCTTCGACCTCGCCGCCTGAGGGGTTGAGCTGAGGGGCGAGGGGACGTTCAGGGCGCGAACCAGCGCTGCTGCCAACCGTAGACCGAGACCACCGGATTGCCCGCTCCATCGCGGGCCGGGCGGAAGCGGAAGCGATCTTGCGCCAGGCGGCAGGTGATGCGGCCGGCCTCCGGATCGGGGCTGGGCCGCACCACGCGGCAGGCACTGACCGAGCCCTGCGGATCCACCGTGAGCGCGATCACCACCGAGGAGCCGAGGCGCAGCGACCTCGTCGCCGCCGGATAGTCGCGGGCGGAGTTGATGTCGCCGGCGATCTTCACGGCCTTCGCCCCGCCGCCGCCTCCAGAGCCGTTGCCCCCGGCTCCTGAACCGGTCCCCGTTCCCGCACCCCCGCCGCCGGTACCAGTGCCTCGATCCCGGGCGCCTGCAGTGTCCGCCGCCCCGGTCGAGGCGACAGGGGGCACGCTCGGGCGCGGCAACGGCACGACAGTGGGTGGCGCGGCGGCCTCGCGGGGCACGGCTTTGCGGCCTTCCGGCGCGGCGGCGCCTGACGGCTCGGGAGCGGCCTCGCGCGATGAAGGTGTGGGGCTGGGCGTCGGCGATGGCAGCGGAACATCGAAGGCTTGCGTCGCGGATGTGACCAGGGCCTCGCCCATGCCGGGCGCCAGCGCCCTGATCAGTCCCGCGATCACCACGAGGTGCAGCACCAGCACGGTCGCCGCGGTTCCAATCCGCAGGCGCGCTGTCGGTTTCGTCGGGCCTTCAAGCATCGCCGGGAGGATATATGGGCCGCCCTCGCGCTTTGACAGGGCGGCTTCGCGCCCACGCTTGCCCGCCTCCGTGTGCGGCCTTATCCTGGCGCTCCCGTCGTCAGGGATCATGCCATGACCGATATCCGCACGCTGCTGCTGACCCTGCCCCTACTCGCCGCGCTTGCCCCTGTCGCCCAAGCGGCGTCCGCGCCCGGCGGGCGGATCACCGGCGTCGGCGGCATCTTCCTCAAGAGCAAGGACCCCAAGGCGCTCATGGCGTGGTACCGGGACGTGCTGGGCATCAAGCTGGAGTCCTGGGGCGGCGCGGTCATGCCCTACGATGCGCCCGATCACCCGTCCGCGGTGGTCTTCAACGCCTTCGACCAGGGCACCGACTACATGGCGCCGTCCACCCGCGAGTTCATGCTGAACTTCGCGGTCGACGATCTGCCCGCGTTCCTCGCGCGGATCGAGGCCAAGGGCGTCAAGGTGCTCGCCCGCAGCGAGGACGATCCCAGCGGCAAATTCGCATGGATCCTCGACCCGGACGGCACCAAGATCGAGCTGTGGGAGCCCAAGCCGGAAGGCACCGGCAAATAGGCCTGAAGTACGGCAACGAAGCGCTCGGGCTCACGCCTCGGCGAAGGCGTAGGGCTGTGCCGGTCGCAGGTAATCGTCGGCGAGGATCTCGCGCCCGATCGGCGGGGCGGAGCGCGCCTGGCATTCCGCGCGGTGGCACAGGCGACACGTCAGGCCGATCGGCGTCGCCTCGGCGGCGGCCTGCTCCTGCACGTAGATCAGGCGTGGAGCTTCCGATGCCGCGCATGCCAGGGCAATCGCGCGCACGACCCGGCGACCGGCGAGGCCGCCGAGCCCGGACCGCACCGTGCGCGCGATGGAGAAAAATCGCTGGCCGTCGGGCAATTCGAGCCACTGGGTGACGACTTCGCCGGGACGGGCGAAGACCTGGTGCACGCTCCACAAGGGGCAGCCGCCGCCATGCGCCGCGAACGGGAAGCCGGCCCCGTCCAGCCGCTTCGAGACGTTGCCCGCCTCGTCCACGCGCAGGAAGAAGAACGGCACCCCTTGCTGACCCGGCCGTTGCAAGGTGGTGAGCCGGTGCGCGACCTGCTCGAAGCTGGCGCCGAATACGGCGGCGATCGCCTCGATATCGTAGCGCCGGGCCTCGACGGCGCGGGCGAAACGCTCATACGGCATGCGCAGCGCCGCCGCGCCGTAAGCGGCGAGACCGCGGCGCACGAGCGTCTCCGCCGTGGCCGAAGCGAAGGCCTCCTCGCGCAGCACCTGGCCGATTTCGCCGCGCAGCGCCGTGTAGGCGATATGCGTCGCCACCTGGAAGTCCCGGCCGGGTCCGTCGAGCGTATCCGCGATCAGCAGCTGCTGGTTGTGCCGATCGAAGCGCCGCAACGAGCCGACCAGCACATCGGGCGGCAGGTAGCGCAACCGCACGCCCTTCTTGCCGAGGAACTGGCGCATGCCGCCTTCGGTCTCGATCTCGGCGGCAAGGTCCTCCGCGCGCCGGTCGATCGCATCGATGTAGTTGCGGCGTCGGGCGAAGAAGCGCTGCGCCTCGCCGGCCGGGTCGTGGATCTCGGCGTCGCCGCTACCGGAACGCTGCTCCGCCAGGGCCTGCTGCTCGCGCGTGTAGGCGTGATGCAGGCGTAGCAGCGCCTCGGAAATGCCGGGGAAGCTCGTGGCGAGGTCCGACACTTCGAGCGCCGGCAGGTCGATGTCCGAGAAGATCGGGTCGCGAAGCACGTCCGCCACGCGCCGGGCGTAGTCCTCCCCATCCTGGCTGGCGAGATCCGACACGTCCAGGCGATACGTCCGCGCCAGACGCAACAGCATGTCGGCGGTGACCGGCCGCTGGTTGCGCTCCAGCAGCGCGATATAGCTGGGCGAGATCGCCAGATCGTCCGCCATCGCTTGTTGCGTGAGGCCAAGCTCGCGCCGGAGACGGCGCAGCCTGGGGCCAAGGTACAGGGGTCTAGCTTCTGCCATCAGTACCCTTTGTCATAGCCGCACAACTTTACAAAGAATATCTGTAAAGTTTTACATGCTGACTTCACAGCCCGTTCCGCGCCCGCCGCCGAGGGGTTAGCGCAAACCCACTTCCGAGACCGGACGTGCAATGCGGAAAGAGGATAAGACCGTGACTTACCAGCAGACCATCATCGACGCGGGCCGTACCATCGGCACCGAAGCCAACTGGAACGGCATCGAGCCCGAATCGGTGGCGCGCATGCGGCTGCAGAACCGCTTCCGCACGGGCCTCGACATCGCTCGCTACACCGCGAAGATCATGCGCGCCGACATGGCCGCCTACGATGCCGATCCGGCGAACTACACGCAGTCGCTCGGCTGCTGGCACGGCTTCATCGGCCAGCAGAAGATGATCAGCATCAAGAAGCACTTCGGCTCCACCAAGGGCCGTTACCTGTACCTCTCGGGCTGGATGGTCGCCGCGCTGCGCAGCGAGTTCGGCCCGCTCCCCGACCAGTCGATGCACGAGAAGACCAGCGTCCCGGCGCTCGTCGAGGAGCTCTACACGTTCCTCAAGCAGGCCGATTCGCGCGAACTCGGCATGCTGTTCCGCGATCTCGACAAGGCGCGCGAGAGCGGTGACGAGATCGAGGCCAAGCGCATCGAGCACGCCATCGACAACTACGAGACGCACGTCGTGCCGATCATCGCCGACATCGATGCCGGCTTCGGCAACGCCGAGGCGACCTACCTGCTCGCGAAGAAGTTCATCGAGGCGGGCGCCTGCTGCCTGCAGATCGAGAACCAGGTCTCCGACGAGAAGCAGTGCGGCCACCAGGACGGCAAGGTCACTGTCCCGCACGAGGACTTCATCGCCAAGATCCGCGCCATCCGCTACGCCTTCATGGAAATGGGCGTCGATGACGGCCTGATCGTGGCGCGCACCGACTCGCTGGGCGCCGGCCTGACCAAGCAGATCGCCTTCACGCGCGAAGCGGGCGACATCGGCGATCGGTACAACAGCTTCCTCGACTGCGAAGAAGTCACCAGCGTCGGCCACGGCGAAGTGCTGATCAGCCGCGACGGCAAGCTGCTGCGTCCCAAGCGCCTGCCGAGCAACCTCTACCAGTTCCGTTCCGGCACCGGTGAGGACCGTTGCGTGCTCGACTGCATCGAAGCGCTGCAGAAGGGTGCCGACCTGCTGTGGATCGAGACCGAGAAGCCGCACATCGGCCAGATCGGCGGCATGGTCAGCCGCATCCGCGAGGTCATTCCCAACGCCAAGCTGGTCTACAACAACTCGCCCAGCTTCAACTGGACGCTGAACTTCCGCCAGCAGGTGTTCGACGCCTGGGAAGCGGCGGGCAAGGACGTCTCGGCCTATGATCGCGCCAGGCTGATGAGCGTGGACTACGACGGCACCGAGCTCGGCGCCGAGGCGGACGAGCGCATCCGCACCTTCCAGAGGGACGCGGCGCGCGAGGCGGGCATCTTCCACCACCTCATCACTCTGCCGACCTACCACACCGCGGCGCTGTCGACCGACAACCTCGCCAAGGAGTACTTCGGCGAGGCGGGCATGCTCGGCTACGTCAAGGGCGTGCAGCGCCAGGAGATCCGCCAGGGCATCGCTTGCGTGAAGCACCAGAACATGGCCGGCTCCGACATCGGCGACGATCACAAGGAGTACTTCGCCGGAGAGGCCGCGCTCAAGGCGGGCGGCGCCCACAACACGATGAACCAGTTCGCCGCCTGAGCGGCTGGGAGGAACCAGTCGCCGCCTGAGCGGCTGGGACCTCAATTCGCCGCCTGAGAACGCACCCTAAGGAGTTCGCCGATGACCCTTAACAGCGGACACCTCAGACTTCCCGACGGGGCGCTGCTGCCGCTCGCCTCGCTCGGATCAAAGCCCGCTCTGGAACGCGAGCCAAGGAATGGAGACGTGACTATGACTACCACGACCGAACCGGCCCGCGCCCGAGCCGTGCTTTCGAACGAGGACTTTAAGCTTCTTCAGGAAGCCGTGGTCTTCTACCTCAAGGCGCACGAGGACGATCCGATCTCGTCCAAGTACTCGAACCTCTACCACCGGCTCGGCAGCGCGATCCGCCGCTGACCGGTGAGGGGGCGGCGCAGGCCCGCTCCCTGCGACTTTCCTGGGGAGGAAAGCTTGACCCGTCGTGCCTTGGGCGCGGCGGGTCATTTGCATCCCTTTGGTGCGATCCGCATCCTTGGCGCGCATACGGAGTTTGCACCAGGCAGAGACCGCGTGCATGGTGCGACGGGGCCATCAGCGGGAGCGCAATGACGATGATCCCATCAACCACCACTGCCCACATCAACAAGATCGGGACGGCGACCCCGCCCAACAACGTCCACGCGGCCTTCCACGGCCTCGTCGACCACATGCTCGGCGAACGGCGCACGCGCGCGATCTACGAGCGGATGGCCAAGCGCTCCGGGATCGAGAGCCGCTATTCCTTCGTCGAGCCCCTGGTGACCGAGGAAGGCGAGGTGACCGACAGCGAAGGCTTCTACATGCGGGGCAATTTCCCGAGCACCGCCAAGCGCATGGAGCGCTACGAGCGGTGGGCGCCCGAGCTGGCGCTGCAGGCGATCGACGCACTGGACGAGGATATCGCCGGACAGGGCATCACCCATGTCGTGGTCGCCAGCTGCACCGGCTTCGTGGCCCCGGGGCTCGACCAGATCCTGATCCGGCGCACCGGCATCGATCCCTCGGCCGAGCGCACGCTGGTGGGCTTCATGGGCTGCTATGCCGCGGTGAACGCCTTGCGGCTCGCCCATCACATCGTCCGCTCCACGCCCGACGCGCGCGTCCTCGTCGTCAACGTCGAGCTGTGCACGCTGCATCTGCAGGAGACCGGAGACGTCGACAAGCTGCTGGCGATGCTGCTGTTCAGCGACGGCGCCTCGGCCGCATTGGTCACCGCCGAGGAGCGCGGCATCGCCCTCCAGGACTTCCGCCCGGCCGCGATCCCGGGTTCGGCCGACCTCATCACGTGGCGGATCGGCGACCAGGGTTTTGCCATGCACCTCGACGGACAAGTGCCGATCCGCATCGCCGAAGCGCTCTCGGTGGAGCGCGCGCGCAACGATAGCGACGGTATCCTGCGCGGGCAGTCGACCGGCGATTTCGACTTGTGGGCCGTGCACGCCGGCGGCCGCTCGATCCTCGATGCGGTGGAGAAGGGGTTCGAACTCCCGCCCGAGGCGCTCGCCCCTTCGCGCGCGGTGCTGCGCGAGTGCGGCAACATGTCGTCGGCCACGCTGATGTTCGTGCTCGCCCGCATGATCGCCGCCCGCCAGGAAGGTGATGCCGCGCGAAACGGGCTCGGCATGGCTTTCGGTCCGGGGCTCGCGGCCGAGACCTTCCGCTTCCAACTGCTCTGATGCCCGACTTGCGCCAGCGGTCGCGGGCGCCCGAGCTCATGGACGGCGAGGATGTCGACCCGGCCGACTTCGCCGCCTGCATGGCCGATCTCGCGACGGTAAACACGGTCACCCTGGCCCGCGGCCCTACGCTGTCTTTCGTGCGCCGTGCACTGGCGGCATTGCCCGCCGCTTCCGAGCCGGTGATCCTCGATGTCGGGTTCGGCGCTGGGGACATGCTGCGCAGCATTGCCGCCATGCTGCAAAAGGAGGGCAGGCGTGCGCGGCTCGTCGGCATCGACCTCAACCCCCGGAGCGAACCCGCCGCCCGCGCGATGACTCCTTCGGGCATGGACATCGAATGGGTCACCGGCGACGCCTTCGCGTGGGCGCAGCATACTGTGCCCGACCTCACGATCAGTTCGCTCGTCACTCACCACATGGACGATGCCGAGATCGTCGGTTTCCTCGCGTGGATGGAGCAGACCGCGCGCCTGGGTTGGTTCGTCAACGACCTGCACCGCCACGCGCTGCCCTGGTATGGCTTCACCGCCCTGGCGACGCTGGCCCGCTGGCACCGCTTCGTGCGGCACGACGGACCGCTGTCGATCGCCCGCAGCTTCCGCCACGACGACTGGCAGCGCCTGCTGCGCGAGGCCGCCGTGCGCGAGCCTGGAGTGAGCGAGGCCGCCATCCACTGGCGCTTCCCCTTCCGCTACTGCGTAGAGCGGCGGCGTTGGTGAAGCCGGTCGTCGTCATCGGCGGCGGCCTTGCCGGCGCCGCCGCAGCCACGCGTCTCGCCCGCCAAGGGCGAAGCGTGGTCCTGCTCGAGCGGGAGCAGGGCCCGCATGAAAAGGTCTGCGGCGAGTTCCTCTCGATCGAAGCCTGCCAGCACCTGGAGCATCTCGGCCTGGCACCCGCGGCGCTGGGCGCCGTCCCGATGGACCGCGTCCGCTTGCACCATGGGCACCTGACCCGCGAAGCGCCCCTGCCCTTCGTCGCCCACGGCCTGAGCCGCAAGGTGTTGGACGAAGCGCTGCTGGAGACGGCCGCCGCTGCGGGAGCGCACGTGACACGCGGCGTTCGCGTGACAGGCCTGCGCGGAGGCACGGTTCTTTCGAGCCACGGCGAGCACGAAGCCAGCCAAGTCCTGCTCGCCACCGGCAAGCACGATTTGCGCGGCTTGCCCCGCCCTTCGCCGGCGGGAAGCAAGGGCTACATCGGACTCAAGATGCACTGGCGTTGCTCGGCTGCCGTGCTCGCGCAGATGGAGGGCGCCATCGAGCTGGTCGTGTTCGACGGCGGCTACGCGGGCCTGCAGAGGGTCGGCGCGCGCGCCATCAACATGTGCCTGGTGATCCGCCGCGATCGCTTCGCCGAACTTGGCTCCACCTGGCCGTCCCTGCTCGAGCACCTGCTGCGCGAGCCGATCCTCGCGCGGCGCCTGGGCGAGGCCGAACCGTGCATGGCGCGGCCGCTCGCGATCGCCAACCTGCCCTACGGCTTCGTGCATGAGCCTCATGGCGGCGAAGCGCCCGACGTGTGGCGCCTGGGCGATCAGGTCGCCATGACCGCCTCTTTGACGGGTGACGGCATGGCCATCGCGCTGCGCAGCGCACAGCTCGCCGCCGAGGCTCTCGTGGGCGGCGCCAACGCCACGACCTACCACCGGCGCGTCGCGGCTCAGGCCGGCGGACAGGTCCGTCGGGCCATGCGCTTGCAACGCGCCGCCGAACGCCCCTGGGCTCGCGCGGTGGGCACGCGCCTGATCGCTGCGTGGCCGGGTTTGCTGACCTGGGCCGCGCAAGCCACGCGGCTGCCGGCGCACACGACCGATTAACATCGCCCTTCCTGATTTGTTAACCTACACCGCGGTACGTTTTCCAGACACTGTGGGGCGCAGTATGGAACAGGAAGACAGCTGCTGCTCGTCGCTCGACGAGCTGGATTTCGAGAATACGCAAGCGCTGCGGCAAGCGGTCAGCGCGGCGAACCTTGCCGAGCAACGTCTGCGCGAGGCGATCAATCTCCTTCCTCAGGGCGTCGTCTTCCTGGACGCGGATGGGCGCTACATCCTCTGGAACGAGCAGTACGCCGAGATCTACGCGACGTCGGCCGATCTCCTGGAGCCAGGCGAGCGCTTTGCCGACACCTTGCGCGTGGGCATCGCCCGGGGCGACTATCCCGACGCGCTCGGTCGGGAGGAGGACTGGCTGAAGGAACGGCTCGCGCTGCTCGACGCGCCGGCATCACGGCACGAACAGAGGCTGGCGAATGGCCGCCACATCCTGATCGAAGAGCGCAAGACCGCCGATGGCGGCACCATCGGCCTGAGGGTCGACATCACTGATCTGCGCGAGAGCGAGGAAGCCTTTCGCCTCCTGTTCGAGCGAAATCCGGTGCCCACCCTGGTTTACGACATCCACAGCGGTCAGGTGCGATCGGCCAACCCGGCGGCCAGCAGCTTCTTCGGTTATGACGGCGCGGAAATGAACGGCCTCGCCATCCGGCACTTGTTCGTCGATCACGAGTGGGACGCGGCCGAGGCAATGCTCGCCGACGACCACGGGGACGCCGACCGCGTCTGGCAGATGCGCTTGCGCGATGGTCGAACCACCGAGACGATGCTCGCCACGCGGCTGTCGCAACTGGAAGGCTTCGACGCCACCATCGTCTCGGTGTTCGACATCACCGAGCGACGCCGCATCGAGCAGCGCATGGCGCACATGGCGACGCATGACGAGCTTACCGGCCTTGCCAACCGCGCCTTCTGCCGCGAGCACTTGCGCGAGTTGCTGGCCCCCTCACGCTGCAACGAGACCGTGACGATCGCCCTCCTCGATCTCGATCACTTCAAGGCGGTGAACGACACCTACGGCCATCACCTCGGCGATGCGCTGCTGACGGAAGCTGCCCGCCGGATGCGCGAGCTTATCCCGCCCGAGGCCCTGCTTTGCCGCATCGGCGGCGACGAATTTGCCATCATCTTTCGCAGGACGAGCCGCACCCAGGCCGAAATCGTCTCGCGTTCGATCATCAGCTCGCTCTCACGCCCGTTCCTCGTCCAAGGCAATCAGTTGCACATCGGCGCGACGATCGGCTTCGCGACCTCGCCGTACGACAGTTCCGATCCCGAAACGCTGCTGCGCTATGCCGATCTCGCGCTCTACGCCGCCAAGGCCGAGAAGCGCGGAACCTGCCGCGGCTTCGAAACCAGCCTGGACGACAAGGTTCAGGAGAAGACCCGACTGGAGATCGACTTCCGCGAAGCCATGCAGTCGGGACAGTTGCACGTCCACTACCAGCCATTGATCAACCTCGACAGCGGCGAGGTGGAATGCTTCGAGGCGCTGCTT
>Ga0070669_100000421_pt1 | contig 32386 bp, 33 predicted proteins | sample KBSS53metaG_FD_64680 | JGI IMG/M metagenome (GOLD analysis project Ga0070669, IMG submission 64680) | Switchgrass rhizosphere microbial communities from Kellogg Biological Station, Michigan, USA - KBS S5-3 metaG | ecosystem: Host-associated > Plants > Roots > Rhizosphere > Soil ...
GTAGAACAGGGCCTCCTGCGCCACCCGGCGCTCGCCCATCATGGCTTGGCATCCTTCAGCATCCTAATGCTGAATCAGACACTTACCCCAAGTGCAAGCCCGACTTTTTCAACACAATCGCCCAGTTGCGGACATTGGCAGCAGGCTTCAGGATAAGCTTCATGAGCGTTCACACCCGTCAGGATTTGCAACGAATGAGCAAGTTGACCCGCGAGCGGTTCAGTCACTCGTTCATGTCGGATGCTAAGTGGGTTAAGCTATTTGCAGCGGTGAACGCTTCCGATTGGCATCCAAGTCTTGTGCTAGTGAAATTCGTTGATTCCGGCGATGCAGGGCCGAAATATGTGAGATGGCCCGGCCCAAACAACTTCTGGGGGCCGCGTCAGTGGGTCGATACGGCCGAGTTTGGGCCAATTGAGCTCCGATCTATCGAGTGGTTGATGGTCCCGGCCGCTGTGGTGACAAGCGGCCAAGCCGGGCTTGCCCAACCGGGAACGCCTCAAAACCTAGCAGCTATAAAAGTCGCGTTGGAGCGAGTTGGACAGTTTTCGCTGGAGGACACACCCAACGGTTTGAAAATCATCGGCTACCGCTAGCGCTGTTGGTCGGCTTTCCACCCACTTTGCGTCGAATGCCGCTAGGTGGCACGCACCCACTTGCAAGCATACGATAGTGCCTGCATGAAGGTTAGATGCTTTTTGGCCTGCTCGGCATCGTCATAGTTGTTTCCCTGATTGCGGGCACGATAGCAGCCGTTAGCCGCGTTGCTACGAAGAGCAACGCCTTGTCGATCGCGATTGGAACGCTGACCATACCGGCCCTGCTCTGCGTGTCGTTCGGATACTGGGTGCTTACCATGGAAGCGGACGACGCTCCGCCGGGTGTCGTTTTAATGGGTAATCTGACTGCACTTGCGGTGGTCACACCGATTGCGCTGCTCGCTAGTCGTTTTACAGTTAGATTCCTGTCCCGGCGCGCTTTGCGGAACGTCCGCTAACCACCACTTTCAGGCCAATCCTTCGTCATTTCCGCGCAGGCGGGAATCCAGTTTCGGGGTGGCTCAACACCCGGATGGCAACCCTTCTCGCGCCGTCGCAACTGGATTCCCGCCTGCGCAGAAATGACGAAATTGGAGGTGACAAAGGAAGCGTCTCACCAAGTGCTGTCGGTTTGGTCAGGGTTGAATCTGTCCCCGAGCTGCCTTCTGGACTGGCTGGACCATCAAGTGCCCATCCGTTGCGCAGGCGCCCTTCGAAAGGCTCGGGGCGAACGGAGGTTTGCCAGCAATGCTGCGCAACATGGTTTGGCAAATTGGGCCATGCCGGTGCGGCCGAAAGACTCGCGCGCGCAGACACGATGGAGGCAGGCCGGTAGATCCGTTCGGCCGAATTTGTCGAAGCCCTGCCGTTCCCACGGCTTGGCTGGGCACACCACATGCCGGGCAAGCGCACGTTTCTCCCCTGCATATCAGAGGGGACAAGAGCTCGAAATCAGGCGCCGATGGAGCAGGCAGAGAAAGCCGTGCCCAGCCGCAGGGGCCAGGCGCGTGGGTGGGCGGGTCGGGCAGCGATGCTGCCCGACGGATAGCAGATGCCACGACTTCCCCAGCCAGTGGCAACCCTCCGGAGCTATGGCAAATCCGCCTGCTGCCGGCCGTGTTCCATCGATGCCAAAGTCGCTTCCCTTATTCCCCCTGCTAAGTGAAGACCCTGCAGGATAGGGCATCAAGACGGCGTCGAAGTCATGCGGCGATGGTTTGGATTTCGAGTGACATTGCGACCAATGTGACGGTCAATTGCGCAATGTTGCGAAAAAGTGCCGATCGGCCGGCGCTTTTCGCAGGTTCCCGATCTCTCGATTTCGGACCCGTTAGCGCGCCCTGATTTTGCCAGCGCCCGGTTTGTTTCGGTTTGCCGCAGAGGCGCGTCCGTGGCACCCCTGTGGCATCGCACTCAGCCTTTTTCAAGGATGCCACGATGCCTGTTCCCCCTGCAATTTCCCGCCTGCGCCACGCCATGCTTGCTGGTGCCATGTTGGCGACGCCATTTGCTCTTTCCGTGCCGGCCCAGGCGGACGAAGGCATGTGGACGTTCGATGCATTTCCCGCTGCCAAGATGAAGCAAGACTATGGCTGGGCGCCCGACCAGGCCTGGCTCGATCGCGTGCGCGCCTCGGCCGTGCGGCTGACCGGCGGTTGTTCGGCCAGCTTCGTTTCGGCGCAAGGCCTGATCCTGACGAACCATCACTGCGTGGTGGAATGCGCGCAGAACCTATCGAGCGACAAGGAAGACCTCGTCGCCAACGGCTTCGTTGCCGCCCGGCGCGAAGACGAGCGCAAGTGCCCTGGCCAGCAGGCCGAAGTGGTCACCGCGATCAGCGACGTGACGAAGGACGTGAAGGCCGCGATCGGCGCATTGCAAGGCGAGGCGCTGGTGAAGGCGCGCGATGCGCGCATTGCCGAGATCGAGAAGGCCGGGTGCAAGGACATGGCCACCACGCGCTGCCAGGTGGTGACGCTGTTTGGCGGCGGGCAATACAAGCTCTACACCTATCGCAAGTATTCCGACGTGCGGCTGGTCTGGGCGCCGGAATTCCAGGCGGCGTTCTTCGGCGGCGATCCCGACAACTTCAACTATCCGCGCTATGCCCTCGATGCCGCGTTCCTGCGCGCCTATGAAAACGGCAAGCCGGTGAAAGTGGCCGCGCACCTGAAATGGAGCCCGCGCGCGCCGCAGGCTGGCGAGGCGACGTTCGTGGTGGGCAATCCCGGCTCTACCCAGCGTCTGTTCACGATGGACCAGATCGCGTTCCAGCGCGAAGTCTCGCTGCCGATTACCAACACCGTGATTTCCGAACTGCGCGGCCGCTTGCTCACCGCGATGGAGCAGAGCCCGGAACGCAGGCGTGAAGGTGGCGACAGCCTGTTCGGCTTCGAAAACGCGCTCAAGGTCTATATCGGGCGGCAAAAGGCGCTGAACGATCCCGCGTTCGTCAAGATGCTGGCCGATAACGAGGCCACGCTCAAGGCCAAGGTAGCCGGCAATGCCGCGATCGGCGATCCCTGGGCGCAAGTGAGGGCGGCGGTGGCGGCCTATCGCAATGTCTATCCCGCCTATCGCTTTACCCAGCCGATGGGCGACCTGGTCGAATATGCCGAAACCCTGGTGAAAGCCTCGATCGAGCGGGCAAAGCCCAATGGCGAGCGGCTGCCCGAATATACCGACAGTGCGTTGCCGCTACTGGAAAAGCAGGTGCTCGATGCCAAGCCGATCTATCCCTGGCTGGAACAGCTGGAACTGGAGTGGAGCCTTTCGAAGGCGCGCGAATACCTGGGTGCCGACGATCCCGACACGCGCCTGATGCTGGGCAAGGAAAGCCCCGAAGACCTTTCCGCTCGGCTGGTTTCGGGCACCAAGCTGGCCGATCCGGCCGTGCGCAAGGCATTGTGGGATGGCGGCGCAGCGGCCATTGCCGCAAGCACCGATCCGCTGATCGTCTATGCCCGCAGCCTGGAGCCGCGCCAGCGCGAGCTGCAAAAGGCGGTGGATGAGCAGTATCAAGGCCCGCTGGCGGCCGCAGGTGCCAAGCTGGCCGATGCGCGCTTTGCCGCCTATGGTGCCACGCTCTATCCCGACGCCACGTTCACGCTGCGAATCAGCTATGGCAAAGTGGCCGGGTGGAAGGAGCGCGGGGCCGACGTGGCACCGGTAACGACCATGAGCGGCGCATTCGATCGCGCCACTGGCGCGCAGCCGTTCCTGCTGGCCAAGGGCTTTACCACGCACGCCGCGCAGATCGCCAAGGACACGCCGTTCGATTTCGTCACCACCAACGATATCATCGGCGGCAATTCCGGTTCGCCCGTGGTGGACAAGAACGGCGCCGTGATCGGCGCCGCCTTTGACGGGAACATCCATTCGCTGGGCGGCAACTATGGCTACCAGGGCGATGTGAACCGCACCGTGGTGGTCAGCACGGCGGCGGTCCAGCAGGCGCTCGAAACGATCTACCCGGCGCCAACGCTGGTGCGCGAACTCGCATCGAAGTGAAACATCTTGGTCCCGCGGGCGCCATCTTCGGTGCCGGCGGTGGCCAGTCGCCTGGCCCGGAACGCCTTTTCTTCGGCGTCGATGTAATCGCGGGTAAGGGGTAGCACATCGCGGTGGCGCACCAGCTGGAACTGGAAATTCACCATGTCGGCATTTTCGAACGCCGTCGCCGCCCCCGCCAGATAGAACAGCCACATGCGATAGAAGCGCGCGTCGAACAGCGTCTCGATCCGGTCCTTGTTGGCCACGCAGCGATCGTACCAGGCGCGCAGCGTGGGCGCGTAATGGCGGCGCAGCACTTCGACGTCGGTGATCATCAGGCGGTTGGGCTCCACGGCCGCAACCGTCTCGCTCATCGCCGGGATATAGCCGCCTGGGAAGATGTACTTGCGCGTGAAATCGTCGGTCACCGTAGGAGGGCCGACGCGGCCGATGGTGTGCATCAGCATCACGCCGTCTTCGGCCAGGATATCGTGGCATTTCTGGAAATAGGCGCCGAAATTGGGCACGCCGACATGCTCGAACATGCCGACCGAAACGATGCGGTCGTACGTGTCGGTCACATCGCGATAGTCGGTCAGGCTGAAAGTGACCTCGGCATCGACCCCTTCGCGCTTTGCCCAATCCTTGGCATAGGCCAGCTGTTCCTTGGACAGGGTGATGCCATGGATGTTGGCGCCGGTCAGCTTGTGCAACTGGATCGCCAGGCCGCCCCAGCCGCAGCCGATGTCGAGCACCCGCAAGCCTGGGCGCAGCGCCAGCTTGGCGGCGATATGCTCGATCTTGGCGTGTTGTGCTTCTTCCAGCGTGGTGACGCCATCGGGCCAATAGGCGCAGGAATATTGGCGCAACGGATCGAGAAACAGATCGTAGAGCCGATCATCGAGATCATAATGGTGCGCCACGTTGCGCCGCGAGGCGTTGCGCGCGTTCATCTGGTCGATGCGCCCTGCAATATTGAGCCACAGCTTGCGCAAGGGGCCGGGCTTGTCGATGTCTCCGGCGCGCTCCCACGGGTTGTTCATCCGCACGAAGCTGATGAAATCCATGATGTCGCCGCCCTCGATGCGGACGCGGTCGTCCATATAGGCCTCGCCCATGCCGAGGCTGGGATTGCGGGCGAGGAAACCGGGAACTTTCTTGTCCATGAGGCGCAGGGTGAGATCAGGCCAGCCCGCTTGCTGGGTTCCGAACACGCGAGTGCGCCCGTCTGCTTCAATTACCGTTAAAGTACCGTGTCGGATCAAGCGCTTGAGCACCGGACCCAGGATAAGCATGGACATCGTTCAGGTAGCTCCGATCGTCCCCTAGTGCGGCCACTATGCACAAGCGCGGCCCGCCTGCAAGCGAACCGCGCCTTTTCATGACAGTGCTGGAACTACCGCGAGCGGGCGATCAGCGGCAACGTGCGCCGCCCCGGTCGATCTCGCGGCCGAGCAGGCCGCCGCCAACGGCACCGAGCAGCGTGCCCATCGTACGGTCGCCGCGCGTGTCGATCGCGCGACCCACAAGGGCGCCGCCGGCTGCGCCGATGATCAGGCCGGTCGTGCCGTTGCTGCGCTTGCAGTAATAGCGCCCGTCGCGGCCGCGCCAGATGCGCTCGTTGCGACTGATCGGACGGGGCTCGCGATAACGGCCATGATTGTCGTAGCGATCGTAGCGACCATAGCCGTGGCCACGGCCATGGCCAGGATCAGCCATGGCGGGTGCGGCGGGAAGGACGATGGCCGCCATGACGGCGGCGAGAATGGTCTTCTTCATAAGCAAAAGCTCCCTGCATCTAGGGTCCCGAAGGGATCGTGACGGTGAATGCGGTTTTGACCGATGCGATCCACAACGGGGGATGAACATCTCGTTGTGTTGCAAGTTCCGGGGTGAGCCGAGGCGGGTGCGCGACAGGCAGTTGCTTGCCCGCCCTTGAACGGGTCGATAGGCTGGTGCCCATGTTGCTCGATCTTGTCGATGTTTTTGCCGCCGGCCCGCTTTCGGGCAATCCCCTGGCCGTCGTGCGCGGGGGCGAGGGGCTGGATGGCCCGGCCATGCTGGCGATCACGCGGTGGCTGGGCTTTTCCGAAACCACGTTCCTGCTGCCACCGACCGATCCGGGCGCCGATTACTCCGTGCGCATTTTCTATCCCGCCGGCGAATTGCCGTTTGCCGGGCACCCCACATTGGGCACGGCCAAGACCTGGCTGGCCGCGGGCGGCATACCGCGCGCAAGGGGGCGCGTGGTGCAGCAATGCGGCGTGGGGCTGGTGGACGTGACAGTCGACGCAGAATGCCTGGCCTTTGCGGCGCCGCCACTCTTGCGTGGCGGACGGCTGACCGATGAAGAGCGTGCCGAGGCGATCCGTGTGGCCGGCGTGCCGGAAAGTGCCGTGATCGAAGCCGTCCACGCCTGCAACGGACCGGCCTGGCGCTTGCTTCGGCTGGAAAGCGCGGCGCAGGTGCTGGCCGCGCGGCCCGCAGCCCAGGCGCCCGTACCCACCGACATCGGCTTGATCGGCCCATGCCCGCCCGGCGCCGACAGCGATTTCGAAGTGCGCGCGTTCTTTGCCGATCCGCAGGGCAGGATCGTGGAAGATCCCGTGACTGGCAGCCTCAACGCGGCGGCTGCGCAAGTGCTGTTTGCGGCTGGATTGGCGCATGGGCGCTATGTGGCGACGCAAGGGCGCTGCACTGGTGCCGATGGTCGCGTGGTGTTGACGCAAGATAGCGACGGTACGGTGTGGGTGGCCGGCAGGGTGCGGATGGTGAGCCAGGGTGGAGCGCTGGCGCCAGGTTTCCACCACGCGGATGACCCCCGCTTCTGAACAGGAGGGGGAGTAAAACGCCGAATTAAAAGCCCCATCCTCTTCAGAGGAGGGGGTTGGGAGTGGTGGGAGGCCTTACGCCACGCTTACCCCAAGGTCGCCTGCTTTTCAGCAGCCAAGCGGTCCATCTCGGCACGGCTGCGGCGTTCGGCGGCGGTCTTGAGCTGGCCGCAGGCCGCGTCGATGTCGCGTCCGCGCGGGGTGCGCACGGGGGCGGAAATCCCGGCTTCGAACACAATCTGGGCAAAGCGCTTCACCCGTTCGGGCGTGGAGCACTCATAGGGCGCGCCAGGCCAGGGGTTGAACGGGATGAGGTTTACCTTGGCCGGCAGCTTGTACTGCTTGAGCAGGCGCACCAGTTCGCGCGCATCGTCGTCGCTGTCGTTGCGATCCTTGAGCATCACATATTCAAATGTGATGCGCCGCGCATTGCTGGCGCCCGGATAGTCGGCGCAGGCCTGGAGCAGTTCCTCCAGCCCGAACTTGCGGTTGATCGGCACGATCTCGTCGCGCACGTCCTTGGTCACGGCATGGAGCGAGACGGCCAGGTTCACGCCGATTTCCTCGCCCGCGCGGGCCATCATCGGCACGACGCCGGCGGTCGAGAGCGTGATGCGCCGCTTGGAGAGGGCCAGGCCATCGCCGTCCATCACCAGCTTGAGCGCATCGCGCACGTTGTCGAAGTTATAGAGCGGCTCACCCATGCCCATCATCACGATGTTGGTGAGCAGGCGCCCGTCGGAGGTGTAGCTGCCTTCTTCCTCTTCGACTTCGAGCCCGGCCATGGAACCCTTGGGCCATTCGCCCAGCGCATCGCGCGCGAGCATGACCTGGCCGACGATTTCGCCCGGCGTCAGGTTGCGCACCAGCTTCATCGTGCCGGTGTGGCAGAACCGGCAATTGAGCGTGCAGCCCACCTGGCTCGACACGCACAGCGTGCCGCGATCGGCATCGGGAATAAACACCATTTCAAAGTCATGCCCGTCGGCCGTGCGCAGCAGCCACTTGCGCGTTCCGTCGGTGGAAACCTGCGCTTCCACCACATCGGGGCGACCGATCACAAACCGTTCGCAGAGCCAGGGCCGCATGGACTTGGCAATGTCGGTCATCGCCTCGAACTCGGTCACGCCGCGATGGTAAAGCCAGTGGAACACCTGCTTGGCGCGCAGCTTGGCCGCCTTGGCATCGAGCCCGGCTTCCTGGAACAGCGCGGCGATCTGCGGGCGGGGCAGGCCGATCAGATCGGTGCGCCCGTCTTCCCGCGCAGTAACCGGGCGTGGCACGGGCACGGGATCGACATGGCCGGGAATCGGCATGGACACGGGAAGCGAAGTCGGGGCGTTCATGCCCCGCCATATACGCATTTACGGGAAATTCGCCAGTGGGTGCAGTTCGTGCGCGCGATCAGCGCCGCAGCCACCCGGTAATCGCCAGTCGCGGTGCCCCGGCAAACGGCGCGACAAGCGAGACCGAATGGCGCTGCGGCACGCGGAACAGATGCATGGCATTGTGCCGGGGAGACAGCGCGCGGACAACGTCCCCGGCATCATCGTGGAACATCAGCAGGCCGCCCCATTCCACCCGCCAGTGCGGCGTCAGGTTGAGGACATAGGCCGCCACCCGGTTCTTGCCGGCAACATTGTCATCGTGCGCAGTCAGGAAATGTCCGGGAAGGTAGCGCGTGGTCTGGCCATCGACCATGCGGATGGCCGGCTCCCCAGTCAGCGCGCGAAACAGATCGAGCCATGGCTCGGTGTTGAATGCACTGACCAATTGGTCAACCGGCCAGTTCCGCGCAGTCCGCTCTGCCGGATGTTCCGACACGCGCAGAGAATCGAACAGGAACTGGAACCCGTCGCGCGCCTGCCCATGGACGGCTTCGAGCAGGGCCGCCTGGCTGGCGGTGTCGAGCGCCGCACGGGCGTCGGCATCAAGGTCCCAGACTTTGTCACCCTGGTTCAGCACCCGTGAAAATGCGGCGTCCTGGGCCAGCCAGTGGTGCAGCAGATCGGCTTCATTGGCGTGCAACACCGGCTCGATGCGAACGTGGCTGCCAGCGGCAAAGGCAGCAGCCGCCACCTGGCGGGCAGTGGGAGTGACAGCGGGCGAGAAGGGTGGGGCCATGGCGCCTGTTAGCGCGACCGAGCCTGTGGCGCAAATGCCACAGGTTTCTTGTTGTGTTAGGTTCAGGAAACCGGATCGCCCCTCGCGCCGTTCGTTGCAGGTCTGTCAGGTGGCCGCAAGATTGCCAAATTGGAAAATCCAATGGGCGTCGCAAAATCGGCCGACAGAGAAGAACAGTTCGATTGGAGTTGAACCGATATGAAGATCATCCTCGCCAGCCTCGTCGCGGCATCCGCGCTCGCAGCTGCAGCCCCCGCCATGGCCCAGGATATGGCCGGTACGTCCGATGCCCCCAACCGCACTTTCTCGGGCCCGCGCGTTGGCGCGATTCTCGGTTATGATATCAGCCGCTCGGGCAGCTCGGTGGACAACGACACCACCCGCAACCAGAAGCAGGACATCAATGGTCTGCTTTACGGTGGTGAAATCGGCTTCGACGTTCCGGTTGGAACCAACCTGGTTGTCGGCGCCGAAGCAGAAGCCACCGGCAGCACCGCCAAGTACAACAACCGGTTCGAACCCAACACGTTCAACCTTGGCCGCGTGAGCGCGGGCCGTGACCTCTATGTCGGCGCGCGCGTCGGCTATGTAATGTCGCCCAAGGTCATGTTGTTCGTGAAGGGCGGCTACACCAACATGCACTACAAGCTGCAGGCGACCGACGGTTCGACCTCGGAAGACTACCGCCTGACGACCGACGGCTACCGCGTTGGTGGCGGCCTGGAATATGCGTTCAGCCCGCGTACCTTCGGCAAGATCGAATATCGCTATTCGAACTACAGCCGCGCCAACTTCAACTTCGATGGCAACACGAGCAATCGCTTTGACATCGACACCGATCGCCACCAGATCACGGCCACGTACGGCCTGCGTTTCCGCTAAGAAGCGCGCATCTGTTGCAACGGCGGGCCGGGGGAAACCCCGGCCCGCTTTGCGTCAGGCGCCCACGCAACCCACGGTCGCAGCGTCCATGGCCGAAGCGGCGCCGGCCAGGCGATAGACATCGCGAAACGTGCGCCCGTCCCGCGCCTTGCCTGTCACTGCCAGATCGCCGGCACTGCGCAGCCGGGCGATGATGGCCGCGTCCATGCGCCGGTCCAGCGCCCAGGCCGCGGCATCGCCGGCCAGCAGTTCATAGCGTTCGCCGCCCAGCAGCAGCATGACCTTGCTGCCCGGTGCGATGCGGCGCGACAGGCGCCAGTGCACCTCGCCGCGCACATTGCGGCGCGGCCAGGTGCCGATCGTCATAAAGGGAACCACGTCACGCAGGCGGGTGCTCGGCGCAGCCATGGCGATGGCATAGCAGCGCGGCACGGCAGGATCGCGAAAGGCGCCCCAATCATCCCACACCCCTAGCGCATCGCGCGCATGGGCCGGTGCCGCCAGACCGAGCAACACGCCGGCACAGACCGGGGCGATCCGGCGCCATGTCATCCTTCGGCCAGATCCAGCCATGCGATTACGTCGTTGTCGGTGGCGATGAACAGGTCAGCCTGCATGTCCTCGCTTTGCCGGGCAGCAAGTGCCATCGCCTCATCGAGGGGGCCGTAGAACAGCGTCTGCGCCGCGCCGCCTTCTGGCCCGTCCGCCAGATGGTAGAGGCGAACAGTCGCACTTTCATAGGTCGTGCGCATCAGCTTTCCGCGCTGTCGCGGCGATGGGCCTCAAGATGCTGGCGCGCTTGTTCCTCGCGCAGCAGGTCGGCGTCCTTTTCTGCCTTGGTACGGCCAAATCGGGCACGGTTGGTCGCTGCCTGGGCCTGCGCTGTCAGGCGGTTGCGCGCCTTGCGTGCCTGGCGCAGGTTGATCACCTCGCCCATCAGGCGTGCTCCACGCCGCGCGCAGAGCCGAAGAATACCGTTTCCTGGCCGTTCTCGATCCGGGCGATCGATCCTTGCCGCAGGGACGATGCAAACGGCGTGCCGTGGTCGGGATGCGGCGGCGCACCGACCAGCAGGCCGCGCAGCATGCGGCTCGATATGCCATGCATCACCACGATATGCGTTTCGTCGCTGTCGCTGACCGTATCGATCCAGCGCTGCAGGCGTGCGGCGATGGCGGGATAGTCTTCGCCGTCAGGGGCCGGGCGCAGGAGATGATCGGCCAGCGTGATCGGGCCGTGCTCCGCCTCCACATCGTCGTATCCGCGGCCGACCCAGGAACCCATGTCGATCTCGAACAGGTCGGGCGTGCGGTTGGCGGCAAACCAGTCTATGCCCAGTTCCTCGGCAATCAGCGAGGCGGTTTGCAGCGCCCGCCCGGTATCGGAAATATGCAGCCGCACAGCGGGCCGCTCGCCCAGTTCCCCGCGCAAGGCCTGGCCCATCATCACGGCCTGCTCGAACCCCTGGCGGGTGAGCGGGGTGTGCATGGCATTCGATTGCAGGCGCCGCGCGGCGTTGAACACGGTTTCGCCATGGCGCAGCACGTAAAAGCGGCCAGGAACGGGCGAACCTTCGATCATGCCGGCACCGGATAGTTGATGTTCATGATTTCCCATTCCTTTTCTCCACCGGGCAAACGCACTACGCGCAAATCGCCCACACGCGCGCCGCGCAATGCACGGGCGATCGGCGCGCTCCAGCCGATCAAGCCCAGTGACGCGTCCTGCTCGTCGTCGCCCACCAGGGTCAGCGTGCGACGGTTGTCGTCTTCGTCGGCCAGTTCGACCGTGGCGCCGAACAAGACGCGGCCCTGGTCTTCCTGCCGGGCGGGATCGACCACGCGCGCGGCCTTCATGCGGCGGGCGAGAAAGGCCAGTTCCCGGTCGATCTCGCGCATGCGCTTGCGGCCATAGAGATAGTCGCCGTTTTCCGAACGATCGCCATTGCCGGCCGCCCAACTCACGATCTCCACGATCGCGGGCCGTTCGGTGCCGAGCAGGTGGTCATAACGCGCGCGCAAGGCGGCCAGGCCTGCGGGCGTGATCGGGTTGCCATCGGGTTTCATTGCCGTGGTCTTTAGGCGGCGTGGACAAATTCCACAACGCCACGGTTCTGTGGAATCTGTCCACGCCGCCTAGGTGTTTGGTCCCAGCATGTGATGGCTGGGTTTGGCGATAAAGGCATCGGGGTTTGATTTCCATAGCGCGTTGATGGCGTCATAGGGCGTCCTGAACTTCAAAGCCTTGAGCTGCTTGGCGAAGTTGTAGGCAATCAGCCAGTCGGCGACGTGTCGTCGCAGTTCCTGGATCGATGCGTAATGGAAGGACTTGGTGGTCGCTTCCTTGATTGTCCTGACCATCCGTTCGGCCTGGCCGTTGGTCCATGGGTGATACGGCTTGGTAAGGCGATGCTCGATGCCGTCGTCTTGGCAGGTGCGACCGAAAATGTGGCCAATCCACGTGTGCGAGACGCCTTGGTACCGATCGACAAACTGCACACCGTTGTCGGTCAGGATGGTGTGGATCGGATAGGGCACTGCCTTGATGAGCACCTTGAGAAACGCGGCAGCCGCCAGCTTGGTCGCTCGGCGATAGATACGGGCGAAGACCAGCTTCGAGGTTCGGTCGACCGCAACGAAGAGGAAGCCTTTCCCGCCCTCATATCGCAGCTCGGCGATGTCGATGTGGAAATATCCGATCTCGTAGCCCTTGAACTTCTTGGGCTTCTCGCGGTCGGCCTTGGGCAGGCGGCTGATGCCATGACGCTGCAGACAGCGGTGTAGGGACGAACGCGTCAACTGCGGGATCACATCCTTCAGCGCGACGAAGACATCATCCAGTGGCAGCCGGGCCTGCACGCGCAGCGTCACGATGGCGGCTTCGTCCATCGGCGAGAGCACCGTGCTGCGGCGTTCCTTCGGCCCCATCGGCATATCTTCCACAGACCGTCGATGTCGCCACTTCAGGACTGTTTTCTGGTTGATCCCGTACCGCTTCGCGAGGCTCGCGACCGAAGCTTGCGATCGCTGTAGCTCGCCTCGAATGGCGTGCGTGGTCTTGGCGCTGCCGTGAAGAATCTGGCCCATAGTTCCCTCCGCTGCGATGGCGATAAATCTATACCATCACATGCTGGGACCAAACACCTAGCGTCTGGAGTGCGCTTCCACCAGTCCCGCCCGATCAACCCGGCAGCGGCTTGCCCAGGATATGGCTGATCGGATTGGGTCCGTGCCATTCGGCCTTGTCCGGGTTCATCGCGTCATAGACCACGGCGTTTTCCAGCACGCGCTGGACGTAGTTGCGCGTTTCGGACAGCGGAATGCGCTCGATCCAGTCGACCCATTCGATCGTGCCCGTGCGCGGATCGCCATTGGCACGCAGCCACTTGTTCACATTGCCCGGCCCGGCATTGTAGGCGGCAACGGCCAGCGGGGTGGACCCGCCATAGATATCCATCAGCCGGCCGAAGAACGCGCTGCCGAGCGTCAGGTTGAAGCCGGCATCGTCGGTCAGCGACTGGGCGGAATAGGCAAGGCCCAGCTTGCCGGCCTGCTCGTTGGCCGTGGCGGGCATCAGTTGCATCAGCCCGCGCGCGCCAGCATGGCTCATCGCATTCTGGGCAAACTGGCTTTCCTGGCGGGTGATCGCGTGGATCATCGTCCAGGATTGCTCTGTCCCGCGCGGCACCGGGATCAGCGGAAAGGCTATGTGCTGGAAATCGAGATAGCCGCGCGCACCTGCCGCCTGGCCCACGATCACGCCCAGGTCGCGCCGGCCCAGTTCGCGGGCCAGCTCGGCCACCAGCATGTGCTGGCCTTCGGTCTGTTGCTGATCGGCGATTTCCTTGAAGAATCGCACGGTGGTGCGCCACTGGCCGCTGCGTGCCACTTCGCGCACGGCCAGGGTGAGGGGGCTGGCGTTGAAGCGTGCTCGCTCGTCGGGCGTGGGAATGGCACGCGAATCATAGGCGAAATTGGGCACGGGCTGGCCCAGCCGTTCCAGCGCCAGCAATCCGTAGAACTGATCGGCATAGCGCGCTGCCATCGCGAAATAGCGTTGTGCATCCACCGCTTGCCCGCCTTGCGCGGCGGCGCGGCCAGCCCAGTAAAAGCCCTTGGCCCGCGTGCCGGGCGTGCGGGCCGCGTTGCCATAGCGCCAGAACAGCGGCGCGGCGTTGGCCGTATCGCCCAGCTTCCACAGCGCCTGCGTGCCGCCGAGCCAGACGAGCGAGGTGTAATCGTCGCGCAAGTCGTAGGGCAGCTGGCTGATATCTTCGCCCGGATCGAACGCGTCATCCACGCCGCGCGCGATCGCCACGGCGCTGCGCGGATCACCCATCGAAGCCGCCCCCTGGGCATTGGCGAGCAGTTCGTCGATCCACTTACCGCGCGCCAGCGGCTTGGCCCGCAAGGGTGGGCGATTGGCCAGCAACTGTGCCGCCGATATGCCCTGGCCCTGCTTGCGCAATTGCCGGGCGCGCAGATAGAGGAAGCCCGGATCGCTGTTGAGCTGATCGGCCGGCGTTCCGGCGGCGGCGGCATAGGGATCAAGGCCCTGCAGCGCCATCAGGCGCGCGCCATCGATCCCGCGCCGCAGTGGCGAGACGGCACCGAACGCGCGATTGGCCTGGTCGGTGGCGCCGGCCCAGAGCAGCGCATCCATCCGCGCATCGGCATCATCGGGCGTGAAGCTCGCCGCCCAGTTTGCCGCAATCGCCGCTTCGCTGTCATCGCTCATCGGCCCGCCGCGCCAGGCGGCCTTGGCCATGGCATCGGCATCGGGCCGGCCCAGCGCGCGCAGTGCCAGCGCGTAGCGGGCGCGTCCCGGATTGGTCAGCGGCGGTTGCCGATCGAAATAGGCGACGGTGGCGCGAACGTCTGCCCCGCCTTCACGGTCGAGCGCAGCTTCGGCATAGCGGCGCAGGCGCTCTTCATCGGGAAAGCCGGGATACGACAGCAGGAAACCGGCATAGTCGGAAAAGCCGAACCGGTTGGAAGAGGTGAGCAATTCCCAGCGCGAGATGGCCAGGGCCATCGGCCCTTGCTGCCCGGCAACCAGTTGGGCACGGGCACGGTCCCAGGCACTGCCATCGGTGTCCGGTCCCGAATCGCTGGCACGCGTGGGCATCGAGAGCACGACCAGTGCGGCCAAGCCGCAAAGACTGTTGCGCAGCGCGCGGGAAACCGGGAATCGAGGCATGTCCATGGTGGACATCGTCTGTGCGGCCTCCTTATCAGGCGCTGAACATGGCTTTGCAGTGGCAAACTACGGTTTGACGGGCTAAGCGCCGCACGGCAAGCGTTCAAACCTGCCCACAACAACATTGTGCGACAAGACGAGGGATACTGTCCATGTTTTCCGGCTCCATTCCGGCTTTGGTGACACCGTTTCGCGATGGAGCCGTTGACGAGAAAGCATTCCGTCGGCTGGTCGACTGGCAGATCGAGAACGGCTCTTCCGCGCTGGTGCCGTGCGGCACCACCGGCGAAGCATCGACCCTGTCGAATGCAGAGCACCACCGCGTGATCGAAATGTGCGTGGAACAGGCCGCCGGCCGGGTTCCGGTGATTGCCGGCTGCGGCAGCAACGACACGATGAACGCGTTGCTGCACATGACCTTTTCCAAGAAGTGCGGGGCCCAGGCGGCACTGTGCGTGGCGCCCTATTATAACCGGCCCAGCCAGGAAGGCCTCATTGCGCACTTCAGCTACCTGGCAGAGCACAACGATCTGCCGATCATCCTGTACAACGTGCCGGGCCGCACGGTGACCGACATCCTGCCCGAAACGGTGTGCGAGCTGGCCAAGCGCTATCCCGACAAGTTCGTCGGCATCAAGGATGCGAGCGGCGACCTTTCGCGCGTGACCGATCACCGCATGGGCATCGGCAAGCATTTCTGCCAGCTTTCGGGCGACGACGAACTGGCGCTGCCGGCCAATGCGGCGGGCGCCGTGGGCTGCATCTCGGTGACCGCCAATGTCGCGCCCAAGCTGTGTGCCGAATTCCAGGCAGCCTGCGCGGCCAATGACCTCGCCCTGGCGCGCGAGTTGAACGACAAGCTCTATCCGCTGCACTATGCGATGTTCGAGGATGCCTCGCCCGGCCCGGTCAAGTACGCCCTTTCGCGCGTGCACGAATGGATGAACGAGGAACTGCGCCTGCCCATGGTTCCCTGCAGCGACGCCGCCCGCCGCGCAGTGGACGAAGCGCTGGCGCACGCCGGGCTGGTATAAGTATTGAAATGCCCCCTCTTCGGAAGAGGAGGGGGCATTTCATCTAAATCAGCCCCTTCGCTTTCAAAGACGTGTGCCCTTCGCGGCCGATGATCACGTGATCGTGAACGGTTACGCCCAAGAGGCGGGCCGCTTCGATGATCTTGTGGGTGATCTGGATGTCGGCGCGGCTGGGCTGGGTGCTGCCCGAGGGGTGGTTGTGCACCAGGATCAGCGCCGCCGCGCCGATGGCCAGCGCCTTGGCGATAATTTCGCGGGTGTAGATCGCGCTTTCATCCAGCGTGCCATCGCTCACGATCTGGTCCAGCAGCAGGCGGTTCTGGGTATTGAGATAGAGCACCCGCACGCGCTCGTGGTTCAAGTGCGCCATGTCGATGGTGAGATAGTCGATAAGCGCCTGCCAGCTCGACAACACTGGCATTTCCTGTACTTGCGCGCGGGCCAGGCGCCGTGCGGCAACCCCCGCGATGCGCAGGGCTGCCGCTGCCGCTTCCTTGATGCCGGGCACGGCCTGCAAGGCGCGCGGATCGGCATTGAACACGCCGGGCAAAGAGCCGAAGCGTTGCAGCAACATGCGCGCCAGCGGCTTGACATCCATGCGCGGGATGACGGTCATCAGCAAAGCCTCGATCACTTCGTGATCGGCCAAGGCATCGTCACTGCCGTTGAGCAGGCGGCGGCGCAGGCGGGCGCGATGGCCGCTGGAATCGTGGGCCGCCTCGCGCACGCGGTCGGGCACCGTGGCAGGATCGGGCGTGCGTCGTTCAGGAAAGAGTCGGGGTTCGTCCGGCATGACCTCAAACGGGCAAGTGGCTGCGTGCGGCAAACAGGGCATCGGATCGACCGGAACGCGTTTGCGGCAAACATGTTACAGCGATTTGCATTGCCCAAGCGCGGGCCATGCGCAAGAAGGGGGCGAATGGCGGATACGACCGATTTGGCGGAACCTGAGAGTCCGGCGCCCCTGCGGCGGCGCCAACGCTGGCGCTTGGCCCTATGGGCAACGGGCGCGGTGGTGCTTGTCACGGGTGGCGGGCTGTGGCTGACGCGCAACCGCATTGCCGATGGGGTGATCACCCGCCAACTGGCGGCGCTGGGGTTGCCGGCCACCTATCGCATCGTGTCGATCGGACCGGGCAGGGAAGTGCTGGCCGATGTGGTGGTGGGTGATCCCAAGCGGCCCGACCTTGTCATCGAACGCGCCGAACTGGAACTGGCCTGGAGCCTGACCGGCCCGCGCATCGGGCAGGTCACGCTGGTGCGGCCGCGGCTCTATGGCACCTTTCACGGCGGCACGGCCCATTTTGGCGCGCTCGACAAGGTGATCCATGCCAAGCCGGCCGGCAAGGAACCGTTTCGCTTGCCCGATTGGCGCCTGACGATCGTGGACGGGCGCGGGCTGTTGGATGCAGACCAGGGCCGCGTGGCGTTCAAGGCCGATGGCGCGGGCGCGTTGCGCGATGGTTTTGCCGGCACCGTGGCCGTGGTGGCGCCACGCCTTGCCCTGGGAGCCTGCACCACGGCGCGGGCGACGGCCTATGGACAGGTGACGATCCGCAACGAGCAGCCCCGCTTTGCCGGCCCTGTGCGGGTAGCGGATCTGGCCTGCCCTTCGGCCGGGCTTGCGGTGCGCGGCGCGGATCTTTTTCTCGATGCGCAGGCCGATCGCGATTTTGCCGGGGCCAACGTCAAAGGCCGCGTGCGCACCAGCACGTTCCGGGCGAGCACGGTCGCGGGGCAGACCCTGGGCCTCGACACCGCCCTGGCCTGGCGCGGCGGCGCGCTGAGCGGGCGCGTGGCGGCCACGGCGGGTGGCGTGCGCACGGCGCAAGGTTCGGTCGGCCTGCTGGAACTGGACGGCCTGGTCAAGGCGCGGCCGGGAGCTGTGCAGGGAGCAGCGCCCGACGCCGAGTTTCGCGGCACCGTGGATGCGCACGGGCTTCGGCGCGGGCCGGCGCTTGACCGCGCGCTGGTGTCTGCCCAGGCAGCCGTTGCCGGAACGCTCGCCGCGCCGATGGTCGCGCAAGTGCGGCGGCGCCTGGCCGAGGAAGAGCGCGGCAGCCGCTTTTCGGCAGACGTGACATTGCGCCACGGTCATGATGGCGCATGGAACGTGGTGGTGCCGCAAGGCGCGCTGCGCGGGGGCAGCGGGCAATCGCTGCTCAGCCTGGGCAAAGTGCAAGTGGCCGGGAGCGGCACCGCCACGCCACGCTTTGCCGGCAACTTTGCCACCGGCGGCGCCGGCATGCCGCGCATTGCTGGCACGATGGAGCGCCGCGGGCGCGCGGGCGCGCAGTTTCACCTCGCCATGGCGGACTATGCCGTGGGCCGCGATCGCCTGGCCGTGCCCGAACTCGTGGTGGTCCAGACGCCCGATGGCACCATGGGCTTTTCCGGGCAGGCGCGGCTTTCAGGTGCCATTCCCGGCGGGCGCGTGGAGAACCTGCGCCTGCCGATCAACGGCGCCTATGGCCGCACGGGCGCTCTTGCGCTGTGGCGGCGTTGCGTCCAGCCGCAGTTCGATTCGCTGCAACTGGGCGAAATGGCGGTCGATGGGCAGACGCTCATGCTCTGTCCGTCGGGCGGGCAGGCGATCGTTTCGGCCGGCAACGGGCCGCTGCGCGTGGCGCTGGGCGCGCCTTCGCTGCGCATGACCGGGCGCCTGGGGCAAACGCCGCTGCGCCTGGAAACCGGCGCGGTGGGCATGGCCTGGCCCGGCACGCTGACGGCGCGCGGCGTCAACGTGGCCTTGGGGCCAGAGGTGACCGCCACGCGGCTCGTACTGGCCGACCTGACGGCGCGGCTGGGCCGCGATTTTAGCGGCACGTTCGCGGGCGTGGAAGCACGCATGGCCGCCGTTCCACTCGATATCACGGGTGCTGCCGGAACCTGGCGCTTTGCCGGCGGGAAGCTGATGCTGGCCGATACCGCATTCGACCTGACCGACCGTGCCAGCCCGGCCCGCTTTGCCAAGTTGAACGCGCGCGACGCGACGCTGTCGCTTGCCGATGGGCGAATCGGCGCACAAGCCCTGCTGCGCGATGCCGCCACCGGGCGCGCGGTGACGCAGGTGGCGGTTATGCATGATCTTGCGCGGGCCGCAGGGCATGCCGATCTGGTGATCGAGAGGCTTGTGTTCGACAAGGGCTTCCAGCCTGCGCAACTTACGCCGCTGGCGCTGGGTCTGATCGCCAATGCCAACGGCACGATCACCGGCAGGGGCCGCATCGATTGGCAAGGCGATCGCGTTACATCGTCTGGCAGGTTTGGCACCCAGGGCCTTGATTTTGCGGCGGCGTTCGGGCCGGTGAAGGGGCTTTCGGGCGCGCTGGACTTTACCGATCTGCTGGCCATGGAAACAGCGCCGCACCAGATCCTGAAAGTCGCCTCGATCAATCCGGGTGTGGAAGTGACCGATGGCACGGTCGACGTCCAGTTGAAGCGCGACCAGGTGGTACAGGTCAACAGCGCGCAATGGCCGTTCATGGGCGGGCGGCTTTCGCTGGACCCCACCACGCTGCGCTTTGCCCAGGCCGAGGAGCGCCGGTTCACCCTGGTGATCGACGGGCTCGATGCGGCGCAATTCGTCAGCCACATGGAAATGGCCAACATCACGGCCACCGGCGTGTTCGATGGGCGGCTGCCGGTGGTGTTCGATGCCAATGGCGGCCATATCGTCGGCGGCGCGCTTGCCTCGCGCGGGGGCGGCAATGTCTCCTATGTTGGCGCGCTGACGTACAAAGACCTCTCGTTCATGGCCAACTACGCGTTCCAGGCGCTCCGCTCGCTGGACTACAAGCGCATGACGATTGCCCTGCGCGGCGATATTGCCGGCGATTTCGTGACGCAGGTGCAGTTCGGCGGGGTGAGGCAGGGGAAGGGCGCCAGCCGCAACTTCTTCACCCGCCAGATCGAGGGCTTGCCGCTCCAGTTCAACCTCAACGTGCGGGCGCCGTTCTACAGCCTGCTCGGCACCTACAAGTCGATGTACGATCCCTCGGTCGTGGCCGATCCGCGCACCGTGGGGCTGCTCGACGACAAGGGGCGCGCGATGCCGCGCAAACCGGGCAGCGGTGCCGTCCAGCCGGCGAGCCAGCCCGCCATTCAGCCTTCAGCAAGTGGAAACATGCCATGAGCCCCAATACGCCCAACCCGCTCTTGACCATGCAACGGGGCACTGCAACGATTGCCGCGAAGAATGGTCAGGTGGGGAAAACGAACGTGAGGTGCAGGGTTTTGGCCGGAGGATTGCTGGCAGGCGCAGCGGCCGCGCTTTCGGGCTGCATTTCGGTCAAGGCGCCGGACAAGCCGATCGTCATCGAATTGAACATCAATATCAAGCAGGAAGTCGTCTATCGCCTGGCAGGGGACGCCAGCCAGACGATCGACAAGAACAAGGACATCTTCTGAGATGGCACGCATGACTGCTTTTTCCGCCCCCATTGCCTTCGCGCTGGCTGCCGCCGTGGTGCTGCCGCTGGCAGCGGCACCTGTCGCCGCGCTGGCGCAGCGCGATCCGGCCTATGCCGCGGCCCGTTCCGCCGGCCAGGTCGGCGAAAAGATGGACGGCTATCTGGGCTATGTCACGCCGCCCAGCCCGGCGCTCAAGTCGGTGGTGGAAGACATCAACCTCAAGCGGCGCGCGGTCTATTCGGAAAAGGCGCAGGCGCAGAAGGCCACGGTGGAGGAATATGCCTTTACCTCGGGCTGCCTGCTGATTGCCCAGACGCAGCCCGGCGAGATGTACCAGGCGCCCAACGGCAGCTGGACCAAGCGCACCAGCGCCCCGCCGCAGCGCGATTCGCGCTGCCTGTAAGAAACTGCCGTTTTCCCGGTCTCGCACCGTCCCGCGTAGCAGCTTTGACGCAATCGTATGCGCCCTAGTTGGCCAAGTTCGCCGCAGGGCGGTTGACTCGGGAAAACCCCCCGCCTAAGGGGCAGGCGCCCTCGGCGGGATGCCGTTGCGCATGACATGCCCCGATGGGGGAGCGAACGGTTCGTTCGGTCCGAAGACGGAGCATGCCATGAGTGATGACCAGACCGACGCTGAGCCCATCGGTGAGGATGCACGCCTTTCCAGCCTGAACGCGCGGCTCGATGCCGCCCGCCAGCAGGAAAATGCGCGCAAACCTGCGCCAGACCGGGAAAAGTCCGATGCGAACTATCGCATGGGCAACCGGGTTCTGGCCGATCTGATCGGCGGGCTTGCGGGCGGCGCGTTCATCGGCTGGGTCATCGACCAGTTTGCCGGAACGCGACCATGGGGGCTTCTGGTGATGCTGTTTGTGGGTATGGGCGTAGCCTTCCGCAATATCATCAGGATCTCGAACGGGCGTTCCTGACCGATCCTTCGCGGTTCGGTGGGTTCCCGGCCAGGACAAGGCCGGGGCAAGGGGCGCCTTGGTGTTTTTGCGCGTAACGGGGACAAGCACTGTGGCCGAAGGTAAGGTCGATCCGGTACACCAGTTCACGATCGAGCCGCTGTTCGGCACCGATCATTGGTCCATCGCCGGGCACAACATTGCTTTCACCAATTCGGCACTGTGGATGGCGATCACCACGCTGGTCCTGATCGTGTTCGTGGGTGGCGGTGCCAAGAAGGCCCAGGTTCCGGGCCGCTGGCAGATGGCTGTCGAAGGGCTGACCGGCTTTGTCGATACCCTGCTGCAGTCCAACATCGGCGAGGCGGGCCGCAAGTACCTGCCTTACGTGTTCTCGCTGTTCACGTTCATCCTCTTTGCCAACCTGCTTGGCCTGCTGCCGCTGGCCCTTGTTGGCATCCATCCCTTTACCGCCACCAGCCACTTCACGGTAACCGGCGTGCTGGCGATCATGAGCTTTGCGATCGTGCTGATCGTGGGCTTTGCCAAGCATGGGTTCCATTTCTTCTCGCTGTTCGTGCCGCATGGCACCCCGGCGGTGATGGTGCCGGTGATTTTCCCGATCGAGCTGATCTCGTTCCTGGTGCGTCCCTTCTCGCTCGGCCTGCGTCTGTTCGTGGCCATGATGGCGGGTCACGTGCTGCTCGAAGTGCTCTCGGGCTTCGTGATTTCGGGCACCAACGCGGGCGTTGGCATCTTCTTCCTGGCAGGCCTGCCCAGCTTCCTGCTGATGATTGGCATCTGCGCCCTGGAACTGCTGGTTGCCGGCATCCAGGCCTATGTCTTTGCCCTGCTTACCTGCGTCTATCTCAACGACGCGGAAAACCTTCACTGACCGTCACCACCACCTGATACCGCTTCACACCGGTTTACGACAAAGAGGGAGTTTTTATCATGGACGCACAGAGCGCAAAGCTTCTCGGCGCTGGTCTCGCTGCCATCGGCGCCGGTCTGGCCTCGCTGGGCGTGGGCAATGTCTTCGCCAAGTTCCTCGAAGGCGCGCTGCGCAACCCCGGCGCCGCTGACGGCCAGCAGGGCCGCCTGTTCATCGGCTTCGCCGCCGCCGAACTTCTGGGCCTGCTCTCGTTCGTCGTCGCGATGATCCTGATCTTCGTTGCCTGAGGCACGAAGCGGACCATTGACTTGACATCCGGCCGGGGTCGAACCCGGCCGGCCAGAACGACAGACAGGAAGCGCGGACCAACGCGATGCCCCAGATAGCCCAACTCGCCGATACCTATGCCAGCCAGGTTTTCTGGCTGCTGGTGTGCTTTGGCCTGGTCTTCTTCGTCATCGGCCGGGGCATGCTCCCGGGCGTGGTGTCGACGATCGACCAGCGCAACAAGCAGATCGCCGACGATCTTGGTGCGGCAGAAGCCGCCCGGGCCGCCGCCGACGCCGAAGAACAGGCCTGGCGCATTGCCGAAGGCAAGCAGCGCGCCCAGGCGCACACCCTGATAGCTGCCGCCAAGGCCGATGCTGCCCGCGCCACGCAGGCCGCGCTCGATGCCGCCGCTGCGCGGATCGAGGAAACCACTGCCGCTGCCCAGGCGCGCATTGCCGCTGCCCGCGCTGCCGCGGAAGGGGAAGTGCAAGACGTGGCCGCCCAGGCCGCGCAGGATATCGTCAGCCGCCTCGCGGGCCTTGCGGTTTCGGCCGAAGACGCACGCGGTGCGGTGCAGGGAGTGCTTGCTCATGGCTAATGTCAGCGAAACGACCGCCACGGTCGAACAGCACGCCGGCGGCCATGAAGCGGCCGAGCCCACCATCAACGGCATCGGTGCCGGTGCGATCGTGGCTGCGTCCATGCTCGTCTTCCTGCTGATCCTGGTGTGGAAGAAGGTGCCCGGCACGGTCACCAAGGGCCTCGACAACCAGATCGCGGCCATTCGCCGCGAACTGGACGATGCCAAGGCCCTGCGTGCCGAAGCCGAAGCCCTGCGCGCCGAATATGCCGCGCGCATTGCCAACGCCGAAAAGGATGCGGCCGCCATGCTCGATCATGCGCGCACCGAATCCGCCGCCATCGTGGCCAAGGCCGAGGCAGACACCCGCGAAACCATCGCGCGTCGCGAAAAGATGGCTTCGGACAAGATCGCTGCAGCCGAACGCGCTGCGGTCGATGAACTGCGTGCCACTGCTGCTGCGGCAGCGGCGGCGGCAGCCGGGCAGATCATCGCTGCCCGCCATGGCGCCGATGCCGACAAGGCCTTGGTAGACAACGCGATCGCTGGCCTCACGCACTGAGCCAGTCATTCCGTTCGCATTGAAAAAGGCCCCGCCGGGAAACCGGACGGGGCTTTTTTCGTCAGGACCTGCGGATCAATCGCTGTCTAGGCCAGCGTAACCGGGCAGATGCCGCGCGGCATGGCTGCGGGCAAGGTCGATCGCCTCGCGCAGGGCCTGATCGGCCTTGTTCGCCACCTTGCGCGGGCCGATGTGATCGCGAAAGAAATCGGCCCACAGGAACTCGGCATAGGGGCGCGCGGACTTGGCATAGCCGCCCGCGCGGCGGACATCGCCGGCGAGCGACCGCCAGGGATCGTCTTCGAGCTTTTCCACGTGGTGGGGCAGGGCTTTCCATTCCCGCCGCCGGCCCCGTGCATCATAGGGATGGAGCCAATTGCTGGCATCCAGAAAGGCCAGGAAACGCTTGCGCGGCAGATGGGCAAGATGCGCGACGATGGAGACCAGCACCTGCTCCACCCCTTCCAGGTGCAGCGCGAGCGCCAGGTGGTGGTGATCGAGCATCCACAGCTGGTCGCCGGGGCCGAGCACGGCGGGTATCATGTGCGCGCCGAGATATTCGCCCGCGTCGGCCGCTTCCTTGCGGCGTTGCCAGTCGCGCCGCTTGCCCTCCACCTCGCGCATGCCCACGGTCATCTGCGTGGGGCGCAGATCGGCAATCGCCACGGTCTTGAGAATCGGCTGGATCAGTCCGGCAAGAGACATGGGTCACTCCTCTGCGCGGGCATTTTGCGCCAGGACCACGGCATCGGCAACACTGAAGGTGGCATCGCGTGCCAGGTCAGCAAGACCGGCGGCCGCCAATACGGCGCGGGCGCGATCGTGCGTGCGCGCCAGGATCAGGCGCCCATGCCGCCTGGTCAGCGTGGCATGGAGTTCGCCAATCGCCTCGGCCGCCGTGCTGTCGAGATCGTCGCTTTCCTCAAGGCTCAACACCACGATCCGCGCACCGCGGCCTTGCGCCTGGCGGGCGACGAGGCCGAGGACGGTTTCCACGTTGGCAAAGAATAGCGGCGCGTTGGGGCGATAGATGGCGATACCGGGCACCGCCTGGGCCGATTCGTGGGCGGTGCGATCGACGAAGTCGTGCCCGTTGTTCAACCGTCCCAGTTCGCTGAGCGAGGGGTGGGCAAGCCGATAGAGCAGTTGCGCCAGGCTGAGCCCCATGGCCAGCAGCAGTCCATCGAGCACACCGAGCGCCAGCACGCCCAGTGCCGCCGTCGGCGCGGTCCAGCGATCGCGGCCCAGTTTCCATGGCCGCAGCAAAGGCGCAGGAGAAAGGGCATGGGATAGCGCGGCGATCACCACGGCAGCCAGCACGGGCTGCGGCAGGCGGGCGGTGAGCGGCCCTGCCCACAGTGCCAGGGCCAGAAGCGCCAAGGCGGCGCAGGCGCCGGCTGCGCGGCTGGTGGCACCACTGGCCGCATTGGCCGATCCGGCAGAGAAGCCCGCGCCCACCGGCATTCCCTGCGCCAGCGCCGCCGCACCATTGGCCAGGCCCAGCGCCACCAGTTCGCGGTTGGCGCCCAGCGCATCACCGCGTGCCAGCGCCAGGCTGCGCATCGTGCCCCAGCTTTCGGCAAAGAGGATCAGCACCAGCGGGACCGTCAATGGCACCAGGCGCAGCCATTGCGCCGGATCGGTGGGAAGCATGGGAGCGGCAAGGAGCAGCGGCACGGGGCCGGCCTGGGCAATGCCGAGTTGCGCAAAGCCAGGCAGGCTCGCCCCGGCAATGCCCATCACCAGCACGATCAAGGCGCCCGGTACGGCTGGCCAGCGGCGTAGCAGCAACAGCAAGGTGAGGGCGGCAAGCCCACAGGCCAGGCTGGCAAAGTGCAAATGCGGCGCTTGCATGAGGATCGTCCAGGCGACCGTGCCAATGGCGCCGTGCGGCGTGGCCGTGCCGACAAGCGCGGGCAGCTGGCGAACGATGATGGTAAGGGCAAGGCCCATGGCAAATCCGCGCAGCACCGGGCGCGAGACGAAGCCGGCAAGATTGCCCAACCGTGCCGCCGCCAACGCCAGGAACAGTGCGCCGGCCATGAGCGTAAGGGCAGTGGCATTGGCGGCCACCGCCGCACTTGCGGCCGCTGGTGTCGTGGCAAGGCTGCCCAGCGCGGCAGCCAGGATAGCGGCTGAGGAGGACGTGGGCGAGACAATCGCGAACCGGCTGCGCCCCACCAGCGCATAGACCAGGCCGCCCGCCACTGCCGCGATCAGGGCCCGACCCGGCGCCAACCCGGCAATTCCGGCATAGGCCACGGCCTCGGGCAGCATGAGCCCGGCCATGGCCAGGCCCGCCAGGGCATTGCGCAGCGCGGGGGCCATCGGCATCTTCATCGGCGCCTTGTGCAATCTTGCGCGCGCAGCGGCAAGGCCATCGCGCACACGATCACGTGCCCCGTTTCAGCGCCGGGTCGCGCATCATCTCCACGTTTCAGGCGATTGTGACTTCAATTTGAAACAAACCCGTTTTTCTGGCGTTTTCGCCTGACGATCGTTAGCTCTTCGCCGGTGATACCCATGGCCACCCAACCGTCTTCTCCACCCCGCAGCGCGTGGGCACAGCTCGAAACGATCGGGCATGCCTTGGCGCGGCGGCGCGCGCTGGCCTTTGCACCACGCCCCGATGGCGTGCGCGGGCCGGGCTGGCAGCGGCTGATCGCAGAGTTGGCCACCCCGATCGATCACTGGCAGGCCGCACGGGCCAAGCAGGCCATGCCTGTGCCGCCGGCGGCCCGATCGCGCCCGGTCATGCTGCTGCCCGGCTTTGGCACCCATCCGGTGCGGATGAAGCCGCTTGCCCTGGCGCTGGAAGCTGCCGGGCACCGGGTGAGCGACTGGGGCTTGGGCTTCAACTTCGGGTCGAGCGAAGACCGGTTCGCACGGCTCGCAGAGCGGGTCGAGACCATGGCCCGGCGCGAAGCGGAGCCGCTGGTGCTGGTCGGGTGGAGCCTGGGCGGCCTGTTTGCGCGGCAGCTTGCCAAGACCTGTAGCGAGCATGTTGGCCTGGTGATCACCATGGGCACGCCCTTTTCGGGCGACCGCCGTGCCAACAATGCGTGGCGCGCCTACCAGATCGTGGCGGGGCACAGCGTGGACGAAGCACCCATGGCGCAGGACCTGGCGACCAAGCCGCCCGTCCCGACGATTGCGCTGTGGAGCCCACGCGATGGATTCATCGCCCCGCGCAGCGCGGCGGGATGGCCCGGAGAACGCGATCTGGCTGTGCCGCTGCGAGTCACGCATCTGGGATTTGCTGCCCATCCGCAGGTGGCCCGCACCCTGGTGAACCTGGTGGCCCGGCACTGAAATCCGGGCTGCCCGCGATTTTCCTGCCAATAAACGTCCCAAAACTGGCGCGAACCATCGCGGCGCGGATGCTGCCACGCCAAACCGTTGTGTGCAAGGGCTTGGGCCGCGCTCGACCCAATTGTTTCGCAGGCGCAGCATCGGTGCTTGCGGCGCGCCGAATCGTGTGCAAGCAATGGGCCATACGGGAGGTTTTGCATGACCAATTCCTCGCTCTCGTCCTATGACGAGATGCTTGGCGCCGATGGCGCGACACGCCCCGCTTACAGCGGGTACTTCGAGTGGCTGAAAGATCAGCCGCCCGAATTGCTGCGGCGGAAATCGAGTGAAGCCGAAGCCTTTTTCCGGAAGACCGGGATCACGTTCAACGTCTACGGCAACGAAGACGCCGAAGAACGCCTGATCCCCTTCGACATGGTTCCCCGGATCATCAACGCCGCGCAGTGGCGGCGTCTCTCCAGAGGGATCGAGCAGCGCGTCCGTGCGCTCAACGCTTTCCTCCACGATCTTTACCACCGCCAGGAAATCGTCCGCTCCGGCCGCCTTCCCGAGCGCGTACTGAAACGCAACAGCGCGTTCCTGCCGCAGATGGCCGGGTTCACCCCGCCCGGTGGCGTCTATACCCACATTGTCGGCATCGACCTTGTCCGCACCGGCGAGGACGATTTCATGGTGCTCGAAGACAATGCACGCACGCCGTCGGGCGTGTCGTACATGCTCGAAAACCGCGAAACCATGATGGCCATGTTCCCCGAGTTGTTTACCAAGGTGCGGGTGCGCGAGGTTTCGGACTATCCCCGCCGCCTGGCGCGCAGCCTGGCTGCCTGCGCGCCGCCGGCTGCAAGCGGGCACAAGCCGGTGGTTGCCGTGCTCACGCCGGGCACGTTCAACAGTGCCTATTACGAGCACGCCTTCCTGGCCGACCAGATGGGCGCCGAACTGGTCGAAGGAAGCGACCTCAAGGTGGAGAACGGCCGCGTTGCCATGCGCACCACGCGCGGCTGGCAGGCCATCGACGTGCTTTATCGCCGGGTGGACGACGATTACCTCGATCCGTTGACGTTCAAGCCCGACAGCGTGCTGGGCGTTTCGGGCATCATGGATGTCTATCGCTCTGGCGGCATCACCATCGCCAATGCGCCGGGCACGGGGATTGCCGACGACAAGGCAATCTACAGCTTCATGCCCGAGATCGTCGAATTCTACACCGGCGAGAAGCCGATCCTGGCCAATGTCCCGACCTGGCGCTGCTCGGAGGCCGATTCCCTGGCCTATGTGCTCGACAACCTGGAAGACCTGGTCGTCAAGGAAGTGCATGGCTCGGGCGGCTATGGCATGCTGATCGGGCCGACCTCGTCGCGGCGGGAAATCGCGATGTTCGCCGACAAGCTGCGCGCCAATCCCGACAACTACATCGCGCAGCCCACGCTCTCGCTCTCCACCGTGCCGATCTTCACCAAGGCGGGCCTGGCGCCGCGCCATGTGGATCTGCGCCCCTTCGTGCTGGTTTCGCCGCAGGGGATCGACATCACGCCTGGCGGACTGACGCGCGTGGCGCTCAAGAAGGGATCGCTGGTGGTCAATTCGTCGCAAGGGGGCGGCACCAAGGACAGCTGGGTGCTGGACGATTGAGGCGGAAGGGAAAACGATAAATGCTTGGACGTTCCGCCAACGGCATCTTCTGGCTGTTCCGCTATCTCGAGCGCGCGGAAAACACCGCGCGGCTGGTGGAGGCCGGGTTTCGCATGGCGCTCACCCGCGATGCCGCCGATGCCAGCGAAGAGTGGCGTTCCGTCATCGTCACGCTGGGCCTTCAGGGGGCCTATCAGGCCAAGTTCGGCAACGATTACGCCGCCAGCAACGTGTTCAACTTCATCCTGCGCGACCGGGACAATCCCGGCAACGTGTTGCTCATGGTGGAGCAGGCGCGCCACAACGCGCGCATGGTGCGCACCGGCATCACGCGCGAAGTGTGGGAAGCGGTCAACGAAAGCTGGATGGTCCTCAAGCAGGAACTGGCCCGCACCGTTACCGAAACGCGCCTGGGCGGGCTGCTCGACCTGATCCGCCGCCAGTCCACGCTGGTGCGCGGCGCGATGGAAGGCACGATGCTGCGCAACGACATCTATTATTTTGCGCGTGCCGGCAGTTTCATCGAACGGGCGGACAACACCGCCCGCCTGCTGGATGTGAAGTATTACGTGCTGCTGCCCTCGGTGTCGTATGTCGGGTCCAGCCTCGACAACGTGCAGTGGGACAACGTGCTGCGCGCCGTGGCGGGTGACCGCGCCTATCGCTGGCTCAACGCTGGGCGGATGGAAGCACGCGGCATTGCCGAATTCCTCATGCTCGACGGGCGTTTCCCGCGCAGCCTGGCATTCTGCTATGCCCAGTTGCGCAACTATCTCGATCGGCTTGCGGACGAATATGGCGATCGACTGGACACGCACGACATCGTGGCGCGCACGTACGACTGGCTCAAGAGCGAGACCATCGAGAGTGTCTTCGAAACTGGCCTGCACCAGGTGATCGGCCAATTCATCGCCGCCAACAACACCCTCGCGCAGCAGATCCAGCGCGACTATCGCTTTACCGAATAAGGAAAAGGAAAGGGGAAGGGCCCATGCGCCTCGCGATCAGCCACACCACGCGTTACACCTTTTCCAGCCCCGTGGCCCACGGGCTGCAGCGCCTGCGCCTGACGCCCTTGGCGTGCCGCGGGCAGGCCACAGAGTTCTGGGAGATCGAACTGGAAGGCGCGCAGCCGGAAGTTTCCTACGATGATGAAAACGGCAACCGCGTCACCCTGATCTCGTTCGTGCCGGGCACGCGCGAAGTGGTGATTCGCAGCCAGGGCGTGGTCGAAACGTCCGACCATGCCGGCGTGATGGGGAAGCAGCTGGGCCAGTTGCCCTTGTGGCACTTTACCGAGCAGACCGCATTGACGCGCGGCGGGCCACGCCTGCGCGCGCTGCTCGATGCCCTGCCGGTCGAATCCGAAGACACGCTGGCCCGGCTCCATTCGCTGTGCGACCTGGTGCGCGAAGCCGTCGCGTATGAGCCGGGCTTCACCGACGTGGCGACCACGGCCGAAGAGGTGCTGGGCGCCGGCCGGGGCGTGTGCCAGGATCAGGCCCACGTGTTCATCGCCGCCGCGCGCGAATTGGGCATTCCGGCGCGCTACGCCAGCGGCTATCTGATGATGGATGACCGGGTGGACCAGGACGCCGGCCATGCCTGGGCGCAGGCGCATGTGCCGGGGCTGGGCTGGGTTGGCTTTGACGTGGCCAATGCGATCTGCCCCGACGCGCGGTATGTCTACCTCGCCACGGGGTGCGATTATACGGCTTGCGCGCCGATCACCGGCATCCGCTATGGCGCGCGGGACGAGGCGATGCACGTGAGCCTTGCGGTTGAACAGCAGCGCATGGAACAATAAGAGCCGAGCGCGGGGATTCGGCGCAGGCCCATGTTGGCATGATGGCAAGCACGGGTGGCGCAAGAGTGAGGGGTACCGGCCGGGCGCGTGCCGGCCGGACGGGGACGGACAATGACATATTGCGTGGGGATGATGCTCGACAAGGGGCTTGTCCTGATGAGCGACACCCGCACCAACTCGGGTGTCGACAACATTTCCGTGTTCCGCAAGAGCTTCACCTGGTCGACACCAGGGGAACGCGTCATCACGATCATGACGGCGGGCAACCTGGCCACGACCCAGGCCGTGATCAGCCAGTTGGAAGAGCGTAACAAGGCGCCGAGCGAGCGGCGCCCGTCGATCCTGGAAGAGCCCACGATGTTCCAGGTTGCCACCCACGTCGGCAACCTGCTGCGCAACGTGATCGAGGGGCGGCAGTCCGGGCCGGTGCAGGGCGAAGGCGCGCGCTTTACCGCCACGATGATCGTGGCCGGCCAGATCAGGGACATGGAGCCGCGCCTGTTCATGATCTATCCCGAAGGCAATTTCATCGAAGCCAACTTCGACACGCCGTTCTTCCAGATCGGGGAAACCAAGTACGGCCGCCCGATCCTTTTGCGTGGTTACGACAAGACCATGGAGTTCGAGCAGGCGGTCAAGCTGCTGATGGTCTCGTTCGATTCCACGGTGGCGGCCAATCTGTCGGTGGGCCTGCCATTCGATCTGACAGTGATCGAGCGGGATCGCTTCGAGCCGCTTCACCAGCGCCGCATCCGGGCGGACGATCCCTATTTCAACGCCATATCGTCAAGCTGGGGTGAGGCATTGCGCAATGCCTTTCACCAATTGCCGGACTACAGCTTCGACTAGGTCGTGAACCCATAAATGGCGCCGCCGAGGTTTGAGGCCAAAGGCCCCGTCGCGAGGAGAAAGCGCGCAGGAATATCGGGAATATTTCAAGTGCTTTCGACGCTGCGAGGGGGCCTTTGGGTCAAATCCCGACGGGACGCCAAAATGGCTTCCATCTCGGCCCAAAGTGCCCTTGCAAAGGCCACCAGCCTTCGCTGCGGTCCCTTTGGCCCGATATGTTCGCCATTTTGGCGCCTCGGCGGCGCCATTTATGGGTTCACGACCTAAATTGGCGGGCTAAGTAAAAATACTTAGATTATTTACTACGGAAATTCCCGTATAATGCTGCTAAATCATGGCAGGCATTCTTCGCAAGAATTGACTCATGCGCTTGCGGCACATTGCCGGCATGGGACAGGAATCGACACATATTGATGAACTTCGACTGAATAATCGGCTCCGCTTCGGAGCCGAAATCCCTAAGGAATATGGGACGGTAATCGCCGCAGGTCCTAAGGGAAGCGTTCAGAACGAAGCATTCGCGCATGGCGCGAATGCGTCCGAGGGTGGTTACTTCGGCCCCATGGTCGAACGTGTCACACTCCACATCCTCGATAGCGACTCTGCCCGCCGGGCACAGCTTGCTCGTCTCGCCTTTGCTGCGGGCCATCATGCCGAGATATACGGCAGCATCGACGAATTGCTGGCGCACGCGCCCAGCAACGGGCTGCTGCTGGCGCACGACGATCCGCCTGGGGAGGCTGTGCCGGCGCTGATCGGTGCGATGATGCGCGCCGGGCACTGGCTGCCGGTGATCGCCATCGGCGATGCACCGGAAACCTGGGCCGTGGTGCGCACGATCAAGGCGGGCGCGCTCGATTACCTTGCCATTCCCAGCCAGATCGCCCCGCTCAACGAAGCTATTGCCCGTGCCGCGCACGAGGCAGAAACCCACCGCGTGCAACGCGCCCGCGCCGCCGAAGCCCGCCAGCGCATCGCCCGCCTCTCCTTGCGCGAACGCGAAGTGCTCGATCGCCTGGCCGAAGGATGCAGCAACAAGGCCATCGCCCGCGACCTC
>Ga0070669_100000429_pt1 | contig 32234 bp, 25 predicted proteins | sample KBSS53metaG_FD_64680 | JGI IMG/M metagenome (GOLD analysis project Ga0070669, IMG submission 64680) | Switchgrass rhizosphere microbial communities from Kellogg Biological Station, Michigan, USA - KBS S5-3 metaG | ecosystem: Host-associated > Plants > Roots > Rhizosphere > Soil ...
AATGCTTACCGGGCGCGATGCCGCGCACAAGAAAATCACCGACATGCTCAACGCCAGCCAAAAACTGCCGGTCGATCTGACCGGACGTTTTATTTATTACGTTGGCCCGGTTGATCCGGTGCGCGATGAAGTCGTCGGTCCGGCCGGCCCGACTACGGCGACGCGGATGGATAAATTCACCCGCCAGGTGCTGAAAGAAACCGGTCTGCTTGGCATGATCGGTAAATCCGAGCGCGGCCAGATCGCGATCGATGCGATCAAGGATTACGAATCGGTGTATCTGATGGCGGTCGGCGGCGCCGCGTATTTGGTGGCACGGGCGATCAAATCGGCGAAAGTGCTCGCGTTCCCAGAACTCGGTATGGAAGCGGTATACGAATTCGACGTGAAGGACATGCCCGTGACGGTGGCAGTCGATTCGAAGGGCGAATCGGTACACAAGACCGGCCCGCAAATCTGGAAAGCGAAAATCGAAGAGCAGCATCTGGAGCTGATTTAAATCCTCCCCAGCCCCTTTGATTAAAGGGGGAAGAATGCGTTTCAATCGGTTAGGGCGGTGCTTAATTCGAAGCACGAATAGCCCCCTAAAGAAAGGGGGCGGCTCGCTTGGCGAGCGGGGGATTTAACAAAGGATGAGACCCTTGCAGACCTTTTACTGGCACGACTACGAGACTTGGGGGGTTAATCCCTCCCAAGATCGTCCCTCGCAATTCGCAGGTATTCGCACCGATCTCGATTTCAACATCATCGGCGAACCGCTCGTTCAATATTGCCAGCCGCCGCAGGATTTATTGCCGCAGCCCGATGCGTGTTTGATCACCGGTATCACGCCGCAACTGACGCAGCGCGAAGGGCTGCGCGAATACGAATTCATCGCCAATATTCATCGCGAGTTGAGTAAGCCAGGCACTTGTGGTGTCGGTTACAACAGCATTCGCTTCGACGATGAAGTCACGCGCTTTGCGCTGTATCGCAATTTCTACGATCCGTATGCGCGCGAATGGCAAAACGGCAATTCGCGTTGGGACATTATCGATATGGTGCGTGCGTGTCGTGCATTGCGACCCGACGGCATCGAATGGCCGTTGAACGACGATGGCAAACCGTCGTTCAAACTCGAACATTTGACCGCGGCAAATCATTTGCAGCATGAAGCCGCGCACGATGCGTTGTCCGATGTGCATGCGACGATAGCGGTTGCGAAACTGATCAAAACCAAGCAGCCAAAATTATTCGATTATTTATTCAAGCTGCGCGATAAACGCGAAGTGGCCGCATTGTTGAATCTCGCGCAGAAAAAACCGGTGCTGCATATCTCCGGTATGTTTCCGACCGAACGCGGTTGCGCTGCTTTGGTATTGCCGCTGGCGATACATCCGAGCAATGCCAACGAAATTATTTGTTTCGATTTGAGCGCAGATCCAGAATTGCTGCTCGATCTGTCGGTCGATGAAATTCGCCGCCGCGTATTTACCGCGCAGAGTGAACTTGAGGTCGAGCGCATTCCGTTGAAAACGATTCGGCTCAATCGCTGCCCTGTTGTCGTCACTGAAAAATTACTCGACGAAAAAATTGCGCAACGATGGCAGATTGATCGCGTCCGTTGTGAAGCTAGCGCGCAAAAATTGCTTGGGGTAAGCACGCTTGCAGCGAAATTGCGCGATGTATTTGTGGCGGCTGAACGCAAGCCCATCACTGATCCTGAACAGATGCTATATAGCGGCGGTTTTTTCAGCGACGCCGATCGCGCGACGATGACGCAGATGCGCAAGGCGAAACCAAAAGAGTTGGCAACACAGAATTTCGTGTTCGAAGACAAGCGACTGCCGGAAATTTTATTGCGTTATCGCGCGCGCAATTTTCCGGAAACATTATCGAGCGATGAGCGCGCCGATTGGATCGAGTTTTGTCGCGCTCGGCTCACCGATCGCAGCTATGGCGCGAGTATTGTGCTCGATGAATTTCGCGCGCGGTTGACCGAGCTTTCAGCACAAACGGATCTGAACGAAAAACAGCGACGGGTTTTACACGAACTCGCCATCTACGCAGAGGCTGTTCCCTCTGCGTTTGAGAGAGCGTCGAGCTATTAGCTTTTCCACGCACTGAATTCAATTTCATAACGTCCCGGCACCATCGACGCCTGGTAAATTTTTGCGGTCGGATAATTCGCGCGCATCAGCTTAACGATTAATTCCTTTTCTTTATCCGACGTGTGGATGCCGAAGTACACGGCGCGCAATTCGTGCGCGGGAAATTTGCGCAGGTCATACCACAGCTCGGGATCGTTCTGGATATCGTCGAGCGCGGTTTCGAAGCAGCGCCATTCCTGTTCCAGTTGATCCTGCTTACCCTTGATCAGGAATTTGCTCGGAAATGCATCGGTGGTGGGCGCGGAGCGGCGCCCATAAATAATTTCGAGTTGCTCCTGTTGATTCGTCACCATCGGCGCCAGGCCCTGATAGGTGACACGTTGTGGCTTGGCGAGGCCGGTGTCATCGCCGCATTCAAAGCGCAGGGCGATGCCGCGATGCTGATCGGCGAACCGCTGCCAGCAGCTGACGTTATGCGGTTTATCGGAAAAACACGCGATGCGCACGTTGCGCGCGAATTGCCGCCACTGCCGCAAATACTCTTCGACTTGCCGCTCTTGAATGTCGGCGATCTGGCCGAGCAGTTCTCGCAGCACATCCTGCGCTTCTTCTTCATCGCAAAAACGCTGCTGTTCGCGCCAACGCGCCATGATATTGACCAGCCGGTTATGGCGGCCGGTCGGCTCGTCGGGGCCGAACAGCATGATCAGCGCTTCGCGCAGCAACACATCGAGCAGGCTTTCGGCGCTGAGGTCGGGTTTGGCGTGATAGTCAAGTTCGAACGGATCGCCGAATAAATGCGGCGCGCTCCAGCGCAACGCTTGGCTGCTGAGAATTTTGACGCCGGTATCGATCGGGCAAAATTTAACGAGGGATGAAACGGAATCGACTGCCACGGTAATGCCTGTCGTTTAGTTATTGAGTAGCGAGTGCAAGTAATAGCACACGGTCCCAATGTAGCAACCAGGGTTTTAAAGTTCGAGGCACGCGCCTGGGTGCCATGAGCGCCGAACTGGGATGCTTTTTTTCGGGGCAGAACGCGCTGGTTGTCGAAGCATCGGCGCAGGATTCACACGGAGATCTCGCCGACCTCTCCGAGGGACGAACACGCCGAGCCATCTCTACATCGCCACGTTGCCCCGAAAGAAAAGCATCCCAGTTCGGCGCAACCCGCTTGGGCAGTGCACCAAGAAAAAAACAGATGCATTAAAGAAAACTTGTTTTCTTTGCCGCACCCTTCGCGCCGTGGATAATAGGCGCCGTTCTTTCGGAGATGCCCACCTTGAATGCGGCGCAGCAGCCCAACGCCAGTCTTGGCGTTCTGACCAAAATCTTCCCTTACCTTCGGCCTTATCGTTGGCGCATGCTCGGCGCGTCGCTGGCGCTGATATTCACCGCCGCGATCACCCTGTCGATCGGGCAGGGCTTGCGCATGCTGGTCAACGACGGGTTTCACGGTGACGAAGCGGCGTTGAATCACGCGCTCCAATTGTTTGGTGTGATCGTGTTGCTGCTCGCCGCGGGGACCTTCGTGCGTTTCTATCTGGTTACCTGGATCGGCGAGCGCGTCAGCGCCGATCTGCGCCGCGCGGTATTCGATCATGTCATCGGCCTGCATCCAGGATTTTTCGACACCATTCACAGCGGCGACATTCAATCGACAATTACTACCGATACCACGCTGCTGCAAACGGTGATTGGCTCGTCGATTTCGGTGGCGCTGCGCAATGCGCTGATTCTGATCGGCGGCGTGATCTGGATGTTTATCTCCAATGCCAAGCTCACCGCGATGGTATTGCTGAGCGTGCCGTTGGTGGTGGCGCCGATTCTGATTTTTGGTCGTCGCGTGCGCAGCTTGTCGCGCGCGAGTCAGGATCGCCTCGCCGACGTTGGCAGCTATGTCGGCGAAGCGGTGCAAAACATCAAAGTCGTGCAAGCGTTCAATCATCAGCAGGTCGATGCCAAACGCTTTGGCGAGCATGTTGAAGCGGCATTCGATGTCGCACAACGCCGCATTTGGCAGCGCGCGTGTCTGACCACGCTGGTGATTACGCTGGTGCTCGGTGCAATCGGCGCGATGATTTATGTCGGCGGCAACGATGTGAATCACGGCCGCATCAGCGCGGGTGAGCTCGCCGCGTTCGTGTTTTACGCGGTGATGGTGGCGGCATCGGTCGGTGCGATCAGTGAGGTCTACGGCGATCTGCAGCGCGCCGCCGGCGCCAGCGAACGCATGCTCGAATTGCTGGCCGCCGCGCCGCTGATTCTGCCGCCGGCGTATCCGCGCGAGTTAACGCAGCCGGTGCGCGGCGATGTGCGTATCGAACATATTCGCTTTCATTATCCGACCCGGCCCGAGCATGCTGCGATCGACGATTTGACGCTGCCCATCGTGGCCGGGAAAACCACGGCGTTAGTCGGCAGTTCGGGTGCGGGCAAATCGACGCTGATCGATTTGCTGCTGCGCTTTTACGATGTGCAACAGGGTGCAATTTTGTTCGATGGCATCGACCTGCGCGAACTCGATCCGCAAACACTGCGTGCGCAAATCGCGCTGGTACCGCAACAACCGGTGCTGTTTAGCGGCAGCGTGCTCGACAATATTCGCTACGGTCGTCCGGATGCGAACGATGCCGAAGTGCGCGCCGCTGCAGCAGCGGCATTCGCGAGTGAATTCATCGAACGGCTGCCGCAGGATTACGACAGCCAAGTTGGCGAGCAGGGTGTACGCTTGTCCGGCGGCCAACGCCAGCGCATCGCCATCGCGCGGGCGCTGTTGAAGGATCCGGCGCTGCTGTTGCTCGACGAAGCGACCAGTGCACTCGATGCCGAAAGTGAATTTCAGGTGCAGCAGGCACTCGAACGCCTGATGCAGAACCGCACGACGCTGGTGATTGCGCACCGTTTGGCGACAGTTGTTAAAGCCGATCAAATTGCGGTACTGGATCAGGGCCAACTCGTTGCGGTCGGGCGACACGACGAATTATTGCGTTCGTCGCCGCTGTATGCGCGTTGGGCGGAATTGCAATTCAACAATGCCGCACGCGAGCAGCAACTCGTTGCGGCTAAGTAAAAGCGTTAGAGCCTTCCCTCTCCCTCAAGGGGTGAGGGAATTAAATCGCGAGGAAGCAACGTGAAATTTCCCGGCAGCCACATCCTCTCCATGGCGCAATTCGAACGCGCGGACATCGAACAAGTATTCGCGGTGGCGGATCGCATGGAGCCCTACGCGCATCGTCGCCGCATAACGAATGTGTTAGACGGCGCGATTCTCGGCAGCATGTTTTTTGAATCGTCGACCCGCACCCGCGTCAGCTTCGGTTGCGCATTTAATTTGCTCGGCGGTGACGTGCGCGAAACTACCGGCTTCGAAGCGACCTCGCTGACGAAGGGCGAATCATTGCACGACACCGCGCGCGTGCTGTCAGGCTACAGCGATGTGATCGTGATGCGTCACCCGCAGGCCGGTTCGGTAACGGAATTTGCGCAGGCATCGCGCGTGCCGGTTGTTAACGGCGGCGACGGTGCGAATGAGCATCCGAGCCAGGCGTTGCTTGATCTGTACACGATTAAAAAAGAACTCGAACACCAGGGGCGTGCCGGCATCGACGGGCTCAGCATCGGCATGATCGGCGATCTGAAATTCGGTCGCACCGTGCATTCGCTGTGTAAATTGCTGACGCTGTTCAACAACATCACGGTTACGCTGATTTCGCCGAATGAATTGCGTATGCCGGCGGAAATCGTGGAGCAATTACGCAGCGCGGGTCATCGCGTGGTGGAATCGGACAATATGGAACAGAGCCTGTCGCACGTTGATATTGCGTATGCGACGCGCATTCAGGCCGAGCGTTTTGCCAATGCTGAAGAGGCGATGTTGTATCGCGGCCGCTATCGTTTGAATCAGGCGGTGTACACGCAGTATTGCAAACCCAACACCGTCATTATGCATCCGCTGCCACGCGATTCGCGCGCCGAGGCGAATGAGCTCGACAACGATTTGAATGACAATCCGAACCTCGCGATTTTCCGTCAGGCCGATAACGGCATTCTGGTGCGCATGGCGTTGTTCGCGCTGATCCTCGATGTTGTCGAACAGGTCGACACACACGCACGCGACGTCAACTGGTATACCGAGCGGCGTTTTTGATGAAGCGCTCAACGTTTACGCGCGATGATGTCGATGTGCTGAGCGATAACAGCGCTTACGACGGTTTTTTCAAAGTGCGCGAATTGCAATTGCGCCATCGCAAATTCGATGGCTCATGGAGCCCGGTGCTGCGGCGCGAACTCGTTTTGCGCCATGATGCGGCCGGCGTACTGCTGTACGATCCTCGCCGCGATGAAATCGCACTGGTCGAACAATTTCGCGTCGGCGCGCTAAAGCGCAACAGCAATCCATGGCTGCTCGAACTGGTCGCCGGTTTAATCGACAGCGATGAAAATGCCGAAGCGGTAGCGCGCCGCGAAGCGCTCGAAGAAGCCGGTTGCGAAATAAAAGCAATGGAGCTCGTCTGCGAATATTTTTCGAGCCCCGGCGGCAACAACGAATATTTTCATTTGTATTGTGGTCAGTGCGATTTGCAAAATGCCGGCGGCGTGTTTGGCCTGCCGGAAGAAGGTGAAGATATTCGCGTACACGTCGTTACCGTTGATGCCGCATTGCAGGCATTACAGCGGCGTGAATTTTCCAACGCGCCCACCATCATCGCGCTGCAATGGTTGCAGCTGCACCGCCAACGTTTACGCGAGCAGTGGCGCTAATGCGATTATTTTTCGCGGTGCCCATCGCGCCCGAGAGCAGCGCGGCGTTATCGGCGTTGTGTTCGCGCTTGCAAACGCAGCGTGGCTGGCATTGGGTGAGCGAACGCAACTGGCATATCACGCTGGCATTTCTCGGCGAGACCGATGGCAAATGGGTGCAGTCGCTGAGCGAGCTCGGTGAGAGCGTGGCGGCGACCAGCGAATGCAGTGCGCTTATGCTCGATAGTTTGCAATGGTTCCCGAGCATCAATCGACCGCGCTTGCTCGCCGCAGTCGCCGGACAAGCTGGTGCGCTGCCATCGATACGCAAACAATTAGCGACTGGCCTGCGCGATCTCGGCGTGAATTTCGACGGCAAACCGTTGCGCCCGCACGTCACGTTAATGCGACTCGAGCGCGGCGTTGAAGTGCACGATTTAAGTTTGCCCCCATGCGACATTCGCGTCGATGTCGAAACGTTGGCGCTGTATCGCAGCGAACGCGAACACGGCGAAACACGCTATCGGCCGATTTGGCGGCGCGATTTAAATCCCTTGTCTCCCTTTCATTAAAGGGGGGGATTGGCGCTGTGCAATCGCCCGGTACGCGCTTGATTCGAATCACGATAGCCCCCTCTAGTGAAAGGGGGCGGCTCGCGCAGCGAGCGGGGGATTTCCGGATAACTAAGAAGAAACAATGAATTCGACCGAACCCAAAAAATCCCACGGCCTGCTGCGCAGCAGTTTCATCGTCAGTTTGTTGACCATGCTGTCGCGCGTGCTCGGCCTGGTGCGCGATATCAGCTTCAGCGTGTTTATCGGCGTTGGGCCGGCCACCGATGCGTTTTATATCGCGTTCCGTATTCCGAATTTTCTGCGCCGTTTGTTTGCTGAAGGCGCATTCGCGAATGCGTTTGTGCCGGTGCTATCGGAATATCGCCAGCAGCGCAGCTTTCAAGATGTGCGCGATCTGGTGGATCGCGTGTCCGGCGTGCTTGGCTCGACGTTGATTGCGGTGACGACGCTGGCAGTGATCGCGGCGCCGATGGTCACTGGCCTGTTCGCGCCCGGGTATATCGATCAACCGGAAAAATTCGCGCTGACCAGCGATCTGATTCGAATTACGTTTCCCTATTTATTTTTAATTTCGATGACCGGGTTTTCCGGCGCGATTCTGAATAGCTACGGCCGCTTCGGCGCACCGGCGTTTGCACCAGTGTTGCTGAATGTCGTGTTGATCGCTGCGGCTTTTTTCGCGCGACGCTGGTTCGATCAGCCGTTGTACGCATTGGCGTGGGGCGTGCTGATCGCGGGCGTTGCACAATATATTTTTCAATGGCCATTTTTGATTCGGCTGAATCTGCTGCCGCGTCCGCGCTGGCAGCCGCACGACGAAGGTGTGCGTCGTATTCTGCGGCTGATGCTGCCGGCGCTGTTTGGCGTATCGGTCAGTCAGATCAATCTGCTGCTGGATACCGTAATCGCATCGTTTCTACCGGCCGGTAGCGTGTCGTGGCTGTATTTATCCGATCGCTTGCACGAGCTGCCGCTCGGTGTATTCGCGGTTGCAATCGGCACGGTGATCCTGCCGAGTCTGTCACGCGATCAGGCGAATGCTTCGACGCAGAGTTTTTCGCGCACGCTCGATTGGGCGCTGCGCATGGTGCTGTTGATCGGCATGCCGGCATCGGTGGCGTTGATCGTGGTCGGGCGCTCGATTCAGACCGCGCTGTTTCGCTACGGGCAGACCTCCGCGCTCGATGTGCAGATGTCGTCGTATGCGCTGGCGGCGGTGTCGATCGGGCTCAGCGCGTTCATGTTGATCAAAATTCTCGCGCCGGGTTTTTACGCGCGCCAGGATATGAAAACGCCGGTGCGGATCGGGATTATCTCGATGATCGCGAACATGGTGTTCAACCTGATTCTGGTCATTCCGTTGCACATTTATTTCAGGCTCGGCCATGTCGGGCTAGCGCTGGCGATGGCACTGTCGGCCTGGCTGAATACCGGTCTGCTGGCGCGTGGTCTGATCCGCCAACAGATTTATCTGCCGCAAGCAGGGTGGCGTTATTTTGGTTTGCAGCTGGCGCTGGCCTGTCTGGCGATGGGGGTGGTGCTTTGGTTGGGCGATCCGGCGGCGTCGACTTGGCTTGACTGGCCGTGGTGGCGGCGCGTACCGGCGTTGTTGGCGCTGTGCGGAACCGGATTTGCGGTGTATGTCGGCGTATTGTTCGCGCTGGGATTACGCACCAAGCATCTGCGCGGGCCGGCGGCCTAGGCATTCAGGCGAATGACTACGTTATAATCGCCGGCCCCGCTGCCGGCCGGTTTTCTCGGTAACGAGGCATTCTTTCAACTCATTGTGGTATTCGATGGAACTGATTCGCGGTCTGCACAATCTGCGCCCCCGCCATCGCGGCTGCGTCGCGACGATCGGCGCCTTCGACGGTGTGCACCGCGGCCATCGTGCAGTGCTGCAACGGCTGATTGAAAAGGGTCGCAAGCTGCAATTACCGGTCACCGTCGTGCTGTTTGAGCCACTGCCGCGCGAGTTTTTCGCACCGCTGCAAGCGCCGGCGCGACTGATGAGTTTCCACGAAAAATTTATCGCACTGCGCGAGCTCGGCATCGATCGCGTACTGCGTATCCGCTTCGATCGCGCGCTCAGCGAAATGGGCGCCGAAGAATTTGTCCGCCGTGTATTTGTCGACGGTCTCGGCGCGCGTTACATCGTGGTCGGCGACGATCTGCATTTTGGTAAAAACCGCGCCGGTGATTTTAATTATCTGAAAGAAGCCGGCGCCCGCTTCGGCTTCGATGTGGTGGCGACGCCATCAGTGGTGGAAGAGGGCGAACGTGTCAGCAGCACGCGCATACGCGCAGCGCTGGAAAACTCCGATTTCAAACTGGCGGAGGAATTACTCGGCCGCCCGTTTTCGATCAGCGGTCGCGTCATGTACGGCCAGCAATTGGGCCGCACCATCGGCGTGCCGACCGCCAATTTAAATTTGCGGCGGTTGCGTGCGCCGTTATCAGGCGTCTATGCCGTCGAGGTGAATGGCGCTGGGGAACTTCACGGCGCCGCGGGTATGTTGCCGGGTGTTGCGAATGTCGGCACGCGACCCACGATTGGCGATCTGACCAAGGCCATTCTCGAAGTGCATATTTTTAATTTCTCCGACAACTTGTATCACCGCAATATCAGCGTCGTATTCCGCAAGAAACTACGCGAGGAACACAAGTTCGACTCGCTCGACCAGCTAAAGCAGCAAATCAAGCGCGATATGACGGCCGGCCGCGATTATTTTCATCTGGCAACTATTCCCCCCCTTTAATGAAAGGGGAAAACCTTCGTAGTTCTATATTGAATTGAAGAAGACATGACTGATTACAAACACACACTTAACCTGCCCGAAACCGAATTCGCGATGAAGGCGAATCTCGCGCAGCGCGAACCCGAATTGCTAAAACACTGGCAGCAGTCGAAGTTGTACGAAACGATTCGTCGCGCCCGTGCCGGCCGCGAAAAATTTATTCTGCACGATGGCCCCCCCTACGCGAACGGCGATATTCATATCGGTCATGCGGTCAATAAAATCCTGAAAGACATTATTGTTAAAGCGAAAACACTGAGCGGTTTCGACGCGCCGTATGTGCCGGGTTGGGATTGTCACGGTCTGCCGATCGAATTGAATGTCGAGAAAAAGCACGGTAAAGCTGGTGCCAAAATCGATGCGGCGACATTTCGTAATTTCTGTCGCCAATACGCACAACAACAGGTCAATGGTCAGCGCGAAGATTTCAAACGACTCGGTATTCTTGGCGATTGGGATACACCGTATCTGACCATGAATTTTCAATTCGAGGCCGACGAAATTCGTGCGCTCGGAAAAATCGCTGCCAACGGCTATCTGCAAAAAGGTTTCAAGCCGGTGCATTGGTGTCTCGACTGTGCATCCGCACTCGCTGAAGCCGAAGTCGAATACAAAGACAAAACTTCACCGGCAATCGATGTTGCGTTTGCTGCGGTTGATCGCGCAGACGTGCTGCAACGTTTTGGTGTTGATTCAACTATTGACGGCGAAGTGGCAGTGGCGATTTGGACCACGACGCCGTGGACATTGCCGGCGAATCTTGCTGTTGCGCTGAATGCCGAGCTCGATTATGTCCTGATCAAATTTACGAAAGACGAGACGCCGTGGTTGCTCATACTTGCGGAGACGCTCGAAGGCGCAGCGATGAAGCGCTACGGTGTGACGCATTACGAAATTGTCGCGCGCGCCAAAGGTAATGCGTTAGAGCACGCGCTGCTGCAACATCCATTTTACGAGCGCCAGGTGCCGATTATTCTCGGCGAGCATGTCACCACTGATGCAGGCACCGGCGCCGTGCATACGGCACCCGGTCACGGTCAGGACGACTTTATCGTCGGCAAAAAATACGGCCTCGCGATTTTGAATCCGGTCGGCGCGAATGGCGTGTTTTTACCAGACACGCCGTTGTTCGCGGGTCAGCATGTATTTAAAGCAAATGATGCGGTGCTCGATGTACTGCGCGAACGGAATGCATTACTCCACTATCAACCGCTGCAACACAGTTATCCGCATTGCTGGCGGCATAAAACGCCGATTATTTTCCGCGCGACGCCGCAGTGGTTTATCTCGATGAAAAATGCGGGCGTGTCGCACAGTGGTTTGCTCACGCAGGCACTGGCAGCATCGGACAAAGTCGAGTGGATGCCGAGTTGGGGCAAGGCGCGTATCGACGGCATGATGCAAGATCGCCCCGATTGGTGTATTTCGCGGCAGCGCACCTGGGGTGTGCCGATCGCATTATTCGTGCATAAAGAAACCGCCGAGCTGCATCCGCGTACGCAGCAATTGATCGAGCAGGTAGCACAACGTGTCGAGCAAAAAGGCATCGATGCGTGGTTCGAATTAAATGCGGAAGAATTATTGGGCGCCGACGCGGCGCATTACGACAAAGTCAGCGATACGCTCGATGTTTGGTTCGATTCCGGTGTTACACATTTCGCCGTATTGAAGCAACGCAATGAGCTGCAATATCCCGCCGATTTGTATCTGGAAGGCTCCGATCAACATCGCGGCTGGTTTCAATCGTCACTGCTGACGGCAATTGCGATCAACGGCAATGCGCCATATCGCGGCGTACTGACGCACGGGTTCACTGTCGATCAGCAAGGTCGCAAAATGTCGAAATCGCTCGGCAATGTGATTGCGCCGCAAGCGGTGATGAAAACACTCGGCGCCGATATTCTGCGCCTGTGGGTTGCAGCCACCGACTACCGCAATGAAATGGTGGTGTCGGATGAAATCTTCAAACGCACCGGCGATGCCTATCGTCGCATTCGCAACACTGCGCGTTTCCTGCTCGCGAATTTGAATGGTTTCGATCCAGCGCAGCACGCAGTAGCATTCGACGATATGCTCGCGCTCGATCGCTGGGCGATCGATGCCGCGTATCGATTGCAGCGCGAAATTATTGCTGCCTACGATTCGTATCAATTCCATCTCGTGTATCAGAAAGTTCATAACTTCTGCGTTAGCGAGCTCGGTGGTTTTTATCTCGACATCATCAAAGATCGCCAATACACCTGTCGCGCCGATAGCCTGGCACGCCGCTCCGCGCAAACCGCGCTGTATCGTATCGTCGAAGCGCTCGCGCGCTGGATTGCGCCAGTGTTGAGTTTCACCGCCGATGAATTATGGAAAGCTATCCCCCACAATAAAGAGGCCGGTAAAGCAGGGGTGGGCGAGCGTAGCGAATCGATTTTTGTTGCCGAGTGGTATGACCAATTGCAACTGCTGCGGGATGGCGAACCCTTGGGCGAAACGTTTTGGCAACAAATCATGGCGGTGAAAACCGCGGTCAATCGCGTGCTCGAAGGTCAGCGCAAAGACGGTTTGATCGGCGGTACGCTCGAAGCGGAAATCACGCTATTTTGCGATGGCCAGCTCGCGCAGCAACTGCAAGCAATCGGTGATGAATTGCGCTTCGTATTGATTACATCGGCGGCGACCGTAAAACCGTTCGCGGCTTCGCAGAATGCAATGGCAACGGATATTGAGGGGCTGTCCGTTTCGGTCATGAAAACAGCGAATGCGAAATGTGTGCGCTGCTGGCATCACACGGCGGATATCGGCAGCCATGGGGAGCATCCGGAGTTGTGCGGTCGTTGTGTCGAGAATGTGTATGGCACTGGCGAACAACGTCGTTACGCTTAACGCAGAATCTGAGGAAATTGTGTGTACAGAATGAAAACCCGCTTGCCGATGAACTGGTACCGCGTGGCGTTGATCGTCGTCATCGTCGATCAATTGGCGAAGCGTTGGATTACCGACAACTTTCAATTCAGCGAGCCGCTGCAATTGTTGGCTGTACTCGATATCACACTCGCGCACAATACCGGCGCTGCGTTTAGTTTTTTGCATGATGCGGGCGGTTGGCAGCGTTGGTTTTTTACTGGCATCGCTGGGGTCGTGGGTGCCGGCATCGCGATCTGGATGGCGCGCTTGAAATCGAATCAACATCTATTGCTCGGTAGTCTCGCGTTGGTATTGGGTGGCGCGATTGGCAATTTAATTGATCGCGTACGCTTAGGTTATGTGGTCGATTTTATTTCAGTGCACTGGAACGACCATTATTTTCCCGCCTTTAACATCGCCGATTCGGCGATCACCATCGGTGCGATTTTGTTGATTCTCGATATGTATCTGCACCCGCATCATCACAATTCATCGTCGAGCGAGGGTGCGAAATGAGCGAACTTGCCATCGCGCAAAATACCCGCGTGACGTTGCATTTTTCGCTGCAGCTGGAAAATGGCGATATTGTCGATTCAACCTTCGATAAAAAGCCGGCAACGTTTGTTGTGGGCGATGGCAGCTTGTTGCCGGGATTCGAGCGCAAGTTAATCGGCTTACAAAAGGGGGCGCGTCAGCAATTCACCGTGTTGCCCGAAGAGGCATTCGGCCAACCAAACCCGAACAATGTGCAGTATTTCAAACGGACACAATTCGATCCTGCGCTGGAGCTGCACAACGGCTTGGTAATTTCATTTGCTGATGCTAGTCAATCCGAACTGCCCGGTGTAATCAGTCGGTTTGATGAAGAAGAAGTCGTCGTAGATTTCAATCACCCGCTGTCGGGCCGCACGATTACTTTTGATGTGCACATTCTGAATGTCGAACTTCCGGATACGGTGAACGCATGAGCGCAGGCCTGCCGATTAAACTTGCAAACCCGCGCGGTTTTTGCGCCGGCGTCGATCGCGCCATCGAAATCGTCAACCGCGCCCTCGATGTTTTCGGCGCGCCGATTTACGTGCGCCATGAAGTCGTGCACAACAAATTCGTCGTCGATAATTTACGTGACCGCGGCGCGGTATTTGTCGACGAGCTCGACGAAGTGCCCGATGGCTGCATCGTGATTTTCAGTGCACACGGCGTATCGCAAGCAGTGCGCATGGAAGCCGATCGACGCGCACTAAAAGTGTTCGACGCAACCTGTCCGCTCGTCACCAAAGTGCATATGGAAGTGACGCGCTACAGTCGCGCCGGTCAGGAATGCATTTTGATCGGCCACAAAGGTCACCCCGAAGTCGAAGGCACCATGGGTCAATACGACCGCTCGCAAGGCGGCGATATTTATCTGGTCGAAGACATCGACCAAGTCACCGGGCTGCAGGTGAGAAATCCGCAGCAATTGTTTTATGTCACGCAGACGACATTATCGGTCGACGACACTGCGCAAATCATCGATGCATTACGTAAAAAATTCCCCCACATTGACGGTCCACGCAAAGACGACATTTGCTATGCCACCCAAAATCGCCAGGACGCAGTGAAAGCTCTGGCGGAAGAATGTGATCTGGTTCTCGTGGTCGGCTCGCCGAACAGTTCCAACTCGAATCGCCTGAGCGAACTCGCCACACGCATGGGCGCGCAGGCCCACCTGATCGATTCCGCCGCCGATATCGATCCGACTTGGCTAACCAATAAAAAACAAATCGGCATCACCGCCGGCGCCTCCGCGCCGGAAATCCTCGTCAAACAAGTCATCGAGCGTCTGCAGCAACTCGGTGCTACCGCACCCATTGAAGCCGCCGGCATTGAGGAAAGCATCACGTTTTCTTTGCCGCGGGAGTTGCGGTTGGTAGCAACTGACGCCCAGTAGCATATCCCCCAGCTGCCGCTGGGGCAGCTCTCGTGACCGTTTGTCCTTCTACCTTTGTTGTTGCAAGTGCTCGTTGCTAAGTTGGCTATGGATCAAAGGCCCTTTTCGGGGTTTATCCTGTTGGGAGGGGGATAGGTGGGCGGACTTATCGGGCAACGTGGCTACACGCTTATAGAGCTGATGGCGGCGATCACCATTGCCGCGATTCTTATGGCAATTGCCATTCCGGGGTTTCGAGTCATTGCTCAAAATACCCAGCAGCGCAATGCAATAAGCGATTTAAATGCCGTGTTATCCAAAATGCGGACGGAGTCTGCTGTACGCCATCGAGGCATTTCATTTTGCGCATCTGCCGATCAATTAACTTGTTCTGGTGCGGCAACTTGGGAAAGCGGTTGGATTTTGTTTGTCGATGGTTCATCAGGTGCTGCCGCCAATGGCGTTTTGGATGCAGGTGAACAAGTTGTTCAAGTTCATGAAAAATTACCCAGCGGCATTACGCTGCGTACCGTAGGTCCCTCGAGCGTGATAACGCTCAACGCAGATGGTCTTCTAATTGATCCGACTACGAGTGCTACCGCGAGAGTTACGTTCCGCTATTGCGATGAGCGCGGTTTAACTAGTTTGCGTGCCATTATCATGGGCACTGCGGGTGTGGTGCGAATTGCGACAGATGGAAAAGATCACAGTGGTGCAACCATTACCTCCTGTATTTAATTGGGGTTGAATTAAATGAAAAATACGCAAATTCATGCCCAAGGTTTTGCGCTAATTGAAGTGCTAATTGCTGTTTTCGTTTTAGCAATTGGAATCCTGGGCGCAGGTGCTATACAGACAATGGGTTTGCAAGCGAACCAAGGCGCTTATATGCGTTCGCAAGCGATGCTTTTGGCAGGCGATATCATCGATCGTATTCGTGCGAATCGCAGTGCGCTTTCCAATTACTCTGCTGTGGATACCAGCACCATGTCTACTGTTCCGGGTTTGCCAACTTGCATTTCTTTGTCAACAGGTTGTTCAGCGACTGATGTGGCTACTGCGGACATTTCAGATTGGGCCTCTAAAGTGAAATCAGGCAGCTATTTGCCAGGTGCAAACGGTAAGGTGGTGAGTTTAGGGTCCGGCAGCAATGTTCAAGTGACTATCACGTGGGGAGAAACGGATTGGAATGCTGGCATACGAAGCAATGTGAGTATGTCGTATGTCGTTACCGCCGCTATTAATACGGAGATTGAATAGCATGAATCATGTGGAAACTAATAATTCTGCGCGTGGATTTTCGCTTGTTGAGCTCATGATTGCCATCATGCTTGGCCTGATACTGATAGCGGGGGTGATTCAGGTATTCCTTGGAAATCGGCAAACTCAATTGTCTGAGCAATCGGTCGCGCGAGTGCAGGAATCCGGGCGTATGGCACTCGACTTTATTCAACAGGATCTCCGAGTAGCTGGCTTTTATGGAGCCGGAAATTTTTCTAATCAATTGACCAGTATTGCATTTTCAAATCTCGCAACCGGTTCTGCTTATGCGCAATACACCAATTTTTCGAGTAATGCGATTCGTACGTATACGAAATCTACATCAGGCGCGTGGAGTCCGAGCGCTCCCTCTTCCAATGATATGTCGGCCACAGCTATTTCAAATGCTCGAAATGGGAGTGATCTCGTTGCCATTTTTTATGGCTACGACACGGGTGCTGCAATTACGTCAACGGTAAGTGGCACCACCAATGTTCCGATCAAATTCAGTAATGCGACTTCTTCCTGCTTCAATTCTGGTGACTTGGCGATGTTATCTAGCCTTACTAACGCCGTCATTTTTAAGGTGACTAACTCGCCGGCTTGCACAGCTTTGACGCAATCGCTGCAACATTCGACAACAGGTAATAGTAATAGCTCTTTGGGTGGTACTTACGATCAGTATTCGCGAGTGATGAAGCTTCAGCATCGTGTCTATTATGTCGGTAATACCGGCCGTACAAACTCAAAAAATGAACCAGTGTGGGCTTTATACCGCTCAGATAACGGAGGTGCCCCCGAAGAATTGGTGGAGGGAATTGAATTTCTCAAATTTCAATTCGGCGAGCGGCTATCATCGGGAAATGTTCGCTATGGTGATGCGAGCGTTGTTACTCAAAGTGGTGTCACGTCAGCACGCATTGGCGTATTGGCGCAAGGACTTGATCCGATAAGAACCGTCGCTGACACCGACTCGTACGACGTAACGGGTACCGGTGCCACGGTCAATCCGAGCACCATGGGGGACGGCACGAAAACATTGCGCCGCGTCTTTGTTTCGAATGTCGAGTTGAGAAATAGGACGCAATGATGAGAGTGGTCATGCGCAAACAAGAGGGTGCTGTATTAGTTGTCAGCTTGATTCTGCTGTTGTTGATTACGGTTATTGCAATCAGCACCATGTCGAGTGCCACATTCCAAACCACAATGGTAATTAATGCTCAGCAGCGTGAGGAGGTGTTTCGCTCGGCTGAGTCGGCAGCAGAGCAAGCATTGACCGCTGATTCCATGGTGGGAGCGAACAACGCCTATCTGGCCAATGGTAATGCACCCAAAGCCTATGGCGTGCCAGCTGCCAATCTGCATACGCCGGCAACCGATATTTCGATGAGCGCCGATCTCTACTACAAAGGTAGAGGGACTGCAGCTGTCAACCAGGAGCTGTCGGGAGGTGGTGGGGCGCAGCTGGTATCCAAAATTTATGAAGCGAGAGGTAGCGCGGCAACAACCGATGCAGCGGTTGCTAGCGATGCGAAAGTAGCTACGCAAATTATTCAAGGTGTCGGCATTGTTTCCACCGACTCAGGTCGCGAAACTTACGATCCGTAACATAATTTTGTTCGAGCTAAAAACATATTCGCCTTTCGGAGGCATATCAAAATGAAATCATTGCGTAAACATTGGAAGCCGATGGTGTTGGGGTTCGCCAGCGTAATGTTTGCTGCGCTTCCTGTATTGGCGGACGACACCGAAATTTATTTTGGTACCTCAAATAGCTCGGTAAAAAATAATATTCTTTTCGTGATCGATACGTCGGGTTCGATGGATAGCCTGGACGGTACTACTACGACGCGTATCGATAAGTTGAAGACGGCGTTCACAACATTGCTGAATAGCCTCGACAACGTGAATATCGGTTTGATGCGGTTTAGTGATCCGGGTGGTCCGATTCTTTACCCGGTGACCAATATCAGCAAAACAATCCCCCTATCGGATGCGAGCGGCGTTATCAGTAAAACAGTGGCCTCCGGGACGGACGACGGCTATCAACAAAATACTGCGGGCACCGTTGATCTGTCGGGTTCAACGCTTTATTTGGGTAAATATACCAATACGACTACAGCTTCTTACAGCATTACCAAAACTTTGTCGGCTAGCGCTAATGATGCCGATGAGTGTGTATGGGCTACAGGGACTCTCGTCAGCTCAGCTAACACGGTGGATTTAACAAATCAGTCAGTGCGCAACTACGCCGGTACGAGTGGATCCACGGGCACTGGTGTGAATTCGATTACTTGCGTTTCTTCTGGGCAGCGTGAAGCTGGCCTTATTTTCACAGGGATTACTATTCCCGCAAATGCCGTGATTGATAGCGCATATCTCTCCCTTGTCGTAAGTGGCATCAGGGGTACATCAAAATCTTTCAATTTGACGTTTTATGGTGAGAAGGCTTCAGCATCGACATTCTCGACAGTAAGTGGTCCCTACGCTCGGTGGTTGTCGAATAGAACCAGCGCGTCTGCTGTATGGAGCTTTTCAGGGTTGCCATCAGTGGGCGCTGCGCTTACCAGTGCAAATCTCTCGGCCATTGTTCAAGAGCTTGCTAGTAGCTCTTATTTAGCAAGTGGCGGCAACATATCACTTTTATTTCAGGATTCTTCAACCACAAGAAATGTGGATTTTTATTCATACGACAACACGACCAATAGCAGCTACCGTCCTCAGTTGACGATCAATTACCATATCGACACTGTCAGCAGTTACGATACGACAACAGCGCTTCGGTTTGCTGATGTCAATTTGCCACGCAATGCGAAAATTACCAGTGCCTATTTAGGTTTTACGGCGGCTTCTTCGGTAGCAGGTACAGCTTCATTCATTATTAAAGGTGAGGCTTCCGGTAATTCAACAACATTAGGTACCAGCTCCAACAATATTACGAGTCGCTCGACAACAACGGCGTCGGTGCCATGGAATTCCTCATCGACACCGGCTTTAAGCGATTGGACTGCGGGTACTATCTATCCATCGCCGGATGTTACGAGCATTGTGCAGGAGCTTGCCAATCGTTCGGATTGGTGCGGTGGCAATGCGCTGACGTTGTTGTTGTCGGGCTCCGGTCAGCGCATTCCGGCAGCTTATGATTCGGGTAGTAGCACCGCACCGACGCTGGTCATTAACTACGATCCGAACTCGGTGCCGACTGATGGCACCTCTTGTAAGAAAAGTACGCTGACGCGACAGATTAAAAGTAGCTCCGATGATGCACAGGAGGATGCTGGTACTTCGAATGCGCAGCTGACTAGTACTATGTTGAGTCTGGCAGCCACCCTTACCACGACCAAGACGAAGAAAACGACCACCACGACCGGCGTGACCAGCGACATTGGTCTTCGCTTTAGCAATCTCGCGATTCCGAAGGGAGCGACAATTCAATCAGCCACTTTGCAGTTCGATGCGATGGGTAGTGACTCATCGTCGCTCGATTTAACGATTTACGGTGAAGCTTCCGATAACTCTACGACATTTACCGCCACTAATAACGGGGTTGACGGTCGTACCAGGACTTCGCAGTCGGTGAGCTGGAGTAGCGTTCCTAGTTGGAGTTCTGGCACCTGGTATTCATCACCGGATGTTTCCACGATCGTACAGGCCTTAGTGAATAGATCGAATTGGGTTCCGGGCAATGCCATGGGCTTCATCATTACCGGCAGCAGTAATCTCAATATTCGGCGAGCCTATAGCTATGATGGTTCGGCGGGTAATGCGCCTAAACTCACGGTGTCGTTTATTGATAATGGATCGGCGACGTCAGCGCAGACCTATACTGTGAAAGATAAATTGCTCGAAATTGTCGATGCGTTTACGCCGGGGGGCTATACACCGCTGCAAGATACCTTCTATGAAGGGGTCCAATATTTTCGTGGCGACTCGGTGAAATATGGTTTGAAGCGCGGTAGCGGACCTTATGCTTACACGCGTGTTTCATATCCAACTTCAATGGTGGCGGGAAGCTATACATCGATTACGCCAGCCGGTTGTACCGATAGTTCGGACTCCACGTGTAAATCAGAGACGATTAACGGCTCACCTAAATATCAGTCGCCTATTACGGCGGCTTGTCAGAAGAATCATATTGTCTTGCTGACTGATGGTTTACCGAACCATGATAACTCCACGGCATTAATTAAAACATTGACGGGAGCAGGAACTTGCAGTTACGCAGGAGCGGGTGAGTGTATGCCGGAATTGGCTTCATGGATTAATAAAACGGCCGATATCAGCTCTTCGTATAGCGGGCAACAGAGCATCACCGTCGACACAATTTCATTTTTCCAAGACGCCACAAGCGGTAATTTCCTTTCGGATGTTGCTAAGGCGGGCGGTGGTCTCAGCGAAAGTGCATCGAGTGCGGACGAGTTGGTCGCCGCGTTGGAGAAAATTGCCGGCGGTACCATTTCCGAAGACACCAGCTTCGTAGCAGCTGGTGTATCAGTGAATGCCTTCAACCGCACATTGAATCGTGATGATTTATATTTCTCTGTGTTCAGACCCGGCGCCGCACCGAAATGGCCGGGCAACGTAAAAAAATACAAGCTCGCTTTTGACAGCTCTGGAAACTCTTATATTAAGGATGCAAACGGCGTCGATGCGGTCGATTCTAAAACGGGATTTTTCAAAAATGCGGATCCATCTACAGGACAGACAGCCGCTAAAAGCTTCTGGAGTGCAACAGCCGATGGTTCGGCGGTGGATCAAGGGGGTGCAGGGGCGCTGATTACCGATTACACCAAGCGCAAGCTTTATACTGATGTTGGCACTTCGACTGATTTGAGCGACCCAACGAATGTGCTGGATGTAAGCAATGCCGCGCTGACAGGAGATACATTCGGTGATTCGACGATGACCAGCACATACCTTCAGAACCTGATCAACTGGACTCGCGGACAAGAGCTCGATGCAGTGACAGCACATGATCCCAGCAAGGATCTGAATGCGAATGCGGCAACACGCTATGTGTTTGCGGACCCGCTGCACTCGCGTCCCGTGGCGGTAACTTATGGCGGTACCGATACGAATCCGGACATCACATTGTACGTTTCTACTAATAGTGGTTTTTTGCATGCGATCAATGATCATGATGGCAGCACCTCGACAACCAATGACGGTAAAGAATTGTTCGCGTACGTTCCGAGCGATTTGTTGTCGCTGCAAAAAATCTTATTTGAGAATTCTTCAGGCGTGGATCATCCATTCGGGCTTGACGGTCCTCTGACACTTTGGGTCATCGATCCGGATGGCGACGGTGTGGTGCTAAATAGCAGTAACACTATCGAGACGGGCAACGAGGTATTGTTATCTCTCGGTATGCGTCGTGGCGGCAGAAATTATTACGGCTTCGATGTGACTGATCGCAATCATCCTAAATTGTCGTGGACAATTAATGGTGGCTCGACCACTGGCTTTTCCGAATTGGGAGAGACTTGGTCACAGACGACGAAAGCACGCATTCAAATCAACGGTATTACCAAGCGTGTGCTGATTTTCGCTGGTGGCTACGATAATAACCAAGATTCTACCGTTATTCGCGCAACCGATTCGATGGGTAGGGCTATCTACATAGTCGATGCGGAAACCGGTGCGTTGATTTGGAGTGGTGGTAACGGCAGCAGCTTTACCAAGAGCTTTAGCGATATGAAATACAGCATTCCATCAACTGTGAGTGCGGCGGATATTAATGGCGATGGTTTGATGGATTATTTCTTCGTCGGCGACATGGGCGGGCAAGTTTGGCGATTCGATATCAATAATTCAGCCGCAGACGCCAGCACGCTTATTACCGGCGGAGTGATTGCCGACTTAGGTGTGGCGAGCGGTTCTAATACTGCTGCGAACAACCGTCGCTTTTTCCACGCGCCTTCAATATCTGCAGGTAAGAAGAGCGATGGGACACCGTATCTCGCTATCGGAATCGGCTCAGGATGGCAAGCACATCCATTGAACACGGACACAACCGATAAGTTTTATATGATTTGGCAGACGGATGTGTTCTCCGCACCTTCTTCCTATACGAAAATAACGGAGTCACAGCTTTTTAATGCAGACGCTGATTTGATTCAGGTGGGTACCAGTGCACAACAGTCGACAGCCACATCGCAATTAAACGCAGCAAGCGGTTGGTATATCACCATGAGCAATAAAGGTGAGAAAGTATTGTCTGCTCCGGTCGTGATCAATGGTGAAATTATCTTCACAACTTATCAGCCCAGTGTGGCTGTAACCGCGGATCCTTGCATCCCGCAAACCGGTACCAATCGTTCGTACACGATGAGTGTAAAAGACGCAACGGCGACGGTAGATTACACGGGAGATGGAGCACTGACAGCGGAGGATCGTATGCATGTGTTAAATGTTCCCGGTATTGTCGATAGTACCAAGTTGACGTGTACAACTGATGGGTGCGCTACGATGCAGGGTGCGAGCACGGCTAAGAAAAATATGGGTACCTCAGATGATATGCACAGGATTTATTGGTATGAAAACCGCACGCGCTAACTGGCTTATTCGACGCAAGGAAAGCGGGGTGACACTGTTAGAATTGTTGATTGTTGTAGTCATTGTGGGGATTCTCGCTGCGATAGCCATTCCCTCGTATAAGAAACAAATTGTGAAAACGAATCGCAGCAATGCGATGGCGGATTTGCAGGGTTTCGCACAGTCAATGGAGCGTTTTTATGTTCAGAAAAGTACTTATGCCGGAGCAGCTGCCGGTACGGTTTTTCCAGCGCAATCGCCCCTGGACGGCAGTGCGCGGTATACATTAAGTATTCAAAGCCAGGATGCAACTAGCTATGTGTTGAGGGCTACTCCGGTTGCGGGAGGAACCCAGGTGGGTGATGGTTATCTGGAGATCACTAATACCGGACAACGCCGTTGGGATCGTGATAACGATAATTCAATTAGTGCCAGTGAGCAGACGTGGAATCAGTAGAGATTTTGTGCATTTTGTAGAGGATTAATCTCATGTGCTATAAACGGCTCCTTTTAGGTATGTCTTTTTTGTTTGGTAGTTTCAGTTGTTTTGCCGAGTTGCCCATCTGCCCTAAAAACTGCGATAGCCACTGGCAAGCGTGTATACAGAGTTGCGTGTCGGGTCCGGATGGTTCAGATAAATGGAGGTGTCAAACTAAATGCGGTGAGCAACATGAAAGTTGTTTAATAGCATGTAAATCCTCTATTAGCCCAACGCAAAAGCTAGGTTCTCGCCCTGCTAGCGGGAAAGACGAAGACTAGCGCTTGTTAAGGGGCTTCAAGGCGAAATCGTCCCGAATTATTTACGATCAGTTTTGCGAATAATTTGTCGTTTTCATCCGAAAGATACAGCGTGCCATTCGATACGATCCTACCATTCGTCTGGTATGTGATAGCCTTATCGCCAAGTCGATTGTTCCATTTTGTATGGACGTACCTCGAGTTCCACGTTTGTTGAAAGATAATTTCTTCGTTGCTGTCATAGGCTCGGTTTTGATTGCTGTCAATAAAGCCAATCAAATGGCCTCCATTCCAGTCGTCCGAACATTTTCGATCGTTCGCAATGTTGCAAAAACCAACCCTTTCATAGCGCTTTAGTGCTACCGTTCGAGCGAAATTTAAAGAAGTGATCGTTTCGTGGATGATATTGAACTGTTGAGTTTTAGAAACTAATTTACTAAATCCACCTATCCCTAAAAAGCTGAGAACGGCGGCAATATTCAGAATAGTAAGCAGCTCAATAAGGGTATAACCCCCAATCCTTTGGGTATGCATAGCAATCATCCTTAACTGCATTGTTGAATGGCGTAGTCAGCTTTCCCAGCTGCGGGCGAATCCTAAAAAATCTCAACCCTCCCGGTCAAGCCCCAATTTCTGCAATCTGTAACGCAGTTGGCGAAACGTCATCCCTAGCGATTTCGCCGCAGCGGTGCGGTTCCAGCGGTGTTGATCCAATATACGTTGTAGGATATTCCGCTCGATATCTTCGAGGTATTTTTCCAGCGAATCGCCGGTTGAGAAATTTGCGGCGTGATCGTCGCCATCGTTGAGTTCGACCGGTGTCGAGTTGGTCAGGGGCAAATGTAAATCGTCGCTGGTGATGCTATTGCCTTCGCATAGCGTGAAGGCGCGTTCGAGAATATTTTCCAGCTCGCGCACGTTGCCGGGAAAATCGTAAGTGCTGAGGGTTGCGATTGCATCTTCATTCAATTGCGGTTTCGGCAATTGCCATTCATCGGCGAGCTGACGCAGGATGCGATCAGAGAGCAGCGGAATATCATCTTTGCGTTCGCGCAAACTTGGCACGTGAATTTCGATCACGTTGATGCGATAAAATAAATCGCCGCGAAACCTCTTTTCTTCCATTTCCGATTTCAAATTTTTATGCGTGGCGCTGAGTATGCGCACGTCGACGCTGACTTCCTGATTCGAGCCCACTTTGCGCACCGATTTTTCTTGAATTGCACGCAACAGTTTTACCTGCATCGCCAAAGGCAGATCGGCGACTTCATCGAGAAATAAGGTGCCGCCGTGCGCAGCTTCGAATAAACCTTTTTTATCTTCGTGCGCGCCAGTGAAGCTACCTTTGACGTGACCGAAAAATTCGCTTTCCATTAATTCGGTAGGAATGGCGCCGCAGTTGACCGGAATGAATGGCGCACTCGCGCGGGGGCCGTTGGCGTGAATCAAGCGCGCGACGACTTCCTTGCCGCTGCCCGATTCGCCGCTGATATAAATCGGTGCCTGGCTGCGCGCCATTTTTTGAATTTGTTTGCGCAAGTCTTTCATGATCGGTGTGTTGCCGATCAATTGGGCCGTATTGTTGTAGCCAACCGGTTCAACGTTGTCTTCGAGACGCAGGCTGGTATTGATGAGCGTGCGCAATCGATCGAGATCGATCGGTTTGGTGATGAAATCGAATGCGCCGGCTTTTAGCGCGCCGATCGCGGTTTCAACATTACCGAACGCGGTGATCATCGCGACGGGAATATGCGGCATGTCGTGTTGAATATGCTGGATCACATCCATGCCGCTACCGTCGGGTAATTTCATATCGGTCAGACACAGTGCGAATTCGCGGCTGTTTAATAACTCGATAGCACGTGCAACCGAATCGGCAGCTGCGGTTTTCAGGCCCATGCGACCAACGGTGATTTCCAGCAGCTCGCGAATATCCGGTTCATCGTCGACAATCAACACTTCCAATTTATTCTTCATGCGATTATTCACTGATTAAATAATGTCATTCATAAGTGGTTTGCGATCTGGATGCGAGAAGCTGATTCTGAAGCAGCTCTTGCCGGCATGTGTGCGCAGATAATGCAAACGAGCTTGATTAATTTCGCATAGTTCGCGTGCGATATATAACCCGAGGCCGTTGCCTTTGCTTTCCGTGGTGAAAAATGGCTCGAATACTTTCTCCTGTTCGCGCGGCTCGATGCCAGGGCCCTCGTCGAGCACATCGAGTTGCGGCAGTTGATTGTTGCTGGTGCTGATAGCCAGTTCAGCTGTCGCCGTGCCGGTATTTTTTTTGCTGTAGCGCAACGCGTTGTCGAGCAGATTGGTGAGCACCTGACTCAATTGGTCCGGATCGACGGTTACTTGCACCGGTTTCACTTCGTGAATAGTAATTACCGCGACTTCATCGAGGCATTGTTGATACTGCTCGATAAATTCGGGCAGCCATGCGCCTAACTGTATGCGACGCGGATTGGGTGGCGTGCGCCGCGATAATTGCAAAATATTTTCGATAATGCCGTTAATGCGCCGCGAATGGTTCAACACGATATCGAGTAATCGGTTATCGCTATCATCGAAATTCGGCGATTCGCATAAGAGTTGTCCGGCATGGCTGATGGCGCCGAGCGGATTGCGAATTTCATGCGCGATGCTGGCGGTGAGCCGACCCAATGCCGCGAGTTTTAATTGCTGCGCGCGCTGTGCCAATTGCGCGCTGTCTTCGAGAAATATCAGCGTGTCGCCGACTTGCTGGTCATCGAGCGCAGTGAAGCGTGCGATTAATTCGGGACCGGTATCGCTGATGCGAAACGCTTTGGCGATCGCGCTGGGTGCAATGCGCCAATCCTGCAGCCGCTGTAGTAACTCGACGCGCAATTGCGGCTGCAAACCAGCGGCGAGCTGATCGCGCTCATCATCGGCATGCAACAACTCACAGGCGGCTTCGTTCATCATTTTGAGACGGCCATCATTATCGACGACGACGATACCGGTACGCATGCGCTGCACGATCAGCTGATTCAGGTTCTGCAATTTGCTGACATCGGCGGTCCGCTCCAATGCCAATTGCTGACTGGTGCGCAGGCGTTGCGATAACACCTGAAATCCCAGCGAGGTCGCGAACAACAAAATCCCCTGCACACCGGCGGCGAGCAGGCTTTGGTTGAGGCTGGCATTGGTTGCCATGAGATAAAGCGTGTCGGCGAGCAACGCGATGGTCGCAAACGCCGGCACCAGCAACGCGACCTGGCCACTCAGAATCAGACCGCTCGCCGCGACGCAAACCAGTAGTAGGAGCCCCAAGCCGCCGGCGGTACCGCCGGAAATGTGACTCAGCGCGGTGAGCACGATGATATCGACGGCGAAATTCGCGAATAACAAACGCTTGTTCAGGCGCTTTATCAGCGGCATCGCAATTAATAGCAGCAGCACGAATAATAAATACGCACCGCTGAGCGCGACAAATAACTGCGGATCATCGCGGCCGACCAGCGGGTCCTTGCTAGTGCCGAACAGAATCGCGATCAGCACGGCGGCTAATGCGATGCGATACCAGCTATAGATACGCAGCAGTGTGGTGTTTTGTTGCAGCAGTTGCTGCGGTGGCGTCGGTGTTGGGGGCATGAGGTCGGTTCGAAGCGAAAAACGCTGTAAGTCTAGCAGCACGGGGATTATTCGACGGTCCGCAATGACGGAAAAACGAATTTTGCCAAAGGCATCGGATTAGCTTTTGCCAAAGGCAAGGGATTAATATCGTGCGCAAAGCCTCGATGAGACGATTACCGATGACCATCCCGTTCCAAAATATCTATGCGCATGGTTTCGCCCGGGTTGCCGTGGCGGTGCCGCGCTGTCGCGTTGCCGATCCGGCTTTTAATGCCGGCGAAACTATCGCGCTCGCTACCGACGCGGCGAAACACGGCGCGGTGCTCGCGGTATTTCCCGAGCTGGGCATTTCCGCGTATTCGTGTGATGACCTGTTTCATCAGGATGCGTTGTTGGCTGCCTGCATCGATGCATTGGCGTCTATCGTCGAGGCCAGCCGGAAGTTATCGATCGCCATCGTCGTCGGGTTGCCGCTGCGGGTCGAGCATCAATTGTTCAATTGCGCAGCGGTGATTGCGAATGGGCACATTTGCGGCATCGTGCCGAAAAGTTATCTGCCGAATTACGGCGAATTCTACGAAGCGCGGCAGTTCAGTTCGGCGTTCAATGCGGTCGCCACTTCTGTCGAATTGTGCGGCGAGAAAATACCGTTCGGTGCAGCGTTAATTTTCGAAATAAACAATCTGCCGCTGTTTCGTTTTCATGTCGAAATCTGCGAAGACGTGTGGGCACCAATTCCGCCGTCGTCGTTCGCGGCGCTGGCCGGTGCGACGGTGCTGGTGAATTTATCCGCCTCGAATATTGTCGTCGGTAAATCCGCGTATCGCCATCAATTGGTGGCGCAGCAATCGGCGCGCTGCCTTGCCGCCTATTTATATTCTTCGGCAGGTATGGGCGAATCGACTACCGATATGGCGTGGGATGGGCAGGCGTTGATCTGCGAAAACGGTGAACTGCTCAGTGAATCGGCGCGCTTCGCCGATAACTCGCACATCATTTATGCCGATGTCGATTTGCAACGGTTATCGCATGAGCGCATGCGCACCACCACCTTTGGTCATTCGGTGTGTCGTCATGCGCAAGAGGTCGAAAAATTTCGATCGATTGCGGTCGAGCTTGCCGTGCCGATTAAAAAAGAATTGCCGTTGCAACGCCACATCGAGCGCTTCCCTTATGTGCCGTCCGATCGTCAGCGTCGCGATGAGCGCTGTAACGAGGTGTACAACATTCAGGTGCAGGCGTTAGTGCAGCGTTTGGCGGCGTCGGGTATGGCAAAGGTGATCATCGGCGTTTCTGGTGGTCTCGATTCGACGCATGCGTTGTTAGTTTGCGCGAAAGCAATGGATCGTCTCGCATTGCCGCGCACCAATATTCTGGCGATTACGATGCCGGGCTTTGCGACCAGCGATCGCACACTCGCGCAGGCGCGACAGTTGATGCAAGTGATCGGCTGCAGCGCGAGTGAAATCGATATTCGCCCGAGCTGTTTGCAAATGCTCAAAGACATCGGCCATCCCTATGCACGTGGTGAACAAAAATACGATGTCACGTTTGAAAATGTGCAGGCCGGCGAGCGCACGAGCCATTTATTTCGTATCGCGAATTTCAATAACGGTATCGTCGTTGGCACTGGCGATTTAAGCGAGCTGGCACTCGGCTGGTGTACGTATGGGGTGGGCGATCACATGTCGCATTACGCGGTGAACGCGAGCGTGCCGAAAACCCTGATCAGTCATTTGGTGCGCTGGGTCGCGGAAACGCAGCAGATCGGCAACACCGGCTCGGAAGTGCTGCTAAAAATTCTCGACACCGATATCAGTCCTGAGTTGGTGCCGGGCAACTCCAATCAGCAGCCTGAACAGAAAACAGAAAATATTATCGGCCCGTATGAGCTGCAGGATTTCAGCTTGTATTACATCTTGCGTTTCGGTTTTGCGCCGTCGAAGGTTGCATTTCTCGCGCTATCGGCGTGGGGCGATCGCACTGTTGGGCGTTGGCCCGAAGAAGATCATGTGGCGCGCAATCAATACGATCTGGCGGCAATCAAACGCAATTTGCGAATTTTTGTGCAGCGGTTTTTCAAGACCAGTCAATTTAAGCGCTCGTGTATTCCGAATGCGCCGAAGGTGGGTTCCGGTGGCTCGCTGTCGCCGCGCGGCGATTGGCGTGCACCGTCCGATTCAGAAGCGGTGGTGTGGATGAAGGATGTGGAAACTATTCCAGAGAAATGAGCGAGTGTTAAATCCCCCGCTCGCGTTGCTCGCCGCCCCCTTTCATTAAAGGGGGCTATTCGTGCTTCGAATCGTGCACCGCGCCATCAGTAGCACCACACCAATTTCCCCTTTGAAGAAGGGGAGCATCAGTACTTCAGATATTCCGCACGATCGTCAAACTTCGGCGGCTCGACTTTATCGAACAGACCGAGCGTCATTGTGCTCACCCAGCTCTGATGCTGATTACTCGCAACATTGAATTTCTGAATGAAATTGCCATTGGCATCGAGCGACGGATGAGTGGGGTAATTCGCGCGCAATACCTTCAGCGAATCGTCGGCGAGATCGTTCAAGCCCAATAATTGATACCCCTGTACCATTACCGCGAGCGCATCGGGCACGGCTTCGGTTTGCTGATAATTGTCGACGACATAACGGCCACGATTGACTGCGGCGAGATACGCTTTGCGGCGGAAATAATAATTCGCGACGTTGATTTCATACCGGGCCAGCCGTGCGCGCAGGTACGTCATTCGCGCGCGCGCGTCGGGCGCGTATTGACTGTCGGGAAAGCGATTGAGCAGCTGGCGAAAATCTTCGAACGACTGCAATGCCTTGCCCGGATCGCGCGTGGTCATGTCCGTCGGCAGAAAGCGCTCGAGCAGGCCTGTGCCCTCGGAATAATTCGATAGCCCCTTCATGTAATACGCGTAATCGACATTCGGGTGCTGCGGATGCAAGCGAATGAACCGCTCAGCCGCCGCGACCGAGGCTTCGGTTTGCGTCGAACGGTATTGCGCATAGATCAGCTCGAGTTGGGCCTGCTCGGCGTAGGGGCCGAACGGATAGCGCGATTCGAGTAATTGCAGATCCTTAGCCGCGAGATCGTAGTTATCTTTCTTCAACAGACGCTGCGCTTCCTGATACAGCTCGCGTTCGGACATCGATTCGCGTTTGTCTTTCGACGTGCATGCGCCGAGTGCGGTGGCGAGCACGACGAGAGCGATGAGGGGGAGTTTGCGCATGAATTGGATAACCTTTTGTGTCTCAGTAGCCGCACGGTCGCTACAATCGCGGCTGCCGGGTGGCGCGGAGGCGCTATTTAACCACAGCCACCGTTGCTGACCAATTGAAAAGCCGCCTGTCGCGGCGCTGATTTCGGAGCGAACACGTGTCGTCGAGTACTACTAATAAGCACGCCGATGGCGCGATCCAACGTGTTGATGGTGTGGCGGCAGTGCCGGCCGGCAGCGCCAACAAGCGGTTCGACCAAATCGCCGCCGAGCTGTTCCCGGAGTATTCGCGCGCGCGGCTGCAGACGTGGATCAAGAGCGGTGAGTTGACCGCCAACGGCGAGCAACGTTCGGGCAAGGATAAATTGCAGCCCGGCACAGTGCTGCGTCTGCATGCCGAGCTGCAACCGGTCGATACCACGTGGCAGCCGGAGTCGATCGAGCTTTCGATTGTTTACGAGGATGATGACATCCTTGTGCTCGACAAGCCGGCCGGCCTGGTCGTGCATCCGGCTGCTGGACACGCCGAGGGCACGTTGCTGAATGCGCTGTTACATCACCACGCTGAGCTCGCGACGGTGCCGCGCGCGGGCATTGTGCATCGGCTCGATAAGGACACCACCGGCCTGATGGTGGTGGCAAAAAATCTGCGCGCGCAGGCGCATCTCGTAGCGCAATTGCAGGAGCGCGATGTGCATCGCGAATACGAAGCTGTGGTAGGTGGTGTGCTGATTAGTGGGGGTACGGTCGAGGCGCAGATCGGCCGGCATCCGCGCGATCGGCAGAAACAAGCCGTGCTACAGCATGGCGGTAAAGAGGCGATCACTCACTATCGCGTACTGCGGCGTTTTCGCGCGCATACGCATGTGCGCTGTCTGCTCGAAACCGGACGCACGCATCAGATTCGCGTGCACATGATGCATATCAAGCATCCGCTGCTGGGCGATCCGGTGTACGGCGGCCGCTTCAAAATTCCTGCCGGTGGCGCGGCCGAATTTGTCGATTATTTACGTGCGTTTCCGCGTCAGGCATTGCATGCGCGGCGGCTGCAATTGCTGCATCCACGCAGCGGCGAGTTGATGAAATGGGAGACGCCGCTGCCCGCCGACATGCGCGAATTGCTGCAGCGGCTGGCGCTCGATAGCGAGGAGTATGTCGAGTGAGTTTGATCCTGTTGCGGCCCGAGTGGCCCGCGCCAGCACGGGTTGCGGCATTGACCACCACGCGTGTCGGCGGTGTTAGCGCGGTACCATTCGATAGCCTCAACCTCGGCGATCATGTTGGCGATGAGCCGGCTGCGGTCGCCGAAAATCGCCGTCGCCTTGTCGATGCCTGCCCCGGGCTATCGGCGATCAGCTGGCTGACGCAAGTACACGGCACCGATGTGGTCGCCGCTGATACCGCGAGTGCGCAGCGCGCTGATGGGCAATTCACTACGGAGTCCGAGCTCGGTTGCGCAGTGATGACCGCCGATTGTCTACCGGTGTTGTTCTGCGATCGCGCCGGCACTCGCGTGGCGGCGGCGCATGCCGGCTGGCGCGGCTTGTGTGCCGGTGTGCTCGAAGAAACCGCACAACAATTTCCCGATCCGGCGGCGGTATTAGCGTGGCTGGGACCGGCGATTGGGCCGCATCGATTTGAAGTGGGTGCCGAAGTGCGCACGCAATTTCTAGACGTTGCATCGCCAGCGCAACAGACCGACATCGCGGCCTGTTTTCAGCCGGGCGCCGATGCCGATCATTACTTTGCCGATATCTATGCGCTGGCGCGCGTGCGGTTGCGTGCAGCGGGTGTGACCGCGCTGTACGGTGGTGGTTTGTGCACGGTAAGCGATCGCGCGCATTTCTATTCGTATCGCCGTGAAGG